>Ga0209278_1000784_pt1 | contig 21704 bp, 20 predicted proteins | sample JI81BgreenDNA_FD_187504 | JGI IMG/M metagenome (GOLD analysis project Ga0209278, IMG submission 187504) | Wastewater effluent complex algal communities from Wisconsin, to seasonally profile nutrient transformation and Carbon sequestration -... | ecosystem: Engineered > WWTP > Effluent > Algae... | reverse complement strand
TGAATGCGACCGGTCCTTTTGCCTGAGAGTTTCCGGGGCGGTTGCTCCTTCGGCGCTGTCCTGCCGGGGCAGGCCAGTCTCTCCCGATCGATGTGAAATGTAGCAGCAAATGCCCGGACAACCCTCTGGCTGCCACCAGATAATGTTTGCACCAGCCCGCCCTGCCACACCTGCCACACCTGCCCGCCATGAACTACCGCCACCTGTATTACTTCTGGGTAGTGACCAAGGAAGGTGGTTTTGCGCGCGCCGCCGAGCGGCTGGGCATGGCCATACAGACCATCAGCGCGCAGGTCAAGGCGCTGGAACAGGACCTGGGGCACCAGCTCCTCAAGCCAGAAGGGCGCCGCGTGGCCCTGACCGATGCGGGGCAGGCCGTTTTTGCCCGCGCCGAGGCCATCTTCCAGCTCGGCGAGTCCATCCCTGAAGCGGCGGCCCAGGCGGCATCGGCCCCGGTGGCGCGGCTGGCGGTGGGCATGTCCGACGGCTTGTCCAAGCTGGCCACCCACGCGCTGCTGCGGCCCATTCTGGGCACGCCCGCGTTGAAACTGGTGTGCCACGAGGGAGAGGTGGAAGAACTCATGGCAGAACTGGCGCTGCACCGGCTGGACCTGGTGCTGGCGGGACAGCCGCCGGCGCAGAACTCCAGCCTGAGGTTGAACAGCGACCGCATCATGGTGTCCCCGGTGGACTGGTATGGCCCGGCGTCCCTGGTGCGCAAAGCCCACACCGAGGCGTTTCCCGCCTGCCTGGCCGAGCTGCCGGTGTTGCTGCCCACGCCGCATTCCGCGCTGCGCGGGCACATAGACCGCTGGCTCGAGGCCCGGCAAATCACCCCGCGTACCGTGGGCGAGTTCGAGGACAGCGCCTTGCTCAGCCTGTTTGCGGCTCAGGGCATGGGCGTGTTCCCGGCGGCGGCCCTGGGTGCCGATGCCATGGCGGCCTCGCTGCGGCTGCGGCTGCTGGGGCGCAGTGAAGGGTTGTACGAGGAAATCTACGCCCTGCGTTCGCGGCGTGGTCTGCACCATCCGCTGGTGTTGCAGATTCTGAATGCCGCGCAAGGCACAGGTTCGTAAAAAGCGAAGTAGCGCTTCGCTCAAGTCTGATAGCGCCGAATCAAAGGCTGCTGCAAACTCGCGCCTTCATAACATTTGCTGGAGGAGTGATCACCATGTTGTGGATTCAGGCTTTGTGGTTTGGCGCCGGACTGGCTGCCCTGGTGGTGGGCGCAAGTTCGCTGGTGCGAGGTGCGTCCAAACTGGCGCTCTCGTTGGGGCTTTCCCCACTGGTGGTAGGGCTGACGATCGTGGCTTTTGGCACCAGCGCACCCGAAATGGCGGTATCCACCGGGGCCGTGCTCAATGGGCAGGGCGACATTGCGATTGGCAACGTGGTGGGCAGCAACATCTTCAACGTGCTGTTCATTCTGGGCGCCAGCGCGCTCATCGTGCCGCTGGTGGTGCACATCCAGCTCATCCGGCAGGAAATCCCCATCATGCTGGGCGCCTCCCTGTTGCTGCTGGCCCTGGCGCTCGACGGCAGCATCACCATGTGGGAAGGTGGCTTGCTGCTGGCGCTGCTGGTGGCGTACACCGCCTTCCTGGTGATCCAGTCGCGCAAGGAAACTGCCGCGGCCGCGGCCGAGTTCAACGAAGAAATCACTCCCGCTGGGCCGGGCGCCTGGGACGCCCACTGGGCTGCGCAGGCCGGCCTGATTGTGGCGGGACTGGTGCTGCTGGTTTTCGGTTCCGACTGGCTGGTGGGCGCCTCGGTGGCATTTGCCAAGGCCTTTGGCGTGAGTGATCTGGTCATTGGGCTCACCATCGTGGCCGCAGGCACTTCCATGCCCGAGGTGGCCACCTCGCTCACCGCCGCCATCAAGGGGGAGCGCGATATTGCCGTGGGCAACGTGGTGGGCAGCAACACCTTCAACATTCTGGGATGCGTGGGCCTGAGCGGTCTGGTGGCAGGCACCTCGGGGTTGGGGCTGGCCCCGTCGCTGCTCAACTTCGACATCTGGGTGATGCTGGCCGTCGCGCTGGCCTGCCTGCCGGTGTTCCTGACCGGGCGCGAGATTGCCCGCTGGGAAGGCGCCGTGTTCCTTGGCTACTACGTGGCCTATGTGGCCTACCTGGTGCTGGCTGCTCAGCAACATGCGGCGCTGCAGGCGTTTTCTTCGGCCATGCTGGGCTTCGTGGTGCCCATCACCATCATCACACTGGTGGTGGTGTGGCTGCGCCAGCCGAAATAACTCAGTCCCAGCGCGATTCGTTTTCGCGGCGGGTGAAGCCCACCACCCGCCCTCCCTCCATGAGTTCGCGGATGCGCCAGGGTACGCCCTGCGCATCCAGTTCCACCAGTCCTACACCACTGCCATTGAGCAGGCGGCGCCCATGGGCGATGCCTTCGGGCTTGCGCGGAATGACCCGCATGTGGCGGCGGCGGGTGAACCAGTTGAGCGGGGAGCGTGGCGAGTAGAGCCAGCGGTTGGCCACATCCAGCGTATCCAGCAGCCGGGGTGGGAAAGCGTTGCGCAGGCCACTGCTGCAGATCTGCCAGATGTTGGGGCCGCGCGCCGAAGTGCGGCTGCGGCCGCGCCCGCGGCTGCGCAGTTCCACGTCGTACACGAAGGAGTAATGCACATCGCCCGAGAGCACCACAAAGTGCTGTGGCGTGCGCGGGTGGCGCAGGATGTTCAGGATGCCATGTCCGGCACCGGGGTGGGCCATCCAGTTCTCGGCATCCACCATGAGCGGGTGGCCCGCCCAGGTGAATACGCGCTGCAGGGCTTCTATGAGCTTGACCCCGATGATGGGAGAAGGCGACACCAGCAGCACCGCCGGCAAACCTTTGAGGGTTTGCTGCAGATCGGTCAGGGCCTCCCAGTCCATAAGGCCCGAAGGCTTGCGCGGCGAAGACTCCGAACGCCAGCGGTGGGTGCGGCAGTCCAGCACCACCAGCGGCGGCTCGGTCGGCCAGGTGTAATGCCATTGGCCAAACGCCAGCAGTTGCGTGATGGCCTCGTCGTGCGCCGGCTGTCCTGGCGCCTGCAGGCTGGCTTGCACCGCCGCCAGCAACGGTGGGGTGAACACCTCGGGCCGGTTGCCCCAGGCCTGGCCAATGAGATAGCCCAGCAAGGCGTTGCCAATGACCCGGCGCGACAGTGGGTGGCCGTAGGCCACCTCCTCCCATTCGCGGCTGATGTTCCAGTCGTCGGTGATATCGTGGTCATCAAAGACCATGGCCGTGGGCAGATGCGCCATGAGGCGGCGCGCCGCAGGCAGGCCCTGCACGAAATTCTCCAGGGCGGCGCGCTCCCGGTCGTACCGCGCACGCAGCGCAGGATCGAGCCCGGGCGGCGCAGACAAATCGACCAACGCCCACAGCGCCGGCGACCACACCAGCAGGTACATGGCCAGCACTTCACCCAGGGTGATGAGGTGGTTGTGTGCGCTGTCGGTGGTAAAGACGGGCTTCTCCACACCGCCAAACAGCAGGTCATTCAGGGCAAACTTCTGCGGTGGTTCGGCCTGGCGCGCATGGCGGGGCAGCAAGGTTTCGCGGCGGTAAAAACCGGCGGGATGCCGGTAGAGTGCCTGCGCATCGGGAATTCCGGGCAAAGCGCCACTGGGCAGGGCTTCGTTGGGCAGCCCCAGCAGCGCCACCACCTGGTGTATGGCGTGCAGCATGGGGCCGGCCACGTCATCGGCATAGATCTGGTCGCCGGTCATGACCAGCAGGGAAGGCCACTGCGGCAGCGCCTCATGCTGCAGCGCCTCGTGCGGCAGCGCCTGCGCCGCGCGGGTTCCCTGCTGCGCGGCCAGCAAAGTGGCCAGCAAGGTATCGGCCTCTGCCAGGCCGTCGCCCGCGGGGTGATGGGGTTTGCGGCAGGAGCCGTGCAGCAGGCTGTGCACCCTCGCGGGCAACATCCATCCCGGCGTGGTGTGCCCCGGGTAACACAGATCTGGCGTCGCAGCGGCAGCGTCTACCCAGGCGGCCTGCGGGTCCTCCAGCGGCTGCAGCGCTATCTCGTACCCCAACCAGACATCCTGTGGCAAGGCTGGATCGAGCGTCAGATCCAGCATCACATAGTGCAGGTGTGCACCGGCGTGCAAGACGGTACAGCCCGGCTCACCGGGCGCAAGCAGGAACTCCCGGGGCGAGCCTGAGTGGAAACGCACACGCAGGCGTACACGCTCGCGCACCGCGAGCCAGCACACCCACCGCGTGGGCGTGCACTGGCGCAGGATGGGGCCGGCCAGCACCCAGGGCAGCGGCGCTTCGGGAGGTGTACCGGGTACGTGGGTCTGGGGCATCGGCAGGAGGGGAGAGGCCAGCTTGGCAACAAGAAGACAGGGTGCGTTGATGTACAACGCAGCGGGTGCTGCGGATTATGGGCACAGCGCCCTAGTCGTCATGCCCGGAGGGTTCATTCCCGGTCAAACCCATGCCCTGCAGCGGCACCAGGCCCTGCGGCGATGTGTTCCACTGCCAGGCACCAAACCCGAGCACGGCCAGCAACAGCAGGGCGGCCAGCCAGCGCCGGTTGTGCGCCACGGGGCTGGGCCCTTTGCCTGGCGCCAGCCCGGTCAGCATGGGGCGGGCCATGTTCTGGCGGCGCAGTGCACTGAGCAAGGCGATCATGCCCAGGTGAGCGAACACCAGCAGCAGCAGGGCGTTGCCAAAAAACTCGTGCAGTTCTTCCAGCCAGTCGTCCCCCAGCGCCAACCCCCAGTCGTTGAAAGTGCCATAGCCGGTGAGCGTGACGGGCAGGACCAGGGCCAGCATCAGCAACACCGCCAGCGCGATGACGAGGTTCTGGCCCTGGCGCCGGTGGACCGTCACGGCGCTGCCTGGGCGCCAAGCCTGTGCCACCGATTTCAGCCAGGCTGGTGCCATAGACAGCTTGCCCCACAGCACGGACAGCCTCACCGGGCGGGGACCCCATAGGCCATAAACCACGCGGAAAGCCAGCAGGCCGGCCATCGTGTAGCCCAGTGTGACGTGCAACAGGCGCCAATGCTCGCTTTCGGCGGTGAGGTAGGCCCCGGCGAAGCTGAGGGCGAACAGCCAGTGGAACATGCGCGTGGGCGCATCGGTGACGCGCCTTGAAGGCGCCGGGGCGGCTGGTGGTGGCACGGAAGCGTAGGCGTTGGAGGTGGTCATGGCGGTATGTGTGGTTGGGGGTCAGTCTTGCCAGGCGCGGCGCTGGCGTGGGGACAGGCCAGCCGGCACCTGCAGGCGGTCGTCGTCGTAGATGCCCTGCTCGGTCCCGGTGTGGCAAGCGGCACAGTTGGCGGCGGTGTTCACACTCGGCAGCAACCAGACACCGGGCTCTATGTCGCGGTGCTTGCGTACAAACCACGCCGAGCGGGTGATGCGGTCTTCCAAGGGTGCCTCGGCCACGCGCTGGTAGGTGCCGGCGTGGGTCTGCAGCCAGGCGGCGAGTTGCTGCACTGTGGCAGGGTCGAGCGATGCGTCGGTGCCGAAGTGTTGCTCCAGCCCGCCCATGATGCGCTGCCACGACTGCGCCGGGAGCATGCCCGGCGGGTAGGCCGTGTGGCACGCTGCACACTCCTGCACATAGGCCTGCGGCACCACACGCGGCATGAGCGGCCCACTGTCGGCGCGGGCCATACCCATGCCCACCAGAACACTGAGGCCCCAGGCCATAAAAAGAGCTGTGCGGATGTTCATTTCAACTCCAGCAAAAAGGCCAGCACATCGGCTTTTTCCAGGGCGGTGCATTCCCGGGCCAGCACATCCTTGCAATTGCGACGAAACCATTTGTCGGACTTGGCTTCATCGGTGAAGCTTCTGGCATTGAAGGCGGGCGCCAGCGCAGCAATGGCCTTGCCGGTGTTGGCGTGCTTGCCGGCCCCGGTGGGGACAGCACCGTGGCAGGAGGCACACGACCACAGCCCGCCATGGCGGGACTGAAAGAAGGACTGGCCACGTGCGGCGTTACCGGGGGCACCAGCCTCGGCGCTCCAGCGCTGCAGCTGTGCCGCAGCACTGGTGTCGGCGGCCTGCACGGTGGCTGCCACAAACAAGGCGGCAGATACAGCCAGCCCGGGTAGGAAAGAGAATCTGAATTTCATTGCACTGCTCCATGGGAAGAATGGGAGCAGTGTGCGGAGCCGAACTTGAACGGCGCCTGAAGGGCTTGTTCAGCTTATGTTCAGAATGACCCAGAGACAATGCACGGCATGAGAATTCCCTACCAAGCCCGCTTGCTTCTTTTGTGCGCCGCGTTGGCCAGCGCCGCGCTGGTCCTGCTGCTGCCCGAGTCTGCCCGTGCCAGCAGCGACGACCGCGACCACGACCGTGCCCGCACCGCACTGCAAGCCGGAGAAGTCATGCCGCTCAAGACACTGCTGCTGCAACTTGAACGCAGCCACCCCGGACAGGTGCTGGAGGTGGAGCTGGAGCAGGAGCACGGACTGTGGGTGTACGAGTTCAAGCTGCTGCAGCCAGATGGACGCCTGGTCCAGCTGGACCTGGATGCCCGCAGTGGCGCCGTGTTGAAGCAGCGTGTTCGCGACCGCGACCGCGCAGACCGGTAAGCCTGTCATGCGCATCTTGCTGGTGGAAGACGACAACCTGCTCCGGGCACAGCTGCAGGCTGCGCTGGAAGCCGCTGGCCACATCACGGAAGCTGCCGACAACGGCCGGGACGCCCTGTTCCTGGGCGAGACCGGGAGCTACGATGCGGTGGTGCTCGACCTGGGGCTGCCGCAGCTCGATGGCCTCACCGTGCTGCAGCGCTGGAGAGCCGCCGGACGCAGCATGCCCGTACTCATCCTGACGGCACGGGACAACTGGAGCGAGAAGGTGGCGGGCATTGACGCAGGGGCCGACGACTACCTCACCAAGCCCTTCCATCTGGAAGAATTGCTGGCACGGCTGCGGGCCCTGATGCGGCGTGCCGCGGGCCAGGCCTCGCCGGTCCTGCAATGCGGCGGCGTCAGTCTCGATACCCGAAGTGGCCGCGTCACGGTGGACGGACAACCCATCGCACTGACCAGCCACGAGCACCGCGTACTGGAGTACCTGATGCATCGGCCTGGTGCGGTGGTGTCGCGCAGTGAGCTGACCGAGCACATCTACGCGCAAGACCACGACCGCGACTCCAACACCATCGAGGTTTTTGTGGGAAGGCTGCGCAAGAAGCTGCCTGCCGGGTTGATTGAAACCGCGCGCGGCCTGGGCTACCGGCTGGTGGCGCCGTGACGGCCAACATCCCTGCACGGTTCGGGTCCGGGTCTCTGCGCCTGCGGCTGCTGGGCGCCACGCTGGTGACGCTGGTGCTGGCGCTGGCAGGGGCACACTGGTGGCTCAACGGCCTGTTCCGCGACCATGTGCTGCGCCAGTTCGACAGTACGCTGGTGCAGCAGCTCGACCAGCTGACCGCGCGGCTGACCTTCAACGACCAGGGTCTCCCCCAGATCGATCCGAGGAGCCTGTCGGACCCGCGCTGGGAGCGGCCCTATTCGGGGCTTTACTGGCAGATCGACCGGGTGGACGCCCAGGGGCCGGGCAGTGCCCAGGCCGAGGGCCGCTCCGGAGTCCTGCGCTCAAGGTCCCTGTGGGACACACAGCTTGGCCTGGCGCTGGACGCGCTGGAGCCGGGCGGGCTGCACACCCACGAAGCGGTCGGTCCGGCCGGCGAGCCTGTGCGCGTGATGGAGCGCACTGTCACCGACAACGCATCGTGGCGTCTGATGGTGGCGGCCGATACCCGGGAATTGCAGCAAGCGAGCGAGCGCTTCAGCGGCCTGCTGGCCGCCTCACTGGCTGGCCTGGGCATTTTGCTGGCACTGGCCGCCCTGGCCCAGGTCTCGGTAGGCCTGGCTCCCTTGCGCCGCATGGGCGAAGCGCTGCAGCGCCTGCGCGACGGCCACACCCGCAGGCTCGAAGGCGAGTTCCCGCTGGAAGTGCAGCCTCTGGTGGAGGACTTCAACAGCGTGCTGGCACGCAACGAAGAGGTGGTGGAACGTGCCCGTACGCAAGCGGGCAACCTCGCACACGCGCTCAAGACGCCACTGGCGGTGATGGGCAATGCAGCCCGGCAGGCAGGCTCTTCCGAGCTGGGGCGGCTGGTGACCGAACAGATCGAACAGGCCCAGCGCCACATCCAGTGGCATCTGGCGCGCGCCCGGGCTGCAGCCACCCGGCACATGCCTGGCCAGCGCACACCACTGGCACCCTTGCTGGCAGGACTTGTGCGCGTCATGGACAAGATGCACGCCGAGCGCAGTCTGCAGGTGCAATACGACGCAGTGGCGGCCGATCTCGCCTTTGCCGGCGAGGCGCAAGACCTGCAAGACATGCTGGGAAATCTGCTGGACAACGCCTGCCGCAACGCGCGGCTCCGGGTACAGGTGGGCGCGCAAGGCGAAGGCAAGCGCCTGTGTATCTGGGTGGACGACGATGGACCGGGCATCCCGGCGGAGCTGCGCCCCAGCGTGCTGCAGCGGGGGGTGCGGCTGGATGAATCGGTGCCGGGCAGTGGCCTGGGGCTCTCCATCGTGGAGGATCTGGCCAGCCTGTATGGCGGCACACTGGCCTTGCACACCAGCCCGGAAGGTGGCCTGCGCGCACAGCTGACACTGCCACTGGCTTCCTGAAGCACCCGCCGTTCAGGTACGCTTAAGCTGCCCACCGTAGGCTGCGTCAAATAAGCGGGGGGCCAGGTGCGAATTTGCTGTGCCCCGGGCCAGCACTGGCCAGTGCATTTTTGTTGTGACACCCTATGCGCCTCATCATTCTGGAAGACGACCCGCAACTCGGCGAGGCCCTGGCCATAGGGCTGCGCCAGCAAGGCCACGTGGTGGACTGGTTCCAGGAAGGTGAGCCCGCCAGCCGTGCGCTGCAATCGGCCGCCTACGATGCGCTCATCCTCGACCTGGGTCTGCCCCACACCGATGGCGTGACCTGGCTGCGCGAGTGGCGTTCGGCAGGGCTGCGTCTGCCGGTGCTGATTCTTACGGCGCGCGACGGCCTGGAGCACCGCATTGGCGGCCTCGACGCGGGCGCCGACGACTACCTGATCAAGCCGGTGGACACCCAGGAGCTGGCGGCACGCCTGCGCGCCCTGTTGCGCCGATCCACCGGACATGTGCAGACCGTCTGGGCCCACGGGGCGCTGCAGTTCGACCCTGCCAGCCGCACCGTGCAGTGGGGTGGCCAGCCGGTAGACCTGACGCCGCGCGAAACGGCCTTGCTGGAGGTGCTGCTCAAGCAGCCGCAAAAGGTACTGTCCAAGAGCCGGTTGCAGGAGCAGTTGTACGACTGGAGCGGCGAGGAACCCGACAGCAACGTGCTGGAGGTGCACATCCACCATCTGCGCCGCAAGATACACCCTGGCGTGGTGCGCACCGTGCGGGGCGTGGGCTACGCGCTGGGGGCGCCCGTGGCGGTGGATGTCAGCGGCCTGCCCGATACGCCTCAACCTGGCCCCTGAGAAAAGCCCAGTGAGCACCGCCCCACTCACCCTGCAGCGCAGACTGCTGCTTTACCTGCTGATCTCGGCCCCGGTGGTCTGGTCGCTGGCGCTGGGATTTTCCATGGTCAAGGCGCGCCATGAGGTCAACGAGTTGTTCGACACCGAGATGATCCGGCTGGCGCGCCAGATCCAGGTCATATCGCCCAGTCTGGCCAAGGACCCTGCCGGCGCAAACGGACAGCCTACACCGTCCGAAAACTCAGCAGCAGCGCAGGGCGAAGCCGACCTGAACGACCTGGCCGTTGCGGTCTGGAACCAGCAGGGTGAGGTGCTGCTGGTAGACCGCGAAGGGGTTCAGCTGCCCTGGCACCGCGACGCCACCGGGTTCAGGGATGTCACGGTAGGCCAGGAAATCTGGCGGATCTATTACCTGCAGGCGCCCGATCTGCAAGGGCTGGTGGCCGCTGGCCAGCGCATGGACGAGCGAGACGAGCTGGTGTGGGGCCTGGTGGGCAGCCAGATGGTGCCCTGGCTGCTGGTGCTCCCCGTGTTGCTGGTAGCCATGACCTGGGCGGTTCGCCGCGCCCTGGAACCGATGAAAGCCGTGACCCAGTCGCTGCACGACCGCAGCGCCGACGACCTGGAACGCCTGCCACTGGACCGGGCGCCGCAAGAACTGCTGCCCCTGCTGGAAGCCATGAACAGCCTGTTCCAGCGCATAGAGACCACCCTGGAGCGGGAGCGGCGCTTCACCGCCGATGCAGCCCACGAGCTGCGCACACCCATGGCAGTGCTGGCGGCCCAGTGGGCGGTGTTCCGCGGCGCCCGCGACGAGGCCGAGCGGCAACACGCGGCCGACAAGCTGACGCAAGGCCTGGAGCGCGCCAGCCGCCTGATGGAGCAACTGCTCAGTCTGTCGCGGCTCGAAGCCACTTCGGGACTGGCGAACGCGCAGCCCCTGCGCTGGCCCGAACTGGTGGAGCAATGCCTCTCCGATGCACTTCCTCTGGCCGAAAGGCGCAGCATCGAGCTGGCCTGCGATTGGGGCGACCCGCCGACGCAGGGCCCCGACTGGCAGGGGGACAGCATTCTCATGGCGCTGCTGCTGCGCAACCTGGTGGACAACGCGGTGCGCTACGCCACGCCGGGCTCCACCGTCACTCTGCGCCTGGGCACCCAGGCACTGGCGGTATCCAACCAGCCTGTGCAGCCGCCCAGCACGGCAGACTTGGCCCGTTGGGGCACGCGCTTCCACCGCCCCGATGGCCAGCAGGAAAGCGGCAGCGGACTGGGGGTATCCATTGCACGGCGCATTGCGCTGCTGCATGGGCTCACGCTGGACTACCGCCTGGGTGCGCACCACCAGGTGGTCGCCGAGCTCAGCGGGCCTTCTGCAGGCCAAGCCTGAGGCCTTATTGAGTGCGCCTGGAGTGCGCCTGGAGTGCGCATGAAGGTCGCATTAAGTTGGCATTAAGGCAGCCGGCCTACAACCTCAGCGTCGTCCCGGACAGTCGGTGTGCCCCGTGCAGGACCCGCCGCACGGGAAAGACCGCCAGGCTTTTCTGGCACTTAACGGTGAAAATCGACGGAGCAAACAGATGGACAGGAAGATAGAGATGGAGCGCCGCGTCTTTGTGATGAAGCTGGTGTCGGCGGCAACGTTGCTGGGCAGCTCCGGGCTGGCGCTGGCAGAGACCAAACCCATGGTCAACGAGGCCGACCCCCAGGCGGTCAACCTGAACTACAAGGCCGACGCAGCCGGCGTGAAGCACGCCAAATTCAAGCCTGGACAAGCCTGCAGCAACTGCGTGCTGTTCCAGGGCAAGCCCACCGATGCGGCGGGAGGCTGCGGGATTTTCCCGGGCAAGCAAGTGGCCTCCAAAGGGTGGTGTGCCGCCTACGCCAAAAAGGCATGATGCACCGATAGGGGCTGCGCCGGCCCAAACCGTCGGCCTTAACCGCCGGCATTTCCCGGGTGGCGCAGCCCCACCACATCACCGCGGCAATGGGCCGCCACATCGAGTTCTGGCTGGTAGGCGCGGGTCTGCACCCCGGCGATCCCCAGGACGCTGTGGAACAGGTGGTCATGAGAAGCGGGTTCGCGGGCCCGTTGTGTCAGGCAAGCCAGGCCCAGACGGTATTGCTCACGGTACGCTGAACTCCACGCCAGGAGCATCGGCACCTGAGTCTGTTCCTGCGGTGCCATGCTGTAGGGCATGCCATGCAGGTACAGGCCCTTCTCCCCCAAAGACTCGCCATGATCGGACAGGTAGTAAAGCACCGCCGGCTGGCCTTGCCGCTCTAGCCATGCCGTGGCCTCTCCCAGCAGGTGATCGGTGTAGCGGATGCTGTTGTCGTAGGCGTTCACGATGTCTTCGGGCTTGCAGGCGGTCAGTGCGGTGCTCTGGCACTCCGGGGTGAATGCCTTGAATTCGGCGGGGGTGCGGCGGTAATAGGCCGGCCCGTGGCTGCCCATCTGGTGCAGCACCACCACCGTACCGCGGGCTCGCCTCTCGGGGTCCAGCAGGGCCAGGCCTGCCGGCAAGGCCTCCAGCAGTGCGCTGTCCGGGCACTCGCCGTCGGGACAGCGCCCGGGGCCCAGCAGCTCGGCGACTTGCCGGTGCACCACCCGGTCGCAGACGCCCTTGCAGCCTGACTGGTTGTCCAGCCAGAGCACCGCCAGGCCGGCCCGTTGCAACACGTCGAGCAAGTTTTCCTGGCGCAGGTCTGGGTCGTAGTCGGCCCTGGTCTGGAGCGAGAACATGCAGGGCACCGAAGTCTGTGTGTTGGTGCCGCAAGAACTGGTGTGGTTGAAGTAGACCGCGTTGCCCTGCGCAACCAGCTGCTGGAGCCGCGGGGTGGTGTCCCGGCCATAGCCCGACAGACCAAAGTTGGCCGCACGCGCTGTCTCGCCCACCACAATCAGCACCAGCGGTGCCTGCGCGCCCGTGGGCGCGCCGGGGGCCAGCGCTGCATCCTCTGCCACCGGCCGCAGGACCTGCTGGGCCTGGCTGGCACGCCCCAGGCTGTAGCGGGAGGCCGCGTACACGGTATTGAAGGGGTTGATCATGTACCGCAAGGACTTGTGGTTGCGCATGAGCGAAGCCATGTCCTGGAAGCCCAGCCACAGAATCACCACCGCCAGCACCAGGCAGCCCAGCGCGGTGGCCAGCTGCTGCACCACCAGCCTGCCGGAGGGCACCGCACGCACGCACTGGCGCCACCACCACCAGCCGGGCAGGCCAAAGCCCATGACCAGCACCAAGCCCAGGCGCCATGACAGGAGATCGCGGACTTCTGCGGTGTCGGTGTTGACCACGTTGGCCCACATGGTGGGGTCTATCACCACGCGGTAGGTAGCCATGAAGTAGCTGCTCAAGGCACCGGTGAGCAGCAGCAACAGGCCTGCGGGCTTGCGCCAACGCGGCCAGACCCAGAACGCGGCGAACGCCAGAATGGCGGCCCACAGCATCAGCCCCCAGCCCAGAAACAGCGCCCATTGCGCAGGATGGGCCAGCTCCGACCAGCGGGCCATTTCCAGCCACAAAGGGATATTGCCCAGGGTGGCCAGCCACAGCGCCAGCAGGCCCAGAAGTACGGTGGGGTGCCAGCCGGCGAGCTGGCGGAAGACTTGCTGCATGCGCACGCACCTGAAACAAAGGAATGGCTGCGCAGTATGGAAATGGGTGGTTAATCCGACCTTAAGCCCACACCGGTCTACTCACGGTTTTTCTTGGTGATGCGAGCATGCGATTGCGAAAGTCTTTGGCCATAGGGTGTGTGGCCTGGGTCCTGGCTTTGGCCTGGGACCTGACGGGTTGGGACCTTCCCGTGATGGGAGCGCTGGGCACAGAAGCCGGCTTTGCCCTGCGCCATAACTTGTGGCTGGAGGCTGTGCTGCACGACACTGCACGCCAGGCGGCGCTGGGTCTGCTGGCGGCTGTGGCTGCGCTATCCCTACCGCCACTGAGGAGGCGCTGGGCACCTCACCTGGCGGTGCCCTGGCAGGCCCTGGCCGGCGTGCTGATGTGCCTGTTGCTGGCCGGGCTCATGAAGCGCTACAGCACAACCAGCTGCCCGTGGGACCTGCAAGCATTTGGCGGCGTAGCCCGCTATGTGTCCCACTGGAACTGGGGCGCCCTGGACGGAGGCTCGGGCCGCTGCTTCCCCGGCGGGCATGCGTCGGCGGCCTTCGCGTTCTGGCCGGTGGCGCTGGCGTGGAGCCAGAGCCCGGTGGAGCGCACACGGCGCCTGGGCCGCTGGATGCTGTGGGCGGTGCTGGCAGCAGGCCTGGTGTTTGGCGGAGTGCAGACGCTGCGCGGTGCGCACTACCCCAGCCACACCCTCTGGACGGCGGTGCTCTGCTGGACCGTGGCGGTGGTCATGCAGGCGATGACGCGGGGGCAGTTGCTCCCCTTGGTAGGTAAACAGGAGCGTGCACAGAGGCGCAAGGCCCAGCCCCGTGCAGCCAGAGAGGAAGCCGCTCAATGAGCGCGTATGCAGGCAACAGGCCGACCAGCGCGGCGCGGGCGGCGGGACTGGCAAAGACGGGACTGGCAGAGGCGGGTTGGGCACTGGCCCGGCTGCTGGGCCCTCCTCTGCTGGCCATGTGGCTGGTTCTTCTGGCCAGCCGCACTGGCCTAGCGCTTTGGCTGCACCCACGCCTGGCCGCGCAGGACGCCTGGGGACCGCTGGCCCTGGAAAGCCTGCGCTTTGACGGCGTCATGCTGGGACTGATCTGGTTTTCCCCCGCTGCAGCGCTGCCCTGGCTGCTCACCTTCCGCAGGGGCCTGCCCTGGGCCGTCCGGATCACTCGCCTGTACGCGCTGGTGTGGTTCATATTTCTGGTCTTCATGGAATGTGCCACCCCGGCCTTTGTCATGGAGTACGACAGCCGGCCCAACTACCTGTTCGTGGAATACCTGCGGCACGTGCGGGAAGTGGCGCCCACCGTGGTCCTGCAATACCCCTGGGCCACCGCGCTGGCCTCCATCGCGCTGCCGCTGGCCGGCTGGGCCTTCTGGCGCTGGGCCACCCCAACGCGGCCCCGGGCCCCCATAGCCTGGACGTCCGCACTGTGCTGGTCGGTAGTGCTCCTGAGCCTGTTTGCCAGTATGGCGCGCGGCACCTTCGGGCACCGCCCTGCCAACCCCGCCCTGACCGCCATCACCCAGGACAACCTGGTCAACCAGTGGCCGCTGGCATCGGGCTATACGCTGCTGTACGCGCTGCGCCAGTCGTTGCGCAACGAGTCGGGCGGCGTGGTCTACGGCCACATGCCCCGTGACGAGATGCTGGCGGTGGTGCGCGAAGAAATGGGCATTCCCGCCGCAGCCTTCACCGCTGCAGAGGCACCCACACGGCGCCGTCAGGCCCAGGGTACGCCACTGCCCAGACCGTACAACCTGGTGGTCATTCTGGAGGAAAGCATGGGCGCCGAATTTGTGGGGCGCCTGGGTGGCCTTGGTGTCACGCCGAACCTGGACCGCCTGGCGGGCGAAGGCATCTGGTTCGAGCAACTCTACGCCACCGGCACCCGCTCTGTGCGGGGCATCGAGGCGGTGGTGGCAGGATTTCCGCCTACGTCGTCAGAGAGTACCGTGAAGCTGCAGCGCGCACAGAAAGACTTTTTCACCCTGGCCCAGTTTCTCAAGGCCCAGGGCTACCGTTCCACCTTCCTGTACGGCGGCGAATCTCACTTCGACAACATGAGGGGCTTCTTCATGGGCAACGGTTTCGATGCCGTGATCGACGAAAACGACTTCCCCGACAGCGCCTTCCACGCCACCTGGGGAGTGGACGATGTCGGCCTGCTGGACCGCGCCGACGCCTACTTTTCAGCCCAGAGCGGCCCGTTCTTTGGCCTGGTCTTCACATCGTCCAACCATGCGCCCTTCGAGTTCCCCGACGGCGCCATCGAACTGCACGACAGCCCCAGGTCCACGGTGAACAACGCCGTCAAGTACGCCGACCACGCGTTGGGCCGGTTCTTCGAGAAAGCCAGGCAATCGGCCTACTGGAAAAACACCGTATTCCTGGTGGTGGCAGACCACAACTCCCGCGTCTACGGCGATTCGCTGCTGCCCGTGCAGCGCTTCCATATTCCCGGCTTGATTCTGGGCGGCCCGGTGCAGCCCGATGTGGTGCATACACAGGCCAGCCAGATCGATCTGGCGCCCACGCTGATCAGCCTGCTGGGCCTGCACGGAGAGCACCCCATGATTGGCCGGGACCTGACCGACCCGGCCCAGCGTCAGCGTACCGGCCGCGCCATCATGCAATTCGACAAAACCCAGGCCTACATGGAGGGGGACCGGGTGGTGCTGTTGCGGCCAGACCTGCCGCCTGCGCTCATGCGGTACGACGTACAGACGGGACAGCTCAGTGCCAGCACCGAAGCCATGCCCGACCTGACCCGCAAGGCCATGGCGCATGCGCTGTTTGCACCGCAAGCCTACCGCGAGGGTTGGCACCGGTGAACGGCGCCAGGGCGGTGCTGCGCCTCCCCGTCAACGGCCTTACCTGGCCGCCTGCTGCTGCGGCAGTTTCTGCAGGAGCGCCTTGATTTCCTCACGCCGGCCTGCATCGGCAATCTGGCGGTTGGGCCGCGGGGCTGCCTGCAAAGCCCGTTGTGCGTAGGGCACCGCTTCGCTGGCACGGCCGTTTTCAAACAGAAACTCGGCATAGAAAAAGTTGGGGTCTATGCCGTCGGGGTTGATCTGCAGGGCCTGCTTCAACAGCGCTTCGGCCTTGGCCTTGTCGCCAAAGCCCAGCGGCCAGCCGGGCACTTTGTAGTACAGCACGCCCAGGCTGGCGTAGGCCGAACCTTCCAGCGCCTGGCCGTTCATGTCGATGGCTTTCTCATACGCCGCCTTGGCTTCCTTCACCAGCGACAGCGCGCCCAGACCACCGCGCTCGCCAGCCCAGGAGCTCAGGACTATGCCCTCCCACACCAGTGGCTCGCTGTGCTGCGGAAAACTCAAGGCCACCTCATGGGCCTTGGCGCTGAGGATTTCAAAGCGGCGCGCCTTCTCGGCGGGTGGCGTCTGGTAGCGGATCACTTCCCAGTCCCGTTGCAGGGCTTGCACCGCATCGTCCACCGGCGCGGCGTAGCCAGCCATCGGAAGCACCGCGCTGAGGGCCAGCAGTGCACCCAGCCAGTGCCGGTGGAGGGAGCCCGGAGGGACGGATGGGTTCTTCGTGGCGCGGCTCATGGGGTGGTTCATCGGGTGGTTCATCGGGTGGTTCATGGGGTGGTTCCTTTCATAGGGGCGGGAAACAGCACCTTGCGGTGCTGGCTGAATCCTCCATCGAGCCAGGGGCCCAGCGCGCCATTGAGGCGCACCAGAGCCTTTTCGGGCCAGCCGATGAATCGCTCGGCAGCGCCGCTTTCGAGCAGCGCGATGAGTTCCTGCGCCACGCGCTCCGGGGAGTCGCTGGCGCTGCCAGTGGCGGTGGCAAAGTGCTGTGCCGCCGCACCATTGAAGGCGGTACGGGTGGCGCGTGGCGCCAGCATCTGGACCTGGGTGGTGGTGCCCAGCAGTTCGCGGCGCAGCGCTTCGGCAAAGCTGTGCAGCCCCGCCTTGCTGGCGCCGTAGACGCTGTAGCCCGGGACACCGATGCGGCCCAGCGCGGAGCCCACAAACACCAGTCGGGCCTGGGGCTGCGCCAGCAGATGGGGCAGCAAAGCGTGGGTCAGGGCCATGGGTGCCCACAGGTTGGTCTGCAGCAGTTCTGCAGCCAATGCAGGCGTTGTCCCCACCAGTGGCCCGAAGGCAGGCAGGCCTGCCGCGTGCACCACGACGTTGGCGCCCCAGCGCTGGGCAGCGTGCGCCACGGAACGCACGCCGTCGGGGTGCGCCAGGTCGGCGTGGGCCCACGCCATGCTCCCGGTCTGCCCGGAGCGACTCACGCCGAGCACATGGGCACCTTGGTGCTGCAACGCCTCGGCCATGGCGGTGCCTATGCCACCACTGGCTCCCGTCAGGAGCACGCGGGCCTCGGCGAGCTTCATGCGGCCATCTCCTCGGCGGCATGCACCACCGTCTGGGGCAGCGGCAGCCCACGGAACACATCGCCATACAGACGGTAGAACACCTGGGCGGCATGCACGATAGCCTGCTGGTCCTGGGGCGCTTCGATCTGCGCCATCAGCGCCTCAAAGTGCGCGGTGTGCTCCTGGTCCAGGGTGCCGTGCGAGCGCAGGTAGGTGAAGGCGGCATCGGGCAGGCCCAGCGGCTGCTGGATGGCATCGGCGGCCATGAGCGCCAGCGACACACTGGTGCCTTCCAGCACGTGCACCATGCCAAAGAAGCCCAGCGGGTTGCCGCGCTGCACGGTGTCGTAGGCGTAGGCCACCATGACCTCGGTGGCCACACCAGGCGCGCCATGCCGCACGGCCTCGGCGTCACCGCCCGCCGCAGCGATGTCGTTCAGTATCCACTCGTCGTGGCCGGCTTCTTCCTCGATGTATTCGTCCAGCGCGGGTTCCAGCCAGCGGTGCTGAGGTGGCAGGTGGGCCTTCATGGCGGCCAGCAGCGGCACCGTGTGGCGCACGTGGTGGTAGGCCTCCTGCAGGAAGGCCAGGTAGCTGGGCAGAGACACCTGGCCGGCCAGCGCACCCTGGATGATGGGGGTGCCGAGCAGTTGCTGGCGCTGGACCTGCGTATCGTGAAGCAGTTGGGTATGGAAATTCATGGTGTGGCTTTCGTGGGAGGGTGCTGGGTTTCCGTGTCGGCAGGGGTGCCGGTAGGGGTGTCGGTGGCTGCTTCGCACCCGACCGGGGACCTGGCGTGCAAGGCACGGAAAAACGATTCGATGCGGGGACGCAGCGGGCGGCCATTGGGCGTGAAGAAGCCGCTGCGCAAGGCCGGGTCGGCCTGGACCCAGCGTGTCACGCGGGCGTAGTCGGGCAGGGTGGCGTTGACACGGTCCACCGCCGCCTGGATCTGTGCCCGCAAGGCGCGGCGCTGGGCCGGTCCACCGGCAGCCAAGGGCGCCCAGACCACCGCGCCCAGCCGCGCCTCACCGTCGCCTACCACCACCACCTGTGGCAGCACAGGCTCCTGCTGCAGGGCAGTCTCCACCCACTCGGGGCTTACGTTGCGGCCAAAGCCAGTGATGAGCACGTGCTTCTTGCGCCCCTGGATCGTGAGGTAGCCGTCCGCGTCGAGCTGGCCGATGTCCCCAGTGGGCCACCAGCCTGTCCCGGTGGGCCCCTGCCCCAGGGGCGGCTGGCCCAGGTAGCCCAGGAACAGGCTGCCACGCACCTCGATCTCGCCATCGGCGGCCACCCGTACCTCGCGCTGGGGCAGCACCCGCCCCACACTGCCATCGCGGCAGGCACCGGGCAGGTTCAGCGTCTGTACGGAAGCCCCTTCCGACAGGCCGTAGCCCTCGTAGGCCGGAATACCCAGCCTGCGGGCGCGCTCAAGCCAATGCCGGCCCACGGGCGCACCGCCTACCGCCACAAACTTCAACGAGGGCGGCGCCATCTGCCCGGCGGCCAGCAGGTAGGCGCACCACGCCTTGAGCATCTGCGGCAGCAGAATCAGGCTTTCGGGCTGGTAGCGGCGCACCGCCGCATCCAGCCGCTCGGGGTGGAATTCGGAGGACCCCACCAGCCCCACATCGGCCAGCGGCAGGCTCACCACGGTGGCGCCCTGGCGGCGCGCGGCCATGGCGCCCGCCACGTTCTCCAGCAGTACCGCGTAGGGCAACGCGCTCAGATGCCGCGTGATACCCAGCGGGGCCATGGCCTGCACCAGGCCAACCACCACCGACTCCAGGTTCTGGGCGCTCAGGCACACGCCTTTGGGCGTGCCAGTGGTGCCCGACGTGAAGGTCACCTTGACCGTACCGGGCTGGCAGGGCGCAGCCGCTTCGGCGCCGCCCTTCTGTGGCACTGCGGCCAGGCCCGCCATGCACAGCGGCTCGTCGGCCACTACCACGGGTGCCCAGCCCAGCCCGGGCCAGCCGGTGGCCAGGGCGGGTGGCACGCACAGGGTGTCTACCCCCGCTGCTGTCAGGGCGTGCTGGGTCTGCTCGGGGCTGAAGAACAGCGGCAACGGTACATGCACCAGCCCCAGTTGCAGGGCTGCTTCGTCCAGCGCCAGAAACGCCGCCGTGTTGTCCATCACGGTGGCCAGCACACGGGTGCCCCCGTCCTGCAGCAGCGCGGCTGCGGCGGCCACGCTGGCTTGCCATTGCGCCGGGTTCCAGTCACGCTGCGCGGAGGTGATGACGGCGTTCATGTCACTACCCCATCGAGTTCAACCCGCAGCCCGGCATGCAGTTCGCCACGCCGGTTCAAAGCTTTCAGAGCGACCGGAATCTGCCCAGCCAGCACCACGGGCTGGTGGTCGTAGTAGCAGCCCCAGTCGGTCGCGGCATGGCCCAGCAAAGCCGGGTCGGCGTAGCCCAGCGCCAGCGGGGCCACGCCCATGCGCACAAACAGATGGCGCAACTCCTGCGTCAATGTACTCACCACCCACTCGAACCCAGCCGCGGCCAGCAGCGGGCCCAGCAACAGGATGAGGCGGCGGCCCTCTCCAGCGCGGTCGGAGGCCAGGTGGCCCACCTCCACAATGCCTTGGCGCTGCTCCGGGGTGGCGGCTGGGCCGCGCAGCATTTGCTCAACCGGCTGGTTCAGGTAGCGCTCCAGAAACAGGGGGCCAGCATCTGCCGCGCGGTAGCCAGCGGCCGCCAGCAGGGTACCCTCGCGGTCGTGCAGCCCCACCAGCACCGGGGCAAACTCCTTCACCTGGGCCTGGAACCGCTCGGCGTAGATGCGCCGGATAAATCCCTCCACCCGGGCTCTTTCCGGGTCGCCGGGGCCGTAGTGCCGTATCTGGGCATTGGCGGGCTCGGTCGCTTTCAGCAGCGTCTGTGGCATTCACACTCCTTGCACCGGGTCGTCCGGTGGTTGTCAGGAGTGCCATCGTGGGCCTGGACGATTAACGCCGACTTAATACCGGAAACACGCTAGCGCCGCTGCAGCCATCTGGGTGCGTACCAGTTGCGCTCACCCAGCACCGTCATGAGGGCGGGTACCAGCAACAGCCGCACCACGGTGGCGTCCAGCAGCACCGCCACCGCCAGCCCAAAGCCTATCTGCTGGAACATGACCAGTTCACCAGCGGCGAAGCCTGCAAATACGGCCACCATGATGAGAGCGGCCCCGCTGATCACACCGGCCGTACTGCCCACTGCCTGCACCACGGCAAGGGTGTTGTCACCACTGGCGTCGTAATGCTCGCGCACCCGGCTGAGGAGGAAGACGTGGTAGTCCATGGACAGGCCGTACAGCACCGTGAACAGGAAGAGCGGTATCCACGCCTCGATGATGGGCACCTGCTGCAGGCCCAGCGCGCCAGCGCCCACGCCATGCTGGAAGACCAGCACCAGCACGCCGTAAGCCGCACCCACCGACAGCAGATTGAGTACAGCTGCCTTCAGCGGGACGACCACGGAGCGGAAGGCCCATGCCAGCAGCACAAAGCTCAGGCCCAGCACCAGGCCCATGACCCATGGAGCAAAGCGCCGGATCAGCTCGAAAAAATCGAGATAGCCCGCGCTGGTACCGGTCACCATGACCTCGGCCGGCGTACCCTCGAACGCGGCTGGCACCAGGGCGTTGCGCAACCGCGAGATGGCCTGCAGCGTGGGCTCGCCCTCCGCGTCTCCCAGCATGGGAATGGTCAGCACCCGGACGCGCCCGTCAGCGCTTTGTTGCTCGCGGGCCGATTCGGCCACGAACGCGGCATCCCCTCCCAGTGCAGTCCGCAGGCGACCCAGGGCCTGGTCCACCTCGCTGGGCGCTGTGCTGGACGATGTCCTCTCCACCACCACCACGGCCTCGGCCACCAGCCCGTAGCGGAAGTCCTGCTGCAGCCGCTCGAACGCCTGGCGCAAATCGAGTTGTGCGGGCAAGGTGTCTATGCCGGCAAAGCCCAGCCGCATGTGCAGGGCGGGCGCCGCCAGGGCCAGCAACAAGGCGGTGCACACGGTGAGTGTGGCCCACGGGCGGCGCACCGCAGCCTGTGCAGCGCGTGCCGACAGGCCACGGGCAGGATCGGCGCTGCCGTCACCACGAAAGAGACGTGGCAACGGCAGGCGCAGCGCATCCACACGGTCCCCCAGCAGGCACAGCAGTGCAGGCAGGAGTGTGAGAGAGGCCAGTACAGCCACCAGAACCACGGCAATGGCGCCCGCGGCCAGACCACGGAACACATTGGTGGGTACCAGCAGCAAGCCC
>Ga0209278_1000782_pt1 | contig 21719 bp, 18 predicted proteins | sample JI81BgreenDNA_FD_187504 | JGI IMG/M metagenome (GOLD analysis project Ga0209278, IMG submission 187504) | Wastewater effluent complex algal communities from Wisconsin, to seasonally profile nutrient transformation and Carbon sequestration -... | ecosystem: Engineered > WWTP > Effluent > Algae... | reverse complement strand
TGATGCTGCTGGCAGGCTTCACCGGCCTGTTTTCTCTGGGCCACGCCGCGTTCCTCGGCGTGGGCGCGTACACACAGGCCATCATGGTCAATGCCGGCCTGCCCTTCCCGCTGGCCCTGGCCTGCGCCGGCCTGCTCGCCGCCGCGGTCGGCATGGTGGTCGGCCTGCCGGCCCTGCGGGTCAAGGGCATCTACCTCGGCATGGCCACGCTGGCCTTCGGCTTCATTGTGGAAGAAGGCATTGCGCGCTGGGAAAGCGTGACCGGCGGCAACGCGGGCCTGATGGTGAAGTACCCCAGCCTGTTCGGCAAGGAGCTCGACACGACCGCCGAGTTCTACTTCCTGTGTCTGGTGATCTGCGTCGGCGCCACGCTGGCCATCGTCAACCTGATGCGCTCGTCCACCGGCCGCGCCTTCGTGGCGATCCGCGACTCCGAAATTTCGGCGCAGAGCATGGGCATTCACCTGGCCCGCTACAAGACGCTGAGCTTCGCGCTGTCCGCCGCGCTGGCGGGCGTGGGCGGTGCGCTGTATGCCCACAAGATCCAGTTCCTGTCGCCCGAGCAGTTCGGCATCATCCAGTCGATCGACCTGCTGCTGATGGTGGTGATCGGCGGTCTGGGCTCGATCCACGGCGCGTTTCTCGGCGCCATCTTCCTGATCGTCATGCCGCAGCTGATCGCCATGGGCAAGGATTTCCTGCCCGCCGCCATCGGCCAGGCCGCCGGCCTGCAGGGCACGGTCTATGGCCTGGTGCTGATCGCCTTCGTGCTGTTCGAACCGATGGGGCTGTACGGCCGCTGGCTCAAGGTGCGCGCGTACTTCCAGCTGTTCCCCTTCTACCGCCAGGGCATGTTCAAGCGGCAGAAGTCGTTCCAGAAGTCCGACCGCCTGAAATGAGGATCACCCCCCGCAGCACCTGCGGTGCTTCCCCCTCCAGGGGCGGCGCCAGCGGCCCGGCAAGGCCGGTTCCGCGGCACCCCTCGGTACTGTCGCTGTGCGCGCTGCGCTGAAGGCAAGAAGAAACGTATGAGTGATGTGCTTCTCTCCGCAAAGAACCTGAGCGTGCGCTTCGGCGGCGTGCTCGCGGTCAACAACGTGAGCTTCGACGTCAAGAAGGGCGAGGTGTTCACCCTCATCGGCCCCAACGGCGCCGGCAAGACGACGGTGTTCAACCTGATCAGCCGCATCTACACGCCCACCACCGGCACCATCGACTACACTGGGCCGCAGGGCACGGTCCGCCTGACCGACCAGGCGCCGCACACGATCGCCACCCTCGGGATCGCGCGCACCTTCCAGAACATCGAGCTGTTCGAGCACGCCACCGTGCTGCAGAACCTGCTGATCGGCCGCCACACCCACCGCCGCACGGGGCTGTGGAGCGAGATTTTTTTCACCGCCAAGACCCGCGCCGCCGAGATCGAGGCGCGTGAAAAGGTCGAGCACGTCATCGACCTGCTGGACCTGCAGCACCACCGGGAAAGCATGGTCGCCGGCCTGCCCTACGGCGTGCGCAAGGTGGTGGAGCTGGCGCGGGCGCTGTGCACCGAGCCGCGCCTGCTGCTGCTGGACGAACCGTCGTCCGGTCTCAACGTGGAAGAGACCGAGGACATGGCGTTCTGGATCAGCGACATCAAGAAGGAACTGGGCATCACGGTGCTCATGGTCGAGCACGACATGAGCCTGGTCTCCAAGGTGTCCGACCGCGTGCTGGCGATGGCGCAGGGCCAGGAGCTGGCCACCGGCACGCCGGCGCAGGTGCAGAGCCACCCCGGGGTCATCGAGGCCTACCTCGGCTCGGTGGACGACGTGTCCAGCCTGCGCCGCGAGAACCACGACAAGGTGTCCGCATGAACCCCGCTCGGCCGCTTGAAAGCGTTCGCATCGAAGCGCGAATCGCGGAGAAATCCCAATGACCGTTGCCACCACCGACGCTCCCGTGCTGAAGCTCTCCAACGTGGAGAGCGCCTACGGGCCCATCAAAGCCATCCGCGGCGTGAGCCTGCAGGTCCGCCGTGGTGAGATCGCCACCGTGCTGGGCTCCAACGGCGCGGGCAAGACCACCATCCTCAAGACCATCAGCGGCATCATCGACCCGCGCAAGGGGACGGTCGAGTTCAAGGGTGAAAACATCACCGCCCAGGACCCGTCGTTCATCGTGCAGCAGGGCCTGAGCCACGTCCCGGAGGGCCGCGAGGTGTTCCCGCTGCTCAGCGTGCGGGACAACCTGCTGATGGGCGCCTACACGCGCAAGGACCGCGACGGCGTGGCCCGCGACATGGAATCGGTGTTCACCTATTTCCCGATCCTGCGCGAGCGCGCCGCGCAGGACGCCGGTCTGCTCTCGGGCGGCCAGCAGCAGATGCTGGCCATCAGCCGCGCGCTGATGGCCAACCCCGACCTGATCCTGCTGGACGAGCCCAGCCTGGGCCTGTCGCCGAAACTGACGAAGGAAATCTTCGAGATCGTGGTGCGCATCAACCGCGAGCGCGGCACCACCATCCTGCTGGTCGAGCAAAACGCCAACATGGCCCTGAACGCATCGGACTACGGCTACGTGCTGGAAAACGGCCGCATCGTGATGGAAGACACCTGCGCCCGCCTGCGCGAGAAGGACGACATCAAGGAGTTCTACCTCGGCATGAAGGAAGAAGGCGTGCGCGCCGACCGACGCTGGAAGAAGAAGAAAAACTGGCGGTGAGCGCCAGCCGCCCGCCCCTTTGTCACCGAGAGACCGACACATGAGCTACCTCTGGGACCTCTCCCACATCCAGCCCGAAACCCGCGTCGTGATGCCGGGCGACACCATCCCGGCGATGTTCTGGAACGCGGTGAAGGCGCGCGGCCCGAACATCTGGATGCGGCAGAAAGACCTGGGCATCTGGCGCAGCTGGACGTGGAACCAGACCGGTGAGGCCGTGGCCGAGATCGCCCACGGCCTGATGGCGCTGGGCTTCGAGCCGCGCGAGACCGCGTCCATCCTCTCCAACACCACCATCGAGTGGGTGCTGTGCGACCTGGCGGTGCTGAGCGCCGGCGGCGTGGCCAACGGCATCTACCCCACCGACGCGGCCGAGCAGGTGCAGTACCTGTGCGAAGACTCGCGCACAACGGTGCTGTTTGTGGAAGACGACGAGCAGCTGGACAAGGCGCTGGAGGTGCGCGAACGGCTGCCGCTGCTCAAGAAAATCGTCGTGGCCGACATGGAAGGCCTGCGCGAGCTCAACGACCCGGGCGTGATGAGCTTGGACGCGCTGCGCGAACTCGGGCGCGAGCACCGCCGCCAACACCCCGACGCGATGATGGCCCGGGTCAACGCGGTCAAGCCCGAAGACCTGGCGATCCTCGTCTACACCTCGGGCACGACCGGCAAACCCAAGGGCGCGATGCACGCGCACAAGGGCCTGGTCTACACCGTTCGTGGCTACAACACGCTGATCGCCCGCAACGAGCAGGACGAGTGCATGTGCTTCCTGCCGCTGTGTCACATCGCCGAGCGCATGGGCGGCGAGTATTTCTCGCTCTACACCGGCGCCAAGCTCAACTTCGTCGAGAACCCGGAGACGGTGCCCGAGAACGTGCGGGAGATCGCACCGACCGTGTTCACGGCCGTTCCCCGCGTGTGGGAAAAGTTCTACTCCGGCGTGATGATCGCGCTCAAGGAGGCTGGCAAGCTGCAGCAAGCCGCTTACGCGTGGGCCATCGGCGTGGGTCAGCGCGTGGCCGACCACGTGCTCAAGGGCGAAGACGTGCCCGGCGGCCTGCGGCTGCAGTTCCGGCTGGCACGGGCGCTGGTGCTCAACAACGTGCGCAAGCTCATCGGCATCCACCGTGCGCGCTTCCTGGTGACGGGCGCTGCGCCGATCTCGCCCGACCTCGTGCGCTGGTACCTCGCCCTCGGCGTGCCCATGCTGGAGGTCTGGGGCATGACCGAGACCTGCGGGGCGTCGACGGGCGTACCCGCCGACCGCATCCGCCCGGGCAGCATCGGCCCGGCGGCCAGCTACAACGAGGTGCGCCTGGACCCGGCCACCGGCGAGATCCTGGTGCGCGGCCCCAACGTGTTCATGGGCTACCTGAACCTGCCGGAGAAAACCGCCGAGACCATCGACGCCGACGGCTGGCTCCACACGGGCGACGTCGGTGTGGTGGATCAGGAAGGGTTTTTCCGCATCACCGACCGCATGAAGGACATCATCATCACGGCGGGCGGCAAGAACATCACGCCCAGCGAAATTGAGAACGAACTGAAGTTCTCGCCCTACATCACCGACGCGGTGGTCATCGGCGACAAACGAGCCTACCTGACCGTGATCATCATGATCGACCAGGAAAACGTGGAGAAGTACGCGCAGGACAACGATGTGCCCTTCTCCAACTACGCCAGCCTCACGCGCGCACCGGAGGTGCAAGCCCTGATCCAGACCGAGATCGACCGGGTCAACAAGAAATTTGCCCGCGTCGAACAGGTCAAGAAGTTCTTCCTGCTCGACACCCAGCTGACCGCGGAAGACGAGGAACTCACGCCCACGATGAAGCTCAAGCGCAAGCTGGTGCAGCAGAAGTACGCCCCGCAAATCGAAGCCATGTACCGCTGACGCGGACGCCGCCCCCTTTTACCCAGCCACCCAACGGAGACAAACCATGAGAATGAAACTGACCCTGATCGCCAGCGCGCTGGCCCTGGCCTCGGGCGCCGCCCTGGCCCAGACGCAAGGCGTGACCAAGGACGAGATCGTGCTGGGCTCGATCCAGGACCTCTCGGGCCCGCTCGCCGGTTTCGGCAAGCAGGTCCGCCTGGGCATGCTGCTGCGTGTGGACGAGGCCAACGAGCAGGGTGGCATCAACGGCCGCAAGATCCGCCTGCAGGTGGAAGACTCCGCCTACGACCCGCGCCGCGCCGTGCTCGCCGCGCAGAAGCTGGTCAACCAGGACAAGATCTTCGCGATGGTCGGCCACATCGGCACCGCGCAAAACATCGCCGCGATGCAGGTTCAGTTTCCGAAGAACGTGATCAACTTCTTCCCGGTGACCGCGGCGCGCGAAATGTACGAGCCCTTCCACCGCCTGAAGTACAGCTTCGCCGCGACCTACTACGACCAGATGCGCATCGCCGTGCCCAAGCTGGTGAAGGAAAAGAACGCCAAGAAGGTCTGCACGATGTACCAGGACGATGAATTCGGCCTGGAGGTCAAGCGCGGAGCCGAAGAGGGCCTGAAGTCCATCGGCATGACCCTGGCCGAAGAGACCACCTTCAAGCGCGGCGCCACCGACTTCGCCTCCCAGATGCAGAAGCTCGCGGCCAGCCAGTGCGACTTCGTGGTGCTGGGCACCATCATCCGCGAGACCATTGGCGGTATCGGCACCGCCCGCAAGCTGGGCTTCAACCCGACCTTCCTGGGCTCCAGCGCGGCCTACACCGACCTGATCCACAAGCTCGGCGGTCCCGCCATGAACGGCCTGTACGCCACCATGACCGTGCAGCACCCGTACCTGGACGAGGCCTCGCAGCCGATCCGCTTCTGGGCCAACAAGTACAAGACCAAGTTCAACGAAGACCCGACGGTGTTCTCGGTGTACGGCTACAACGCGGTGGACTCCTTCCTGCGCGCGGCCAGCAAGGCCGGCCCGAACCTGACCACCGACAGCTTCATCAAGGCGATGGACACCATGACCATCCCGCCGGACATCTTCGGCAGCGCCGAGGCCACCTTTGGCCCGCAGAAGCGCCTGGGCAGCAACGCCTCGCGTCTGTCGCAGCTGCAGGACAACCGCTGGAAGGTTGTGTCCGAGTACATCAAGGCCGACGCGAAGTAATCGCGCCGGTCCCCAGCAGCCCGCGCCCCGTGCGCGGGCTTTTTTTCGTCCTGACGCCCCACGCCCGTGATCGCCGGTCTGTCACCCACCACCGCCGCCTGGCTGGCCGACGCACTGCTGGTGTTCCACGCCGGCATCGTCGTGTTCGTGGTGGGTTTGCTGCCGCTGGTGGCGGTGGGGGGTGCCCGCGGCTGGGCGTGGGTGCGGTCGCCGATGTTGCGCGCCACGCACCTGCTGCTGATCGCGGTGGTGGTGGCGCAGGCCTGGCTTGGGCGGCTGTGTCCGCTGACGATCTGGGAGCAGGCGCTGCGCGCGGCCGCTGGTCAGCCCACGCACGGCGAGGGCTTCATCGCGCACTGGGTGGGTCGCTGGCTCTACTGGGACGTGCCGCTGGCGGTGTTTGCGCTGATCTACACCGCGTTCGCCGCCGCGGTGGTGTGGGCCTGGTGGCGGGTTCCACCACGGCGCACACGTCGCTGATGTGCTGTCACGCCGATGCGTGCACACGCAAAACCGATGGATCGCAGGTCAGGGCCAGGCGAAAACCGCAGCGATACCCGCAGGTCTCGCGAGGACTTGCAACGCCGCCCTGGCCTGAAAGACGCGGATTTGCGCGCAGGTATCAGCGGGACAACACACCACGCCCCGGGCGAATAACCCCAAAACCCAGTCGCCGCGCGGGTCTCCGCGGACGGGCACCATCACGGGCTTTGCGTTCCGCCCCCCACCCCACGGAGACACCATGTTCCTCATCGATTTCCTGCGCGACCACGACCACCTCTGGGAGATGTTTCTGGAGGGCCGCAACCCGGAGTCCGAGCGGCTGTTGAACACCGCGGAAATCGACGCCGTGCGCCCGCACCTGGCCGCCGACGACGCCATCCGGGCCTGTGTGCGGGGTCGGATCGTGGGCGCCAACCGCGGTTTCTGGGTGGTGACCGACCGCCTGCTGCTGGTGGTGGAAATGGGCCTGAAGCCGACGGTGCGCCAACTGCCGCTGGCCCATGTGGATTTCATCGGTCACGAGGCCGGCAAGTACGGCTACGGCCTGTCGGTGGAAGGCGACGGGCGACGTTTCGCCCTGTATGCGGCAGCGCCGGGGCTGGCCCAGCTGGTGGCCGAATCGGTCGCGCGCGTGAGCGGCACGTCGCCCGTGGGCGACGCGCAGCCGGCCGGCGATGCCGCCCTGGCCCACGCCCGCTACCTCGCGCTCGACGCCTCGGTGCGCGCGCAGCCCGTGCGCCACCTCGCCGCCGCCTGAAGGCCACGCAGATGAGGCCGTGCCCGCCACGCGGCCCATCAGGCCAGCTTGAATACGCCCACCGCCTCGTTCAGGCGCTGGGCCTCCTCCCGCACCGCGGCCGATACCCGGGCCGACTGATCGACCAGCACGGCGTTGGCCGCAGCGGCCTCGTCGAGCTCGCGCATGGCTTGCTGCATGCCGTCGATGGCCCCGGCCTGGTCTCGCCCCGCAGACGCAATCTCGGCGATGCGGGCGTTGACGCGGTGCACCGCGTCGACCGCTTCCTGGATGGTTTGTCCCGCGCGCTCGACCCGGTCGGTGCCCGCGTCCACCCGGTTCGCTGACGCCTCGATCAAGGCCTTGATCTCGCGCGCCGCGGCCGCACTGCGCTGGGCAAGGCTGCGAACCTCGCTGGCAACCACGGCAAACCCCCGGCCCTGCTCGCCGGCCCGCGCCGCTTCCACCGCGGCGTTGAGCGCCAGGATGTTGGTCTGGAAGGCGATGCCATCGATGACGCCGATGATTTCACCGATGCGACGTGCGTCCGCGTGGATGTCACCCATGGTGGCCACCACTTCGGCCATCGCCTGGCCGCCTCGCTCGGCCACTTGAGCCGCCTCGGCCGCGCCGATCTGGGCGAGGCTGGCGTGCTCCACGTTGTCTGCGAGCGCGGCCGTCACACGCTGCGCGACCTCGCGCGTCTGGCGCAAGGCCTCGATCTGGTGCGCGCTGCGCTCGGCCAGCGCGTCGGTGGCTTGCGCCAGTTCGCTGGCGTTGTCGGTGACGGCGTGGGCGGAGGTGCGCACACTGCCCACCAGCGAGGCGAGCTGCCGCTGCATGCGAGAAAGCGCGCCCAGCACGCTGGCCTCGTGGCGCAAAGGCACCGGATCGGTGAGATCGCCATCGGCCACCCGCACCGCCACCTCGACCGCGTCCGCCGGCTCACCGCCGAGCTGGCGGCGCATGCCCCGCATCACCCACCAGCCCGTGACCAACAGCGCCAACGCCAGCGCCGCCGCGATGCCAGTCACCAGCGTCCGGCCTTGCGTGTTGGCGGACTCCACCCGCTGGACGCTGCCGGTGAGCAGCTGTTGCTGCCAATCGATCTGGACCTGGATCGCATCCATCCAGCGGTCGCGAGCCGGGATCAGCTCGGCCTTGAGCAGCGCGAAGGCGGCGTCCTTCTGGTCCGCCTTGATCAGTGCCACGGTGCGCTGGCCCACCGACCAAAACGCCTGTTCAGCCGAGCGCAAGGCCGCAAACCGCTCACGACCGCCGTCTGTCGTGATCTGAGCTTCAAAGTCCTTGAGCAGGCGGTCAATTTCGTCGCCCATGCGACCAATGTCCGCCAACGTCGCGTCGCGGTCGACGGGGTTGGTCTCCAGAATCGCGTGGCGTCCCTGCTTGGAGATGCGAAAGATCAACGTGCGCACTTCGGTCATCCGCAGCATCTGTGGCACGTAGTGCGTGGCTGCCCGCTGAGCCGTGGTGCTGGCGGTGCCGAGCTTCCACCATGTGGTCAAGGCGACCACGACCAAACCGGCCACCATCAAGGAAAAGGCGATCATCAGCCGCACGGACAGCGGGGTACGACGACGGTGGGTTTTCATGGCAGCTCCGCGGTTGGGTCAATGGCGGGGCTATCGGCCTCCCGGTTTCGCGATTGAGCCCACAGCTTGTGGGGATTTCTCGACCAAAGGCGTCGGAAATAAGCGCAGGAACGCGCTCTCTGTGGGAGCAGCGCAGTCTCAGGACACGATGTAGGCGCCGGCGCCGCTGGACAGCAGCTTGCCGTCGGCGGCGCAGAAACTCATGCGCGTGGTGGCCACGCGCGAGCCCAGCCGCAACACCTCGGCGCTGAGCAGGAAGTGATCCCCGATGCCTGGACGCAGGTAGTCGATGCGCAGGTCGATGGTGCCGAGTTTGCCGAAACGGTGCAGGCGCTGATCGGGTGTTTCGTCCATGTGCCGCGCACCGATGGCGGCCATCACCGCCAGGCCGCCCATGGCATCGAGGCTGGCGCTGATCACCCCGCCGTGCACGCGGTTGTGGGCGTAATGGCCGATGAGTTCGTGCCGCATGTCGATCCGCCCCGCCACACGGTCGGGCGCGAGATCGGTGATCTTCAGGCCCAGCACCTGGTTGAAGACGATCTTTTCCTCAAAGATGGCCTTCAGGCCGGCGATGAACGCCGGCTCGAAAGCCGCGGGGGTGTCGGTGGCGGGCGGTTTGCTCATAGGCCGCATTGTCGGGCAGCGAGGTCCTTCATGATCTCCTCGGCACCGCCGCCGATCATCATGACCTTGACCTCGCGGTAGATGCGCTCGCTGGCGGTGCCGCGCATGTAGCCCATGCCGCCCAGGATCTGCACCGCCGCGTCGGCGTTGGCCTGCATGGCTTGGGTGCTGTGGTTTTTGAGCAGGCACACCTCGCTCACCCAGTCCGGCCCTTCGTCGCCCGTGTCGATGCGGTCGCCCAGCGCGTCGACCCAGTGCTGCGTGGAGGCGATGCGCATGCGCATGTCCATGAGCTTGTGGCGGATGGCCTGGTGCTCGACCAGCGCAGCGCCGAAGGTCTTGCGCGCGCGCGCCCAGGCCAGGGCCTCCTCAAAGCAGGCCTCGGCAAAGCCCAGCGCCAGCGCGCTCATGGCCAGCCGCTCGCCGTTGAAGTTGCCCATGATCAGGCGAAAGCCCTTGTGCTCTTCGCCGATCAGGTATCGGACCGGCACGCGCACACCGTCGAAGCGCAGGTGGCCGGTGTCGCTGGCGTGCCAGCCCATCTTGTGCAGCGCGGTGCGTTCCATGCCTTTCGCATCGCAAGGCGCGGCGATGAGACTGATGCCACCCGCGCCTTTGTTTGCCGCATCCGTTCTCACCGCGAGCGTGATCCAGTCGCAACGCACGCCGGAGGTGATGAAGGTCTTCTCGCCGTCGATCACGTAGTCGCCACCGTCGCGCCGCGCGGTGGTGCGCAGGCTGGCCACGTCGCTGCCACCGCCGGGCTCGGTGATGCCCAGCGCCGCGATGCACTCACCGCGCAGCACGGGCGGAATGATCTCGGCCTGCAGCTCGGGCGCACCGTGCTTCAGGATCGGTGGCAGGCCGATGTTGTGGCTGAACAGGCTGGCCAGCAGGCCGCCGCTGGCGGTGCGCCGCGCCAACCGCTGCGACACCGCGTTGCGCGCGCGCCAGGGCGCGGGCGTACCGCCCAGGTGCTCGGGGTAGCCGAGGCCGAGCAGGCCAATGGCCGCGGCCTGTCGGTACACCTCGCGGGGGAAGCCGGCCTGCGCGTCCCAGTCGTTCACGTGCGGCACCAGGGCTTCGCGCGCAAAGCGCTCCACCGTGTCGAGCAGGGCGGTGGTGTCCTCGGGCGTCCAGTTCATGCGGGGGCCTCCGCGGCGAAGGTGATGAGCAGCTGACCGGGCGCAACCTGCTGACCAGGTTCCACCGGAATGGCGGCCACCACGCCATCGCGGGGGGCGGCGATCTGGTGTTCGATCTTCATGCTCTCGATGGCGAGCAGCGCGTCGCCCTTGGCCACGCGCGCGCCCGGCTGCGTGTGCACCGCCACGAGCTTGCCGTTGAAGGGCGCGCGCAGCTCGCGCGCGGCGCTGGCGCCATCGGCGCGCTCGCGCGGGGCGAAACCCAGGTCGTGCAAGGTGAGGGTGTGCGGCCCCACCTGTGCCTGCCAGGCGCCGTCGCCCAGCGCGGTCGCGTGCACGGCGTGCGCGGTGCCGTCGATCATGACGCAGCCCGGCTCGACCACCGCCTCGTGGACACGCGCGCCCTGCGTGATGCGCAACGCGCCCTGCCCCACCTCCAGCACCGCGAGGTCGAGCACCGCATCGCCGTGCCGCCAGCGCAGCGGGCGGGCGAACGGGCCGGGCAGGCTGCGGGCGCCGCCCTGTGGGTAAGCCGACGCCAGCACGCCGGCCAGCACGGCGTCGGCGGGCGGCTGGAGCGCTTCACGCAGCGCGTCGCCGTGGTCGGCCAGAAAGGGAATCAAGGCCCCGCCCGCGCCGAACACCGGGTGACGCAGGCAAGCCGCCAGGAAGCCGCGGTTGGTGGGCAGGCCCAGCAGCACGGTGGCGTCGAGCGCGTGCGCCAGTTGCGCGATGGCCTGCGGGCGGTCCGGCGCGTGCGCGATCAGCTTGCCCAGCATGGCGTCGTAGTGCGGTGTCACCACGGCCCCCACCTCGATGGCGTGGTCGAAGCGCAGGCCCGCGTGCCGCGGCGGCTCGATGAAGGCGCGCACGGTGCCGGTGTGTGGCGTGAAGCGTTCGTCCTCCGCGCACAGGCGCACCTCGATGGCGTGGCCGTGCAGCGCCACCTGGTCTTGCGCCAGCGGCAGGGGCTCGCCCCGCGCCACCCGGATCTGCCATTCGACGAGATCCAGGCCGGTCAGCATTTCGGTCACCGGATGCTCCACCTGCAGCCGCGTGTTCATCTCCATCAAATAGAACCGGTCGCCGTCGAGCAGGAACTCCACCGTGCCCGCGCCCTGGTAGCCCGCGGCCTGCGCCAGTGCCACCGCGGCGGCGCCGAGGCGTTCGCGCAGGGCCGGTGACACCGCCGGGCTCGGAGCCTCCTCGATGATCTTCTGGTGCCGGCGTTGCACCGAGCAATCGCGCTCACCGAGGTGAATGCCGCGGCCGTGGGCGTCGCAGAACACCTGAACCTCCACATGACGCGGGCGCAGCACGGCGCGCTCGATCAGCAGATCGGCGTTCCCAAAGCCGGCCAGCGCCTCGGCGCGGGCGCTGGCCAGCGCAGCGGGCAGCTGCGCGGCCTCGCCGACGAGGCGCATGCCGCGCCCGCCGCCGCCGGCCACGGCCTTCACCATCACCGGGTAGCCGATGCGCACGGCCTCGGCGGCGAAGGTGGCGTCGCTCTGGTCGGCCCCGAAGTACCCCGGCAGCACCGGCACGCCGTGCTGCTGGGCGAGCGCCTTGGCGGCCGACTTGCTGCCCAGGGCGCGGATCGCGGCCGGCGGCGGCCCCACCCAGATCAGGCCGGCGTCGATCACCGCCTGCGCGAAATCGGCGTTCTCGCTCAGGAATCCATAGCCGGGGTGCACCGCGTCGGCGCCGCTCGCCCGCGCGGCGGCGATGAGTTGGTCGATGCGCAGGTAGGAGTCGGCCGCGCTCGCGCCACCCAGGGACACCGCGGCGGTGGCCTCGCGCACGTGCAGCGCGCGTGCGTCGGGCTCGCTGTGCACCGCGACGGTGGCGATGCCCAGCCGGTGCGCGGTGCGGATGATGCGGCGCGCGATCTCGCCGCGGTTTGCGATCAGGAGACGCTTCATGACCGATCCACCCACGGTGCGGGTTGCTTCTTGGCGAACGCCGCCAAGCCCGCCGCCGCCTCGGGACCGCGCAGCGCGGCCGCGAAGGCGGCCGCGGCGGCGTCCCGCAGGTCGGGCGGATCGCCGCGCAGCCGCTGCAGCAGGCGTTTGGTGCTGGCGACGGCGCCAGGGGCGCTGCGGCGCAGGCGCTGCAGGCGCTCCTGCAACACCGTGGACAAGGTGCCGTCGTCGGCCACCTCGTCCACCAGGCCGAGCTTCATGGCCGCCTCGGCGCGAAAGCTCAACCCCTGCAGCAAACACTGGCGGGCCGCGGCGTCGCCCAGTCGCATCCACACGAACGGAGCGATCTGCGCCGGTGGGAGGCCCAGCGTAACCTCGGGCGTGCCGAACACCGAGCGCTCGGTGGCGATCACATGGTCCGCGCAGCACACGAGACCGAACCCGCCCCCCATGGCCGCGCCATCGACCGCGCACAGCAGCAGCTGCGGCAGGTCGCACAGCGCGTGCAGCACATCGCCGAAGGCGCGGTTCATGGTCACCAGCGGATCGTCGGCGCCGGGCGGCAGCGGCTGGCCAATCGCGCTGGCGAAGCCGCCCAGACTGCCGCCGGCGCTGAACGCCCCGGGCGCGCCGGTGAGCACCACAAAGCGCAACCCACGGTCCTGCCGCGCCCGCACACAGGCCTCGGCCAGGCCCAGCACCATGGCATCGCTCAGCGCATTGCGGCTGGCCGGGTCGTTCAACGTCCAGGTTTCCGTGTCGCCGTCTCGATCCACGGTGAATGGGTGGCTCATGCATTTGCTCCTAGTCCGCGACAGCGTCCGGCGCGAAGGGTGGGGTCCAGCGGTCGGCGAGGATCCGGCTGTGCCGGTCCAAGACGACGTCCCCCCCTCCGGGGGGAAGCGGCGTCAGCCGCGCAGGGGGGATACCTTCCTGACCCCCATGATCTTGGTCAGGATGCCCAGCATCACCTCGTCGGCCCCGCCGCCGATGGAAGCCAGACGACCGTCGCGGTACATGCGCGAGACCTTGTTCTCCAGCGTGAAGCCCATGCCGCCCCAGAACTGCAGGCAGGTGTCGGGCACGATCCGGTTCAGGCGTCCGGCCTTGAGCTTGGCCATCGTGGCCCACTCGGTCACGTCGGCGCCCGCGATGTAGTGCTCACAGGCCTGGTAGGTGAGCGCGCGCAGGCTCTCGACCTCGGTCTTGAGTTCGGCCAGCTTGAACTGCACCCACTGCTGGTCGGCCAGCGTGCTGCCGAACAGCTTGCGCTCCTGCGCCCACTCGATGGTCCAGTCGATGCAGTTCGTCAGGCTCTGGATGCAGCTCGCCGCCGCCCACAGCCGCTCCTCCTGGAACTGCTGCATCTGATAGATGAAGCCCGCGCCCTCCTCGCCGATGCGGTAGCGTTGCGGCACGCGCACCTCGTCGAAATACAGCAGGCCGGTGTCGCTGCTGTGCATGCCGATCTTGCGGATCTTCTTGCCTACCTCGAAACCCTTGACCGGCTTGCCGTTCTCGCGCAGCGGCACCATCACCAGGCTCTTGTTCTTGTGGGCCGGTCCTTCGCTGGTGTTGACCAGCATGCACATCCAGTCCGCCTGCAGGCTGTTGGTGATCCACATCTTCTGGCCGGTGATGACGTAGTCGTCGCCGTCCTTGCGGGCGAAGGTCTTGATGCCGGCCACGTCGCTGCCCGCCGCGGGCTCGCTCACCCCGATGCAGGCGACCGCGTCGCCCGCGATCGCGGGCGCGAGGAATTCGCGCTGGAGTTCCTCGCTGCCGAAACGCGCCAGCGCCGGCGTGGCCATGTCGGTCTGCACGCCGATGGCCATGGGCACGCCGCCGCAGTGGATGTGTCCCAGCGTCTCGGCCATGGCCACGCTGTAGCTGTAGTCGAGCCCGGCGCCCCCGTGGGCCTCGGGCTTGGTCAGGCCCAGCAGCCCGAGCCGGCCAAGGCCCTTGAAGACCTCATGGGCGGGAAACATCTCGGCCGCCTCCCATTCATCCACGTGGGGATTGATGTGGTCGTCGATAAAACGCTTGAGCGTCTTCTGGATCTCGCGGTGTTCGTGGGTGAATTGCATGGCCGGTCTCCGGGTGAATGGGTCTACATGCGGGCCACGCCGAAGGGCAGCGGCCGAGGGCTTCGCGCCGCGGCTTCGGCGCAGGTGTCGAGGCAGAACATCAGCACGGCGCGCGTGTCGCGCGGGTCGATCACGCCGTCGTCGAGCACCAGACCGCTGGTGTGGAAAGCGTCGGCCTGGCTCTCGAACACCCGCACGATCTGGTCGTACTGCCGCTGCATCTGCGCCGGGTCGGGCGTGATGCCTTTGCGGGCGTAGCCGGCCTCGGCCACGATCTGCATGGTGCGCGCCGCCTGCTCTCCGCCCATGACCGCCGTGCGGGCCTGTGGCCAGCTGAACAGGAAGCGCGGATCAAAGCCACGCCCGCACATGCCGTAGTTGCCGGCGCCAAAAGACGCGCCGCACTGGATGGTGATCTGCGGCACGGTGGCGCCGGTCACGGCCTGGATCATCTTGCTGCCGTGCTTGATCATGCCGGCCTGCTCGCTGTCCTTGCCGACCATGTAACCGGTGGTGTTCTGCAGGTAGATGAGCGGGTGGCCAAGCTGGCACATCCACTGGATGAAATGCGTCGCCTTGTTGGCGCCGGCCACGTCGATCGGCCCGTTGTTGCTGATCAGGCCGACCGCGTGGCCACCGATGCGCGCCTGCACGCACAGCGTGGCGGCGCCGTAGAGTGGCTTGAACTCCAGCAGCGCCGAGCCGTCGGTCAGTCGCGCCATCACCTCTCGCATGTCCACCGGCTCGCGGTGGTGCGTGGGCATCAGGGCCAGCAGGTCATCGGCCGGGAGCAGCGGCTCAGTGAAGGCCGGCGCCGCGTGGCGCACGAAACCGTCCCTCAGCTGATCGACGATGCGCCGCGCGATGCCCAGCGCCTCGCGGTCGTCCTCGGCGAGGTACTCGCCCAGGCCCGAGACGGTGGTGTGCATCTCGGCGCCGCCGAGTTCCTCTTCGGTGGCGATTTCTCCGGTGGCCGCCTTGAGCAGCGGTGGTCCGGCGAGGAAGGCGCGCGAGCGACCGCGCACCATCACCACCACGTCGCTCAGCCCCGGCATGTAGGCCCCGCCCGCGGTGCCCGAGCCGTGTTGCACGGTGATCACCGGAAGGCCCGCCGCCGAATGCCGCGCGAGATTGCGGAACAAGGCACCGCCGTGCACGAAGCCCTCGACCTTGTACTTCGTGAGGTTGGCACCGGCGCTCTCCACCAGGTGCACGAACGGCAGACGGTTCTCCAGCGCGATGTCCTGCACGCGCAGGATCTTCTCCAGCCCGCGTGGCTGGATGGCGCCCGCCTCAATGCCCGAGTCGCTGGCCACCACCATGCAGCGAACACCGGCGATGAAGCCGATGCCCGCGACCACGCCCCCGCCGGGCACGCTCTGCTCGGCATCGGGCGTGTCTTGCAGGAAACCGGCGAGACCGCACAAGGGCAGCCATGGCGCGCCAGAGTCGATCAGGAGTGCGATCCGCTCGCGGGGCAGCAACTGGCCGCGCTTGTCGAACACCGGCTTGCTCAGGGCCGATGCCGCCGCGGCGCGTGCCTCCAGGGCGCGCAACTGCGCGATGCGCTCCAGCATCGCGGCGCGGCGCGCCTGCGCGGCCTCGCCGTGGGAGTTGAAGGCAGAGACGAAACTCATGACTGGAACACCTTCGGCGTCACATAGCGGTGAAACCCGTCGAAGGGCTTCACCGCATCGCGCTGCTGGGCCTCGGCGGGCGCCGCGATGTCGCCCCAACCCAGCCGCACCTGCGGCCGCGCGCCGTCCACCCGCAGCACGCTGCCGCTGATGAAGCTGGCCGCGGGCGAGAGCAGGAAGGCAATCGCCGCGCTGGTCTCGGCCTCGTTGCCGAAGCGCCCCAGGGGCACGGTCTCGCGCATCTCGCGCAGCATGGGGCCGGCCTCGGGCGGGTAATGGTCCATGCCGCTGGAGGCGATGTAGCCCGGCGCCACCGCGTTCACCCGCACGCCGGCTTTCGCCCATTCCAGCGCCGCGGTTTCGGTGAAGCTCACCATGCCCGCGCGCGCCGCGCCGCTGTGGCCCATGCCCGGCATGCTGCCCCACATGTCGGCCACGATGTTGACGATCGAGCCGCCGTGTTCCTGCATGCTCTGCAGGTAGCACTCGCGCGCCACCAGAAAGCCGCCGGTGAGGTTGGTGTCGATCACGGCCTGCCAGCCCTTGGCCGAGATCTTTTCCAGCGGGCTGATGTACTGGCCGCCGGCGTTGTTGACCAGCCCGTGGATGCGCCCGTGGGTGACGATGATGGCTGTCACCAGCGCGCGCACCGCGGCCTCGTCGCGAATGTCGGTGGCGTGGAAGCTGGCGCAGCCGCCGTCGACCACGATTTCTTCCGCCACCGTCTGCAACTTTTCCAGGTTGCGCCCCACCAGCACCACGTGCGCGCCCAGCGAGGCGAGTTCGTGCGCCGTGCAGCGGCCAATCCCGGATCCTCCCCCGGTGACGACGATCACCTGGCCGGTCAGCAGGCCGGGCCGGAATACAGAGCGGTAGCGGGCGGTCATGGCGCGTCCTTCAGAAACAGCTGCATCGCGGTGTCGGTAAGGTCGTCCAGCGACGACCGGCCGTTCGGCACGTACCACTGGGCGGACCAGTTGAGTGCGCCGAACAGCATGAGGCGCGCCACGCGCGGGTCGCCCCGCAACGCGCCCGCCCGGTGCAGCGCCGCCAGCACCGGGACCCACACCGCCTCGTACTCGTCCTTCAGCCGGTTGACCGCACGCTTCTGGGCGTCCGACAGCACGCGCCACTCGTACAGCATGACCGGGATGTGGTCGCTCTCGGGCCCGAGCAGGTTGTCGAAGTGGCTGCGCACCAGCACCCGCAGGCAGTCGCGCGCGCCCAGCGGCGCCGGGGCAGCCGCCACGGCCGCGTCCATGGCCGCGCGCTGGTGCGCCAGGGCGCGCTCCATGCCCTCTTCCATCACCGCGGCCAGCAGGGCTTCCTTGTTTTCGAAGTGGTAGAAGGGCGAACCCGAACGCATGCCCACCGCGGCGGCGATGTCGCGCGTGCTGGTGGCGTCAAATCCCTGCAGGCGAAACAGGCGCGCGGCCGCGCGCAGCAGCTGCTGGCGCCGGTTGCCGTCGTCGCGCTCGCCCGCGGTTTTGCGGGGCCGGCCGCGCGCGCGGCGGGCCGGGGCATCGGCAGGAGCGGGCGAAGCGTCGGCAGCGGTCATGCAGCAACCATAGCAAACCACCTTATTTTTAGCAAGCGGTTGCTTGGTGAAAATAAAGCCACCCCCGCGCGGTGCGAGGCCATGGCCGGCCGCCGACAATCGCCCCATGGACTTTGCCGTGTGGATGATGATGGGCGCGCTCGGCGCGCTGGTGCTGACCCGGGTGGATCAGGCCCGCCGCGTGATGCTGCTGCGCCGGGTGCTGGCGCCCTACCAGATCGAAAAACTGCTGGAAACCCTCACCGAGGGCTACCTGCGCGCGCTCGGCGAGGACGACGCCGAACGCCGCCGCGCGGTGTGGCTGGTCATGGACGGCCATGAGACCGTGCTCTCCGGCCAGCTGCAACGGCTGGCGCAGGACATGGCCGGGCTGCCGGCCGCCGACACCCGCTTCTCCACACTGCCGCTGGCGCTGCCGATGGCCAGCCGCCTGCCGCTGCCGTCGGCCGACTTCCGGCAGGTCGTGCGCCTGCACGCCGAAGGCTTCGCGACCGTGGCGGCCAACGGGGAGGGCCTTTCGGCGCGCGACAAGGCCTTCCGGCTGAGCGCCGAGCTGCTGCTCTTCCAGCACAGCTGCCACGCCTTCTGCCGCAGCCGCGGCGTGGCCAGCGCCCGGCTGGCCGCCCGACACGGCACCACCCACGCCCAGGCCCTCGCCGCCGCCAGCGCCGCCACGCGCGACGGCCTGCGCGCCGCGGGTCTGGCCTGACACCCACACCACCCACCCACCCACACCACCCACCCACGATCCGCCATGACCGCCACCCAACCCGCCAGCCCGCGCGAATTCGACCTCGTGGTGTTCGGCGCCACCGGCTTCACCGGCCGCCTGGTGGCCGAATACCTGCACCGCACCCAGGCCGACAACCCGCCGCTGCGCTGGGCGCTGGCCGGCCGGCAAGCCGCGCGACTGGCGCAGGTGCGCGACGAGCTCGGCCTGGGCGACGGGGTGCCGCTGCTGGCGGCCGATGCCACCGACCCCGCCGCCATGGCCGCGCTGGCCGCCCGCACCCGGGCGGTGATCACCACCGTCGGGCCCTACCAGCGCCACGGCGAGGCCCTGATCCGCGCGTGCGCGGCCGCCGGCACCGACTACCTCGACCTGTGCGGGGAGCCCGCGTGGATGGCCGCCATGATCCCGGTGCTGCAGCCGGTGGCGGCGGCCAGCGGGGCGCGGCTGGTGTTCTCCTGCGGCTTCGACTCGATCCCTTTCGACCTCGGCGTGGTCTTTCTGCAGCAGGCCGCGCAGGAACGCTTCGGCGCGCCGCTTGCGCGCGTCAACGCCCGCGTGACCGTGATGAAGGGCACCTTCTCCGGCGGCACGGCCGCCAGCCTGCTGGCCTCGTTGGAAGCCGCGGGCCGCGACCCGGCGGTGCGGCGCGCGCTGGTCGATCCGTTCGCACTGACCCCCGGCTTCCGCGGCCCGCGCCAGCCGGCCGACGGCCCGGTGGCGCTGGCCGACGAACTCGACGGCGGCTGGACCGCGCCGTTCGTGATGGCACCGATCAACACGAAGAACGTGCACCGCACCCACTTCCTGCGCGGCCACCCCTGGGGCACCGACTTCCGTTACAGCGAGCGCCTGGCCACCGGCGATGGCCCCGCGGGCGAGCGCCGCGCCCGCGCGCTGGCGCGACAGACCCGCTGGCAGAACCTCGCGCTGGCCTTCGCGCCCACGCGCGCGCTCGTGCGCCGCTTCGTGCTGCCCGCGCCCGGCGAGGGGCCCACCGCCGAGCAGCGCGAGCGCGGCCGGTACGAGCTGCGCTTCACCGGCGAGACCGCCGACGGCCGGCGCCTGCGCGCGGTGGTGCGCGGCGACCGCGACCCGGGCTACGGCTCCACCAGCAAACTCATCAGCGAGGCCGCGCGCTGCCTGCTCACCGAGATCGATCACCGCGCCACGCCCGGCGGCGTGTGGACGCCCGGCGCGGCCATGGGGCTGCGGCTCGTGGCGCGTTTGCACGAGCGCGCCGGCCTGCGCTTCGACATCGACGGCTGACCCGGCGACTGGGCTGAGGGCTGAGCGGACGCGCCGCAAGGCCCGGCGCTGGCGTGGGTTGGGCGCGCCGCGCTAGCCTTCGGCCCGTGTGTGTTTCGACGATTGCCCCACCATGCGCCGACGCGACCTGCTGACCACCCTCGCCTGCGCTCCGCTGCTGGGCGCTGCCACCCGGGCGGGTGCCGCGCCCCACACGACGCCCCGCCTGCTGACCGCCGCGCCCGCCACCGCCGCCGCGGCCGGCGAAACCGCGCTGCCGGTGTGGGCCTACGACGGCCTCACCCCCGGGCCGGTCCTGCGCTTTCGCCGCCGCGACGTGCTCGACATCGAGCTGCTCAACCGCCTGCCCGACGCCACCACCATCCACTGGCATGGCATCCGCCTGCCCAACGCGATGGACGGCGTGCCCCACCTCACGCAGGCGCCGGTCGCGCCCGGCGAACGCTTCCGCTACCGCTTCGCGCTGCCCGACGCCGGCACCTTCTGGTACCACCCGCACCTCGGCACGCCCGAGCAGGTGGAACGCGGCCTGGCCGGCGCGCTGATCGTGGAGGACGACGCGCCGCCGCCGGTGGACGAAGACCGCGTGGTCGTGCTCGACGACTGGCGCCTGGACGCGCAGGGCCGCGTGAGCGAAGACTTCTACCGCTTCCACGACGTGGCCCACGCCGGGCGCCTCGGGCAGCGCCTCACGGCCAATGGGGCGCTGGCCCCCGAGTGGCCGGTGCGCACCGGGCAGCGCTGGCGGCTGCGCCTGATCAACGCGGCCAACGCCCGCATCTTCGGCCTGGAAATCCCCGCGGGGCTGCGCGGCTGGCTGATCGCGCGCGACGGCGTGCCGGCCTCGCAGGCCGTGCCCTGGGAGGGACAGCTGCTGCTCGGGCCCGGCATGCGCGCGGACCTGATCATCGACCTCGATGCCCCGGGCCGATTCGCCCTCACCGACACGAACAGCCGCGAACCCGTGGCACTGGGCCATTTCGTGGTGGACGGCGCTTCCAGCCGCCGCGCAAGGCCGGCGCCGCGGCCGGCGGCGTTTGAGCCCTTGCCCGAGCCCGACCTGGCGCAGGCGCTCGAACACACCATCGCCATCGGCGGCGGCGCGCGCAGCCGCCAGGGCTGGCCCGACGACCCGCCCGAGGCCCGCGAAGCGCGGCGCCAGCGCCGGGCCGCCGGCGCCCGCGAGGCCGATCCGGCCTGGACGCTGAACGGGAAGGCCCACGTCGGCGACCACGCCCACCACCACGCGCCCGAGTTCCGCGTCGCGCGGGGCCGCAGCGTGCGGCTGCGGCTGGACAACGCCACCGCCTGGTGGCACCCGATGCATCTGCACGGCCACCACTTCCGCGTGCTGGCGCGCAACGGCACGCCGGTGCCCGACGCGCCTTGGCGCGACACGGTGCTGATGGCCCCGGGCGACCGGCTCGACATCGCTTTCGTGGCCGACAACCCGGGCCGCTGGATGCTGCACTGCCACGTGCTGGAGCACCACACCGGCGGCATGGGCACGGTGTTCGAGGTCGAGGGCTGAGCCGCCGCGGTCCAGGCGCCTAGTCAAGCGGCCACGCGCCGAGCAGACCGCCCCAGACAGCGCCCACCGCGAGACCCACGATCACGTCCAGCGCGAAGTGGGCCCCGGTGTGCACGCGCGCCCAGGCCGTGGCCAGCGCGACGGCGGCGATCGCGGCCGACAGCGGATCGCCCGCGTGCGGCGCCAGCGCGCCCCACACCGCGCCCATCACGATCGCGTGGCTGCTGGGAAAGCCGGCCCGGCCCGCGTGACCCAGGTGGTTGGGGCACAGGCCCAGGGCGAACGGGCGCTGGGCCGTCCAGCGCCGCGCCAGGCGCTTGGCCACCCACTGGGCCACACCGGCGTGCAGCAGGGTGGCCACGGCCAGCAGCCCACCGCCCGGCCGCGTGGCCGCCACCAGCAGCACCAGCGCCAGCAGCGCCCAGAGGCTGTGCCGCGCGACCGCGCGGGCCACCGCCATCAACGCGGCCGGTCCCGCCCCCGCGGCCAGCCGCTGGAACAGCCACACGTCCAGCCGCAGCCAAAAGCCCACCGGCGTGGG
>Ga0209278_1000779_pt1 | contig 21835 bp, 22 predicted proteins | sample JI81BgreenDNA_FD_187504 | JGI IMG/M metagenome (GOLD analysis project Ga0209278, IMG submission 187504) | Wastewater effluent complex algal communities from Wisconsin, to seasonally profile nutrient transformation and Carbon sequestration -... | ecosystem: Engineered > WWTP > Effluent > Algae... | reverse complement strand
CCATGATGCGGCGCATCTCCTCCTTGGGTTCGCCCACGCTCACGCCGCCCACCGCGTAGCCCGGAAAGTCCATCGCCACCAGGGCGTCGAGCGAGGCTTGGCGCAGGTGCTCGAACATGCCGCCCTGCACGATGCCGAACAGCGCGTTGGGGTTGCCCAGCCGGTGGAATTCGTCTTGCGAGCGGCGCGCCCAGCGCAGGCTCATCGCCATGCTTTTCTCGGCTTCGGCCTCGGTGGTGAGGCGCCCGTCGGTTTCGTAGGGCGTGCACTCGTCGAGCTGCATGACGATGTCGCTGTTGAGCCAGGTCTGGATCTGCATGCTCACCTCGGGCGACATGAACAGCTTGTCGCCGTTGACGGGCGAGGCGAAGTGCACACCGTCTTCGGTGATCTTGCGCATCGCGCCGAGCGACCAGACCTGGAACCCGCCCGAGTCGGTGAGGATGGGCTTGTGCCATTGCTCGAAGGCGTGCAGGCCGCCAAAGCCGCGCATCACGGCCTCGCCGGGGCGCATCCACAGGTGGAAGGTGTTGCCCAGGATGATCTGCGCGCCCATGTCGTGCAGGCTCTGCGGCATCACGCCCTTGACCGTGCCGTAGGTGCCCACCGGCATGAAGATGGGCGTCTGCACCACGCCGTGGTTGAGCGTGAGGCGGCCGCGGCGGGCGTGGCTGTCGGGGTCGGTGGCGAGCAGGTCGAACTGGAGCATGGGGGCTTTCGGTGGGCGCGCGTCAGGGCGCCGGGGCGATCAGGAGCAGGCTGCGGTTGCGGTCTTCGACGATCCACAGGCGGCCCTGGTCGTCGACGGCGGCACCGGCCGGGCTGCCGAGGGGGCGCACGCCCGGCATCGGTCGCCAGCCGCTGACAAAGTCGGTGCGTTCGCCGGTGGGCCGGCCGAAGCCGTCGAGCCGCCAGCCGACCACCCGGTGGCCGCCGCTGCGGTGGCCATGCCACACGGCCAGCAAGTGGCCGCTCCACGGCGGGGTGGGCGTGGTCGTCACGGGCGGCACCGCCAGCAGCTGGAGTGGCGCGGCGTGCGCCGGCCACGCCATGACCGGCGCCTGGGTCCGGCCGCAGCGCGCGCGGCCCTCGGCGCCGCGGGTGGCCACGGCGCGGCCGCGCGCGTCGCTCACGCAGCCGGGCCAGCCGTGGTCGCTGCCGTCGCTGAGTTCGTTGAGTTCTTCGGCCGGTTCGTCGGCGTCCACATAGTCGACCGAGTTTTCCGCCTGCCACAGCCGCGCGCGCCCGCCGGGCCCGGTGGTGAAGGCCAGCCCCAGCGCGTTGCGCAGGCCGGTCGCGTAGGGCCGCAGGTCTTGCACGGTGTGGCCCGGGCCGCCGAGCGTGGCCACCCAGACCGCGGCGCGGGGGCGTTCGCCCTGCGTTTCGGGGCAGGGCAGCGCCACGCTGCCGTCGTCTCGACGGCAGGCGTCGGAGCCGGAGCCCACGTTGAGGAACAGCCGGCCGTCGGGGCCGAACGCCAGCTCCTTGAGCGGGTGGGCGCCGTCGTCGGGCAGCCCGGTCAGCACGTCCTCGCGCTGCACGGTGTCGCCCACCGGCGTGCGCCACACGGTGCCGGCCTCGCCCACGTAGACGCGGCCGTCCGGTCCGCGCACCAGGCCGTGCGGCCGGTCCAGACCCCGGGCGAGCACGCGCACCCGCAGCGGGTCGCCGCGCGGGCGCTGCGGCTGGATTTCCAGCAGGCGGCCCTGGCGTGGTTCCCAGGAACCCATGTCGACCACCCAGAGCCGCTGCGGCCCCACAGGCAACACGCGCCGCGGCATGCGCAGGCCGTCGTCCGCGTCGGCCACCAGCGCCGCGCACCAGCCGTCCGGTACCTTCAGCGCCACGCCCGGGTGACCGGCGCAGCTGCCCTGCGGCGCGTAACGCCCGGCCTGCGCGGGCGCTGCCAGCGCCGCGAGCAAGGCGCCCGCCGCGAGCCACGCCACCGCCCTGCGGCGCGCGCTCACACGGCCTCCGCGCGCGCGAGCAGCATCGCGTCGCCGTAGCTGAAGAAGCGGTAGCGCTGGGCGACCGCGTGGGCGTAGAGCGCCATCACCCGCTCGTAGCCCGCCAGCGCGCTGACCAGCATCATCAGCGTGCTCTTGGGCAGGTGGAAATTGGTGATCAGCGCATCCACCACCTGGAAACGGAAGCCGGGCGTGATGAAGATCTGCGTGTCGCCTTCGGTCACGCCGCTGGCCGCCCAGCTCTCCAGCGTACGCACGGTGGTGGTGCCCACCGCGACCACGCGGCCCCCGCGCGCGCGGCAGGCCTCGATCGCCGCGATCGTGGGCGCCGGGATGCGGTACCACTCGGCATGCATCGTGTGGTCGGCGATGTTTTCGGTTTTCACCGGCTGGAAGGTGCCCGCGCCCACGTGGAGCGTGACTTCCGCGGTCGCCACGCCGCGCGCGCGCAGCCCGTCGAGCACCCCGGCGTCGAAATGCAGCGCGGCGGTGGGCGCGGCCACGGCGCCCGGGTTTTTGGCAAACACCGTCTGGTAGCGGCGCTCGTCCTCGGCGGTGTCGGCGTGCTCGATGTAGGGCGGCAGCGGCACGTGGCCGTGTGCCGCCATCATCGCGTAGGGGTCTTCGCTGAAGCGCAGGCGGAACAGCGCGCCGCCCTCGTCGGGCCAGCGGCCGAGCAGCGTGGCGGTGAAGGCGCCGGGGCCGTGGCCGGGCCTCGCTGGGTCGCCCCCGAGCCGCAACACGCCCCCCACCGCCGGCTTCTTGCTGACCTTGAGGTGCGCCACCACCTCGCCGTCGCCGAGCACGCGCTCGACCAGCAACTCCAGCTTGCCGCCGCTGGCCTTCTCGCCAAACAGCCGCGCCTTGATCACCTGCGTGTCGTTGAACACCAGCAGGTCGCCCGGCGCCAGCAGACCGGGCAACTCGCGAAAGATGCGGTCCACCGGCGCCGCGCCGGTGCCGTCAAGCAGGCGCGATGCGCTGCGTTCGGCGGCGGGATGCTGGGCAATCAGCTCGGGCGGCAGTTCGAAATCGAAGTCGCTGAGCGTGAAGGCTCGCGCCGCGTGGGGGGGAATGTGTTTCATGCTGCTTGAGGGCCGGACGGACCCGTTCCAAGAGGGAAGAAAAGCCGAAGGCACAATTATCCGATGACCGCGGATACCCCCGCCGCCCCCGCCCCCGCGGCGCCGACCCGCTCGCCCGCGCAGCAGGCGATGCACAAGCTCGGGCTGCGCCGCGACATCGACTTGGCCCTGCACCTGCCGCTGCGCTACGAAGACGAGACCCGGATCGTCCGGCTGGCCGAGGCGCGCGAGGGGCAGCTGGTGCAGATCGAGGGCACCGTCACCCACAGCGAGGTCACCTTCCGCCCGCGGCGCCAGCTGCTGGTCACGCTCGACGACGGCAGCGACACCTGCACGCTGCGCTTCTTCAGCTTCTATCCCTCCCACCAGAAAACCCTTGCCGTGGGCCAGCGCGTGCGCGCGCGCGGCGAACTCAAGGGCGGCTTTCTGGGCTGGACCCTGCTTCACCCGGCCTTCAAGGCCGCGGGCGGCCCGCTGCCCACCGCCCTCACGCCGGTGTATCCCACCAGCGCCCAGCTGCCGCAGGCCTATCTGCGCAAGGCGGTGGCCAGCGGGCTGGCGCGCGCCGACCTGCGCGACACCCTGCCGCCGTCCACGCTGGCGTCGCTGCAGCGCGCGGCCAGGGTCACGCCCACGCTGCGCGAAGCGCTGGAGCAGCTGCATCACCCCGGCCCGGCCGTGCCGCTGGCGGCGCTGGAGGACCGCAGCCACCCGGCCTGGCAACGGCTGAAGGCCGAGGAGCTGCTGGCGCAGCAGCTCTCGCAGGCGCTGTCGCGGCGCGAGCGGGACGCGCTGTCGGCGCCGGCGCTGCCCCCGCGCGACGGCGGTCTGGCCGACGCGCTGCAGGCGGCGCTGCCGTTCGCGCTCACCGCGGCGCAGGCGCGCGTGGTCGCCGAGATCGGCGCCGACCTCGCCCGGCCCACGCCCATGCACCGGCTGCTGCAGGGCGACGTCGGCTCGGGCAAGACGGTGGTCGCCGCGCTGGCGGCCGCCCGCGCCATCGACCACGGCTGGCAGGTCGCGCTCATGGCGCCCACCGAGATCCTCGCCGAGCAGCATTTCACCAAGCTCGTCGGCTGGCTGGAGCCGCTGCTGGCGCCGCGGGGCCAGCGCGTGGCCTGGCTCACCGGCAGCCAGAAGAAGAAAGAGCGGCGCGACATGCTGGCCCTCATCGCCAGCGGCGAGGCCGCGCTCGTGGTCGGGACGCACGCCGTCATTCAGGACCAGGTCGTGTTTCGCCGGCTCGCGCTGGCGCTCATCGACGAGCAACACCGCTTCGGCGTCGCGCAGCGGCTGGCCCTGCGCACCAAGATGGCGCCCGGGGCGGCGGCGGGCGAACCGGGTGCGCCCGCCATGGAGCCGCACCTGCTCATGATGACGGCCACGCCCATCCCGCGCACCCTGGCCATGAGCGTCTACGCCGACCTCGACGTCTCCACCATCGACGAGTTGCCGCCCGGGCGCACGCCCATCGTCACCAAGGTGGTCGCCGACAGCCGCCGCGCCGAGGTGATCGAGCGCATCCGCGCCCAGCTTGCGCAGGGGCGGCAGGTCTATTGGGTGTGTCCCCTGATCGAGGAAAGCGAGGCGTTGGACCTCAGCAACGCCACCGCCACCCACGCCGAACTCAGCGCAGCGCTCAACAGCCCCCACGCCGCTTCCCCGCGAGACACCCCCTTGTCCAGGGCACCCAAGGGTCCGGCTCCGCCGGCCCCAGGGAGCGTCCCCCCTCCCAGCGCCGATGGCGCGCCAGAAAGGGGGGAAGCCGCGTCCGCTGCGCCGGGGGGGGCGCCGACGGTCGTCGGGCTGCTGCATTCGCGCATGCCGCCAGCGGAGAAAAAGGCGGTGATGTCCCTGTTTGCCCAGGGGCAGATGGGCGTGCTTGTCTCCACCACGGTGATCGAGGTCGGCGTGGACGTGCCCAACGCCTCGCTCATGGTGATCGAACACGCCGAACGCTTCGGCCTGAGCCAGCTGCACCAGCTGCGCGGCCGCGTCGGCCGCGGCGCCGCGGCGTCGGCCTGCGTGTTGCTGTACAGCCCGCCCGACGGCGGACGCCTGGGCGAAACTGCGCGTGAGCGCCTGCGCGCCATGGTCGAGACGACCGACGGCTTCGAAATCGCCCGCCGCGACCTGGAGATCCGCGGTCCCGGCGAATTTCTCGGCGCCCGCCAGAGCGGCGCACCGCTGCTGCGCTTCGCCGACCTGCTCACCGACACCCACCTCCTCGCCTGGGCCCGCGACGCCGCCGCCGACCTCCTCGCCCGCGACCCAGCCGCCGCCGAGCGCCACGTCGCCCGCTGGCTGGGCAGCAAAGCCGAATACCTCAAAGCCTGATGGGTAGGCACCACCCGCGCGCGCCGAGGATCCGGCTCCGCCGGTCCACCGGCGCGGTCCCCCCTCGGGGGGAAGCCGCGCCGCGGCGCAGGGGGGGCACAATACCCCCATGACGCTCACCGAACTCAAGTACATCGTGGCCGTGGCGCGGGAAAAGCACTTCGGCAAGGCCGCCGAGGCGTGTTTCGTGTCGCAGCCCACGCTGTCGGTGGCCATCAAGAAGCTCGAAGAGGAGCTCGAACTCAAGATCTTCGAGCGCAACGCCAGCGAGATCGCCGTCACGCCGCTGGGCGAGGAAATCGTGCGGCAGGCCCAGACGGTGCTGGAGCAGGCGGCGGCCATCAAGGAAATCGCCAAGCGCGGCAAAGACCCGCTGGCCGGCCCGCTGCGCATGGGCGTGATCTACACCATCGGGCCCTACCTGCTGCCCGACCTCGTGCGTCAGGTCATTGACCGCACGCCCCAGATGCCGCTCATGCTGCAGGAAAACTTCACCAGCAAGCTGCTGGAGCAGCTCCGCCTGGGCGAGATCGACTGCGCCATCCTGGCCGAGCCCTTCCCCGACACCAACCTCGCCATCGCGCCGCTGTACGACGAGCCCTTCCTCGCCGCCGTGCCCCACACCCACCCGCTGGCCGGCGCCGGCCACATCACCGCCGAGCAGCTCAAGCGCGAAACCATGCTCCTGCTGGGCAACGGCCACTGCTTCCGCGACCACGTGCTGGAGGTCTGCCCCGAGTTCGCCCGCTTCTCCAACGACACCGAAGGCATCCGCAAAAGCTTCGAAGGCTCATCGCTGGAGACCATCAAACACATGGTCGCCGCCGGCATGGGCGTGACGCTGGTGCCACGCCTGTCGGTGCCGGCCTCGGCGCTCGACGCCCGCGCGCGCCCCGGCCAGGACTTCGGCGACTCCGCCTACGTGCGCTACCTGCCTTTCGAGGGCGAGGCGCCCACGCGCCGCGTCGTCCTGGCGTGGCGGCGCAGCTTCACCCGCTACGAAGCCATCGCCGCGCTGCGCAACGCGATCTACGCCTGCGAACTCCCCGGCGTGCAGCGCCTGTCCTGAGCCCCTCGTTCCGGAGACCCGCGGTGACCGCGTCCCTGTCTGCCCCGCCCGAGCCTTCCCGGCTGGCCCTCTGGCTCAACCTCATCCGCTGGGACCGACCCGCCGGCTGGCTGCTTCTGCTCTGGCCCACGCTCGCCGCGCTCTGGATCGCCGCCGGCGGCTTCCCCGGCTGGCACCTGCTGGCCGTGTTCACGCTCGGCACCGTGCTCATGCGCAGCGCCGGCTGCTGCGTCAACGACGTGGCCGACCGTGACTTCGACCGCCACGTCAAGCGCACCGCCCAGCGCCCCGTCACCTCGGGCAAGGTCTCCACTAAAGAAGCCCTGGCCGTCGGCGCGGTGCTCGCGCTCGCCGCCTTCGGCCTCGTGCTCACCACCAACGCACTCACCATCGGCCTGTCCTTCGCCGCCCTCGCCATCACGCTCGCCTACCCCTTCGCCAAGCGCTTCGTCTCCATGCCCCAGGCCGTGCTGGGCGTCGCCTTCAGCTTCGGCATCCCCATGGCCTTTGCCGCGGTGCAGGGCAGCGTGCCGCCGCTGGCCTGGGCGCTCCTGGTCGGCAACGCCTTCTGGGTCCTCGCCTACGACACCGAATACGCCATGGTCGACCGCGACGACGACCTCAAGATCGGCATGAAGACCTCCGCCATCACCCTGGGCCGCGCCGACGTGGCGGCCGTGATGGCCTTCTACGGGCTGTACCTCGCCCTCTGGACCGCCGCCCTCTGGCCGCTGCTGCGTCCCGCGGCCTGGCTGCTTGCGCTGGCCGCCGCCCTCGCCCAGGTCGCGTGGCACTTCACCCTCATCCGCCACCGCGCCCGCGACGGCTGCTTCACCGCCTTCCGCGCCAACCACTGGCTGGGGTTCGCGGTGTTTGCGGGGGTGGTGGTCGGGTTGGCTTGAGGGAGTTGGGTTTCACGGGGCAGACCTGACGCGGTCGCGCGGCGGGGCCGGGTGAGCGGTCGGTGATGAGTCCGACCGGCCTGATGCGGACTGTGCTCCGCCGCAGAGCCCGGTGCGGTGCGCGAAGGCGGTCGGGCGCCCCCCGTTGTTGGGTTGCCGACGGGTTGGACCTGGCGCCTTGCCCTCTGGGCCGGGTTGTTGAAGGTCAGCCCGAAGCGACCTTGCCCTTCACGTGCGCGGCGAAGTTGTCCAGGATGGCCTGCCAGCCTGTGCGCTGCTCTGCCTCGGAGTGAATCTCTTCGGCATCGAACGTGACCGTCACGAGCACGCCATCCCCGTGGGGCACGAACTCAACAAGTCCTGTTCGTCCACCAAACTCGTACTCGATGAGCTGGTGCGGGATCACTTGCGTGTACACCCCGGCAAAGTCAAAACCGAACGATCCGTCCTTGGCCTCCATGCGGGAGGAGAAGTGGCCTCCAGGGCGCAGGTCAACGTTCGCCGCGGTCGTGTGCCAGTCCGGCGACGCGGCATTCCAGGCCTTGATGTCTTCGGGGGTGGTGTACGACTGCCAAACGACGTGGATCGGCGCAGTGACAAGCGCGGAAACGACGATCTTCATGCGGGCTCCCGGATGACAGGGTTCGTTGGGTGAGGCCCCAGGGCCGGGCTGGGCGCCGAGCCAACCGGCCTGCTGCCTGCACCACAGCCTACAAACCAAGAAGGCTGATGTCCACTGGGCCCCGGCGGTGGTGTGGTGGCGGACCGCGGCCAGGGGCCGCCGGTACCGCGCGCGGTCGGACTCACTTCCCAAACTCCCGCCCCAACTCATCCGCCCGCGCCTGCGCCGCCTGCAGCGCGGCTTCGAACGACGCTTTCATCCCCGCCGATTCCATCGCGGTGAGCGCCGCGTAGGTCGTCCCGCCTTTGGAGGTGACGCGCTCGCGCAGGACTTGGGGCGGTTCGCTGGAGCGTTGGGCGAGGGTGGAGGCGCCGACAAAGGTGCCGATGGCGAGTTGCAGGGCGGTGTCGGGGGGCAGGCCCATGCGGGCGCCGGCGTCGCGCATGGCTTCGAGGAAGTAGAAGACGTAGGCGGGGCCGGAGCCGGAGAGGGCGGTGACGGCGTCGAGGTCGCGTTCGGTGGCCACCCACACGAGTTCGCCGGTGGTTTTCACGACGGCGTCGACCATCGCGCGGTCGGCGGCGGAGGCGCCGTCGCGGGCGTAGAGGCCGGTCATGCCGAGGCCGACGAGGGCGGGCGTGTTGGGCATGGCGCGCACGATGCGCTGGGTGCCGAGCCACGCAGCCATGCTGTCGCTGGTGATGCCGGCGGCCACGCTGAGGTGCAGGGCGCCGCCGAGGTGCGGGCCGGCGGCCAGCGCGGCGTCTTTGAAGGTCTGGGGCTTGACGGCCCAGACCACGAGGTCGGAGGGTTTGAGGTCGCGGCTGGCCGCAGCCAGCACGGCCACGCCGGGGAACTGCGTGGCGAGGCGGGCGCGCTGTTCGTCCCAGGGTTCGACGATTTGCAGCGCCTGGGCGGGGTGGCCCTGGCGCAGCAGGCCACCGACGATGGCGCTGGCCATGTTGCCGCCGCCGATGAAGGTGATGAGGGGGGTGGGGGTGATGGAGGAGGCGGGCGTGTTCATGCGCGGGATTGTCGCGCGCGTCTGGCGCGCCGCCCTGAGCGCGCCGCGCTCAGGGCGCCACCGTCTGGCGCACGGCGTGTTCCCACGCGGCCATCTTGGCCGCGGCTTCGGCGCGGGAGCGGGTCGGGTGGAAGGTGCGGTCGGCGCGCCAGTGGGACGAGAGTTCGTCGAGGCCGGCGTACAGACCGCTGTGCAGACCGGCGAGGTAGGCCGCGCCGAGCGCGGTGGTTTCCACGACCGCCGGCCGCACCACCGGGATGCCGAGCAGGTCGGCCTGGATCTGCATGAGCAGGTCGTTGACGCAGGCGCCGCCGTCCACGCGCAGTTCGCTCACCGGCACGCCGCCGGCGGCCACGGCGTCGCGGCTCATGGCATCGAGCAGGGCGGCGCTCTGGAAGGCGATGCTTTCCAGCGCGGCGCGGGCGATGTGGGCGAGGGTGGTGCCGCGGGTGAGGCCGGTGATGGCGCCGCGGGCTTCCGGCTGCCAGTAGGGCGCGCCCAGCCCGGTGAAGGCGGGCACCAGCATCACGCCGCCGGCGTCCGGCACGCTTTCGGCCAGGGCCTGCACCTCGCTGCTGGATTCGATCGCCCGCAGCCCGTCGCGCAGCCACTGGACCACGGCCCCGCCGATGAACACGCTGCCCTCCAGCGCAAACTGCGGCGCGCCGGGTGGCTGCGCGCAGGCGGTGGTGATCAACCCGTTCTGGCTGGTCTGGAAGCGCTGGCCGGTGTGCATCAGCATGAAGCAGCCGGTGCCGTAGGTGTTCTTGGCCATCCCGGCCTGGAAGCAGGCCTGACCGAACAGAGCGCTTTGCTGGTCGCCGGCCACGCCGCCGATCGGCAGTTCGGCGCCCAGCCAGTCGGCGCGCACGGTGCCAAAGTCGGCGCTGGAGGGCAGCGACTCGGGCATCAGCGCCGGTGGGATGTTGAGCAGGCCCAGCAGCTCGTCGTCCCAGCGCTGGGTGTTGATGTTGAACAGCAGCGTGCGCGCGGCATTGCTGTGGTCGGTGACGTGGCGCTGGCCGCCGGTGAGTTGCCAGATGAGCCAGCTGTCCACCGTGCCGAAAGCCAGTTCGCCGCGCTCCGCGGCGGCCCGCGCGCCGGGCACCTTGTCCAGGATCCACTGCAGCTTGGTGCCGGAGAAGTAGGCGTCGATGCGCAGGCCGGTGAGGGCTTGCACCCGGGCCTCGTGGCCGGCGTCGCGCAGGCGGGCGCAGGCGTCTTCGGCGCGGCGGTCCTGCCAGACGATGGCGTTGTACACCGGCTCGCCGGTGCGGCGGTTCCACACGACCGTGGTTTCGCGCTGGTTGGTGATGCCCACCGCGCGCACGTCGCGCGCACTCAGGCCAGCGTGCTTGAGGGCCTCGCGTGCCGTGTCGAGCTGCGTGGTCCACAGGTCGCGCGGGTCGTGTTCGACCCAGCCGGGCTGTGGGTAGATCTGGCGGAACTCGCGCTGCGCCATGCTGACCACGCGGCCGGCGCGGTCGAACACGATGCTGCGCGAACTGGAGGTGCCTTGGTCAAGGGCGAGCAGGTAACTCATGCGGACATCCGGGGTGGGGGCGGCGGGCGGGGATCACGCCGCGTCGCCGGCGGCGACCACGCATTCCACGTGGCTCTGGGCCAGCAACTGGTCAAACGGCGGCGGCGGCGGCCGGTCGGTGAACAGCAGGTCGAGTTCGTCCAGTCGCGCCAGCTCCACCATGGCCGGGCGGTTGAACTTGGTGTGGTCGGCGGCGAGCCAGACCTCGCGCGACTGGGCCACGATGGTGCGCGCTACCTTCACCTCCCGGTAGTCGTAGTCGCGCAGGGTGCCGTCGGCCTCGATGCCGCTGATGCCGATCAGGCCGATGTCGACCTTGAACTGGCGCATGAAGTCCACCGTGGCCTCGCCGACGATCCCCTGATCGGCGCCGCGCACCTGCCCGCCGGCCACGATCACCTCGCAGTCCGGGTTGGCGCTCAGCAGCGAGGCGATGTGCAGGTTGTTCGTGATCACGCGCAGACCGCGGTGGCGCAGCAGGCCCCGCGCCACGGCTTCGACGGTGGTGCCAATGTTGAGGATCAGCGAGCAGCCGTTGGGCACCCGAGCCGCCACCGCGCGGGCGATCGCCAGCTTGGCTTCGGCGTGCATGGCCTGGCGCTGCCGGTACGCGATGTTTTCGGTGGTGGAGCTGGGCAGGCGCACGCCGCCGTGAAACCGCGCCAGCAGCCCCGATTCGGCCAGCCGCTGCACGTCGCGGCGCACGGTCTGCAGCGTGACCCCGAAACGCTCCGCCAGGGCCTCGATGGTTTGCGGTCCGTGCGCGCGCACGTCGTCGAGCAGGGCGGTCTGGCGGGGGTTGAGGTTCATGGCGGCAGGGTCCGGGGCACGAACATAACGGAAAAGCAAAAGGCGCTGCTCAGGGTAAATACCGAATAAAAACGAACTTAAACGAACAATAGAATGCCCGAATCGAAAGCGCGAGCCTTTCGGTTTTGCGCCTTCTTTTCGCTTCACGCCCATGCAACTCACCCTGGAACAGGTCGGCAAGACGGTCGGGCCCGACATCCACCTTCACCCCTTGGACCTGGCCCTGGTGCCCGGGGCGGTGACGGTGTTGCTGGGCGCCACGCAGGCCGGCAAGACCAGCCTGATGCGCGTGATGGCCGGGCTGGACCGCGCCAGCAGCGGCCGCGTGCTGGTGGACGGCCGCGACGTGACACGCGCCTCGGTGCGCGAGCGCGACGTGGCCATGGTCTACCAGCAGTTCGTCAACTACCCGTCCATGACGGTGGCCCAAAACATCGCCTCGCCCCTGAAGCTGCGCGGCGAGACCGATATCGACCGCCGCGTGCACGAGCTGGCCGCTCGGCTGCACATCGACCCTTTCCTGTCGCGGCTGCCGGCCGAGCTGTCGGGCGGCCAGCAGCAGCGCGTGGCCTTGGCCCGGGCGCTGGCCAAGCGGGCCCCGCTGATGCTGCTCGACGAGCCGCTGGTGAACCTGGACTACAAGCTGCGCGAAGAGTTGCGCGACGAGCTTGGCGCCCTGTTTGCCGCGGGCGATTCCACCGTGGTTTACGCGACCACCGAGCCGGGCGAGGCCCTGCTGCTGGGCGGCTACACGGCCGTGATGGACGCGGGCGAGCTGTTGCAGTACGGCCCCACGGCAGAGGTGTTCCACGCGCCGCGCAGCATCCGCGTGGCCCGCGCTTTCAGCGATCCGCCAATGAACCTGCTCACGGCCGAGGCAGTCGCTGAGGGCGTGCGGGTGGCCGGGGGCGGTGCCTGGCCGGTGGCGCTGCCGCCCGACGCGCCGCGCGCGCTGGTGCTGGGTGTGCGCGCCGGCGCGTTGCGGCCGCAGGCCCGCCCCGGTGATGTGGCGCTGGCCGGTCGGGTGGAACTGGCCGAAATCGCCGGATCCGACACCTTCGTGCACCTCCACAGCCCGGTGGGTGAGCTCGTTGCTCAGCTCCGCGGCGTCCACAACCTGGACCTCGGCACCCCGCTCACCCTGCACCTTGACCCGGGCCAGATCTTCATCTTCGACGCCGCCGGACCGCTGCTGCGAGCGGCCCAACGGACCCAGACCGGAGGGCGTGGCTGATGGCCCAGATTGAGCTTGACCTGGCGCACGCCTACCGCGCCAACCCCCAGCGCGACGAAGACTACGCGCTGCTGCCCCTGAAGATGAGCTTCCGCGATGGCGGCGCCTACGCGCTGCTGGGCCCGTCGGGCTGCGGCAAGACCACCATGCTCAACATCATGTCGGGCTTGCTCACTCCCTCGCAGGGCACGGTCAGGTTCGACGGCGCCGACGTGACCCGCCAGACGCCCCAGCAGCGCAACATCGCGCAGGTGTTCCAGTTTCCGGTCATCTACGACACGATGACCGTGGCAGACAACCTGGCGTTCCCGTTGAAGAACCGGCGGGTGCCGGCGGCCGAGATCCGTGAGCGGGTCGGGCGCATCGCCGAGATGCTGGAGATGAGCCATCAGCTCGACCTGCGCGCCGCAGGCCTGTCGGCCGACCAGAAGCAGAAGATTTCCCTGGGCCGCGGCCTGGTGCGATCGGACGTGTCGGCCGTGCTGTTCGACGAGCCGCTCACCGTGATCGACCCGCACCTGAAGTGGCAGCTGCGGCGCAAGCTCAAACAAATCCACCACGAACTCAAGCTCACCCTGATCTACGTCACGCACGACCAGGTCGAGGCGCTGACCTTCGCCGACGAGGTGGTCGTGATGTCGCGCGGCCGCGCGGTGCAGGTCGGCACGGCCGAGGCGCTGTTCGAGCGTCCAGAACACACCTTCGTGGGCCACTTCATCGGCTCGCCGGGCATGAACTTTCTGCCCGCCCACGGTGTGGACGGCGGCGTGCGCGTGCTGGACCGGGTGTTGCCCGTGGCGGGTCGGGCGTTACCGGCCACCGAGCTGCGGCTGGGGATTCGGCCCGATTACCTCGATCTTGGCCGGCCGGACGAGGTCGGCACGCTGCCCGCGCGCGTGACCCGGGTGCAGGACATCGGCACCAGCACGATGCTCACTTGCGAGGCCGGCGGCCACGCCCTGAAGGTGCGCTTGCCCGCCGAACGCTTGGCGCCGTCGGAAGGTGACACGGTGTATCTGCGCCTGATCGACACCCACACCTGCTTCTACCAGGACGAAAGGCTGATTCCGTGAGCCAGACCCTGAAACCCGTGAACCAGAAGGCGTGGTGGCTGGTGCTGCCGGTGGTGCTGTGCGTGGCTTTCTCGGCGGTGCTGCCGCTGATGACGGTGGTGAACTACTCGGTGCAAGACATCTTCTCGCCCGACCGTCGCGTGTTCGTCGGCACCGAGTGGTTTGTGGCCGTCATGCGCGATGAGGAGCTGCACCTGGCCCTGTGGCGCCAGATCCAGTTCTCGCTGGCGGTGCTGCTGGTGGAGATTCCGTTGGGCATCGCATTGGCGTTGTCGATGCCATCGCGGGGCTGGCAGTCGTCGGCGGTGCTGGTCATCGTGGCGCTGTCGCTGCTGATCCCATGGAACGTGGTGGGCACCATCTGGCAGATCTTCGGTCGCGCGGACATCGGCCTGCTGGGCTACTACCTCGAGAAGGCCGGCTTCGACTACAGCTATACCGGCAATCCCGACCACGCGTGGTGGACGGTGCTGGCCATGGATGTGTGGCACTGGACGCCACTGGTGGCGCTGCTGGCCTATGCCGGCCTGCGCAGCATCCCCGACGCCTACTACCAGGCCGCCAGCATCGACGGCGCGAGCAAGTGGGCGGTGTTTCGTTACATCCAGCTGCCCAAGATGCGCGGCGTGCTGATGATCGCCGTGCTGCTTCGCTTCATGGACAGCTTCATGATCTACACCGAGCCCTTCGTGCTCACCGGCGGTGGCCCCGGCAACGCCACCACCTTCCTCTCGCAGTACCTCACCACCAAGGCGGTCGGCCAGTTCGACCTCGGCCCGGCGGCGGCGTTCTCCCTGATCTATTTCCTCATCATCCTGCTGTTCTGCTTCGTGCTCTACAACTGGATGCAGAGCCTGGGCACGGCGCAAAAGGAGCACGGCCATGAATGACCGTCGTTTCAAGAAGCGCTCGCTGTTCCTCATCGCGTACCTGATCTTCGCGCTGTTGCCCATCTACTGGATGGTCAACATGAGCTTCAAGACGAACGAGGAGATCCTGTCCTCGTTCACCTTGTGGCCGGCCGAGTTCACCTGGGCCAACTACAAGACCATCTTCACCGACCCGTCGTGGTATTCGGGCTACATCAACAGCCTGATCTACGTGGGCATCAACACGGTGATCTCGCTCACCGTGGCGCTGCCGGCGGCCTACGCGTTCTCGCGCTACCGCTTCCTGGGCGACAAGCACGTGTTCTTCTGGCTGCTCACGAACCGGATGACGCCACCGGCGGTGTTCCTGCTGCCCTTCTTCCAGCTCTACACCACGCTCGGCCTGATGGACACGCACATCGCCGTGGCGATGGCGCACCTGTTGTTCAACGTGCCGCTGGCGGTGTGGATTCTCGAAGGCTTCATGAGCGGCATCCCGCGCGAGATCGACGAGACCGCCTACATCGACGGCTACAGCTTCCCGCGCTTCTTCTTCACCATCTTCCTGCCGCTCATCAAGGCCGGCGTGGGTGTGGCGGCGTTCTTCTGTTTCATGTTCAGCTGGGTTGAACTCCTGTTGGCGCGCACGCTGACCAGCGTGAATGCCAAGCCCATCGTGGCCACCATGACACGCACCGTGAGCGCCAGCGGGATGGACTGGGCCACGCTGGCCGCCGCGGGCGTGCTCACCATCGTGCCGGGCGCGATCGTCATCTGGTTCGTGCGCCACTACATCGCGAAGGGTTTCGCGATGGGTCGCGTCTGAGGGAGGCCGCATGTTTGCCTGGATGGTCTGGACCACACCGGTGGCCGTGTTCTTTGTGGTCATCGCGCTCATGCTGATCGGCATGACCGTGTGGGAGATCCGATCGCCCACCACCGAGCGCAAAGGTTTCCTGCCCATGAAGACGACGCGCGGCGATCGCCTGTTCGTCGGACTCCTTGGAGCGGCCTACATCAACCTCGCCTTCGTCGGCGCTGCCGGCTGGATCGCCGAGCGGCTGTCGATGGCCGAGGAGCCCAGCGTCTGGGTGAGTTTCGGACTGTCCATCGTGTGGTTGCTGGTGGTCATGCGCAAGGGCTGACCCACTGCCATTTCCCTTTTCCCGTTTCCCCATTCGGCCCAATCGCTGCCCCGGGGCCGAGCCCATGTTCTTGTCCGGGGCAGCCAACACAGAGGAGACATTCATGAAAGTGCGTCACACCGCCCTGGCGCTGGCATCGCTGCTGGCCCTGGGTTCGCTGCCCGCGTGGGCCGACGAAGCCGCCGCCAAGAAGTGGATCGACAGCGAGTTCCAGCCGTCCACCCTGAGCAAGGCCCAGCAGACGGCCGAGCTCAAGTGGTTCATTGACGCCGCGGCCAAGCTCAAGGCCAAGGGCATCAAGGAAATCTCGGTCGTCTCCGAGACCATCACCACCCACGAATACGAGTCCAAGACGCTGGCCAAGGCCTTCGAGGAAATCACCGGCATCAAGGTCAAGCACGACCTGATCCAGGAAGGCGACGTGGTCGAGAAGCTCCAGACCTCCATGCAGTCGGGCAAGTCGATCTACGACGGCTGGATTTCGGACTCCGACCTCATCGGCACGCACTACCGGTACGGGAAGATCATGAACCTGACCGACTACATGGCCGGTGCGGGCAAGGAGTTCACCAACCCCGGGATCGACATCAAAGACTACATCGGCACCAAGTTCACCACCGGTCCTGACGGGAAGCTCTACCAGCTGCCCGACCAGCAGTTCGCCAACCTGTACTGGTTCCGCGCCGACCTGTTCGACCGCAAGGACATCAAGGACCGTTTCAAGGCCAAATACGGCTACGACCTCGGCGTGCCGCTGAACTGGAGCGCCTACGAGGACATCGCCGAGTTCTTCACCAACGACGTGAAGACGATCGACGGCAAGCCGATCTACGGTCACATGGACTACGGCAAGAAGGACCCGTCGCTGGGCTGGCGCTTCACCGACGCCTGGCTGTCGATGGCCGGTACCGCCGACATCGGCACGCCCAACGGTCTGCCCATCGACGAGTGGGGCATCCGTGTCGGGGCGGACAAGTGCACGCCGGTGGGCGCCAGCGTGTCGCGTGGCGGTGCCACCAACTCGCCGGCCGCGGTCTACGCACTCACCAAGTACGTGGACTGGATGAAGAAATACGCGCCCAAGGAAGCCACCGGCATGACCTTCGGCGAAGCCGGCCCGGTGCCGGCGCAGGGCCAGATCGCGCAGCAGATCTTCTGGTACACCGCCTTCACCGCCGACATGACCAAGCCCGGCCTGCCGGTCGTCAACGCCGACGGCACGCCCAAGTGGCGCATGGCCCCCGGCCCGAACGGCCCGTACTGGAAGCAGGGCATGCAGAACGGCTATCAGGACGTCGGCTCGTGGACCTTCTTCAAGAACCACGACGCCAACCGCACCGCCGCGGCCTGGCTGTACGCCCAGTTCGTGACCGCCAAGACCGTCTCGCTCAAGAAGACCCTGGTCGGCCTCACGCCCATCCGCGAGTCCGACATCCAGAGCAAGGCGATGACCGACATGGCGCCCAAGCTCGGCGGGCTGGTCGAGTTCTACCGTTCGCCGGCCCGGGTGGCGTGGAGCCCGACCGGCACCAATGTGCCCGACTATCCCAAGCTGGCCCAGCTCTGGTGGCAGAACGTGGCCCAGGCCGTGACCGGCGAGAAAACGCCGCAAGCCGCGATGGACAACCTGGCGGAGCAGATGGACCAGGTGATGGGGCGTCTGGAGCGCGCCGGCATGGAGCGGTGTGCGCCCAAGCTCAATAAGAAGGAGAGCGCCGACAAGTGGCTGAGTGACAAGGCCGCGCCGTGGAAGAAGCTGGCCAACGAGAAGCCGAAGGGCGAGACCATCGCCTACGAGCAGCTGCTCAACGCCTGGAAGGCCGGCAAGGTCCGCTGAGCCAAACGCCACGTCCATGATCCGCGAAGAGCGCCTCGCCTCCCTGTCGCCTGACCAGCCGATCGACCTTCTGGTCGTGGGTGGTGGTGCAACCGGACTGGGCGTGGCGCTCGACGCGGCGTTGCGGGGCTTTTCGGTGGTGCTCGCCGAATCCCACGACTTCGCGGGAGGCACGTCCTCCCGCTCCACCAAGTTGCTGCATGGGGGTGTGCGCTACCTCGCCCAAGGCAACCTCTCGCTGGTGCGGGAGGCGCTGGCCGAGCGAGCCACCGTGCTCAGCGTGGCGCCCCACCTCGCGCAGCCACTGCCCTTCGTCATGCCGTCCTACCGCTGGTGGCAGACGCCCTTTTACGGCCTCGGCCTGAAGCTCTACGACCTGCTGGCGGGCCAGGCCGGCCTGGGCCGCACCGAATTTCTCTCCCGCGCCCAGGCCCTCCAGGCCCTGCCAGGTGTGCAGGAGCGCGGACTGCGCGGCGGCGTCCAGTACTGGGACGGTCAGTTTGACGACGCCCGCCTGGCCCTCGCGCTGGCCCGCACCGCCGAAGCCGCGGGCGGGCGCCTGTTCAATTACCTCGAAGTCACCGGCCTGCAGGCCGATGGCGATCTCACCCGCGCCAGCCTGCTGGACCGCCTCGGCGGCGCCACACGGACCGTTCGTGCCCGCTGCGTCGTCAATGCGACCGGCGTTTGGGTGGACGCGTTGCGCAACGCTGCCGGCACGCCGTCGCGCATGGTCAGTCCCAGCCAGGGCGTGCACGTGGTGGTGGACCGGGATTTCCTGCCCGGACACCACGCCCTGCTGGTGCCCCGCACGCGGGACGGGCGGGTGCTGTTTGCCGTGCCCTGGCTTGGCAAACTCATCCTCGGCACCACCGACACCCCCCGCACCGATCTGCCCCGCGAACCCGACGCCTTCGCTGACGAGCTGGACTTCATCCTCAGCGAAGCGGGGCGCGCGCTCAGCCGACCGGTGCGCCGGCGCGACATCCGCAGCCTGTGGGTCGGTTTGCGCCCCCTGGTGGCGCCACCGGCGTCGGCCGACGGCGAAACCCGTCGGCTGTCCCGCGAGCACACCATCGTCCTCGACGGGCGCCTCGTCACCGTCACCGGCGGCAAATGGACGACCTACCGCGCCATGGCCGAGGACGTGATGGCGCGCTGTTTTGACGCCGGGCTGTTGCCGTTCCGCGCGGGCGGTCAAACCGCGCACCGGCGGCTGGTCGGCGCTCCCGCCACCGCCCTGCACACCCCCTTGCACGCCAACCCCGGGCTCCACCTGTTTGGCACGGAGGCCGATGAAGTAAGTGCTTGCGGATCCGGAGCCTCACTGGGCATGGGCTTGACTGACGCCGTCGTGCGTCACGCCTTCCGCCGGGAGCACGCCCGAACTGTCGAAGACGTGCTGGCCCGCCGCTGGCGTTCCCTCTTTCTCGACGCCGCCGAAGCGGCCCGCATGGCGCCTGCGGTCGCCGACATCCTCGCGCAGGAGGCCGCACGGGCCGGCTTGGCGCCCCGTCCTTCGGAAGAACTCGACGCCTTTCTGACGCTCACCCGGCATTACCTGCCGATCGTTTGACAACCCGGACAGGGCATGTCATACTGCGCGGCTTCGCTGTAAAAAGCGGACAGCTTTCTGCCCACCGAAGGGCGGTGAGAGGCGCGTCAAGCGTCTGTTGCTGCCTGTACGACGGGCCCAAGACTGATCACCTCCGGCCACGGTGGCTCGAGGGATTCAAGTTGGGACTTAAATCAAATGATTCAAACGCAATCTCGACTCGATGTTGCTGACAACACGGGTGCGAAATCCGTGATGTGCATCAAGGTGCTCGGCGGCTCCAAGCGCCGCTACGCCAGCGTGGGTGATGTCATCAAGGTCAGCATCAAGGAAGCAGCGCCGCGTGGCCGCGTCAAAAAAGGCGAGGTCTACAACGCCGTGGTGGTCCGCACCGCCAAGGGCATCCGCCGCCAGGACGGCGCCCTGATCAAGTTCGACGGCAACGCCGCCGTGCTGCTCAACGCCAAGCTCGAGCCCATCGGCACCCGCATCTTCGGCCCGGTCACGCGCGAGTTGCGCACCGAGAAGTTCATGAAGATCGTGTCCCTGGCACCCGAGGTTCTCTGAGGATCCATCCATGAACAAGATTCGTACAGGCGACGAAGTCATCGTCATCGCCGGCCGTGACAAAGGCAAGCGCGGCAAGGTTGTGAGCCGTGCCACCGAAGAACATGTCGTGGTCGAGGGTGTCAACACCGTCAAGAAGCACGCCAAGCCCAACCCGATGAAGGGTGTGACCGGCGGCATCATCGAGAAAACCATGCCCATCCACCAGTCCAACGTGGCGATCTTCAACGCCGCCACGGGCAAGGCGGATCGCGTGGGCGTGAAAGTCCTGGCTGACGGCAAGAAAGTGCGCGTCTACAAGTCCAGCGGCGAAGAAATCAAGGTGGCATGACCATGGCACGACTGCAACAACACTACCGCGAGAAGGTGGTCCCCGAGCTGACCAAGAAGTTCGGTTACAAGTCCGTGATGGAGGTGCCCCGCATCACCAAGATCACCCTGAACATGGGTGTGAGCGAGGCGGTGGCCGACAAGAAGGTCATGGACCACGCCGTCGGCGATCTGACCAAAATCTCCGGCCAGAAGCCCGTCGTGACCCGCGCCCGCAAGGCAATTGCTGGTTTCAAGATCCGTGAACAGCAAGCCATCGGCTGCATGGTGACGCTGCGCGGCGCCCGCATGTACGAATTCCTCGACCGCTTCGTCACCGTGGCCCTGCCCCGCGTGCGCGACTTCCGCGGTATCTCGGGCCGTTCTTTTGATGGTCGCGGCAACTACAACGTGGGCGTCAAGGAACAGATCATCTTCCCCGAGATCGAGTACGACAAGGTGGACGCCCTGCGCGGCCTGAACATCAGCATCACGACGACCGCCAAGACCGACGAGGAGTGCAAGGCACTGCTGGCGGGTTTCCGTTTCCCCTTCAAGAACTGAGGTGGCGCGTGGCCAAACAAGCACTGCTCCAACGTGAACTCAAGCGCGAGAAGCTCGCCGCCAAGTTCGCCAACAAATACAACGAATTGAAGGCCATCGCCGGCGACGCCAAGAAGTCGGACGAAGAGCGCGATGCTGCCCGCCTGGCGCTGCAGAAGCTGCCTCGCAACGCGAACCCGACCCGCCAGCGCAACCGCTGTGAGATCACCGGCCGTCCGCGTGGCACCTTCAATCACTTCGGCTTGGCGCGCGCCAAGGTGCGTGAGATGGCCTTTGCCGGCGAAATCCCCGGCATCACCAAAGCCAGCTGGTAAGCCTTAGGAGAACCCCCATGAGCATGAGTGATCCTATCGCCGACATGTTGACCCGCATCCGCAACGCGCAGATGGTTGAAAAGACCAGCGTGACGATGCCGGCTTCCAAGGTAAAAACCGCCATCGCCCAGGTCCTGAAGGACGAGGGTTACATCGACGGCTTTCAGGTCAAGACCACGGGCGGCAAGAGCGAGCTCGAAATTGCCCTGAAGTACTACGCCGGTCGCCCGGTGATCGAGCGCATCGAGCGCGTCAGCCGCCCTGGCCTGCGGATCTACCGCGGCCGCCACGACATCCCGCAAGTCCAGAACGGTCTGGGCGTGGCGATCGTCACCACGCCGCGTGGCGTGATGACCGACCGCAAGGCCCGCGCCGTCGGCGTCGGCGGCGAAGTGCTGTGTTACGTCGCCTGACGCGCTAAGGAGAGACAACCATGTCCCGTATCGGTAAGCTGCCGGTCGCGATCCCTGCCGGGGTCGAAGTGGCCGTCAAGGACGACCAGATCAACGTCAAAGGCGCCAACGGCGCGCTGTCGCTCAACCAGAGCGCGTTGGTCAAGGTCGAAAACAAGGGTGCAGCGCTGAGCTTCACCCCGGTGAACGACTCTCGCGAAGCCAATGCCATGTCCGGCACCATGCGCCAGTTGGTGAACAACATGGTCAACGGCGTCAGCAAGGGCTTCGAGAAGAAGCTCAGCCTGATCGGCGTGGGCTACAAGGCCCAGGCCCAAGGCGCCAAGCTGAACCTCAGCGTCGGTTTCTCCCACCCGGTGATCATCGACATGCCCGCCGGCATCAAGGTTGAGACCCCCACGCCGACCGAGATCGTCATCAAGGGTGCCGATCGCCAGCGCGTGGGTCAGGTGGCCTCCGAGGTGCGCGCGGTCCGTCCTCCCGAGCCCTACAAAGGCAAGGGCATCCGTTATGCGGATGAGAAGGTCGTGATCAAGGAAACCAAGAAGAAATAAGGACGCCGATCATGCTGACGAAGAAAGAACAACGTCTGCGCC
>Ga0209278_1000777_pt1 | contig 21896 bp, 20 predicted proteins | sample JI81BgreenDNA_FD_187504 | JGI IMG/M metagenome (GOLD analysis project Ga0209278, IMG submission 187504) | Wastewater effluent complex algal communities from Wisconsin, to seasonally profile nutrient transformation and Carbon sequestration -... | ecosystem: Engineered > WWTP > Effluent > Algae... | reverse complement strand
ACTCGAACTCTTCCTCGAGGGCCATCACCAGCTCGACGGTGTCCAGCGAGTCGGCGCCGAGGTCGTCGACGAACGAGGCCGTGTTGGTCACGTCCTCTTCCTTCACGCCCAGCTGTTCGATGACGATCTTCTTGACGCGCTCTTCGATGGTGCTCATGGGTTTTGATCCCTCCCGGGTATGCAACGTTTCAGACGCTTGATGTCGGGGCGGGGCCGTGCGCGTCTATGCAGCGGGCCGCCGGATTCGGGCTTGCGCGCCGGATTCTATGCCATGTGCATGCCGCCGTTGACATGCAGGGTTTCGCCGGTGATGTAGGCGGCCGCCGGGCCGGCCAGGAAGGCCACGGCCTCGGCGATGTCGCGGGGGCTGCCAAGGCGGCCCAGCGCGATGTCGGCGAGCATCTTGGCCTTGGCCTCTTCCGGGAGGTCGCGGGTCATGTCGGTTTCGATGAAGCCGGGCGCGACCACGTTGACGGTGATGTTGCGCGAGCCGATCTCGCGGGCCATCGACTTCGAGAAGCCGATGATGCCGGCCTTGGCCGCGGCGTAGTTCGCCTGGCCCGCGTTGCCGGTGACGCCGATGACCGAGGCGATGTTGATGATGCGGCCCTTACGCGCCTTCATCATGCCTCGCATCACCGCCTTGCTGGTGCGGAAGATCGAGCTGAGGTTGGTGTCGAGGATGGCGTTCCAGTCCTCGTCCTTCATCCGCATCAGCAGGTTGTCGCGGGTGATGCCGGCATTGTTGACGAGAATGGTCACCGCGCCGAACTCCTTGGCGATCGCGTCGACGAGCGCTTCGACGGCGGCGCCATCGGTGACGTCGAGCGCGCGCCCATGGCCGCCCAGCGGCTTGAGCCGTTCGCCAATGGCGGCCGCACCGCCCTCGGTGGTCGCGGTGCCGATGACGGTCGCCCCCTTCGAGGCCAGCAGGTCGGCGATCGCGGCACCGATGCCGCGGCTGGCACCGGTGACGAGGGCGATTTCACCGTTCAGTACGTTGGACATGGCGATTCGGCGTCAAGGTCGAAGAAGAAGGAAATGGTGCCCCGCGCGGCGCGACTCAGGCCGCCGGACCACCGAGGGCCGCGTCGAAATCGGCAGGCGTCGACGTGGACTGGCCGGCGAGCGACTTGTCGATGCGCTTGGCAAGGCCGGTCAGCACCTTGCCGGGGCCGCATTCGACGAGCGTCGTGGCGCCCATGCCGGCCAGCGCCTGCACGCAGCGGGTCCACTGCACCGGCAGGTACAGCTGGCGCACGAGGGCCTCGGCAAGGGCTTCGACGGAGCCGTGTACCGCGGCATCGACGTTCTGCACCACCGGGATCGACGGCGCGCGCCAGTCGAGGCCGGCGACGACCTGGGCGAGCCGGTTCGCGGCTTCGCGCATCAGCGGCGTGTGCGAGGGGACGGAGACCGCGAGCTTCACCGCCTTGCGCACGCCGCGCTCGGCCAGCAGGGCGATGGCGCGATCAACAGCCGCGGCATGGCCGCCGATGACGATCTGGCCGGGCGAGTTGTAGTTGGCCGGCACGACGACCTCGGCGTGCGCGGCATCGGCACAGGCGGCTTCGACCACCGCGTCCTCGGCGCCCAGGACGGCGGCCATGGCCCCGGTGCCGGCCGGAGCGGCGTCCTGCATCAGCTGGCCGCGCAGGCGCACGAGGTGGGCCGCATCGCGCAGCGTCAGCGCACCGGCGGCGACCAGCGCGCTGTACTCGCCGAGGCTGTGCCCGGCCAGCGCGCGCGGCGTGGCGCCGCCGCGGGCCTGCCATAGGCGCCACACGGCGACGCTCGCGGCGAGCAGGGCCGGCTGGGTGTACTCGGTGCGGTTGAGCTGCTCTTCCGGGCCACCCTGCGACAGCGCCCAGAGATCCACGCCCGCGCCATCGCTGGCCTCGTCGAAGGTCGCGCGCACGCCGGGGTTCAGCTCGGAGAGTTCGGCGAGCATGCCGACGCTCTGCGAGCCCTGGCCGGGGAACACGAAGGCGAGCGGTGCAGTCATGCAGCGGGTCCGGAAAACGAGACGGGCGGCCATGATAGGGCCGCCCGCGCGAATCCGTCTGTACGAGGCGGTATGGCGCCGCCCCGCCGAGCCCGAGGGCTCAGTAGCGCATCAACGCCGAGCCCCAGGTGAAGCCGCCGCCGAAGGCCTCCATCAGCACGAGCTGGCCGCGCTGCACCTTGCCCGAGCGCACGGCCTCGTCCAGCGCCAGCGGCACCGACGCCGCCGAGGTGTTGCCGTGCTTGTGCACCGTCAGGACGACGCGATCCATCGACATGGCGAGGCGCTTGGCGGTGGCTTCGATGATGCGCAAGTTGGCCTGGTGCGGGATCAGCCAGTCGAGCTGGGTCTTGTCGATGCCGTTGGCCTCGAGGGCCTCGTCGACGACGCTGTCGAGCGCCTTGACGGCGTACTTGAAGACGTCGCTGCCGGCCATCAGCACGCGCACGCCGGCGTTCTTCTCGTCGAGCTTGAAGCCCGAGGACACGCCGACCGGGTTGTACAGCAGCTCTTTCTTGCCACCGTCGGAATGCAGGTGGGTGCTGAGGATGCCGGTCTCGGCATCGGCCTTCAGCACCACCGCGCCGGCGCCGTCGCCGAACAGCACGCAGGTGTTGCGGTCGGACCAGTCGAGCATGCGGGTCAGCGTCTCGGCACCGACGACGAGCACGGTCTTCGCCGCACCGCTGCGGATGAACTTGTCGGCCGTGGTGAGCGCGAAGATGAAACCCGAGCAGGCGGCGTTGACGTCGAAGGCCGGGCAGCCGGTGGCGCCGAGGCGCGCCTGCAGCAGGCAGGCCGAACTCGGGAAGATGATGTCGGGCGTGGTCGTGCCCATGACGATCAGGTCGAGCTGGTCGGCCGTGACGCCGGCGGCTTCCATCGCGCGCAGCGCGGCCTGCTCGGCGAGATCGACCGTGGTCTGGCCCTCGGCGGCGATGTGGCGCTGCTGGATGCCGGTCCGCTCGCGGATCCACTGGTCCGAGGTCTCGACGATCTTCTCGAGGTCGGCGTTGGTGAGGATCTTTTCCGGCAGGTAGCTGCCGGTACCGGCGATGCGCGAATAGACGGTCATTCTCGAAGGCTCCAAGGCACCCCGGTGCCCTTCGCGGGCGTACGGTGGCGCAAAAAAACGAAACGCGACGGGGCGAGCCGTCGCGTCGTCTCAGCGTCGCCCGAAGGACCGCCGTTGGCAAGCCCTCCGAAGGACGATTCAAGGCTGGCGCCGGGCGCCATGCCGGCCGATCACTCGGCGTCGGAAACCTTGGACTTGGTGTCGATCACCTTCTTGCCGCGGTAGAAGCCGTCGGCGGTGACGTGGTGGCGCAGGTGCGTCTCACCGCTGGTCGGGTCGGTGGCGAGCTGCTTGGCGGAAAGCGCATCGTGCGAGCGGCGCTGGCCACGACGGGACGGGGTGACGCGGGATTTCTGGACGGCCATGGGTCAATCTCCGAGGGTCTTGCGGCCTTTCAGCGCGGCGAGCGCGGCGAAAGGGTTGGTTCTGGGTTGTTCGTCTTCTTCCGCTTCCGCAGCGGCGTCGTGCCAGACCGCCTCCACTTCCGCACTGCCCGGCTTCACCGGGAAGGCCGGCACCGCGAGGATCAGCTCATCCTCGACCAGTTCCAGCGGGTGCAACGCGCCGTCCGCGCCCACCAGGGCAGGCTCGACCCCTTCCGGGAGCGCCGCTTCTTCCGACTCGTCGGCCAGCAGACCGAGCTGCTGCCGCAACGACACCGGGTAGAGGAAGCGCTCGAGCGACCGCTGGCAGACCAGCGGCAACTCGGCCTCGGCAACGATGTCGATCGTCGCCAGACCGGAGAGATCACGCCCGAACTCGATCTCGTAGCGGCACTCGCCCTCGGTGTCCGCCAGCAGGCCGGCGAGCCGGGTGAAGGAGGACAGCGGGACGCGGCCGGTGAAGATACGCGCGGCGGAAACCATCCGCCATGCGTCCACCACGGAAAGCGAGGTCGCGGACATAAGCGCGCAAGGGTAAGCAGGGCCGCCCCCTGTGTCAAATCAAGGACCTGGGGCCGTTCAGATGTCCGTTCCCTCGCGACCTCGCGTTGCCCTGCGCGAAGCCCGAGGGGCACACTCGACCTCCGACCTCGAACCCGGTTCCGCATGGACTTCGGTTTTTCCACCCTCGCCCTCGTCGCCTTCGTGCTGCTCGCCGCCGTGGTGGGGATCGTCTACCGTGGCCGCCGGGTCCGCGAACGCCGCCTGAAGGAGCTGCTGGACCTCGCCGATGCTGTCCAGACGCTCCTCGCCCGCGCCAGCGAACGCATGACGGCCTGGCGCAGCGTGGTGGGCCGGCTGGCCGGCGACCTCGGCTCCGGGGCCCAGCAAGCGCTCGACAGCGAGCCGCTGATCCGCGAGGCCAAGCGCGACCTCCTGCAACACCGCCTTTGGATCCAATCCAATGGGCATCGGGCCACACGATTGGAACTGGACGACGCCCGCGCCGCCCTGCAGCGGGCGCACAACCGATTGGCGGAGCAACTGGCAGCGCTGGAATCGGCGGGGGATGCCCTGACCCAAGCCACCGACGCCGCCCAGGAAGCGGCCCGGCGCGAGCCCTCCTCCCTGCGGCGACCGACCGACAGCGACAGCCCGTCGTCGTGAGGCCGCGACGAGGCCCAGGCTATCGGGAGGGCAGCCGCACCGTGCACTCGGGATCCGATTCCCCCGCGTTGGCACGGATGCCGCGGTAGAGCCAGAAGCGTTTCCCGCCGCCAGGACCCTCGATGGTGGCCACGTAGTCGATCGCCGTGAACCAGCGACAGGTTCGTGCCACCCACGCTTGCCTTTCACGTTCGGGCGTTTCGGCCACCTCGAACGCGATCCACGCCCGCGTGCCGGGCGCGATCCGTGACAGTGCCGCTTCGTCGTAGCCCCAGAGGGCGAGCTGGGGGGCGCGCCCGTGCTTGTGGTTGTTCCAGTGATCGAGGACGAAGACTTCGCGTCGCCCGCCCAGGGAGAAACTCAGCTGCGCCGCCAGCATGAAATGGTCGGCGACGAGGGCATCCGCATCCGCCAGTCGCGGCTGCACGGCCCGCGAGATCTCGTCCCAGCCCAGGAAGTTGTCCGGATAGAGCGCCGTGCCCGCCGTGCGCGCCGACAACCAAGGCGAGGCTGGCACGGTGAAGGCCGCGAACATCGCAACGAGGCCCGCCGAGGCCAGGCCGCCGGCCCAGCGCGCCCAACGCCCGGCCTTTCCTCCCTTCGCCGCGTCCAGGGCCATCGGCAGCAGGGTCGCCGCGAGCAGGTAGGCGGGAATCGGCCAGTGCAGGGAAAAGCGCGCCTTGTCGACGAAGGGCGCGAGCAAGGCGTAGAACAACCAAAGACCGCCGCCGGCGAGCGCGACGAAGCGAATATCGGCCCGCGAGGCTCGGCGATTCACCCAAAGCGCCCATCCCAGCAGGCCGTAGAGCAGCGGCGTGGTGATCACGGCCTGCAGGATGGGCTGCAGCAAACCCTTGGCATTGAAGCGCCAGGGGTGGCGCTCCACCAGCTGGAAGTGGAGTCCCGCGCCCTGAGCGTCCAGGTTGAACTGCGCGATCGGCCACCAGGCGGCGACGCCGACCAGGAGCGCGAGCCACAGCCCGGGATCCCCGCGACGACGCCAACCACCCGCCGCCAGGAAGGCGAGCGCACCCACCAGCAGGATCGGGCCGAAGCGGTAGTGGGTGAGCGCTCCGAGCGCGAGCGCGACCGCAAACTGCGCATAGAGGCCAGAGCGCGACGGACGGTCCGCCAACAGTCCGACACACGCATCGAGGGCCAGGACGGCAGCGAGCGTCATCAGAGCGTCGGGCAAGGCCAACACGCCCATCGGGACCAGCAGGGGGATCGGCAGGCTCCACAATCCCGCCCGCCACGCCTGGTCCGCCGTGCCGAGCCGGGCAGCGGTGCGGACCACGACCCAAGGAATGGCCGCGCCGGCGACCACGAACAGCAGCCGTACGCCAAGCTCGCGCGGCAACGACAGCACGTCCGCCAGCGCGCCACCCAACCCGACGGCGGCCGCGGTGCCCCCCGGCAAGTCGGAGTACGCCCATGCCGGATGCAGGGCCTCCCAGGCGTAGAAGGCCTCGTCGCCGAACAACGGCAGGACGGCGGCAAGCGCCAGCTTGGCCACGAACAACAGCACCCAGAGCGCGATGAACTTCACGCGGGCCGACGAATCGGCCGTGCGAGACTCGAAAAATTCCACAGCCGCCGAACCGCCCATGCACGCTCCCCCGAGATCGGCCGCCATCCTACCTGCCGACGCGCGCGCCGCCCTCGACACGGCCATCGAGCAGGTGAACACGCTGGTGCTCGGCAAACGGCGCGAGGTGCGGCTGGCCTTCACCGCGCTGCTCGCTGGAGGCCATCTGCTGGTGGAGGACCTGCCGGGCCTGGGCAAGACCACGCTGGCCCGCGCATTGGCCGCGACGCTAGGCCTCGAGTTCCAACGCATGCAGTTCACCGCCGACCTGCTGCCCTCCGACATCCTCGGCGTATCCGTCTATGACCAGGGCGACCGCGGCTTCCGCTTCCATCCGGGCCCGGTGTTCACCCAGTTGCTGCTGGCCGACGAGATCAACCGCGCGCCGCCACGCACGCAGAGCGCCCTGCTCGAAGCCATGGCCGAGCACCAGGTCAGCGTGGATGGCGTGTCGCACCGGCTGCCCGCGCCGTTTTTCGTGATCGCCACGCAGAACCCGGTCGATCTCTCCGGCACCTTCCCGCTGCCGGACTCGCAAATGGACCGCTTCCTGCTGCGGCTGTCGATGGGCTATCCGGATGCCGAGGCCGAACGCGCCATGCTGGCCGGTCGCGACCGCCGGCTGATGATCAACGAAGCCATGCCGCGCCTCGGCGCGGACGACGTGCTGGCGCTGCAGAAGGCGGTCGACGGCGTGCATGCCAGCGACGCACTGCTGGACTACGTGCAGCGCCTGTTGGTCGAAAGCCGCCGCCATCCCGGCGTGCGCGTCGGGCTCTCGCCACGGGCGGGGCTCGCGCTGCTGAGGGGCGCCCGCGCCCATGCGCTGCTTCTCGGGCGCGCGCACGTGCTCCCGGACGACGTGCAGTCCCTTTTCACTGCCGTAGCGGCACACCGGCTGGTCGCGGATGCCGAAGGCGATCGTCGCGACGCCCTCGCGGCATCGATCCTGGGAGCGGTGGCGGTCGACTGACCATGGCGTCCCGCCCCGACGTGCTCGAGCGCATCGACGACGGCCTCGCGCGCCTGCCTTTCGTGCGCGGGCGCCAACCCGAGGCCCTGCCGATAACGCTCGATCGCAAGCGCATCTACGTGCTGCCGACGCGGCAGGGACTGCTGGTGGGCGTTCTGGTGCTGGGCATGCTGCTCGGCGCCCTGAACTACAACAACAACCCGGGGCTGATGCTGGCCTTCCTCCTGGCTGCGATCGTGCACAACGGCGCGATCCTCGCCCACCTCCGGTTGTCCGGACTGCGGATCACCGCCCTGCACGCCGAACCGGTGCACGCCGGTGAGCCGATTCAGCTTCGACTGAGGCTGGAATCCGCGCGACGCTCGCGCGAAGGCGTGCAACTGCGCGCGGGATCCGGCGACGAGGTGGCGCTGCCGAACCTCCTGCAGGAGCCGGGCATGGAGGCCGAGGTCGAACTGACGCTGCCGACCGTACGACGCGGCCTGATGGACCTGGGCCGGATCCGCCTCAGCACGACGCGCCCGCTCGGCTTGGCCCGGGCCTGGAGCTGGTGGCGCCCGAAGCAGCGGGTACTGGTCTATCCCGCCTTGGAGCGCCATGGCCCTCCCCTGCCCGGCGCGGCGAGCGATGGTGCGAGGCAACCGCGGGCGCAGCGCACGGGCGAAGACACCCACCACCTCCGCGATTACCGGACGGGCGACGCCCCCCGGCAGATCGCCTGGAAGGCCAGCGCCCGCCTCGATCGCCTCATGGTGCGCGAGTACGAAGTCGGCGCTGCCCGCGACGTGGTGCTGGAGTGGGCCGCCGTGCGCCAGTTGCCGTACGAGCAGCGCATTGCGCGCCTCGCCCGCTGGGTCGTGGACGCCGAACGCGAAGGGCGGCGCTATCGCCTGCAGATCCCCGGCGCCACGCTGGGCCCGGCCCGCGGGCCCGAGCACCGCCACGCCTGCCTTCGGGCACTGGCGCTGCTGCCCGGGCACGATCCGTGAGCACACCCCCGAACCGCCACGGCAACCCCGCACTGACCCCGGCCTTGCGGCGCAGCGTCGTGCTTGCGGTGCTGGTGGCAGCGCTCCCGCTGCTCCTGCACCTGCCGCCGATGGTCGGCGCGGGCATCGCCGCCGTGGCGGTGGTGGCGGGTTGGAGCGGCCTTCGCCAGCCCTTGCCGATGGCGCTGAGACTGCTGCTGGTCGTCGTGATCACGGGGGCCGTGCTGGTCGGGTTTGGCTTCCGTTTCGGCCGCGACGCCGGCAGCGCCCTGATGCTGTCGATGCTGGTGCTGAAGCTGGCGGAACTCCGCGACCTCGACGACGCGAGGCGCGCGGCCGCCTATGCCCTCTTCGCCCCGTTCGCGGCCTTCCTGCAGGACCAGGGCCCCTTCACCCTGGTCCTCGGCTTGCTCGCCTCGTTGGCGACCCTGCAGACGATGGCCCGGCTGGCCGAAGCCCCGTCCGCCCCCGGACCGTGGCGTCGCGGGGCCCGTGCGCTCCTCGGTTCCGTGGCCTTGGCGCTCCCGCTCGCCCTCGTCGGCTTCTGGCTGTTTCCTCGGCTGCCCACGCCACTCTGGGGCTTGCCCGAAAACGCGGTCGCCCGCACCGGCCTGAGCGAATCGATGGCTCCCGGGGATTGGATCGAGTTGCTCGCCAGCGACCGGCCGGCGTTCCGAGTGCGCTTCGATGGCCCCACGCCCGCATCGGAGACCTTGTACTGGCGCGGCCCGGTGTTGACGCAGTTCGACGGACGGGCCTGGACACGGGACGACACCCTCCGCACCAACACGGCACCGCCCCTCACGGCCGCGCCGGCGGCAGGTGGCATCGGCTACACCTTGACGCTCGAGCCCACGGACCGTCGATACGTCTTCGCGCTCGAGTCACCCTCGGGCTGGTCGCAGGACCTCGAACTGGGCTTCGACGCGACGCTGCGCAGCCGCGAGCCCCTGCGTGCGCTGAGCCAGCACCGGTTGCGCGCCCTGCCGCCGCGTCCCTACGAGCCTTCGCTCGATCCGGGGCATCGCCAGGGGTACTTGCGCCTGCCCGAAGGCTACAACCCGCGAACCCTGCAGCGCGCCCGCGAATGGCGGGAGGCCGCCGACGACGACCAGGCTTACATCCGACGGGTGCTGGCCTGGTTCAATGCCGAGCATGCGTACAGCATCTCGGCGCCGCCGCTGGGTCGCCATACCGCCGACGAGTTCCTGTTCGAAACCAAGGAAGGCTTCTGCGAGCACTTCAGCTCGGCCTTCGTGATCCTGATGCGCGGCGGCGGCATTCCGGCCCGCGTGGTCACCGGGTACACGGGCGGCGTGCCGAATCGCATCGGCGGGTATTGGGTGGTCCGGCAAATGGATGCGCACGCCTGGAGCGAGGTCTGGCTCGAGGGCCAGGGCTGGGTGCGGGTCGATGCGACGGCCGCGGTCGCCCCGGAGCGCATTTACGACACCCTGGAAGACCAGGCCGGCGAGGGCGAGGTCGGCGGCGCCCTTCGTCCGGTCTTCGACGTCGGCGACAGCCTCCGAGAAGCCTGGAACAACTTCGTCGTGCGCTACGACGCCTTGCGCCAGGCCGAACTGCTGCAGAACCTCGGCTGGCGCGGCGCAGGAGCAGCCGAGGTCGGCCAGGCATTCGTCGTCGCTGCGGGCTTCGCCCTTGGCCTCACCCTGCTGGTGCTGATGTGGCCACCGAAGGGCGAACGCGACCCGCTGCTTCGCGCGTGGCGCGGGTTCCTCAAGCGCTGGGCGAAACAGGGGATCGAAAAGCGATCGAACGAAACCGCCGAGGCCTTCCTGCAGCGGCTGCGGTCAGGGGCGAACCCCCATGCCACTGCAGACGAAGCCGAAGCGCTCGTGCGGCGTTTCATCGCGGTTCGCTATGCGCCGTCCGCCGCCGATGGCGGAGCGGAGCGCGCCGCGCTTGTCGAGGCGTTGAAGCACCACCGCCCGCGCTGAAGGCCCTCAGCCCGGCGGCCAGGCCATCGCGCGGCCAGCCAGCAAGTGCAGGTGGATGTGGAAGACCGTCTGGCCGCCGTCGCCGTTGCAGTTCATCACCACGCGGTAGCCGTTCTCGGCGAAGCCCTGCGCTTTCGCCCAACCGGCCGCCGCGAGCATCAGCCGCCCCAACAGCTCGGCCTGCGCGGGCGTGGCGTCGTTGAGCGTGGCGATCGGCGCTTTCGGAATGAACAGCACGTGCACCGGGGCCTTCGGCGCGATGTCGCGGAAGGCCAGCACGTGGTCGTCCTCGAAGACGATGTCGGCGGGAATCTCGCGGCGGATGATCTTGTCGAAAATCGTCTCGGGCATGGTCGGCTCCAGCAATTCCCGGCGAGCATGCCAGCGCCGTGCGGCGCGGTGTAGCCCGCTTCAGCCCGCGGCTTCGCTGCGCTGGCCGAAGGCGTGGGCCAACGTGCCGCGATCGACGTACTCGAGTTCGCCGCCGAGGGGCAGGCCCTGCGCGAGCCGGCTCGGCGTGACGCCCGCCGCACGCGCCATCTGCGCGAGGTAATGCGCCGTCGCCTCGCCTTCGACGGTGGGGTTGGTCGCGATGATCATCTCGCGCACTTCGCCGGCGGCGAGGCGCGCGCCGAGCAGGTCGAGGCCGAGCTGTCGCGGACCGATGCCGTCCAGGGGCGAGAGCCGACCTTGCAGGACGAAGTACAGGCCGCGATAGCCCGTGGCCTGTTCGATGGCGAGGCGGTCGGCCGGGCTCTCGACGATGCACAGCACGCTGCGGTCGCGCGAGGCGCTGGCGCAGATCGCGCAGACCTCGGTCTCGCTGAAGTCCCGGCACTGCGCGCAGTGGCGGATGCGCTCGACGGCCGCCTGCAAGCGCTCCGCGAGCCGCGACGCGCCCTCGCGGTCACGCTCCAGCAGGTGGTAGGCCATGCGCTGGGCGCTCTTCGCCCCCACGCCCGGCAGCACGCGCAAGCCCTCGATCAGCTGTTCGAGCAGGGAGCCGCTCATGCCGGCGTCGTCAGGCGCCGAACATGCCCCGCATGCCCGGCGGGATCGGCATGCCCGCGGTCGCGGCCGACATGCGCTTGCCCGACTCCTCGTTGACCTTCGCGACGGCGTCGTTCAACGCGACCAGCAGCAGGTCCTCGAGCATCTCGGCATCGCCCAGCGCCTGCGGGTCGACATGCACCTTGCGCGCGTCGAACTTGCCGCTCAGCGTGACGCTGACCAGGCCACCGCCGGCGCTCCCGGTGACTTCCAGCGCAGCGAGCTCGTCCTGCGCCTTCTTCATGTTGTCCTGCATGCGCTGCGCCATCTGCATGGCCTGCGCGATGTTGCCCTTGAACATGGCTTACTCCTCGATCGGTCGGATGGACCCGTCGACCAGCTTGGCGCCCTGCGCCATCAGCTGCTTCACGACGGGATCGGAAAGGAAACGCGCCTCGGCATCCTGCTGGCGCTCGGATTTCTGCCGCTGCTGGCGGTCGAACAAGGTCTCGGCGCCGGCGGCCTCGCCGCGCGGCGCGTCGACGAAACGCAGCTGGGGCGGCCGGCCGAACAGCGGCGCCAAACCTTCGGCGAGGCGGCGGACGCTGATGTCGGACTTCATCGGCTCGCCGTCCGGGAGCAGCGCGAGCGTGAGACCGTCGGCATCGCCACTGACGAAGCGCGCATGCGCGGCCAGCTGCCCCGCGGGGCCGCCCAGCGATTGGCGCTGGAGCGCCGCCAGCCACTCTTCGTTCGAGGCGATCGGGGCGGATGCGGGCGTCGCTTCGACGGAGGGACGCTCGATCATCCGCGCCGCGCTGCCTCCCATCGAGGCCGCTTCGACGAAAGGCGACGGCGGCGCCATGCGGACGGGCTCCACGGGGCGCGGGGGCTCGACGGCTCGGGCGAATGGCGACGGCGGCGCCTTGCGGGGCGCCGGGGCATCGACGACCGGCACCGCGACGCTGCGCGAGGCCTCGGCAGGCGACGGCCGCGACGCATCCGCCGCGCGCTCGCCGCCACGCGGTCCCGGGCCCGGGGCATCGCCGGCGGGCATCGGCTTGAAGGCCAGCATCCGCAGCAGCGCCATCTCGAAACCGACGCGCGGCGTCGGCGCCAGAGTCAGGTCACGCGCGCCGTTGATCGCCATCTGGTACCAGAGCTGCACGAGCTCGGCCGGGACCTGCGTGGCCAGCGCCTCCGTATCCACGCCGTCGACGGCGCGCGCCGCTTCGGGCACGAGTTGCTTGACCTGAACCGCGTGCAGCGCCGCGGCCACATCGTCGAGCACCTGCGCGTAGTCGGGCGAGAACGCCGCCATGGCCTCCACTTGGGCCAGCAGCGCCGGGCCATCGGAGGTCGCCAGCGCCGCCAGCAACCCGCCAATGGCGTGGTGGTCGAGCGTGCCGAGCATCGCGTGCACGGCCTCGGCCGTGAGTTGCCCGCCGGAGTAGGCGATGGCCTGGTCGAGCAAGGACAGGCCGTCGCGCAGCGAGCCGTCCGCCCCGCGCGCCAAAAGCCCCAGCGCCGCGTCGTCGGCGGGCAGGCCTTCGGCGTCGACGATGCGGCGCATCTGGCCGTGGATCTGCTCCTGCTCCAGCCGGCGCAGGTTGAACTGCAGGCAGCGGCTCAGCACCGTCACCGGGAGCTTCTGCGGGTCGGTGGTGGCGAGCAGGAACTTCACGTGTTCCGGCGGTTCCTCCAGCGTCTTCAGCAGCGCGTTGAACGCGCTCTTCGACAGCATGTGGACTTCGTCGATCAGGTAGACCTTCACCCGGCCGCGGGAGGGCAGGTACTGGGCGTTGTCGATCAGCTCGCGGACATCATCGACGCCGGTATGGCTGGCGGCGTCGATCTCGATCAGGTCGACGAAACGGCCGGCATCGACATCGACGCAGACGTTGCAGACGCCGCAGGGGTCGGCACTGGTGCCCTGCTCGCAGTTGAGCGACTTGGCGAAAATGCGGGAGATCGTGGTCTTGCCGACACCGCGGGTGCCGGTGAACAGGAAGGCGTGGTGGACGCGGCCCGATTCGAGGGCGTTCGACAGGGCACGGACGACGTGCTCCTGCCCGACGAGTTCGGCGAAACGCTTCGGGCGCCACTTTCGAGCAAGAACGAGATAGGCCATGCCGCACCCCGGAAACCGACCGGCATTGTGCCAACCGGGCCGCCCGGACGCCATGCGAACCGGCGTTCATTTGTGCCCTCGCCGCCCGGCCGGTATGATCCGCGGCTCCCTGAGGCCGGCTGGAGGCCACCCAAGGGAGTGCAGCACGAGCGTGGACAGGTGTCCGAGCGGTTGAAGGAGCACGCCTGGAAAGTGTGTAAGCGGCTAAACCCCGCTTCGCGGGTTCGAATCCCGCCCTGTCCGCCACTTCGAAGCTGTTGAGCGGAACCCTCTATGGCGGCCCCGTTGGCGCCTCCGCGACGATAGGCCGAAAACCCCGCCAGGCCCGGAAGGGAGCAACGGTATCGGCTGATTCGGGCGCCGGAGTCACGCTGGCGGGGCCGTCACCCGCTCTGCCGTCGGCTCTGGGAGCGCGAGCCGCTCCCCCGCGCCCGCCACCTGGTGTCCGCGGGCCCGCATGGCATCACCATCGGCGGCGCTGGCGTAGTGGTACAGCACGCAGCGCGCGAGCAGCTCGCGCGGATACTCGCGCTCCAGATCGTCCAACCCCGAATGCGACGGGTTGCCGTGCAGCCCGCAGTCGTGAGCGACCACTTCGCCGTCGTCCGCCATCGCCACCAGCACTTCAGGGATCGGGCGCGTGTCGCCGGTCCACACCACACTGCCGCGCAACCGGAGGCCGAAGGCGGAGTCCGGTCGATGGTGGCGCACCGGGAAGACATCGAAGCGCCAGCCGGCATGCCAGAACGAATCGCTCACCGGCACCAGCTGGAATGCGTCCCAGAAGTTCGCGCCGCCTTCGGCGAGCACGCCGGGATAGTCGGCAAGCCGCTTCTGCAGGTGGGGCACGACGGGCGCCGGCACGTACAGGCGCACCCGGCCGCGCAGGGCCGGATCGAAGTAGGCGGCGTAGAACAGCCGCTCGAGGCCGGCGACATGGTCCATGTGGACGTGCGTGATGAACAGCGCGTCCGGCAGCCGTCCATAGGCCGCGAGATAGGCGCTCAGGGCCTCCTGCCCGCAGTCGATCATCAGCAAGGGCGAACCGTCGCGCTCGATGACCGCGGAAGCCGCGCCGAGGACCGGTGCCGCGCCGGCATTGCCCACGCCCAGCAGATGCAGCGTCCACGTCATCGTGCCGCTCCCTCCGCGGCCATCGCCTCGCGCCACGCCGCGCGCAATCGCGCCATGCCCTGGCCGATACGCGCCAGCTCCACGTGGCGCCGGTACTTCAGCAGCGAACGCTCGAGGCGGGCGATCTCCTCGTCGCACCACCGCCCGGCCGCATGGCCTGCCGTACCACGATCCCAATCGATGAGGGTGATGCCCCCATCCGTCCGCAGCAGCACGTTGCGGGCATTGAGATCCGGATGATGGGCGCCAAAGCGGTGGAAGCGCGCCAGCGTCGCACCGACGGCCTCCCATGGAGCCTGAGCAACATCCTCATGCACGAGGCTCATGAAGTCCGCGCGCACCGGTACACGCGCCATCAGCAGCGCCGCGCGATAGAACGCGCCTTCGCGCCACCATGCCCCGGCGATCGGTGCAGGCACCGGAAGGCCCGCGGCCAGCAGGGCCTCGAGCAAGTCGACCTCGCGCACGCAGCGCGCACGCCGCTCGCCCAGCCACAGGTAGTGCCGCGTGCTGAGCCGCGCGATCAGCCCGCCGCGTCGGTAGTGACGCAGCACGCCGGCGCCGAAAGGGCCTTCCACATACCAAGCGTCGCCCCGTCCACCCACGCCGATCGGCAGCGCGTTCGCGCCATAGCGCGACACATCGAACCACTCGGCCCGCGCACGGTCGCGCCATGCCCCTGCGGCATGCAGGTGGACCGAAGGATCGCTGGCGGGCGCGGGCGCTATCATCCGCGGCAGTCTAGCAAGGCCCTTCCCGTGCCCTCTCCGCCCGCTTCCGTCTGTCTCCTGCGCTTGTCCGCGCTCGGCGATGCCACGCACGTGGTGCCGATGATCCGGACGCTGCAGCGCCATCGTCCGGGCATCGCGATCACCTGGATCATCGGCAAAGCCGAAGCCGCGATGTTGAAGGGCCTCGAAGGCATTGAGTTCGTGGTCTACGACAAGAAGTCGGGTTGGACGGGGCTGAACCAGCTCCGCGCGACGCTGGCCGCACGACGCTTCGATGCCCTGCTGCAGATGCAGCTCGCTTTCCGCGCCAACGTGCTCTCGACGCTGGTGCACGCGGACCGCCGGATCGGCTACGACGCCAAACGCAGCAAGGAAGGCCACGGGCTCGTCATCAACGAGCGGATCGCGCCCGGCGGGCACCACGTGCTCGACGCCTTCGGACAGTTCGCGGAAGCGCTGGGATGCCCCCAGGATCGCATCGAATGGCGCCTGCCCGTGCCCGACGAGGCGCACGACTGGGCTTCGACGCAACTCCCGGGCGATACCCCCACCCTGCTGGTCTCGCCCTGCTCGAGCCATCGCCTGCGCAACTGGCGGCCGGAGCGCTACGCCGCGGTCGCCTCCCAGGCGCTGGGGCGTGGCTGGCGCGTGGCGCTCTGCGGCGGGCCGAGCGCACTGGAGCGCGAGGTCGGCGATGCCATCCTGGCGGCCATGCCCGGACGCGAACGGGTGCTCGATCTCATCGGCAAGGACACCTTCAAGCGCTTCCTCGCCCTGTGCGGGCGCGCCTCGATCCTGCTCGGCCCCGATTCCGGGCCGGTGCACATGGCGAACGCAATGGGCTGCCGGGTCATCGCCCTGCACGCCTGCACGGATGCCGAGCGCAGCGGCCCCTATTCCGACCGCCGCTGGTCGCCGAACCACTACGCCGAAGCCGCGGAGCGCTTCCTGCGCAAGCCCGCCGCGAGCCTGCCTTGGGGCAAGCGCGTGGAGTTCGAGGGCGTCATGGACCTCGTCGGCGTGGACGAGGTCATCGAGCGTTTCGAGGCCTGCGCCGCCGACCTTGGGCGCTGATCAGCGCGCGACGCCGGGCACCTTGTAGTCCTCGTAGCTCTTCTCCTCGACATAGGTCGAGCCGAGTGCGAGGTTGATGTCCTTCTTCACCTTGGCGCGCTCGTCGTTCTCGAAGTACACGGCGCGGGCGAGGCGGATGAATTCCTGGTCGAAGGCCTGCGCCTTCTCCTTGATGCGGATGTCGTCCTCGATCACCCAGAGGCGCTCGTTGACGGCCTTCAGGGCCACGAGCAGCGCAGCGATGTCGACGCGGGAGGCCGGGTGCGCCGCCCAAGTCGCGCGCAGGGCATCGAGCTCACGGCGGATGTTGACCAGCTTCGCCTCGTCACGGATGCGCTCGGACTTGATCTCGAGGATGGCGATCTTGTCGAGCAGTTCGCCGAACGACACCGGCACGCTGATCTCGGACATCGGGAGGACTCCAATTACGGGGGCGCAAGTCTAGCGCGGCGGCGCCCGCGCCAGCGCCGGGCAGCGGCGAGGATCGGGCGCTCGATCGCCCACCAGGACAGCCCGGCGATCGCCAAGGAAAGGACGAGGCTGGCGAAGGCATAGCCCGCGAAGCCCCAGGTCGGCGGCACATAGCCGCCAAGGGCGGCGCGCAGCGCCCACTGCACCGGGTAGTGCCACAGGTACAGGCTGAAGCTCAGCGTACCCAGCGCCACCATAGGCGCACTGGCCAACAGGCGGGCAGCCCAGCCCTTCGGGGCGCGCAGCAGCGACGCCAGCAGCCCCAGGATGGGCACGATGGTGAGGATCGGCCAGAACCAGGTCCACGCCCGTGCATCGACAATGCCGACGAAGGCGTGATCGCCACCGAGGCGCGGCAGCATCACCAGGACGCCGAAGCCGGCCAGGACCATCGCGTCGGCAGGCCAGTGCCCCGAAGCGCTCGGCCGCGAATCCTCGGCCTCGCGGCCGAGGTGTTGGCCGCGCGGCGTGGCCAACCACCACGCCAGCGCCATGCCGGCGACGAACTGCACCAGGCGCCCCGGCAGGTGTTCCGACCATCCGATGCGTTGCTCGATGTCGGCCACCCCGTGCATCGCCAGGCGCCACACCACCGCGAGCACCACGGTCGCCAGCAGCAGCCCCAGCATCCGGCGCGAATGGCCCCAAGCCCACCAAAGCAGCGGCAGGACGGCATAGAAGCCCGCCTCGACGGAGAGGCTCCACCACGGCCCCAGATGGGCGGGAACCCAAGGCCAAGCGTTGATCCAAAGCAGGCCATGGGCGAAAGCAGCAGCCGGCGATGGCGTCCATCCGATCGCCGGCGTCAGCAGTACGGCCGCAGCCGGCAGGAACAACACCGCCAACTGGGCGTAGTACGCGGGCAGGATGCGCGCCGCACGCATCAGCGAAAAAGCAACCCAGTCGGGCCGCCGTCCGCCGCGCTCGACTTCTTCACCCAACCCCCGCGCCAGCAGGAACCCCGAGAGGACGAAGAACAGGTCGACGCCCAACCAGCCCGCGCCCAGCACGGCCGCCACGGGCGCGGACACCTCGGCCTCCGCCGCCCCCGAGAGTGCCCACGCATGGAAAAAGAGCACCCACGCCGCGGCGAGGCCGCGGAGTCCGGTCAAAGCGGGCAATCGGTCTACGGTCATGGCCGTGAAAAAAGAAAGGCGCCCCGCGAGGGGCGCCTTTCGCAATCTGGCGGAGAGGGAGGGATTCGAACCCTCGGTACGCTATAAACGTACGCCTGATTTCGAGTCAGGTACAATCGACCACTCTGCCACCTCTCCGGTGGTCTCTCGGCCGCGGCGGTGCAGCGGCTGATCGAGCCGCGCATCTTACAGCCTCACCTTGCGTCGCGCCAGCCCTGCCGCCACGGACCGGGGCGCTCAGTGCCCACCTGCGGACGCGCCCGAGCCCCGAGCCTGGAGCACGAACGTGCCGCTTTCGTGGCCGGCAAAACGGATCGGGGCGAACTGAGGGTCCTGGACGAGGCTCGCGTCCAGCGTCGCCAGCGCGAGCGAGGCGGACACGCCTTGGAAGAGTCGCGTCGCCTCGAGCACGCCCCGGTTGTCCTCGAGGACGTTGAGGAACGCGCGGGCGAAGTAGCTGTGCCCGCTCGGGCCAGTGTCCGGCACCGGCTGCACGCCGCCGGACGTCAGCGCGAGGCGCGACCGGCCGGCCGTCGCTTCGCCCAACCAGCGGTTCAGGCCAGCGGCATCCAGGCTGGCGTCGGCGACCGGCACGGAGGCGCGCGTCATCGTGCCGGAGTAGCAGGAGTCCGCCACCACCAGCACGCGCTTGGCGGGGAGCGTGTCGAGCACTTCGCTGAGCGCGCGGTTCGAGATCCACGACTCGGAGCGGTCGGACAGACCATCGACGGGTACCCAGTGGCCTTCGCCGGACGCCGAGAGCTCGCCATGCCCGGCGTAGTAGATCAGCAGGTTGTCGTTTTCGCCGAGCGTCTTGCGCAACGCATCCAGCGCGGTCAGCGTCTCGAGTCGTGACGCGTTGAGCAGCAGGCGTGTCTCGAAGCCGTAGCGCTGCTCGAGGACGCGGGCGACCGCGGTGGCGTCCTTGGCGGCGCTGCGGAGGTCGGGGTAATCGGGGTTGCCGTAGCGGTCGTTGCCGATGACCACGGCGTAATAGCGCCCCAGACCGGCACTGGGTGCCGCGGTCTCCGCGGCAGCGATGGCCGAGCCGCCGCCCGCCGTCATCAGGGTGAACTCGAGCGTAGCGACGCCGCCATCGGCTTTGGTGGCACTCACGCGCACCGGCGTGCCCGCCTCCGCTGCCTGCAACTTGGCCTGGAACAGGCCCGCGCTGCTGAGCGGCACGTCGGTGCCATTGACGGTGACGCTCTTCACTTCGCCGGCGCCGGCGACGCGGCCGGTGATCGTCCGCTCGCCGGGGCCACCGCGCACCACGGCGGCGGGGCGGCCGCGCATCGCGACCAGCGGCGGGTCGATGAGTTCCAGACGCGCGACGACGCTCCCGCCCACGCCGACCTGGCGTTCCAGCCCGGCAATCAGGTTGCGCTGCCGCCCGATCTGCGATTCCTGCTCCGCCAGCGTGTTTTCCAGCAAGCGCTGCAGCGCCGGATCGTCGGCCTGCTTTGCCGCGTCGAGCTTCTTGCGCGTATCGGCGAGCTCCGCGCGGGCGCTAGCCAAGGCGGCACGCCGTTCGGCCAGCTGGGACTGCAACCTCGACACCTCGGCGCGCAGCGCTTCGGCCGCGGCCTGCTCGCGCGCGACGTCCTGTTCGAGGCCTTCGATGCGCTGGTCGCGCTCGTCCAGCTCGACCTGCACGACCGAAGCGTAAAGCAGCTCGTCCTCGATGCCAGCCCCCTGCCGATACAGGTTCACGGCCTTCGCGGCATCGCGCTCGACGCCGAGGCCCTCCTCGTACAACCAGCCGAGGTTGATCATGGCGCGTTTGTCGCCCTGCTCCGCCGCCTTCTTGAACCACTGGAAAGCCATGCCGAAGTCGGGTGCGATGCCGAGGCCCTTGGCGTAGATCTCCCCGACCGCGTTCTGCGCTTCAGCACTGCCGCCCATCGCGGCATCCAGCCACACCTTCAGCGCGGTCTGGTAGTTCGCACGATCGTAGGCGACGTACTCGCCCCCGCGGATCTGGCAATCGGCCTGGGTGGCGCGGATCGGCCGGCGCGCACTCATGAAGCTGGCCTGGCGGCCGAGCTGGCGGATCTGACCCGGCAGCAGACAGTCCACCACCAGCAGGTCTTCGGCGTTGCGGACGCTGGGACCGTCCTGCGCGGCGACAGGCGCCGAAGCGCCGGCGGCGAGCGACAGCGCGAACACCCCGAGGGCGGACGCGAGCCGGGACGAGGTCGGAACACGGGAAACGCGGAAGGAACGACCGGCCATGGGGGACTCCGGGCAGTTGCCGGGCAACGCCGGCATCGTGGCTATACTCGTGGCACGTGTATACACGCCCGCATGGGGAAATGCGACGCGTGGCCAGCCCCCGGGGAAGCCTACGATGACCGATACCACCTTCTTCGGCCGCGCCCTGCGGTCGGTCGCTGCCCTCGCGTTCGTCGTGCTGGCGCAGCCGGCGCTGGCGGTCTTCAACTGCGAGATCGTTCCTGCCGGCCCCACCACCGCGGCGGTCGAACGCGGCAGTTCCGCCAGCCTGCCTTTCAACGTCACCGGCCTGGGCTGCGGCTCGTCCATCACCACGGACGTGTCGATCGTTTCGAACACGACCGGCGTTCCCACGCTGCCGCCCACGGAGACCAACGGGCCCGGACCGCGATCGCCCTCGGTGCAGGTGGGCAACAGCGTGGGCACGCTCGTGGTGCGGGTCACCTGCACCGCCGGGTGCTTCGGAAGCCCGGCCAACCTGACGATCGACTACACGATCGACGCGACGCCCTTCCGCACCCTCGACCCCATCGGCAGCACGACCTTCAGCGAGGAAGTGGGGGCCAGCGGGACGATCAGCGTGCGCGCCCTGGACGACGCCTCTCCTGCCGGAACAGTGGTCCTCTTCAACACGAGCGGCCCGGTTACCGTCGCACCGACCTCGGCCAATACCGATCCCGGCGGCGTGGCCACCGTCACGGCGACGTTCGGCCCGGGCACCGGGCCCGCGACGATCACGGCGGAACGCCTCGATGCCCCTGGGGTCACCGTGACCTACAGCATCGATGTCGTTGCCGTGCAGCCGCGCGCGATCTTCAGCATCAGCGGCGACGACCAGTCCGGCCAGACCGGCAGCAGCGTGGCGCAACCCCTCGTCGTCGAAGTGCGGGATTCCGGCGCCACCGCCGCGGGCGTCGGCATCAACTGGAGCGTCGTTTCCGGCGACGCCACGCTGGTCGCGCCCACCTCACCGAGCGACGGGGCGGGCCGTGCGCAGACCGGCGTGCTCTTCGGCCCCACCGATGGCGCCGTGGTCGTCCGCGCGACACGCGCCGACGACGCGTCGGTCTTCGTCGAGTTCAACCTGTTCTCGTTCATCATCCGCGACCTGAACATCGTGTCGGGCAACAACCAGGTGGGCTTGCCGAACACCGTCGCCCCGCAGCCGCTGGTGGTCGAGGTTACGAACAATGGCGTTCCGGTGCCGGGCATTGCCGTCAACTGGGCGGTGTTTTCGGCCCCTGGCAGCGCCACCCTGATCGCCCCGCAGTCCACGACGGATGCATCGGGGCGGGCACAAAGCGGGCTGCAGTTCGGGCCCGATCCGGGCCCTGTCGCCATCGGCGTGCAGCGGCTGGACAACACCGACTTCTCGAGGCAGTTCTCGGCCACCATCGTCACGCTGTTGCGCACCGTCGCGCTGGTGTCGGGTGACGGCCAGAACGGCACGGTCGGCACCGCGCTCGCCAACCCGCTGGTGATCGAAGCACGCGACAACGGTGTTGCCGCACCGGGCATCGCGATGAACTGGAGCGTCGTTTCCGGCGACGCCACGCTGGTGGCGCCGTCCTCGCCCACCGACGCCGCGGGCCGCGCCCAGACCGGACTGCTGTTCGGCCCGACCCCAGGGCCCGTCGTCGTGCGTGCGACCCGCGCGGACGATCCGACCGCGACGTACGACTTCAACGTCGTGAGCGCGGCGATCACCCGGACGATCGTCCAGGTGTCAGGCAACGGCCAGACGGCCGCCACCGGAACCGCCCTGCCCAGCCCGCTGGTCATCGAGGCGCGCAACAACGGGCTTGGGGCCCCGGGCACCGGCATCACCTGGTCGGTCGTGTCCGGCGATGCCACCC
>Ga0209278_1000776_pt1 | contig 21909 bp, 21 predicted proteins | sample JI81BgreenDNA_FD_187504 | JGI IMG/M metagenome (GOLD analysis project Ga0209278, IMG submission 187504) | Wastewater effluent complex algal communities from Wisconsin, to seasonally profile nutrient transformation and Carbon sequestration -... | ecosystem: Engineered > WWTP > Effluent > Algae... | reverse complement strand
GTGCACAGGCCAAGGATGGCCAATTCCGCGATCAGCAGGGGTTCAAACGGCATGGGGGAAAGGTGTCTGCAAGTGCCGCCAGGCCGGCATCCTGAACCGGGGTTCAGGTGGGCGAGGGCAGCGGGGCATCGGGTTCGTCTGACGCGAGACGCTCGCACCAGCCGCGCAATGTACCAAGCCCGTGCTCAATGAGCATTGGTTGCAGGAACTATAAAGCCCAGCAGCACCGCAGACGCTCTGGATTGTAGGGTCGGTGACAGGTCGCGCGGGTCGCCGGCGGTCGCGCTCGGCGCGCGGCAGGGGTATTGGCCCCGCGGGGGCACTCAGAGCAGCTGGCCGTCCCGGTCGAGCACGGCGTCCACGCGGGCGATCAGCTCGGCCACGCGGGCGTCGTCGGCGGGCGCCTGGCCGGCTGGTCCGGCGGGCGTTGCGGTCACGGTTTCCGGCGCCGCGGCGGGTCGTTGTGCGAGTTCGAATGCAAGATTCAGCGAAGCCAGCACGGCGATGCGGTCGCGCGCTTTCACTTTGCCCGCGTCGCGGATGCGGCACATCGCGGTGTCGACCCGCTCCACGGCTTCCAGCAGCGCGGCTTCGCCGCCGACCGGGCAGGCGAGCAGGTAGCTCTGGCCCATGATCTGGACCTCCAGCTGGCGGGTTTCGGGCTTGGCGGGCGCGCTGCTCATGCGGGGTCCTTGCGGGAGTCGGCCGCGGTCGCCGGCAGGCGGTCCAGCAGCGCGTCGATCCGCGAGCGGGCTGCCACGAGGCGGGACTTCAGGGAGTCGCGCTCGGTCTGCAGGGCCTGCACCTGCTCAAGCAACAGGGCGTTGGTGCGTTGCAGCTCTTCGTGACGCAACAGCAGGCGCTCCACGCGGTCGGCGAGCTGGTCGAGGGGGGTGGGGCTGGACATGGTCATGACTCCCGGCAGCGGCATTGTAGGGTTGGCGTCATGGAGCCACGTAGAATGCGGCGCGTTGGTGCTCGCGGTGTGGTTCTCACGCCGCAGTTCAACGGGAAGCAGGAGGGAAAGCCCCACAAGGCCGACCTAACCTGCGCTGCCCCCGCAACGGTAAGCAGACGAGACCGCCGGCACGTCGCCACGACGCACCGGATGCTCCGCTTCCATCACACCGCCACTGGTCCGCGTTCGCGCGCTGGGAAGGCGATGGAGGTTGTTCTGCCAGCCCGGATACCGGCCAACGCGGTGGCGGTGTCGCAAGACACCGCCGTGACGTCCATGCACCGTCGGGGAAGGCGGTGAGGGCACCCTGACTCTGGTTTCTCATGAAAAACCGCCTTTCGCGCGCCCCCCGGGCCGCGCTGACCTTGGCCGCCGCTGCGCTGGCCACCCCTTCGCTCGGCCTGGCGCAAGCCTCGCCGTCCCTCCAGGAAACGGTCGTCACCGCCGCACGCTCCGAGCAGCTGCTGGTGGACGCCCTGCCGCACACCACGCTGATCGGGCGCGACGCCATTGAGGCCAGCCAGGCGCCCGATCTGCCGTCCTTGCTGGTGCGGGAGGCGGGCTTCCAATTCACCCAGAACGGCGGTCCCGGGACCAGCGCCAACCTGTTCCTGCGCGGCAGCGCCTCGCTGCAGGTGCTGGTGCTGATCGACGGTGTGCCGATGACCAAGCAGGACGCCACCGGCACCGTGAGCCTGGAGCACATTCCGCTGGACCACATCGAGCGCGTGGAGATCGTGCGCGGCAACGTGTCGGCCATTTATGGCAGCGGTGCGGTGGGCGGCGTGATCCAGATCTTCACCCGCCGTGGCGAAGGCGCGCCCCGCGCCTACGCGAGCACCGAGCTGGGGTCGTACGGTTCGGCCCGCGCCAGCGCTGGCGTGAGTGGCCGCCAGGGCGACACCCGCTTCTCCCTGGGCGTGGCGCGCCGCGTGACCGAGGGCTTTTCGGCCATGAGCGCCGTGCAGTACCCCACCGAAAACCGAGACCGCGATGGCTACCGGAACAGCAGCGCCCACGCCTCGCTTGACCACGACTGGGCGCCGCAGCAGTCGCTGGGGCTGCGATTGCAGGCCATCGACGGGCGCTACGCGTTTGATGGCGGCGGCTTCGGCGGTCCGACCGACCGCTACTTCGGTCGCAACCAGATCGGGTCGGCCGCGCTGGTGAGCCACAACCGGCTCGGCGACGGCTGGACCAGCGCCCTGACGCTGTCGGCCGGTCGTGAGCGCGCGGAGTACGACGCGCGCCTCACCGGCTTCCCGTACACCAGCGACGCGACCACCCGCTCGCGCACGCTGTCGTGGGTGCACACCGTGCTCGCCGGCCCGCAGACCTTCACCGCCGGTGTCGAGCGCCAGACGCAGCAGATCGATGCGGGCGACTCGACGGGCGTGGCCCTGACGCGCGAGCGTCGCGTCACCTCGGCGTTCGCGGGCGTGACCGGTGAGTACGGCCCGCACAGCGTGCAGTTCAACGCCCGCCGCGACCGCACCGACGGCGGCCTGACCAAGACCACCGGCTACCTCGGCTACGGCTGGCAGTTCGCGCCGGCGTGGAAGGCCATCGCCTCGGTGTCGTCCGCGTTCAACCAGCCGCCGCTGGGCTACCTGTTCGACCCGTTCGCGGGCAACCCGACCCTGCGTCCCGAGACGGCGCGCTCGGCCGAGCTGGGCCTGCAGTGGGCGGCGGATGGTCAGATCGTGCGCGCGACCTGGTTCACCACCCGCATCGACGACCTGCTCCAGTACGACTTCAACACCTTCTCGTTCAACAACGTGTCGGCCGCGCGCAACCGCGGACTGGAGGTCAGTGCCACCGGCCGGTGGGGCCGCGCCAGCACCCACGCCAGCCTCACGCTGCAGGACCCGACCGACCGCAGCACCGGTCAGCGGCTGATCCGGCGGGCGCGGGCGCTGGCCAGTGCCGGGCTGTCGGTGCCGGTGGGCGACTGGACGCTGGGCGGCGACGTGCGCGTCAGCGGTGACCGCACCGAGGTGCCCGGCCGGCCGATGCTGGGCGGCTACGCGCTGGTGAACCTGCAGGCGCGCTGGCGCGTGGACCGTGACTGGGCGCTGACCGCGCGGGTGGAGAACCTGGCGGACCGCGATTACCAGACCGCCTACGGCTACAACCAGTCCGGTCGCGCCTTCTTCGTCGGCCTGCAGTGGTCGCCGCGCTGAGGAACGCGCCATGACCGCGACGCGCCCCGGACCACAGCGCATCGTCTGCCTGACCGAAGAGACCACCGAGTGGCTCTACCTGCTGGGGCAGGAGCACCGCATCGTGGGCATCTCGGGCTACACGGTGCGGCCGCGCCGGGCGCGCGAGGAGAAGCCCAAGGTCAGCGCCTTTCTCAGCGCCAAGATCGACAAGATCCTCGCGCTGGAGCCGGACTGCGTGTTTGGTTTCTCTGATCTGCAGGCGGACATCGCCGCGGCGCTGATCCGCGCCGGGGTGCAGGTCACGGTCTTCAACCAGCGCAGCATCGACGAGATCCACACCATGCTGTTCCAGGTGGCGGCGATGGTGGGCTGTGCGGACGAGGGGCAGGCGTGGATCGCTGCGAGCCGGGAACGGCTGGCGGCCATGCGGGCTGAGGTGGCCGCGCGCCTCGCGCGGGGCCAGCGGCGCCCGCGGGTGTGGTTCGAGGAGTGGGACGAGCCGCCGATCAGCGCCATCCGCTGGGTGTCCGAGCTGGTGCACACCGCCGGCGGCGAAGACATCTTCCCCGAGAAGGCGGTCATGCCGCTGGGCAAGGACCGCATCGTGGCCGACCCGTTGGAAATCGTGCGCCGCGCGCCCGATCTGGTGATCGGCTCGTGGTGCGGCAAGCATTTCCGGCCGGAGAAGGTGTGCGCCCGGCCCGGCTGGGAGGCGGTCCCGGCGGTGGTGAATCAGGAGCTGCACGAGGTGAAGTCGGCCGACATCCTGCAGCCCGGGCCAGCGGCGCTGACCGATGGCGTGAATCGCCTGCACCGGCTGATCACCGCGTGGATGGACCGCCATGGTTGAGGTGGCCCGCACCGAGCTGATCCTCGGCGGTCAGAAAAGCGGCAAGTCGCGCCGGTCGGAGGCGCTGGCGGCCGCGTGGATGGCGAGCGGAGCCTCGCGGCGCGCGGTGCTGGTGGCCACGGCCTTGCCCGGCGATGAGGAAATGCGGGCGCGCATCGAGCGCCACCGGCGCGAGCGGGTGCCCGGGCTGGCGGTGCTGGAAGTCCCGCGCGACCTGCCGGCCGCCCTGGAGCGGCTCAACGACGCCGACACGCTGGTCGTGGTGGACTGCCTCACGCTGTGGCTCACCAACCGCCTGATGCCGCTGCAGGGCCCAGCCGATCCGCCCGGGGATGTGGCGGCGGCGGTGACGGCGCTCGGCGAGGCGCTGCAGGCCTCGGCCGGGCCGGTGGTGCTCGTGAGCAACGAGATTGGCCTGGGAGTGACGCCGCTGGGCGCCGAGGTGCGGGGCTTTGTGGATGCGCTGGGCAACCTCAACCAGGCGGTGGCGGCGGTGTGTGAGCGGGTGACGTTCATGGCGGCGGGTCTGCCGTGGACGCTCAAGGGGGCGTCGCGGTGACGGCCGGCTGGCGCGTGGGGGCCTCGCTGGCCGCCCGGCTGATCTCGCTGGCCGGGGCCTTGCTGGTCTCGGCGCTGCTGGCGACTGCGCAGGCAGCGCAGGCCGCGCCGGTGGCGATCACCGACGACCGCGGGGTGACGGTGCGCCTGCCGGCGCCGCCGCAGCGGATCGTGTCGCTGCTGCCCTCGCTCACCGAAACCGTGTGCGCGCTGGGGCGGTGCGACCGGCTGGTCGGCGTGGACCGCTACAGCAACCACCCGGCGTCGGTGCGCGGCTTGCCCACGGTGGGTGGGGGGCTGGACCCGCAGATCGAGACGATCGTGGCGCTTCGGCCGGATGTCGTGCTCGCGGCCGTGTCGGCGCGCGGCATCGAACGCCTGGAGTCGCTGGGCTTGCGGGTGGTTGCGCTGGAGCCTCGCACAACCGCGCAGGCCCGCGCCGCGCTGCTGGCGCTGGGGGGCTTGCTGGATGCGCCGCGGGCGGACCGCGTGTGGCAGGCGGTGGAAGACGGCGTGGCGGCGGCCGCGGCGGCCCAGCCGTCGCGCGTGCCGCCGCTGCGGGTGTATGTGGAGGCCAGCGCCGGCGGGTTCGCGGCCGGGCCCTCGTCGTTCATGGGTGAACTGATGGCGCGGTTGGGCTGGGTGAACGTGGTCGATGCGGCCTTGGGTCCGTTTCCACGGCTCAACCCGGAGGCCGTGGTGCGTGCCGACCCGGACCTGATCCTGATCGCCGAGCGCGACGCGGCGGGTCTGGCGCAGCGGCCCGGCTGGGCCGGGATGCGCGCCGTGCGCGAAGGACACGTTTGCACATTCACGCCCGCGCAGGGCGACATTCTGGTGCGCCCCGGGCCGCGCATGGCCGAGGCGGCCGCGTTGATGGCCCGCTGCGCGGCCGTGCGGGGGACGCGGTGAGCGCCGGGTCCCGCCCCGTGGTGCTGGCGGTGGCGCTGGTGGCGCTGGCCGTGGTGGGCGGCTGGCTGGGCGTGGGCGTGGGCAGCACCGGCTGGGCCTGGCCCGGCGCGGCGGCGGCCGACGCGGTGGCTGCGCAGATCGCCTGGGACATCCGCCTGCCGCGCACGGCGGTCGCGTGGCTCGCCGGGGCGTTGCTGGGGCTGGCGGGGGCGGTGGCGCAGGGGCTGTTCCGCAACCCGCTGGCCGATCCGTTCCTGTTGGGCAGCGCATCCGGCGCGGCGCTGGGCGTGGCGCTGGCGCTGGTGGGCGCGGGTGGGGCGTCGATGGCGCTGGACGGCTGGTCGCGCCTGGGTCTGACCGGCGCGGCGTTTGCTGGCGCGCTGGCCGGCGTGGGCCTGACGCTGGCGCTCGCGCGTGGGGTGCAACACACGCTGCGGCTGTTGCTGGCGGGCGTGATTGTGGGCGTGGTGCTGGGCGCGGCCCGCGAACTGGTCACGCTGGCTGACCCGGCGGTGTTGCAGGCGATGCAGGGTTTCATGCTGGGCAGCACCGCGCTGTCGGGCTGGCCGGCGGTGGTCGTGATGGCGGCGGCGCTGGGGTTGTCGGGCCTCACCGCGCTGGGTCTCGGCCGTGTGTTGGACGGACTGGCGCTGGGCGAGGCGACGGCCCGCAGCCTGGGGCTGCCGCTGGGCGCGGCCCGGCTGGCGTTGGTGGGCGCGCTGGCGCTGGCCACCGGCGCCGCGGTCGCCCAGACCGGGCTGATTGCCTTTGTGGGTCTGGCCGCGCCGCATCTGGTGCGGGCGATCGCGCCGGCCCGCCACGCGTCGCTGGTCTTGCTGAGTGCGCTGATGGGCGGCGCCTTGCTGCTGGCGGCTGATCTCGCGGCGCGCGCGCTGATCGCACCGCAGGAACTGCCCGTGGGCGTGTTGACCGCCCTGCTGGGTGGCGGCTACCTGTTGTGGCTGATGCACCGCCGCGGCGTGCTGGGGGGCGGGTCGTGACCGCCGCGCTGCGTGCCACGGGGCTGGCGGTGTCGCTGGGCGGTCGTGAGGTGCTGGCCGGCGTGGACGTGACGCTGGCGGCGGGCCGCTGGACGGCCGTGGTCGGCCCGAACGGCGCCGGCAAGTCCACGCTGCTGCGCGCCCTGGCCGGCGTGGTGCCCCACCGCGGCGCGGTCATGCTGCGGGATCGCCCGCGGGAGGCCTGGCAGGCCCGCGAGCGGGCGCGCACCCTGGCCTGGCTCGGTCAGGCAGAAAGCGGCGGCGAAGACCTGCGCGTGTGGGATCTCGTCATGCTGGGTCGCCTGCCGCATCAGGGCTGGCTGGCCGCGCCCTCGGCGGCCGACCGCGCGGCCGTGACCGAGGCCTTGCACGCCACCCAGGCCTGGGCCTGGCGCGAGCGGACGCTGGGCTCGCTCTCCGGCGGCGAGCGCCAGCGCGTGCGGCTGGCGCGGCTGCTGGCGGTGCAGGCCCCGGTCCTGTTGATGGACGAACCGCTGGCCAACCTGGACGTGCCGCACCAGGCCGACTGGCTCGCGCTGGTGCGCAGTCTTGCGGCGCAGGGCCGCACCGTGGTCAGCGTGTTGCACGAGGTCGGCATGGCGCTGCAGGCCGACGCGGTGCTGGTGATGCAATCGGGCCGGGTCGTCCACCACGGCCCGCCGGCCGACGCCGCCACCCGCGCGGCAGTGCGCACCGTGTTTGACGACCGGCTCGACATCCACCCCGTCGCTGGCGCGTGGGTGGTGGTCCCCCGCACGGCATCGCCGGGGTTCCCCCCCCGCGCTGCACCGACAATGCCGGGCTTCACGCCCCCACACGATTCCCCCGGAGAACACGCATGAGCGAATCCCTTACCGCCCCCCCCGAACAACCCGTGCGCCTCGTGCCGCGCGCCCAGCCGACGCCCGCTGCGGCGTCCCCGGCCTCCACCGGCCGCTGGTCGGAGGACGAGGTGGCGGCGCTGTTTGAGCTGCCCTTCGCCGACCTGATCTTCCGCGCTCAGACGGTGCACCGCGAATACTTCGATGCCAACGAGGTGGAGCTCGCGACGCTGCTGTCGGTGAAGACCGGCGGCTGCCCCGAGGACTGCGGCTACTGCCCGCAGTCCGTGCACTACGACACCGGGCTAGCCGCTGGCAAGCTGATGGCGGTGGACGCGGTGCGCGAGGCCGCCGAGCGCGCCAAGGCGGCAGGCGCCACCCGCTTCTGCATGGGCGCGGCGTGGCGCGCACCAAAGGACCGTGATGTGGAGGCCGTGGCCGAGCTGGTGCGCGCGGTCAAGGGCGTGGGCCTGGAAGCCTGCGCCACGCTGGGCATGCTCGACGAGGGCCACGCCGAAACCCTGCGCGACGCCGGGCTTGACTACTACAACCACAACCTCGACAGCGCGCCCGACTTTTACGGCGACATCATCACCACCCGCGACTACCAGGACCGCCTCGACACGCTGGAGCGCGTGCGCCACGCGGGGGTCAAAGTCTGCTGCGGCGGCATCGTCGGTCTGGGCGAATCGCGCCGCCAGCGCGCCGGCCTGGTCGCGCAGCTGGCCAACCTGTCGCCCGACTACCCGGAATCGGTGCCGATCAACCACCTGGTGAAGGTCGAAGGCACGCCGCTGGCCGATCAGCCCGACCTCGATCCGCTGGAGTTCGTGCGCACGATCGCGGTGGCCCGCATCACCATGCCGCGCGCCCGCGTGCGCCTGTCGGCGGGGCGCCAGCAGATGAGCGAAGCGGTGCAGGCCCTGTGTTTCCTGGCCGGCGCCAACTCCATCTTCTACGGCGAGAAGCTGCTCACCACCGGCAACCCCGACGTGAGCGCGGACCGCGCGCTGATGGACAAGCTCGGCGTGCGCTCGCGCCTGGGCTGACCCCCGGATGGCGGCGCGCGCGGTCATGGTGCTGGGCACGTCCAGCGGCGCCGGCAAAAGCTGGCTGGCCACCGCGCTGTGCCGCCACATCGCGCGCCAGGGCTGGCGCGTGGCGCCTTTCAAGGCACAAAACATGAGCAACAACGCGCGGGTCGTCGCCACCGGGCCCGACGCGCCCGACGGCGAGATCGGCGCCGCGCAGTATTTCCAGGCGCTCGCCGCGCGGGCGGAGCCCAGCGTGGACATGAATCCGGTGTTGCTCAAGCCCGAAACCGACACCCGCAGCCAGGTGGTCGTGGCCGGTCGGGTCCGGCCCGGGCTGGCCTCGCTCCCCTGGCGCGAGCGCTGCGAGCGGGTGTGGCCGGACGCGGCGGCCGCGCTCGACCGCCTGCGCGCCGCGCACGACGTGGTGGTGATCGAAGGCGCCGGCTCGCCGGCCGAGATCAACCTGATGGACAGCGACATCGTCAATCTGCGCGTGGCGCGCCACGCCGACGCCCGCTGCCTGCTCGTGACCGACATTGACCGCGGCGGCGCCTTCGCCCACCTGTACGGCACCTGGGCCCTGCTGCCCGAGGCCGACCGGGCGCGGCTGCGCGGGTTCGTGCTCAACCGCTTCCGGGGCGATCCGGCGCTGCTGGCGCCCGCGCCGGCGCAGCTCCAGGCCCTCACCGGCGTGCCCACGGTCGGTGTCATTCCCTGGTGGGCGGACCACGGTCTGCCCGAGGAGGACGGCGTGTTCGACGACCGCGGTCACGCCTGCGGCGCGGTGCACACCACCGTGGCGGTGATCGCCTACCCGCGGGTGAGCAACCTCGACGAGTTCCAGCCGCTCAAGCGGGTGCCGGGCGTGCGGCTGGTGTGGGCCCGTTCTCCGGCCGACTGCGCGGGCGCCGACTGGCTGGTGCTGCCCGGCAGCAAGGCGACCGCGGCCGACCTGGCGTGGCTGCGCGAGCGCGGCCTCGACCACACCGTCGCCGCCCACGCCGCCGCGGGCGGGCGGGTGTTGGGCGTGTGCGGCGGTCTGCAGATGCTGGGCGAGGCGCTGATCGATCCGCACGGTGTCGACGGCAACGCGCCCGGGCTGGGCCTGCTGCCGCTCGTGACCTCCTTCGCCGCCGACAAGACCGTGCGGCGCACGTCCGCCCGCTTCGCCGCCCTCACGGGGCCTTGGGCGGCGCTGTCTGGCGTGACACTGGGCGGCTATGAAATCCACCATGGCCAGACCGTGCCGCACCCGGCCATGGTCCGCGCCGGCCATGCCGTGCAGACCGTGGCCCCGGCACTGGCCTGGGCCGACGCCACCGGCTGCGTGCTGGGCCTGTACCTGCACGGCCTGTTTGAAGATCCGGCGGCCCTGCGCGCCCTGTTCGGGGCCGGCGTGCCCACGCTGGACAGCGTGTTCGACGGCCTGGCCGACGCCGTGGCCCACCACCTCGATCCCGCCGCGCTCGATGCGCTGATCGCCCCCTGACGTTTTTGACGGAGAACCCCCATGACCACGCCCATGCCCCCCACCGACCTCGACGCGCTGGATGACCTGCACGATCCCGCGCTCGCCGCGGCCTTGCAGCGCGCGCTGGACAACAAGACCAAGCCGCTGGGATCGTTGGGCCGCCTGGAGGCGCTGGCGCTGCGCGTGGGTCTGATCCTCGGCACCACCGCGCCGGAGCTGCGCGACCCGCAGATGCTGGTGTGCGCGGCCGACCACGGCCTGGCCGTTCGCGGCACCTCGGCCTACCCGCGCGACGTGACCTGGCAGATGGTCGAGAACTTCCTGGCCGGTGGCGCCGCGGTGAGTGTGCTGGCGCGTCAGCACGGCATTGGCCTGACGGTGGCCGACTGTGGCGTGGACCACGACTTCGCGCCCCGCCCGGGTCTGGTGGACGCGAAGGTTGCCCGCGGCACCGCCGATTGTCTCGAAGGCCCCGCGATGACCCCGGCGCAGTGCCGACAGGCGCTGGACCACGGCCGGGCGATCGTGCGCCGGCTGCCCGGCAACGCGCTGCTGCTCGGCGAGATGGGCATCGGCAACACCTCCGCCGCCTCCTTGCTGATGGCGCGCCTCGCGGGCCTGGACATCGCCGACTGCACCGGCGCCGGCACCGGCCTGGACGCCCCGGCCGTGCAGCGCAAGATCGGGCTGCTGCGCGAGGTGCTGCAGCGCCACCCCGACGCCCGCGCGCCGCTGGACGCGCTGGCCGCTTTCGGCGGCTTCGAGATCGCCACGCTATGCGGCGCCGTCCTGCAGGCGGCGCGTGAGCGCCGCGTCGTCGTGGTGGACGGCTTCATCGCCACCGCGGCCGTGCTGGTGGCCGCCGCGCTGCAGCCGCGCGTGCTGCAGCGCTGCGTGTTCGCGCACCGCTCGGGCGAGCGTGGCCACGCGCTGATGCTCGCCCACCTGCGCGCCGAGCCGCTGCTGGACCTGGGCTTGCGCCTCGGCGAAGGCTCGGGCGCCGCGCTGGCCTGGCCGCTGCTGGTGAGCGCCACCGCCTTGCTGCGCGAGATGGCCAGCTTCGAGAGCGCGGGCGTGGCCACCGCCGGCAACGAACCCGACCTGGCCACGCCGCGCTGAGATGGCGGAATCCGAACCTTCCGCCGCCCCGGCACCGGGGCCTGACGCGCCGCGTGGCGTGGCCGGGTTCCTGCGCCACTACCTGATCGCGGTGCAGTTTTTCACCCGGCTGCCGGTGACGGGGCGTCTGGCCGACTGGGTGGGCTTCAGTCCCGCCATGCTGCGCGCCAGCGCGGCGCACTTTCCCGGCGTGGGCCTGCTCGTGGGGGGACTGCTGGGCGCTGCGCTGGCGCTGTTGCTGGCCGGCCTGCCGCCGGTGCCGGCCTCGGCCTGGGTGGCGGCGGTGGCGGTGTCGGTGGCGGGGGCCTTGCTCACTGGCGCGTTTCACGAAGACGGGCTGGCCGACCTGGCCGACGGTCTGGGCGGGAGCCTCGACCGCGAGCGCGCGCTGGAGATCATGAAGGACTCGCGCATCGGCAGCTACGGCGCACTGGCGCTGGCGCTGGCGCTGCTGGCGCGTGTGTCGCTGCTGGCCTTGGTGATCGGCCTGTCGCCGGCGCTGGCGCCCTGGGCGCTGGCGGCGGCGCATGTGGCGTCGCGCACGGCACCGCTGCTGCTGATTCGCGCGCTGCCCCACGTGGGCGACACCGCGACGTCGAAAAGCAAACCCTTGGCCGACACGCTGAGCCACCGCGCCCTCGCCGCGGGACTGGGCTGGGCGGCCCTGGCCGGCGCCGCGCTGGCGGTCTGGGCGCCGTCCGCGCCGTGGTGGGCGGGCGCGCTGGGGGCGCTGCTGGCGGCGGGCTGGATGCACCGCCTGTTGCGCCGCCGCCTGGGCGGCTTCACCGGCGACGGTCTCGGCGCCACGCAGCAGGTGGCGGAGGTGCTGTTCCTGCTGGGGCTGGTCCTGGCGTGGTGAGGTGGGTGGTGAGGTGCCCGCGATGAGGCTCTGGTTGTGGCGCCACGCCGCCGTGGCCCTGCCCGGTGGTTATTGCTACGGCATCAGCGACGTGCCGGCGCAGGCCGAGGCCACGCGCGAGGCGGCGGCAGCCCTCGCCGCCGCGCTGCCGGCGGGCGTGCCGCTGGCGGTGTCGGGCCTGATGCGCGCGCAGCAGCTGGCGGCCGTGGCCCAGCGGCTGCGTCCGGCGCTGGGGGCCGTGCGGGTGGACACCCGGCTCAACGAGTTCGACTTCGGGCGCTTTGAACTGGTGCGCTGGGACGCGATCCCGGCCGCCGCGTTCGACCCGTGGATGACCGACTTCGCCGACCACCGCTTCGGCGGTCACGACAGCACGCAGGCGCTGATCGGGCGGGTGGCCAACGCCTTGATCGATGCCCATCGCACCGGCTTGCCCGAGATCGCCTGGATCACCCACGCGGGCGTGATCCGCGCGGCCCAGTACCTGCGCGCGCACGGCCCGCGCCGCATCGCGGCGGCGAGCGAGTGGCCGCGCGAGGCGCCGGCGCCCGGCGGCCACACGGTGATCGACTTCTGAGCCGGTCTGAGGCCGCCCGACCGCGGCGTCGGCGCTCAGGCGCTCGTCTTGGGGCGGTGGTCGCACCACGCGGCCACGCTGCAGCGGAAGCACAGCGGCTTGCGCGCCTGGCACACGTAGCGGCCGTGCAGGATCAGCCAGTGGTGCGAATCCACCGCGTAGGCCGGCGGTACCCGCTTCTCCAGCGCCTGCTCCACGGCCAGCGGTGTCTTGCCCGGCGCGAGCCCGGTGCGGTTGGCCACGCGGAAGATGTGCGTGTCCACCGCCATCGTCGGCTGGCCAAAGGCCACGTTGAGCACCACGTTGGCCGTCTTGCGGCCCACCCCCGGCAGGGCCTCCAGCGCCTCGCGCGTGCGTGGCACCTCACCGCCGTGCTCCTCCACGAGGCGCCGGCAGGTCTCCATCAGGTGCCGCGCCTTGCTGCGGTACAGGCCAATCGTCTTGATGTAGGACTCCAGCCCCGCCAGGCCGAGGTCGAGCATGGCCTGCGGCGTGTTGGCCACCGGAAACAGCCGCCGGGTGGCCTTGTTGACGCCGACGTCGGTGGCCTGCGCCGAGAGCAGCACGGCCGCCAGCAGCTCGAACACGCTGGTGTATTCCAGTTCGGTCTGGGGTGTCGGGTTGGCGGCCTTGAGCGTGGCGAAGAAGGGTTCGATGTCGGCGCGTTTCATGGGCGGCAGTGTAGGCCGCCCGGCGTTCGCGGTGGGCGCCGACGGCCCGTCAGGGCACCAGCCAGCGCAGCCAGAGGCGGTGGCCACCGGCCGTCGGCTGCAGCCACGCGGCCACCACCAGATCGCCGGGGCCGCGCGCGATGCCGCTGGCCAGGACGCCGGCGGTGCTGCCTTCGTCCAGTCGCTGCGTGGGACCGAAGGCCGCGTTTGCTGTCTGCGTTTGGGTCCAGAGCGCGGCGGTGCCGCTGGGCCCGCTTTCCCACAGGCTGACCACCTCGCCCGCGCGGGTCATGACACCGTGGGGCCACAGCCGGGTGCCGGCGGCGGCGTCGGCCAGACTCCAGGGGGGATTGAAGGGGACAGCGGCGCCCGCCAATCGCTGGAACAGTAGACGCTCGCGGGTGCCGTCACCCTCCACCCACCACACGGCCGATGCGTTGGCCGGCCCGGGGGCCAACGCCAGCGCAGGGATCGACGTCACCGTGCCGCTGGGCTGCAAGGGCACGCTCCAGCCGGCGCCCGGGGTGTACAGGCTGGTTGCCACCAGGGCGAAGGCGGGGAGCGGGTTGGCCCGCCATGCCAGCAGAACCTGGCCACCGCTCAAGGTGATTACCCGCAGCAACTCGGCCTCCACTCCCAGCGTTTCGACCTGGACGGTGATCGACCCGGCAGCGCCGGGATCGACGTCGCTCCCCCACGGCGGGAGAGGGCCACTGAACGGTGTGAGCCGCTGGGGCCAGGCCACGATGCCGTGCCCCCGGCCATCGATGGTGACCACGGGCGGCCTGGTGGGGGTGTCCAGCGTGTCCAACCGGCGTTCAGCCGTCCACGCACCGCCAGGCGACCATGTTCTGGCCACCACCGGCCGGGCCGACGGCGAGTCGCGCAGCCAGGTCGCCGTGGTGCGACCGATCGGGTCCATGGCCACGCACGGCGGCCGGTCCGCGCCGATGGCCGCCGGCCCCAACACCTCCACCGCCAGCCAGCCCACGCCCGGCTCAAACCGCCGCGTCAGCACCCAGTCCCCCCCGGCGGGTTGGGCCTGGCGCCAGACGACCCAGGCCCGGCCACTCGCGTCCATGGCCGCGTCGGGCAGGCGCGGCGCCCCGCTGTCGGGTGTGTCGAGCGCGGTCGAGACAAAGCCCAGCGTCGACGCGGTGCTGTCCAGCCAGGCCGCCATCACGCGCCGCACGCCGGCGGTCTCGGTTTCCCACACCGCCAGGGCCGACCCGCCCCCGCCCCACACCACGCGCAACCCGCTGGCCTGGCCGCTGGCCGACGCCACGGCCAGCGGCGGCGACCAACCCGGCGCGGGGCCGCCCCCGCAGCCTGGCAGGCTCATCAGCAGGGCGGAGGCGCCCAGGCCGCCAACCAGCCGGCGGCGACCCGCATCCGGCGCGGTGGATTTGGGTGGGGCGGGGGGTCTCATGGCGCCACTGTCCCCGTGCTGGCTGCCCGCCGCCATCGCACCAAACGCCCAGCCCGGGCAGCCTCAGGCCCCCGGGCGAGCGGCTACCATCGCCGCTTCACCCGACGACACCGCCATGAAGATTCCTTTCGCCGACCGCCTCAACCACGTCGAAACCTCCGCCATCCGCGAGCTGTTCAAGCTGCTGGGCAAGCCCGGCATCATCAGTTTTGCCGGCGGCTTCCCGGACAGCGCGCTGTTTGACGTGGAGGGCATCCGCGCGGCCAGCGACGCCGCGCTGACGCAGGAGCCCGGTGCCGCGCTGCAGTACGGCGCCACCGAAGGCTACGGCCCGCTGCGCGAGCAGATCGCGGCCTTCATGGCGACCAAGGGCGCCCGCGGCGTGGCAGCAGCCGACCTGATCGTCACCACGGGCAGCCAGCAGGCGCTGGACCTGCTGGGCAAGACGCTGGTCTCGCCCGGAGACAAGGTGATCGTGGAGGGGCCCACGTTTCTGGCCACGATCCAGTGCTTCCGCCTCTATGGCGCAGACCTCGTCACGGTGCCGGTGGACGGGCAGGGGGCGCAGACCGACGCGCTGGAGCGGCTCATTGAGCAGCACCGCCCCAAGTTCGTTTACCTGATCCCCACCTTCGGCAACCCCAGCGGCGCGCTGATGAGCCTGGAGCGCCGCCGCGCCGTGCTGGCCATGGCGGTGAAACACCAGACCCTGATCGTGGAGGACGATCCCTACGGCGACCTGTACTTCGGCGAGGCCCCGCCGCCCAGCCTGCTGGCGCTGGCCGACGAGGTGCCGGGTGCGCGCAAGCTGGTGGTGCACTGCGGGTCGCTGAGCAAGGTGCTCAGTCCCGGCCTGCGCGTGGGCTGGATGGTGGCGCCCGCAGAGCTGCTCGCCAAGGCGACGATGTGCAAGCAGTTCAGCGACGCCCACACCAGCACCTTCGCCCAGGCCACGGCCGCCCACTACCTGCAGGCGGGCCGCATGCCGGCCACGCTGGACCGGGTGCGCCGGGTCTACGCCGAGCGCGCGGCGGCCATGGGCGCGGCCCTGCGGCGCGAGCTGGGCGACGCCATCGACTTTGTGCCGCCGGCCGGCGGCTTGTTTGTCTGGGCGCGCCTCACCGGCGCGGGCGGGCGCGCGGCCGACGGCGCCGCGCTGGCCAAGGCCGCCATCGAGCAGGGCGTGGCCTTTGTGCCGGGCGCGCCGTTCTTCGCGCGTGACCCGGACCCGGCCACGCTGCGCCTGAGTTTCGCCACCGCGCCGCTGGCCCAGATCGAGGAAGGCGTGGCCCGGCTGGCCCGCGCGCTGTGAACAGCATCGACGTCGAGGGCCTGCGCGTGCAGATCGATGGCCAGGGCCCGACCCTGGTCATGTTGCACGGCTGGCCGGATTCGCCAGCCCTGTGGGACAGCGCCGTGGCCGCCTGGTCCGATCGTTGGCGCTGTGTGCGTTTTCCGCTGCCGGGCTACGACCGCGCGCAAGGCCCGCGGCCGGTCAGCGTGGCGGAGATGACCCGGCTGATCGCCGCCGTGGTCGACACGGTCAGCCCCGATGCGCCGGTGACGCTGGTGCTGCACGACTGGGGCTGCCTGTTTGGCTATGAATACGCCGCGCGCCATCCCCGGCGCGTGTCGCGGATCGTGGGCGTGGACATCGGCGACGCCGGCTCGCGCGCCCACGTTGCCGGTCTGACGGCGGTGCAGAAGCTGCAGATTGCGGGCTATCAGCTGTGGCTGGCGGTCGCGTGGCGACTGGGTGCGCGCTGGCCGCGGCTGGCCGACCGCATGACCCGGTGGATGGCCCGCCAGGTGGGCTGCCGCAACGCGCCGGACGCGATCGGCTGGCCCATGAACTACCCCTACGCCATGGGCTGGTTCGGGGATTTCGGGGGCCTGCGCGGGCTGGCCCGGCCCGAGGCCACGCTGGGCATCACCTGGCCGCTGCTGTACGTGCACGGCCGGCGCAAACCGTTCGCCTTCCACTCCGCGGCCTGGCTCGACGCGCTGGCCGCCCGACCGGGCTGCGCCGTTCACGGCCTCGACACCGGGCACTGGGTCATGCGTCAGCAGCCCGCGGCCTTCAACGCGCTGGTGCGCGACTGGCTGATCGAGCGCGAGAGCGAGCGCGACGCGCCGGGCGCCTGAGCCCGGTCAATCCGCCGCGACGCCCAGCGCCGCGGCCACGTGCCAGGCCGCCCACGCGTCGTTGGCGGCGTAAAGCAGCTGCGATTCGTTCAGCGTGGCGGCGGCCCAGTTGGAGGTCGCGGTCTTTTTCGACTTCGCAAATCGCTGCCCGAACAGCACCGCCACCGCCGCCTTCACGCCCATGTCCTTGCGGTAACCCTGGGCGCGGAAGAGGGCGTTGAGCTCGACCACGCCCAGCGGCTCCACGCCCAGCCGGGCGCGCACGCGCAGCGTGTCGTCGCGCAGCCCGAAGCCGGCTTTGCGGTGAGGCCCGGCGGCGAGCAGGTCGGCCACCCGCTCACGGCAGCCCGGGTCGTGCAGCTGAAAGACCCAGGCCCGCTCGCGCGTGGCCAGTTGCACGATGTGCGGCCCGTCGGACACCTCGTCGCGCCGGAAGGTGGGCTTGGATTCGGTATCAAAGCCCCAGAGGGGTGCATCGCGCAGCGCCGCCACCGCCTCGACCGCGTCGCCCGCGCTGCGCACCAGCGTGACCCGGTCGCGCCCGAGCCGCGGAAACGGGGGCAGGGCGTCGATGGCGTCCTTGTCGGGCACGGGGCGGGGCGGCGGTGTCATGGGCGTCAGCATACCGGCAGGGGAATGACCCGTCCGGCACAATCCCGCGATGGCCACCCCGCTGCTGCAAGAAGTCAAGCCCGACACCCCACCCGAGGGCGAATTCGTCCGCTTCCCGGACTCGCCGTTCGAGCTGTTCCTGCCCTATCCGCCGGCCGGCGACCAGCCGGAAGCGATCGCCCAGCTGGTCGAAGGCATCTCAGACGGTGAATCCTTCCAGACGCTGCTCGGCGTGACCGGCTCGGGCAAGACCTTCACCATGGCCAACGTGATCGCGCGCTGCGGTCGCCCGGCGATCGTGTTCGCGCCCAACAAAACCCTCGCCGCGCAGCTGTACAGCGAGTTCCGCGAGTTTTTCCCGAAGAACGCGGTCGAGTACTTCGTCAGCTACTACGACTACTACCAGCCTGAGGCCTACGTGCCGCAGCGCGACCTGTTCATCGAAAAGGACAGCGCGATCAACGAGCACATCGAGCAGATGCGGCTGTCGTGCACCAAGAGCATCCTGGAGCGGCGCGACGTGGTCATCGTGGCCACGGTGTCGGCGATCTACGGCATCGGCAAGCCCGAGAGCTACCACCAGATGGTGATGACGCTGCGTGTGGGCGACAAGGTCGGCCAGCGCGACCTGATCGCCCAGCTCGTGCGCATGCAATACACGCGCAACGAACAGGACTTCTCGCGCGGCAAGTTTCGCGTGCGTGGCGACACGATCGACGTGTTCCCGGCCGAGCATTCCGAGATGGCGATCCGCATCGAGCTGTTTGACGATGAGATCGAAAGCCTGCAGCTGTTTGACCCGCTCACCGGGCGCGTCCGCCAGAAGATCCCGCGCTTCACCGTGTTTCCCAGCAGCCACTACGTCACGCCCCGCGAGCAGGTGCTCAGCGCCGTGGAAGGCATCAAGCTTGAACTCGACCAGCGCCTGAAGGAGCTGGTCGGCATGGGCAAGCTGGTGGAGGCGCAGCGGCTGGAGCAGCGCACGCGCTTTGACCTGGAAATGCTCAGCGAAGTCGGCCACTGCAAGGGCATCGAAAACTACTCGCGCCACCTTTCCGGCGCGCGTCCCGGCGAACCGCCGTCCACACTGACCGACTACCTGCCGCGCGACGCGCTGATGTTCCTCGACGAAAGCCACGTGCTGATCGGCCAGTTCGGCGGCATGTACAACGGCGACCGCGCGCGCAAGACCACGCTGGTGGAGTACGGCTTTCGCCTCCCCAGCGCGCTGGACAACCGCCCGCTGAAGTTCGAGGAATTCGAGCAGCGGATGCGGCAGGTCGTTTTCGTCTCGGCCACGCCGGCCGAGTACGAGAAGACCCACGCCGGGCAGGTTGTGGAGCAGCTCGTGCGTCCCACCGGACTGGTCGACCCGGAAATCGAGGTGCGTCCGGCCACGCACCAGGTGGACGATGTGCTGCAGGAAATTCGCCTGCGCGTGGAAAAAAACGAGCGCGTGCTGATCACCACCCTGACCAAGCGCATGGCCGAACAGCTCACCGACTACCTCACCGAGAACGGCGTGAAGGTGCGATACCTGCACAGCGACGTCGACACCGTGGAGCGCGTCGAGATCCTGCGCGACCTGCGGCTGGGAGCCTTTGACGTGCTGGTGGGCATCAACCTGTTGCGCGAAGGGCTGGACATTCCCGAGGTGTCGCTGGTGGCGATCCTCGATGCCGACAAGGAAGGCTTCCTGCGCTCCGAGCGCAGCCTGATCCAGACCATTGGCCGCGCCGCGCGCAACCTCAACGGCCGAGCCATCCTGTACGCCGACCAGATGACCGACTCGATGAAGGCCGCCATCGGCGAAACCGAGCGCCGGCGGGCCCGTCAGATCGAGCACAACGCGGCCCACGGCATCCAGCCGCGCGGCCTGAACAAGCGGGTCAAGGACCTCATCGACGGCGTGTACAGCGAAAAGGCGGGGCGCGAGGCCGAGCGCCTGGCCGCCGAGAGCGCCCAGCAGGCGGCCGCCGAGGCCTTGAGCGAGCGGGACCTGGGCAAGGAAATCAAGCGGCTGGAAAAGCTGATGCTGGAGCACGCCCGCAACCTGGAGTTCGAAAAGGCGGCCCAGGTGCGCGACCAGCTCGGCCGTCTCAAGGCACGTGTGCTTGGCGCGCCGGGCGTGGACAACGTCGCCTGAGCTGCTCCAGGGGGTATTTCTTCGTTTTGTCCTAGACAAACAGCCAAGTTCGGCTACAATGCCGATCAATTCAGTAGGCTTTTGCGATAAACTCGACGAAAACAGTCGGGAAAGACCCCAACGAAGCCTTCGAATTGACGACCTCAGCGGTCGGGGCGGGTGGAGAACGGGGTCGGCGGAGCGGGTGCTCCGGCGACCAACCCACGATGGTCCAGCCACACAGACGAAGGAGCGAGCAACATGCGCCTCACCACGAAAGGCCGCTTCGCGGTCACCGCCATGATCGATCTGGCCCTGCGCCAGAACAATGGTCCCGTCACGCTGGCCGCCATCAGCCAGCGCCAGCAGATTTCCCTGTCCTACCTGGAGCAGCTGTTCGGCAAGCTCCGCCGCCACGAGCTGGTGGAATCGACCCGCGGCCCCGGCGGCGGCTACACGCTGGGCCGCAAGGCCAGCGACATCACGGTGGCCGACATCATCGTGTCGGTCGATGAGCCGATCGACGCCACCCAGTGTGGTGGCAAGGAAAACTGCCTGGGCGAAGGCCAGCGTTGCATGACCCACGAGCTGTGGGCCGCCCTCAACGCCAAGATGGTGGATTTCCTCGACTCCGTCACCCTGCAGTCGCTCGTGGACGAGCAGCTGGCCAAGGGCGTGGTGGTGGAAAACGCGCCGATGATCAAGCGCGCGATTTCCAGCGCGCCGGTGGTCAAGCCGATCCGCGTCAACGCACCGAACTCCGTGTTTGCCCTGGGAGGCGCCGCGTTCTCGAAGTGAGTTGCTCGCCGCGCGGCGGCGACACCGCCGACCGCGCCGTTCAGCCCGACGTCAGCCACCGCGCCGACCCTCGCCCCCTTTCCGACCATTGCCCGCCATGAGCAGCACGCCCCACTTCCCGATTTACATGGACTACAGCGCGACCAACCCGTGCGACCCGCGCGTGGTGGACGCCATGATTCCCTGGTTGCGCGAGCACTTCGGCAACCCGGCTTCGCGCAGCCACGCCTGGGGCTGGGAAGCCGAGAAGGCCGTTGAGACGGCGCGCGAGCAGGTGGCGGCCCTGATCAACGCCGACCCGCGCGAGATCGTCTGGACCAGCGGTGCCACCGAGTCCAACAACCTGGCGCTCAAGGGCGCGGCCCACTTCTACCAAAGCCGTGGCAAGCACCTGATCACCGTCAAGACCGAGCACAAGGCCGTTCTCGACACGATGCGCGAACTCGAGCGCCAGGGCTTCGAGGTCACGTACCTGGACGTCCAGGCCGACGGGCTGGTCAACCTGGACGCTTTCAAGGCCGCGCTGCGGCCAGACACCATCCTGGCCTCGGTCATGTTCGTGAACAACGAGATCGGCGTCATTCAGGACATCGCGGCCCTGGGGGCAATCTGCCGTGAGAAGGGCGTGATCTTCCACGTCGATGCCGCCCAGGCCACCGGCCGGGTGGACATCGACCTGCAGACCCTGCCGGTCGACCTGATGAGCCTGACCAGCCACAAGACCTATGGCCCGAAAGGCATCGGCGCGCTGTACGTGCGCCGCAAGCCGCGGGTGCGGATCGAGGCGCAAATGCACGGCGGTGGCCACGAGCGCGGCATGCGCTCTGGCACGCTGCCCACCCACCAGTGCGTGGGCATGGGCGAGGCGTACCGCATTGCCAAGGCCGAAATGCACGAAGAGAACCAGCGCATCCGCGCGCTGCACGACCGCCTGCTCAACGGCCTGAAGGACATCGAGGAGGTGTTCATCAACGGCCATGAGACGCGCCGCGTGCCGCACAACCTCAACATGAGCTTCAACTACGTTGAGGGGGAGTCCCTGATCATGGGCATCAAGGGCATCGCGGTGTCGTCCGGCTCTGCCTGCACGTCGGCCAGCCTGGAGCCGAGCTACGTGCTGCGCGCCCTGGGCCGCAGCGACGAATTGGCCCACAGCAGCCTGCGCATGACCATCGGCCGCTGGACGACCGAGCAGGAAATCGATTACGCCATCGCCACGATCAAGGAGAACGTGGCCAAGCTGCGCGAACTCTCGCCCTTGTGGGAGATGTTCAAGGACGGTATCGACCTGTCCACCATCCAGTGGGCGGCGCATTGAGATAGGGAAGCTCCCCGCGCCGCTGCGCGTCATCCGTTCAAGGGGTGACGCCAGTGGCTCGGCAAAGCCGGTGCCGCGGCCACTCTGGATGCGGTATCGGTCAGCGCAACGCGTCAGGAAAGGAAATCACCATGGCTTACTCTGAAAAAGTTGTTGACCACTACGAAAACCCCCGCAACGTCGGCTCCTTCGACAAGGGCGACGATACGGTCGGGACCGGCATGGTGGGTGCGCCGGCCTGCGGCGACGTGATGAAGCTGCAGATCAAGGTCAACCCGCAGACCGGCGTGATTGAGGATGCGCGCTTCAAGACCTACGGTTGCGGCTCGGCCATCGCGTCGAGCTCCCTCGTGACCGAATGGGTCAAGGGCAAGACGCTCGACGAGGCCGCCGCGCTGAAGAACAGCCAGATCGCGGAAGAGCTCGCCCTGCCGCCCGTGAAGATCCACTGCTCCATCCTCGCCGAAGACGCCATCAAGGCCGCGG
>Ga0209278_1000774_pt1 | contig 21964 bp, 21 predicted proteins | sample JI81BgreenDNA_FD_187504 | JGI IMG/M metagenome (GOLD analysis project Ga0209278, IMG submission 187504) | Wastewater effluent complex algal communities from Wisconsin, to seasonally profile nutrient transformation and Carbon sequestration -... | ecosystem: Engineered > WWTP > Effluent > Algae... | reverse complement strand
TTCTAGAATGCTGAATGCCGCGGTGTTTGGCTGACCGCGATCGGCAGGGTGCAGGGTGCGCGGGGCAGGGTATGTGTAGCCGGAAAGCGCTGATTGGCTTTTAAAGCTAAACAGATTTCGTCTCTTCGGGACGGCTATGACAGAACCAAAATACTTGATCAACCGAAGCAACATCGTTCAACCAACCCGTGCTTAACTTTTAACTTTTAGTTTTTAGCTCTAACGGACTGCTCAGCTGAAGGCATACTGCGTTCGGCTATCGGCGTTCAGCTGGCCGCTAATCGCTGAATGCTGATTGCTGATCGCCAACCGCTACTCACCAAACCCCATCGGATCAGGATGCTGAAAGACATACCCAGCAGCCTCCAACGCACGGACATCCACCATCCTGGGGGCTGAGGCGGGAACATTTTCGTGCAAAATGAACGAAGACAAACCCAAATCGGCCAAGTCCTTTCCATACACCTCTGCTTTGGTAGGATGCTCGGGGGCTACCACATTGTAGATTCCCACTGCCTGCTGTTTGATCAAATGCAAAGCCGCTCCCACCACATCATCGCGGTGAACCAGGTTCACCACTTGCCCGGGATCTGGCAGTAACCTTCCGCTAAAGTATTTGCCAATGCGGCGGTCGTAACCTGCCAATCCGGCCGCCCGCATTACCAAAGCCTGGGGAAAATGCCGCAACAATACCTGCTCGCCCAACACCACCGGGTGGTCGGTCTTCACCGGCGAGGTTTCGGTGTAGGTGCCGGGCGCATCGGGGTACACACTTGTACTGCTAATGAGGAGAAGTCGCGACCCTGGCGAAAGTTGCGCACACAAGCGCTCGATGCGCCTGGCATATACATCAGTACCCAAATTGGCCTGGGGTGGAAATGCCAACACCACCAGTTCAAAAGCGCTTAAATCAGACAAAGCACCATCCAACTCCAACGGCAGGTGCTTGATTTGTGCAGGCCAGTCGGCTGCTCGGTTTCGTGTTGTCGCTGTTACCTCCCAGCCTGTCTGCTCTAAAGCCACAGCCAGGGGCAAACCCAACCAGCCTGCCCCTACTACCAATGCCTGGTTCATACGCGCCTCCCGCCAAATCGAGCCAAGGCCGCCGCGGCTTCCTCGGGCTGGTGGGTGCCCAGCAGTATTTTCTTTCCGTCGATAAGCAGAAGCTGGATGCCTTGGTCGCCTCCCACCGTCAAGGCGATGCCTGAAGTGAACCACCTGCGCCGGTATCCCCAACCACCGTATTCGGTAATGGCATTGTATTTACGCAATTCGGCCTTGTCAATTTCGGCCCAGGCAATCTGCTTCCAGCGCATGAAGCCCGTAAATCGGTAATGTATGCCGTAACCATCTATTCGCGTAAGCAGGCGAACCCGGGCAATGAGCAAGCTCACCCCGCCCGTAACCCCAACTACTAAGGCCATGCCCCAGTATTTATTCGGATCTGGATCGCTCAAAGCCGCAGCTATGCCCGCCACCATGCCGCCCACCAACATGCCCAGCCACCAACGCGAAAACCGCTGGCTTTCCTCAAAGGTTGCTTTCGCCATTGTCTTTGTTTTTTGATTTGCCTTTGTTGCGTGCACGCACAGCCTGGGTGAGCAGGAACTCGATTTGTCCGTTCACCGACCGAAACTCATCAGCCGCCCACTTTTCGAGGGCTTCCATGAGCTCGGGACTCAACCGCAGCGCGAACGCTTTTTTGTTTCCACTCATGCTCAATGGTGCAGGGTTCCGGCGTTTACCACAGGACTCGCAGCGCGATCGGAGCACAGCACCACCAACAGGTTGCTCACCATGGCGGCTTTGCGCTCTTCGTCGAGCTCCACCACTTGCTTCTGGCTCAGTTGCTCAAGAGCCATTTCTACCATGCCCACGGCGCCTTCCACAATTTTGTGACGGGCTGCCACCACCGCTGCTGCCTGTTGGCGCTGCAACATGGCACCGGCAATTTCGGGCGCATAAGCCAGGTGGCTGATGCGGGCTTCGATCACGGTCACACCGGCCATGGCCAAGCGCTCGGCCAACTGTTTCTCCAGCTCTTCGTTCACCAGGGGCGCATTTCCGCGCAGGGTGATTTCGGCATTTTCGAGTTCAAATTCGTCGTAGGGATAGGTGCTGGCCAGGGTGCGCACAGCAGCTTCGCTCTGGATCTCCACGTAGCGGGCGTAATTGTCGACTTCAAAAACCGCCTTGGCTGTATCGGCAACCTGCCATACGATCACAGCGGCAATTTCAATCGGATTGCCCATCATATCGTTCACCTTCAGCTTTTCGCTGTTGAGGTTCATGGCGCGCAGGCTCACCTTTTTCTTGGTGAAAAACGGGTTGGCCCAAAAGAAGCCAAATTCTTTCACCGTACCGTGGTAGGTGCCAAAAAGGATGAGCACCATGCTTTCGTTGGGGTTAACGATAAAGAAGCCAGGCAGGTGGATGATCCAGCCTAAGCCAGCGAGGACAGCGGGCAGCCAAAAAATGCCAGCTTCTTGGGCTTGCATCCAACCAAAAAACACGGTGGCAGCAATGAGGAGGAGGTTCACAGCCAAATGGGTGTAGCCAGAACCGGGACGAAGGGTTTTTTCGTGAATCATAGTGATATCATTTTGATATCGCAAATATAGCAAGCATTTTGAAAGTGCAAAATTTTTGCACGTCTATTTGCCGGTCAGCTTCGGCGCAGCCTTCCCATTTGCTCAATTCACCAACAGCTAGTTGCCCGACCAAATAAAGTTGTAACTTTGTGTTGTGCGATTCTTAAAAAGTTTCAGTCTGGCTTTTGCGCTGTTGCTCGTCTTGGGGCACCAGCTCGTACCGCACATGCATGGGCACGAGGCTATCCATCCCGATGGATTGTATGCCCTGCAGCATCAACCCAATTTGCCTTGGTGGATGCAGCTTTTCAGCCTGGATCAAGGCGCTGAGCACCTCGAGCATTTCCGTCAAAACCGCGAATCGGCGGCTGAAACGTCAGATTTTTGGGTTTTTCCGGTTCCTAACATGACCGCTTCTTACGGCTGGCTGCTGTTGCCGGTTGAACAACTGCTTATACGCAAAGTAGACCCCATTTTGCTTGTTGCCCGTGGTTTTGCCGGGCAGCATGGCTTGCGTGGACCTCCCATGGCCTGATTTTCTCAGGTTCATCGACCCTTTGTGAAAAAGCGGTCAGAGGTTTCATTTTCACGCAAAATACATGTTCGATAAAATCATTCATTTCAGCATCCACAACAAGCTGATTGTGGCGCTCATGGTCGCCATGTTGGCAGCCTGGGGCGTTTATTCGGCAAGCCACTTGCCACTCGATGCCGTGCCCGACATCACCAACAACCAGGTGCAGGTGGTAACTGTATCGCCCGCCCTGGCTCCCCAGGAAGTAGAAAAATTCATCACCTATCCCGTTGAAATTGCCATGGCCAACCTACCCGGGGTGGAAATGGTACGCAGCATTTCGCGCTACGGCCTCAGTGTGGTGACGATCATTTTTGAGGAAGATTTTCCTACCCTCGACGCCAGGCAATTGGTGAACGAAAAACTGGTGGGACTCCAAGGCGAGCTCGACGCCCGTTTGGGCTTGCCCTATATGATGCCCATTACCACCGGATTGGGCGAAATTTACCAATACACCCTCGAAGCTGAGCCCGGCTACGAAAGCAAGTACAACGCCATGGAGCTTCGATCTATCCAGGATTGGATGGTGAAGCGCCGCATGGCCGGCGTAGAAGGCGTGGTGGATGTGAGCAGCTTCGGTGGCTTCCTCAAACAATACGAGGTAGCGGTAGATGCCGAGCAGCTCCGCAGCTTTAACCTCACCATCGCCGAAGTGTTTGATGCCGTGCAGCAAAGCAACGGCAATGCCGGCGGTAGCTACATCGAAAAGGGTCCACAGGCCTACTACATCCGTGCCGAAGGCTTGCTCAAATCGCCCGAGGAGCTCAAGGAAGTGGTAGTGGGCTACCGGGGTGGATTACCCGTTAAGCTCGGTCAGGTGGCCAAAGTGGGCTTGGGCAGTGCCATCCGCTACGGTGCCATGACCCAGGACGGCAAGGGCGAGGCTGTGGGCGGCATTGTGCTCATGCTCAAAGGCGCCAATGCCAGCGAAACCCTGACGGCCGTGCACGAGCGCATGGACGAAATCAAAAAGTCGTTGCCCGAAGGCGTGCGCCTGGTGCCCTTCCTCGATCGCTCGGTGCTCGTTAACAAAGTCATTGGCACCGTAAGTAAAAACCTGGTAGAAGGCGGTCTCATTGTGGTGTTCATCCTCATTTTGTTGATGGGCAACCTCAGGGCGGGTTTGGTGGTGGCCTCGGTCATTCCACTGGCCATGCTTTTTGCCCTCAGCATGATGCGCACCTTTGGCGTAAGTGCCAACCTCATGAGTTTGGGTGCCATCGACTTCGGCTTGATTGTCGACGGGGCCGTGATCATCGTCGAAAGCATCGTGCACCGCTTGCACATGCGGCACAGCGACGACAAGCTTACCCGCCGCGAAATGGACGGTCTGGTTTACGACGCCTCTTCGCGCATCCGCAGTTCGGCAGCCTTTGGTGAAATCATCATCCTCATTGTGTACCTGCCCATTTTGGCCCTGGTAGGCGTAGAAGGCAAGATGTTTAAGCCCATGGCCCTCACCGTTGGATTCGCCATTTTGGGCGCCCTCATTTTGTCGCTCACCTATGTGCCCATGATGAGCGCGCTGGTGTTGAGCCGCAAACGCCAGGACAAGCCCAACTTCAGCGACAAGCTGATGGCCAAATTCCAGGACTGGTACCAGCCCATCATCCGCATTGCTTTGTCGCAACCCAAAAAAGTGGTAACCACCGCCCTCTTGGTATTTTTAGCCAGCATTTGGCTATTCACCCGTTTGGGAGCGGTGTTCATTCCCAACCTCGAAGAAGGCGATTTGGCCATGCAAATGGCCATTACCCCCGGTAGTGCGCTCGAAGAAAGTGTGCGCACCAGCACCCGGGCTGAACAATTGCTGCTGGCCAATTTTCCCGAAGTACGTGGGGTGGTGAGCAAGATTGGCACGGCCGAAATTCCAACCGACCCCATGGCTGTGGAAGATGCCGACATCATGATTTTGCTCAAGCCCAAGGAAGAATGGGTAAGCGCCGATAACCGCGAGGATTTGGCCGAAAAAATGAAGGAAGTTTTGTCGGACTTGCCCGGCGTGAGCTTCGAATTTACCCAGCCCATTCAGCTGCGCTTCAACGAGCTGCTCACCGGGGTAAAAAGTGATATTGCCGTGCAGATTTACGGCGACGACCTGGCCACCCTGGCCGATAAAGCCGAAGAAGTGGCCGCCATTGTGCGCGAGGTACCCGGCGCCGGCGACGTGCTGGTGCAGGCCACCGAGGGTTTGCCCCAGCTGCAAATCCGTTGGAACCGTGCCCGCCTGGCCAGCTACGGTTTGCACATTGAGGAAGTAAATCGCCAGCTGCAATTGGCCTATGCCGGCGGTGTGGCCTCGCGGGTGTACGAAGGCGAAGCCCGCTACGATTTGGTGGTGCGCTTAGCCCCCGAAAAGCGCCACGATCCCGATGCGGTAGGCCGCTTGCCCATTCGCGCGGCTACCAATGAGCTGGTGCCTTTGGCTACCCTCGCCGACATTTCCGTGGAAGAAGGCCCCATGCTGGTGAGCCGACAAAATACCAAGCGTTATGTGAACGTGCTGGTGAACGTGCGTGGCCGCGACATGCAGTCGGTGGTCGACGACATCAGCAACCGCATTGAGCGCGAGGTGCGCTTGCCAGCCGGCTACTATTTCCACTATGGCGGTCAGTTCGAAAACCTGCAGGCTGCCAGTCGCCGCCTGAGCATTGCCGTGCCTGTCGCCCTGTTCCTCATTTTGCTGCTGTTGTACTTCACCTTTGGCAGCCTTTCACAGGCCCTGCTCATCTTTTCGGCCATTCCCCTTTCGGCCATTGGCGGCATTGCGGCATTGTGGCTGCGCGATTTGCCCTTCAGCATCAGTGCAGGTGTGGGCTTCATCGCCCTGTTTGGTGTGGCCGTATTGAATGGCATTGTACTCATTGGGCAGTTCAACCAGCTCAAAAAAGAAGGTTTCGACGATGTAAAAGAGCGCATCCGCAACGGCACCACCATCCGCTTGCGCCCTGTACTAATGACTGCTGCGGTGGCTTCGTTGGGATTTTTGCCCATGGCCATCAGCACCTCGGCCGGTGGTGAAGTACAGCGCCCTTTGGCTACTGTGGTCATTGGTGGACTGGTAACAGCTACCTTCCTCACCCTGCTGGTTCTTCCTTCGCTCTATTTGCTGCTCGAAAGTGGCGCCCTTAGCTCTAGGAAAAAGGCCGTGGTGCTGCCCTTGATGCTCTTTGGATTGCTCTTCGGTAGCACTGCCAACGCCCAGGACAGCAGCTTGACCCTCGATGGAGCCGTGAAAATCGCCCTCGAAAAGCACCCCGACCTGCAACAAGCCCGTTTGCGGGTGGAAGCCAGCAAGGCGCGACAGGGACTGGCCTTTGAAGTGGGTGAAACGCAAATCGGCTACGACCGCGGCCAGATCAACTACCAGCTGCTCGACCGCAATGTGAGCATTTTTCAGCCCTTGGGCAATCCCTTTGCCATGGGCGCCGACTACCGTTTCCGTCGCATGGGCACCCAATTGGCTCAGGAGCAGCTCGCTGCCGACCAAAACCGCGTGGTGCGACAAGTGCGCGATGCCTGGTTACAAGCTGCCTGGCTGCAAGAGCGGGTTCGTTTGTTAGGCGAGCAGCTGGACTTGTACGAGCGTTTCGAGAAGATGGTCGATTTGCGCTACAGCACCGGCAGCATCAGCCTTTTGGCCAAATCGCTGGCCGAGCAACGCTATGAGAATTTGAAATGGCAATTGGCCCAGCTCGAGCTCGAGCGCCTGGCTGCTTTGCGGGCACTCACCAGCCTGTTGCAGCTGCAAGATCCGCCCAAGCTGGCAGCCTGGCCTCAGGAAGTAACTTTGCTATCAAGCGATAAAGCCCGCCAGGCACCCATGTTGCGCATGCTGGCTGCCCAGGAATCGCTCGCCGAACAACAACAGCGCCTGGCGGCAGCCACCTTTGCCCCTACGGTAGGCATTGGCTACTTCAACCAGACCCTCGAACAGGTGGCCGGCTTCCAGGGCATACAACTCACCGTGGGCATTCCCCTCGTGTTTGCCGGTAGACGGGCCGAATACAGGGCTTCGCGCTTTGAGTTGGCGGCTGCCCAGCAAGGCCGACAAGCGGGCGAACTCAGCTATCGTTATCAGCGCGATCAGGCCTTGCGCGAGGTAGAAGTGCAACGCGACCGCATGGCCTACTACCGCGAAACCGCCATGCCCCGTGCCGAGGCCATTTTACGTCAGGCCAACAGCCTTTTTCAGCAGGGCGAGATTGAGTATTTCGAGTACCTGCAGAGCTTAGATGCGGTTTTGGCCGTCAAACTCGATCAATTGCAAATGGAATTAATGTATCACCAGGCCGTGAACCGATTGGCCGAAATCAACAATGCTTATGGCTACTAAATATTTCCCGCTGCTGCTGCTTTTATTGGCTGCCTGCGGAAACAATAAAAACGAAACCGCGGCAACTACCGATGACCTGCCCCAAAACCAGGTAGCGCTCAGCGAAACCCAATTGAAGCAGATCGACTTCCAAGTCGACACCGTGACTTTCGCCAGTTTGGGCAACAGCATAGCGGCCAACGGCATGATCGATGTGCCACCGCAAAACCGCGCCCTCATTCACCCGCCGGTAGGCGCCTATGTGCAAGAATTGCATGTAAAAGTGGGTCAGCGTGTGCGCAAAGGCGAGGTGATGGCTGTTTTGGAGCACCCTGAGGTGTTGGAGCTGCAACGCCGCTACCTCGATGCGAAAGCACAATATGCCTTCCAGCAGAAGGAGTTTAGCAGGCAGGAGGAACTGGCCCGTGAGCAGGCAACCGCTGTGCGTCAGTTGGATAAAGCACGTGCCGACCTGGCCTCGGCCGCTGCCATGCAGGCATCGCTCGAAGCGCAGTTGAGTCGCCTGGGCATTGATGCCGCCAACCTCAAGGCCGAAAAGCTGCACCGGCAGTTACAACTCAAAGCCCCTTTCGAAGGCTTCATCACCCAGGTAGATGCCCAATTGGGCCAATTCGTGGGGGCCGATAAGCCCGTTTTGGCCATGCTCAACAAAGAACATTTGCATGTGGAATTGGAAGTGTTTGAGCGCGATTTGGGCAGCATCCAAAACGGACAAAAACTCACTTTTTCACTCACCAATATGCCTGGTAAAACCTACACCGGTGAGGTGTTTCTGGTGGGCCAAACCCTCGATCCTGTGAAGCGCTCGGTGATGGTACACGGCCACATCGACCAGGAAAATGACCCCATTTTGCGTCCGGGATTGTTTGTTACCGCCCGCTTGTTGGGTGCCGCTTCACGCATGCCGGTATTGCCCGAAAGCGCCTTGGTGCGTGTAGGCGAGCAGGAAGTTGCCTTCCGAGAACTGTCGAAAGGAAAATTTGAAAGGGTGGTCTTGAACATCCTCATGCGTGCCGATGGGCAAGTAGGTTTGGCCGGCGAATATGCCCAAGGCAGTCGCTGGGTGACCAAAGGGGCACACCGTTTAGAAGCAACCTGGCAGGCACGATTCGCCGAAGAATAGCCGAAAAGAATTGCCAAATGGCATTCTTCCGTATTTTGGCAAGAAATTACAAAAGATGGAAGTATCAAATAACTCCTTTGTTGAACGTGCACGCACGGTATTGCAAGACAATGTGCGCTGGGGCGGTATTCTGGTCATAATAGGCTACGTTGCTGTTGGCTTCATGGCAGTTGGCGGCGTATTGATTGCCTTGGCAGGATCTGACCTAACAGGTGTTTTTAGTGTCTTTATGGCTTTGTTATACCTCCTCATTGCGGCCTTGTACTACATGCCTGTAGAACGACTCAATCGTTTTGTGAAAGGCAGTCGGGCAGCGCTTGAAGCCAATAACGAGGCTTATTTGGTTGAAGCCCTGCACGGACTGAGTCGGGCCATGCGCTTGCTGGTGCTCTACACCTTGGCGATGGTCTTACTTTACGGCATCATTTTTTTGGGCGCACTTTTGTTTGGCTTATCCATGAATGCTTTTAGCTGAAATGAAACAATACTTTTCGTTGCTGTGCTTGCTTTTTGTAAGCGGTTGGACACTGGCGCAGACACAAATTCCGGCTCAGTTCAACCACGTTGACCGCCTGGTGCGAGGCACCCTCAGCATGCCCACAGGCACAGGCCCCTTTCCTGCTGTGGTTATTGTTCCCGGTAGTGGGGCCAACGACCGCGACGGAACGGCTTTGCTGGCTGGAGGTTATGCGCCATGTTTGTACCCGCAGTTGGTGGGACAAACCCTCCGTCCGTACCGCGATTTGGGAAATGCACTCGTGGATGCTGGTTTTGCAGTGCTGCGATACGACAAGCTCGAATTCAGCTATCCCACCAACCTGGGGGTTATCACTTTCGACAAATTGTGGCTGCCTGCCAACAGTGCACTCAATTGGTTAAAAACCCGTGCCGAAATCGATACCAACCGTTTGGTGCTCATAGGTCACAGCGAAGGCTCGAGCCTCATTCCTTGGTTGGCTTTGCAACGCACCGATGTGTCGGCCCTCATTTCACTGGCTGGTGCACGAACACCTTTCGATTCGGTTTTAGCACGCCAATTGGTCGATTTTGCACAACAATGCAACGGCAACCTCACGCAAGCGCAAACCGAAGCAACACAAATCCTCACTTACTTCAACCTGGTCCGTCAAGGTCCACCACCGCCCACCACCCCGCCGCTTTTTGGTGTTCCGGCAGCCGTTTGGCGCACCTATACCCAAGTGACCGATTCGGTAGCACATCGCTACAATGTCGCTGCCAAACCCAGCCTGTTTGTGGGTTTGGGTGCCGATGTAAATGTTCCTCCATCGGAATTAAGCCGCTTCCAAAGCGAAGTAAACATCACCAACCAGTTTTGGCTGTTACCGGGCATCAACCACTTTCTGAGCACCAACAGCCAGGCTGCTTTTGCATCTGTAGTTGCCGATACCATTGTTCACTGGTTACGTCAGCAAGGACTGGCAAGTGTGTCTACTCTTCAATCGGTAGATGGCTGGCGCATGTATCCCAATCCGGCCGTTGAGGCAGTGACCTTACAAGCGCCTACAGCCCTAACGCAGGGCATGTGGTGGAAACTGCTCGATATGCAAGGAAGAATGGTGATGCAAGGAAAGTGGGAAGCCGGAGAAACCCAATTCAAAATTGCGCTGAACGATTTGCAGCCCGGACTATACCATTTACATCGCGAAGGCGGGAATTGGAAAGCCCTGCGATTGCTTAAGATTTCACGCTGAATTTCTCTACCAACTGCACCAGCTCGTCGATTTGGGTGCTTTTGGCCAAAGCCAATGCTGTGCGGCCCAATCGGTCGCGCTGTTCGGCATCGGCGCCTTTTACCAGCAACAATTCGGTCATGGGAATTTGGCCATAGCCAATGGCGAAATGCAAGGCGGTATCGCCCGCACCGTTCCGTTGGTTGATGGCCGCTCCCGATTCTATCAGCAAACGGGCTACTTCGGTATAGCCTTTAAATGCCACTCCCATCAAAGCGGTGTTTCCGGCCTGGTCAACGCCATTGGCATTGGCACCTGCCTGCAGCAGCAGTTGCACCACTTCGGCATGTCCGCCATAAGCAGCCAGGGTTAACAAACTGTGTCCTTGCGGGGTAACTTCCAGCGCCGATCCACCTTGCTGCAAATACTGGCGAACAGCCTGGGCAGCGCCTTTGCGGACGGCATCAAAAATGGTAGGGATGGCGGGATTTGACATGCTAAAAATTTTGCACAAAAATGGGCATTTCGCCACCATTGACCAAACGCATTCACGCTATCTTTGTCATAGATAAAATCGATGTATGACCCTGCAACAATTGGAATATGCGGTAGCCGTTGACGAAATGCGGCATTTTACACGGGCTGCCGAGCGCATGCACGTTACCCAGGCCACCTTATCGGCCATGGTCAAAAAGCTGGAAGAAGAATGGGGTGTGGTGCTATTCGACCGCAAAACCAATCCGGTGGTGACCACCCACGAAGGTGCGCTCCTGCTCGAAGAAGCCCGCAAGGTGCTCGCGCAAAGCAGGCGGCTGGCCGACTTGGCAGGCAGTCTGCACGGACGCGTACAGGGTCAGCTCCGTCTAGGCGTTATTCCTACCATTGGCAGTGCCCTGTTGCCCCGCATTTTGCCCATGCTCACCAGCCGCTTCCCCGATTTGCGCCTCGAAATCCACGAGCTGACTACTCCTGTGGTGGTTGAACAATTGCGCCAAGGCTTACTCGATGGGGGCATTTTGGCAACACCCATCGGCAATAGCGGACTCGAAGAACAGGTACTCTACTACGAATCGCTCTACCTCTACGGCCGCAAGCCCCACGACAAAGCCTACCTCCTCCCCTCCGAAGTACGGCAAGAAGCCGTGTGGATGCTCGAAGAAGGCCACTGCCTGCGCGACCAGTTCATGAACCTCTGCTCGTTGAAATCGGAATCGCGGCTGCCGGCCGGACTCCGACTTGAAGCCGGCAACCTCGAAACCCTGCTCGGCATGGTCGACGCTTTTGGCGGCCTCACCCTCTTGCCCGAGCTGCACTACCAGCAGCTTTCGCCGGTGCGACAAGAGAAAATCGCTTATTTCCAACAACCCATTCCGGTGCGCGAAATCAGCCTGGTTTTCCACCGACCCTATGCCAAACAAGGATTGCTTCATCCCCTGGCGGCAGCCATCTCAGAAACCATTCGTCCTTGCTGCGCAGCTCGGCCTTCCACAACAGCGAATTGCACATCACCCCTGCCATGTAACGAACCCTTTTGTGCAAAAGCGCGTATATTTAGGCGGGCATACAACAGCCAGTTGTTTGACCCGTTGCTTAACTTATCGATTTGAACGACATGCGTAAAAAAATCATCTTTCCCATCCTGCTGCTGCTTTTGGCAGGTGGTTTATTTGTACAACAACAAGGTGCCGTACAAGCACAAGCCAATGCCGGTTTGCGCATCGGTGAAAAAGCCCCTGAAATTGTTTTGAATGGTCCCGATGGCAAGCCCATGAAACTGAGCGCACTTAAGGGCCAAATGGTGCTCATCGACTTTTGGGCATCGTGGTGTGGACCCTGCCGCTACGAAAATCCCAATGTGGTGAAGGCCTACATGAAATACAAGGACAAAAAATTCAAGAATGGCAAAGGCTTCACCGTGTTTAGCGTTTCGCTCGACACCAACAAAGACCGCTGGTTGGGTGGCATCAAGCAAGACAGCCTGGTGTGGCCTTACCACGTGAGTGACTTACTCGGCTGGAAGAATCCGAACATCCAGGAGTATGGTGTTTATGGCATCCCCATGAGTTTCCTCATCGACGGGAACGGCATGATTGTAGGTAAAAACCTGCGCGGTCCGGCCCTCGAAGCCAAATTGGAGGAATTCCTCAAATAAATAGCCCATGTGATGGAGCCGCCTACGGGCGGCTTTTTTTATGGCCTGTTGTGTGGCAGGCAAAAAAATCCGTGGCAGTACGGAAAATAAACACAGCGCAACTATCTTGCGCTCACAATTCCAACATGAAACACCTCTTCTTCACCGCGCTGCTGTTGCTAGGCCTCGGAAGCGCCCAAGCGCAACTCACCCAGCTGCAACGTACCGAACTCGAAATCAATGAAAGCGGCACCGATAACCAACAAGCCATGGGACCCTATGGCATTTTGCTTTTTGGTAACCTTAGCAACAACGACAAGTTCAATTACGAAATCACCCACTACGACACCACCTTCAAAAAGGTAGCAACCAAGCAGTTCAATGCGCCAACCAAAAACTACCTTGTCGCTAAATTGGTAAGTCCCGATGCCCAAACGCTGCACCTGCTCTTCCAACGCAAAAAAAACCTCACCATTTACAGCTACAACCTGGCAAATGGCAGTTTAAAAACCACGGGAGTTAAACTAGCGAAATCGAACCTCATCAGTTCAGGCACTTTGTTGGGCAACTACCTGTATGTTGAAACCACCATCAAAAAAATGCCATTCGTTTCAATGATTGACCTAGAAACGGGCAGGAATACCGGTGTGGTTTTACCCATCAAGACACCTTTGGCACAAATCAAAAGCATGGTTGCCAATCACGAAAAGGGCATCCTAACGGTTTCTGTTCAAGGCGGATACAGCAAGAAGGATGTGCGTAAAACACACTTCGAGCTTTTCTTTTTCGATGCCGGAAAAACACAGCCGAGTGAGTCTATTCCGGTGGAAAATGAGCGTGGCAAATCAACGATCGACGCCTTGGTTACCTGGCAAGGCAGCGAGTCGTTTTTGGTGAGCGGCACCTATTCGCTCGACAAAGATGTACTGGCCAATGGCATGTACCTGGCACTTTTTGAAAAGGGCCGACAGCAGTGGATTCGTTACCACAATTTTGGCGATATGGCCAACTTTTTCACTTACATGAAGAAAAAAAACCAAGCCAAGGCCGAAAAAGCCGTTCAAAAAAAGAAAGAAAAAGGCAAGGAAAATCCCATTGAAGTGCTGATGGCAAACCATGAAGTAGAACGCTTGGCTAACCAGTATGTGCTCATTGCCGAACGCTATTACCCAACATACACCCAAATGATCCAGACCTACATGGTCAACGGCCAAATGCAAACACGCACCATTGTGGTTTTCGATGGCTATGAATACACCCATGCCGTTGCTCTTGGCTTAGACCAACAGGGCAACAAGCTCTGGGACCACTGCTTTGAGCTCGAAAATGTTGGCAAACCTTACGTTGTGGTGAAAAATGTGAAAAAGCTGAGCAGCACCAATGACATACGCGTGTTTTATCCAACCAAAACCAATTTCAAAGCCATGCGCATTAGCGGCGATTCAGGCATCAGCTCGCGTGATTTAGGCAGCATTGCACCCGAAAACCCGGATGCCAAGGTAAAGTGGAGTTCAGGATTGAATGCCCAGCATTGGTACGACGATTATGTGCTGGTAAGCGGCATGCAGCGCATCAAGGAAGAGGAAGGCCGCAAAAAACGTCGCACCGTATTCTTCCTGTCCAAACTCAAGCTGAATGCCGACAAGAGCTTTGACGGCAAGACAGAATAATACCGCGCCAACCGTCCCGGAGCGACGCAATCTGGGTAGCATTAAAGGGCATCTCACGATCAAATGCACCCCGGAGGGGAGCGACCATAGCAAGCATTCCGGTATAGTTAAAAACTAAAAGTTAAGCGTTAAGATCGGGTTGGGTAAACGATGTGGCTACGGTTCATCGAGGCTGTTGGTTCCGTCAAAGCCGTCCCGGAGGGAAGCGATCTGTGTAGCAATCAGCCAACCCACCCCATTCTTGCTCCCCGGAGGGGAGCGACCCATGCGAGCATTCCGGTAGAGCTGATAGTTAAAAGTTAATCGGCTCTTTCCGGAAACACTAACCCTGCACCTTGCCGGAGGCGGTCAGCCGTCGGCAATCAGCAGTTAGCCAAACGCCGAATGCCGAATGCCGCGCACCCTGCCCCTTGCTCCCTACCGAATGCGGTCAGCTGTCGGCCGTCAGCGGTTAGCCGAACGCCGCGGTCCCTGATGCCCTCAAAGCGCCGTGAACCCTGCTCCGCAGCAACCAAATTTTCCCGCAGACTTCGCAGATTTACGCAGAACAAAATCAGCGGTCAGCCAAACGCCGAACGCCGCGGTCCCTGAGGCTCTCGAAGGGCCGCATCGGCACGCCTCCTTCCGCCTCTTGGCAGCCGTCGGCCGAACGCCGAATGCCGAATGCCGAACGCCTTGCCCCCTGCCCCCTGCCCCTCACCACATTGTTTTCACTGTCAAGCGGAAAGCTCGCCATTAGCTCGTATTTTTGCGCTCCGAATTTTTTGAAGATGTCACACCTTTCTGAACAGGAAATCATTCGCCGCCAGGCCCTCGAAGCCTTGCAACAAAGTGGCGTAAACCCCTATCCCAGCGAAGCTTTCGCGGTAACTCACCACAGTACCGATATCAAAAAGAGCTTTGAAGATGAAAAGGCAGGTGAATGGACAGAAGTGCGTTTGGCGGGCCGTTTGATGAGCCGCCGCATCATGGGCAAGGCTTCGTTTGCCGAAATCCAGGATGCCAAAGGCCGCATTCAAATTTACCTGAACCGCGACGAACTCTGCCCGGGTGAAGACAAAAGCCTGTACAACGAGGTCTTCAAAAAACACTGCGACATTGGCGACTTCATTGGTGTAAAAGGCTTTGTATTCCGCACCCAGGTGGGCGAAATCAGCCTGCACGTGCAGGAATTCACCTTCCTGAGCAAGAGCCTGCGTCCGTTGCCTGTGGTAAAACGCGACGAAGAAGGCCATGTGTACGACGGCTTCACCGATCCCGAGCAGCGCTACCGCATGCGATATGTCGACCTGGTGGTGAACCCCGAGGTAAAAGACATCTTCATCAAGCGCTCGCAAATGGTGAATACCATGCGCCATTTCTTCAACAAAGAAGGCTTTTTGGAGGTAGAAACGCCCATTTTGCAGCCCATTTACGGTGGTGCCGCAGCGCGTCCGTTCAAAACGCACCACAACACCCTGGATATGACGCTCTATTTGCGCATTGCGAACGAATTGTACCTCAAGCGTTTGATTGTAGGTGGTTTCGATGGGGTGTACGAGTTCTCTAAAGACTTCCGCAACGAGGGGATGAGCCGTTTCCACAATCCCGAGTTCACCCAGGTGGAGCTCTACGTGGCCTACAAAGACTACCTCTGGATGATGGACATGACCGAGGAGCTCGTCGAAAAAATTGCCCTCGAACTCCATGGTAGCACCAAGGTGCAAGTGGGTAACAACACCATCGACTTTGCCCGCCCCTGGAAGCGCTTCAGCATGTACGAGGCCATTCAGGAATATACCGGCATCGACATCAGTGATATGGACGAAGCCACCATGGCAGCCACCGCCAAAAAATTGGGTGTGGAAGTAGATGCCACCATGGGCCGTGCCAAGCTCATCGACGAAATTTTTGGCGAATGTGTAGAAGGAAAGCTCATCCAGCCCACCTTCATCACCGATTATCCGGTAGAGATGTCGCCCCTGGCCAAAAAGCACCGCAGCAAACCCGGCATGGTGGAGCGCTTTGAAGTGATTTGCAACGGCAAGGAAATCGCCAACAGTTTCTCGGAGCTCAACGATCCCATCGACCAGCGCGCCCGTTTTGAGGAGCAGCTCGAGCTGGGCAAGCGTGGCGACGAAGAGGCCATGGTGCTCGACGAGGACTTCCTCCGTGCGCTCGAATACGGCATGCCGCCCACCGCGGGCATCGGCATCGGCATCGACCGCTTGAGCATGATCATGACCAACAGCCACAGCATCCAGGAAGTGCTGCTTTTCCCGCAAATGCGCCCCGAAAAGAAGGCGGAAGGCAAAACCGAAGGAGAGTAATTTTGCAAATACCCGCTTACCATCCGACCCATTGGCAGGAGTACGAGCTGCTCGACTGCGGCAACTTCGAAAAGCTGGAGCGCTTTGGCGAGCTGGTGCTCATTCGTCCCGAACCGCAGGCCCTGTGGCAGCCGGTTTGGCCCGAAAGCGAATGGAAAAAGATGGCGCACGGCCGTTTTGAGCAGCAAGGAAGCAATTCGGGCAAATGGGTGGCCCTCAAAAAGCAACTGCCCGAAAACTGGCAACTGAGCTACAAAAGCCGTCATTTGCACCTCAATTTTAGGTTAGCGCTCACAGCCTTCAAACATGTGGGCGTTTTTCCCGAACAGGCTGACAACTGGGAGTACATTTACCGCCAGGTGCGTACTTTGGGTGCAGGCGCCCGGGTGCTCAACCTTTTCGCCTATACGGGTGGTGCTTCTTTGGCTGCCAAACAAGCCGGAGCCGACGTGATTCACCTCGATTCGGTGAAGCAGGTGGTGAGTTGGTCGCGCCAGAACATGGAGCTCAGCAACCTCAAAGACATCCGTTGGTTGGTGGAAGATGCCCGTAAATTTGTGCAGCGCGAAGTAAAGCGCGGTCGCACCTACCACGGCATCATGCTCGACCCCCCGGCTTATGGCCTCGGACCTAATGGCGAACGCTGGAAGCTCGAAGAACAGCTCGGCCCCATGATGGAAGATGTGTTTCAGCTCCTCGACCCTGAAAAACACTTCCTGGTGCTCAACGCCTATTCTTTGGGACTCTCGAGCTTGATTGTGCAGAATTTTCTGGCACCTCGCTACAAAGCAGAACAATTTGAAACCGGCGAACTTTATCTCGAGGCCCGCTCAGGCATCAAGCTGCCTTTGGGCGTTTTCGGTAGGGCCGAGCACAAGCGCTAATACATTTGCATGAGTGCAGGCTGTATTCACCGCAGCTGCTGGTATTCTCATCCCGTGAAGAGGGTATTTTACGCTACTTTCGTAGGAAGGTTCGGATATTCTTCTAAAATTTGAAATATCAACAAACCTCACACTATGAAAAAGTTTTTCCTCCTCCTGGTGATCATGCTGGCCGGTGCCAGTTTTTCACACGCACAGCTTGCCAGCGGCAAGTACATGATTGGCGGTAGCCTTGGTTTTAATTCGGGCGGTCCCTCCTGGAACCTCTCTCCTTCTGCCGGTTATATGTTAACCGACGACATTGGTGTTGGTGCCAGCATCAATGCCAATGACCCAGGTAACGGCCTCATTATGGGCGTGGGTGTTGCAGCTCGCAAATACTGGAACATCATGGACAAAACCTACCTCTATGGCCATGCCGGCTTGAACCTCGGCGTTGTTGGCGGTGGTGGCGTTGGATTGAGCGTGTACCCTGGTGTCATGTACTTCATCAACGATCGCTTGGCTATCGACGGTGCCCTCAATGGTTTAGCTGGCGGCGGCATAGGCATGTCGTTGCTGTTCTAAGCACACGCGAACCCAAATAATCCATCCGGACCTGTTGCAGGTCCGGATTTTTTTTGCCTTCAACCATCGGTTTGATCCTTACCACCCATGGTATTGGCACCGACAAACTTTGAACCTTGAACTTTGAACCTTGAACTTTGAACCTTGAACTTTGAACCTTGAACCTTGAACCTCCCACAATGTGCTTTTTGTATCTTAACCCCATGAAATACGTCCTCTTTCTGACTGCCCTGCTGGTGTCAGCCTGCCAATCGAATCCACCTGCTGCTGAAAACGAGGCCAACGTATTGCCCACGGGCGATAACAGCCGAACCAGCCTCGATTGGCCGGGCAGCTACCGCGGCACCATGCCTTGCGCAGATTGTCCGGGCATCAAAACCGAAATCACCCTGCAGGCCAATGGCAGCTACATCATGGGCGTTTTTTATGAAGAGCGGAGTGAGGCGGCCGAACGCGACAGCGGCAGTTTTGTCTGGAGCAGCGACGGCAACCGCATCATACTCAAAAACGACAGCGCACTGCAATTTTTGGTGGGCGAAAACCGCCTCATCAAACTCGATTTAAGCGGCGCCCGCATAACCGGTGCCCTAGCCGAAGCCTATACCCTGACGAAGTCCGCCAGCGACACCAGCCTGGCTGGTCGTTACTGGCGCCTGGTGGCCTTGCGTGGTTCCGCCTTGCCAGCCAATAAAACCGGCAAGGAAGCCCATTTGCGCTTTGCTGCAAGTGGCGAAGTGAGTGGCAATGCCGGTTGCAATAGCCTCATGGGGAACTACGAACGCGCTGCAGGTAACCGACTGCGATTTGGTCAGCTTGCCACCACCGAAATGTTTTGCCAGGACGGCATGGAGACCGAATCAGCATTCCTGAAAGTGCTTGGAGCCACCGATAATTTCAGCCTGGCACCCTCCGGCGATACACTCTACCTCCAAAAGGCACGCATGGCGCCCATGGCGGTGTTGGTAGCTGAGTTTTTGCGTTAAATTACAACGCTGCGCCTTGAGCAGGCACATCGCTTGTGAGGCAAACACAATCCCACCGGCAAAGAGATTAAGTTACGGGCTATTTGCGCTAAGCTGGCGGCCGAACTTTCAACTTCTTAGCAAATAGCGTATTTTTGCGCTCATGCCGATGCGCCTCCTCCTTTCCATTTTTTTCGTGCTGCTGCTGGCACCGGCTACCCAAGCCCAAAAAATCCAAACCAAAAAAGTCCCTTACGACCTCCTCGTGGTATTCCGCGATACCTACCCTGCCGCCACCAAAGTGAAGTGGCGCAAACAAGAAGGCAATTACCGCGTCGATTTTGAGCATTTGGGTCGCCAACGAAAAGTGGTGTATGGCAAAGACCTGCGCTGGATCAGCAAAGAAAGCACGGTAAGTGAGGCCGAATTGCCGCTGGCCACCGTAGTTACCCTCAAAGAAGAATACGGCAGCTGTGTGCTTAAACAACTGCGCTCGTTCGAAACCCAGGAGCAATTCACACTCGAAGCGGTGCTGAGCTGTCCCGACAAAAAAAACCAAACCCTCCTGTTCGACCGCAATGGTCGCCTTCAAACCAGTAAATAGCCATCCGTGGAAGATAAATTGACTACCGTAGAAACCGCCCAGAAATTGGGTTTGTTGCCCGAAGAGTTCGACAAAATCTGCGAAATACTGGGCCGTACGCCCAATTTCAACGAGTTGAGCGTGTATTCTGTGATGTGGAGCGAGCACTGCTCGTACAAAAACTCCATCGTTTGGCTCAAAACCCTACCCAAAGAGGGCGAACGCATGCTGGCCAAGGCGGGTGAAGAAAATGCCGGTCTGGTCGACATTGGCGACGGCCTCGGATGCGCCTTCAAAATCGAATCGCACAACCACCCTTCGGCCATTGAGCCTTACCAGGGTGCGGCAACAGGTGTGGGCGGCATCAACCGCGACATCTTCACCATGGGTGCCCGCCCCATTGCACAGCTCAACAGCCTGCGTTTTGGCAATTTGCAACAAGAGCGCACCAAGTGGATCATCCGCGGGGTGGTGAAAGGCATTGGCGACTACGGCAACGCCTTTGGCGTACCCACCGTGGGCGGCGAAGTGTATTTCGACGATTGCTTTACGGTAAACCCGCTGGTGAATGCCATGTCGGTAGGCATCGTTGAAAAAGGCAAAACCGTTTCGGCCATCTCCTACGGCGTGGGCAATCCGGTATTCATCGTGGGTTCACATACCGGCAAAGACGGCATCCACGGTGCAGCCTTCGCTTCCAAAGACATCACCGAAGATTCGGCCGACGACCTGCCATCGGTGCAGGTGGGCGACCCATTCCAGGAAAAACTGTTGCTCGAGGCCACCCTCGAAGCCATCGATACCGGCGCCATCATTGGCATGCAAGACATGGGGGCCGCAGGCATCATTTGCTCAAGCTCCGAAATGTCGGCTAAAGGCGAACACGGCATGGTGATTTGGCTCGACCGCGTTCCCACCCGCCAGGCGAATATGCAGCCCTGGGAGATTTTGCTTTCTGAATCGCAGGAACGCATGCTCATCGTTTGCAAAAAAGGTCAGGAAGATAAATTGTTGGCCGTTTTTGAGAAGTGGGACATCAACTGCGTGCAAATTGGCGAAGTAACCGAAGGTGAGCGCCTGAAGTTCTACATGCACAACGAATTGGTAGCAGATGTACCTGCCGAAAGCCTCGTTTTGGGCGGCGGTGCACCCGTTTACCACCGCGAATACAAGGATCCTGCTTACCTGCAGGAAATTGCCCAATACAAAAACGAAGCGGTTCCCCAGCCGGCCGATTTGCTGCCGGTGATGGAACACCTGGCCACGCACCCCAACCTCTGCTCTAAGAAGTGGGTGTATCAGCAGTACGACAGCATGGTGGGCACCATCAACATGGGCACCAACCAGCCCAGCGATGCAGCTGTGGTAGACGTACGCGGCACCGAAAAGGCTTTGGCCATGTCGGTCGACTGTAACTCGCGCTACATCTACGCCGATCCGCACCAAGGCACCGCCATTGCCGTGGCCGAAGCAGCCCGCAACATCGTTTGTTCAGGTGGCGAGCCCGTGGCGGTGACCAACTGTTTGAATTTTGGTAACCCTTACAATCCCGAAGTGTACTGGCAGTTTGTGGGCGCCATCAAAGGCATGGGCGAAGCATGTTTGGCCCTCGGAACTCCGGTAACCGGCGGTAACGTGAGCTTCTACAACCAGTCGAGCTACGAAGGTCCGGTTTACCCCTCGCCTGTAATCGGCATGGTGGGCATTCTCGACAAAAAAGAGCAGCTGCAAACCATGTACTTTAAGCAACCCGGCGATTTGATTTATGTGCTGGGCGAGATGAACAACGACCTCGGCAGCTCGCAATACATTTACAGCTACCACGGCATCAAGCACAGTACGTGTCCGCATTTTTCGTTGGAAGCCGAAAAGCAGCTCCACAGCGTGCTCAAGCAGCTGCGCGACCGCAACTTGGCCGAACACATGCACGATTTGGCCGATGGCGGTTTGTTCATCGCCCTCATTGAATCGGGTTTCTACAACGGCCTTGGTTTCGACATCCAAACAGATACGGCCCTCCGCACCGACGCCTTCCTGTTTGGCGAAAGCCAGAGCCGCGCCATCGTCAGCATCGACCCCATGGAGCAGCCTGTTTTGGAGAAGTTGCTGTACGAATCGGGCATCCCCTTCCGCAAGTTGGGTGAAGTAACCGAAGGCGACATCCGCATTGATGGCAAGGCCTATCCCAACATCGCCCAATTTGGCCAATTGTACGACGAGGCCTTGGGCAAAATCATGGAAGGCTGATGCGCAGAAAACGTCCATTAGGGCGTTTTTTCCTTATTTCACTGCTCACCCTACCCCTGCTGCTCACTTGCAAGGAAGAGGGAAAGAACGCCTATGTGGCCGATAAGCCCGGCAAGGTTTTCATCAACGACCCGGCCGATATGGACCGCAAGGCCCGTTCGCTCGACAGCCTGCTGCAAATACAGCTACGTCGACAGGGCTTCAACGGTGCTGTGCTCATCGCGCACCGCGGACAAATTCTGTTTGAAGGCGCCGTGGGTTTGGTGGGACGCAAGGCGGGCGATAGTTTAACCACC
>Ga0209278_1000773_pt1 | contig 22006 bp, 29 predicted proteins | sample JI81BgreenDNA_FD_187504 | JGI IMG/M metagenome (GOLD analysis project Ga0209278, IMG submission 187504) | Wastewater effluent complex algal communities from Wisconsin, to seasonally profile nutrient transformation and Carbon sequestration -... | ecosystem: Engineered > WWTP > Effluent > Algae... | reverse complement strand
TCAACTATAAATGAGACTTTTGGTTATTTTGAAGAAGATGATCAGCAAAAACCAATGCCAGAACCTGCACCAAGTCCAGAGGGTGGTGAGGCACCAATGCCAGAACCTGCACCAAGTCCAGAGGGTAGTGAGGCACCAATGCCAGAACCTGCACCAAGTCCAGAGGGTGGTGAGACACCAATGCCAGAACCTGCACCAAGTCCAGAGGGTGGTGAGGAAATTGATCCAATTAACAAAGCAAAATCTTTTATCGGTAAAGCTGGTAACTACATAAAAACATCACCTGATATTTCATCAGAAATGTCAAAACAGTTGATTAATATGTTTGTAGGTTACTTTGACTTATTCAAATTAACACCAGAAGATAAACAACAAATTGTTGATAAATTATATAATAAAGAATTAGATGAAGATGTTGATATTCAAAAAATGGATGACGATATTGATATGACATTAGAATCTGTTCTTAGAGAAGAGGTGACACCAAGTTTACAAGATATTTCCATAATTTTAGCAGGTGTAAGTGGTTTATTTGGAGGTAGTTTTGCTATTGCAAAATTAATGGATTTATTAAAAAAGAAAAAACCTGATTTAGTAAATAAAATTGAACGTTTAGGTAAAAGTGCTGGTAATTCTATTATGGGTGGTACTGAGAAGTTTAATGAATCAAAACAAATCTCAAGTGAGAAACTTATTAAGTTTTATGCTAACAAATACAATGTATCTGAACAAGTTATTTTAAATACAGTTGGAAAATATTTAAAAGAAGAAAAAATAAAAAAAGATAAATTGATTAAAGAGAATAAACTTAGAATGGTTGTTAGAGAAATAATTAAAGAAAAACTAGGTTTAAAGAAAAAAATGATTAAAGAAGGTAAGCAAAGTCCGTTAAGAACAAAACTAGAAAAGGCTGTAGACATTGTTTTAAAAGAAAAAGAGACAAATAAAAAAAAATGATTAATCAAGGTGGTGTGGTAAAAAACTACACCACCTTAAATGAAAATACTGGAACAACGAGTAATGCTGATCAATTTCATAAAATTTTTGTAAATAAACTTAATTATTCATTAAGAAAGTTAAAAACAAATACATCTTATAGTCCAGATGATATTGTTAAAATATTATCAACAAAAATAAACGAGTATTTTGATAAAGTTATTAACAAATTAAGTTCATATTACTCAAATCTAATAAAAAATATTCAAGCTAGTATTGAAAATTTTGATTATAGGACTACATTAGACTATATTCAAAATATTGAATTTAATTTATATTCAAGTTTATTAGGTAAAATTTCAAAAGATAGATCATTGAAAATTGAAGCTGTTGATTTTAATGATAATGATTTATTTAATGATTTAAGTAATTTCTTTACTGAAATTTTTGCTAGAGTTGCAAAGAAATTTGAAAGAGCTGAAAAAGAATTAAAAGAAAATAATAGTTCAATTAAATCAATTTATAATAATTTTAAGTTATTACCACCTACTGTTGAGAATGAAAAGAATTTAAAAGAACAAGTTATTAGAGCACTACCTGAAGCATTAAATAATTCAATAAATGGTGTAATTTCAAGAGCTGAAGAATTAAAAATTGAATATACTAATAAACAGTTATTAACTGATATTGTAATAAAGGGGAAGGTTTAACATCCCCTTTGTTAATTAAATATAATATCTCTAGAATAGAATTTATCTTTTACTTCTTGATAAGTATCACCATATCTAAAAACTAATCTTTTAACAACATTAATTGAACTGTTTAATTCATCATTATCTTCATCATCTTCCCATGCTAGTGCGATAACATCATCAAAAGCGTCTAAATATTTAAAATCTATTGAAGACATATGTTCAAGTAAAATTAATTTATATTTTTTTAGTTCAACTCGACATGTTTTGTCATAAAAACCTTTCTCTGGTGGTATAACATTTCCAGCAATAGGAGTTTCAAGCCAATTCCATTCTTTATAATTTATATTTGTTTTATCTTCACTAAAAACAAATTCATATATATAATTATTGTCATGTGTAACACCAATAAGGTGTACATATATTAAATATAGATCATCCATATATTTCTATAAATGTTTTATTAGATTCTTTAATAAAATTCTTTATTAATGTATCACATTTTAATATTTCATTTGCATGATCATAGAAAATTGATACTGATACATCATTTATTATATTTACTTTATTAGTTTTTAAATAATTTTTAAATTGGGTAAATATTTTATTTTTTATTTTATTATTAGTTATAATTTTTATTGAATTGAAATATGGTGAACCTAAAATAAAATCAAACATTTCATTTTCATTTTTAAAACCTTGTTTATATTTATTATAATCAATACATAAAAGTTCAAAAATTTTTTCTTGTATTTTTGTTATCTTAAGTTCATTATATACATTTCCTTTATTATATACATAAAAAAGCCCTTCATTATTATATTTGAAATTATAGTTTAATAAAATATTATTAAGCAATAATCCCATATTATAATCCATATATTCTTTTTTTGATTTAAAATTTTCTTGATCAACAAAATATAAATTAAATTTAAATTTTCCAATCTCGAAGTAAATTTTATCAAACTCAATTTTAAATATTTTTATATCATTTTCATTAAAAAAAATATTAAATGTATGATTTAATGTTGGATTAAATTTTTTTAGATTATTTGATAAAATATAATTTACAGTTAGATTACTATCAAAGTCTCTAACTTTTGAAAAATAATTTTTATCTAAAAACTTTGATAGTTTAGATGTTAAATTAAATGTTAATTCTTCTCTTTCCATTTGGTATAAATTTTTTGTAAAGTTATTAAATTTTAAAACAATTTTATATTATTTTTTGTTTCAAAATTGTTCATAATATTAAAAAATTTTATGGTTTCAGATTCTCTATGTTTTAAACCTAAAGTACCACCATTAATTAAAATACTAATCTCTTTAATAACATTAACAGAAATTCCTTTGTCACATATAGGGAATATTCTTCTATTCATAAAAAAGAAACCTGCTGCAACTAAAGGATATTCTTTTGCAACTAATTCTGGATTTTTTACAAAATCAATACCAACAAAATCACTAAGCAATTTAAAATTTCTTCTACCAGTAAGCTGAATATATCCTGCACCTCTAAATTTAAACCCATCTGAAGGTTCAATATTACCTAAATTTCTTCTACCCCAATCACCACCGTATATATGGTTTGCAATTTCAACCTGATTAGCTTTATTATTTGGCCCTCTACCAAATTTTTTTGCATTAGCATCTGATATTCTACCCCATCTAACAAATTTCTTTAACCCTTCGTATGAATAGTTTAAATTTTCTCTTATATTTTCTTTAAATGACGATTCATGTGAACATTGTCCCAATAAATGTGCTAATCTATAATTATTATTGACCCCAAATTTTTCAATTAATAAAGGTAATTCTTTTATTACTCTATCTGGTAATTCTTTTTTAAATACCTCTAAGAATATGTTTTGTGGGTTTTGTTTATCTAATATTGGTTCAATATCGATGTTTTCAATAATATTAGGTAGAACTTCTATATTGGTTTGTAAATTGTTATTTTTTTCTAAATTATTATTTAAGATTTCTATTTGTGTATCAAATAGTTGTGTTATATAACTATCGTCTTGTACATTGTTATTTACAACAACATCAACATTTTGCTGAACAGGCTTACCATTAACATTTTTAAATAGTCTTTTTATAAAATTAATAAATTTATTCATAACAGTCTTTATTATAAATACTAGGCTGTTAGAATCTTATAAACTATTCATAAATCTTTTTGATAAATCAATAATTTCATTATATTTAACTAAATTGTTTTTTATTTCTCAGGAATTTCATCAAAACCATATATTATACCTGCAATACCACCAACAATACAATCAATTGCTAACCTATTAATGCAGGTTTTATTTTACTTTTGTAATCCATGATGTTTATAATATAATGATTTTGTGTATAAGACAATATCTTCAAATCTTAAAATATCCTTAAAATTATTATTTACATCTTTATATATGTTATGTTCATTAACTACATTTCCATAAAAATTTCCTTTAAGGTATGTTGTTAAATCTATTTTATAATTTGTTTTATATTTGAAAAATAAAATCTTTTTATGTTCAACATAATATTTATAATCAAATATTAGTTTATAATTAATATTACCTAAAACATCTTTTATATAAGTTTCCTGTTTTAGAAAGAAGATACCAGAGTGTTCCTGATTCTTAATATCAATTAATATTTTTTTGAAACCATTTTCATCGATATTAGTGTCAATATGAATAATATTTTCATTATTCTTATCGAATTTAAATTTGTAAAAATTCTCGAAAATTCTTTTCATTTCAAGAATAAATTTGTATTCTTTTTTAAATATCATACAGGAAGGTTATTTTATCGTTATTATCAAGTAATGCTATATTATAAATTTTATTGTTAGTATTTTTAAATTTATATAGATCATATAATTTTTTACATTCATCTATAGATATAAAATCTTCCCATAAACTTAATTGATAGTTTCTAAATAATTTTGTTGATGTGTTTTGTACATTTAAATATGCTAAACAAAATTTTTGATAATTTTTCATATTTACTTATTTTTATTGTTATTAATTTCTTCTTCAATTTTATATAATGATATTTTTTGATCTTGTTGGTCGGTTTCTAAATCTGAGATAACAATTACCATATTTTTTGCACGTGTAATTGCAGTATATATTGATTGTGATTTTGAACGATTTGATGTTGGTAATACTGAATTTATATCACGTTCATGGACAATAGCAATATTATAGGTCGAACCCTGGGCTTTGTGTGATGTTACACTATATGAATAATCAATTTTTGCATAACATTCTTTATAACCCCATGCATCTTTTAATGCTACTAAATATGTATCTTTATTAACAGACTTTAAACTATACGCTTTTTTAAATAGGCTATTTACTTTTGAATCGTGTTTTGCTCTATAACTAGGTGAAACAACATGAATATCTTTAGTAACCTCATCATCATCACCATCTATATTTAATCTAATTGTAAGAGTATAATAACCAATATTATATTTATCAAACATCATTTCAGAAATTTTTAATACTTCTGTTTCAGTTGAGTTTGAAATTTCATCATAATTATCGTTAAATATTATAGATTCACCTACATTATAAAAATTATTCTCTGGAAACAATTTATCATGAATAAATTTATTTATTTCATTTTTTGTATCATTTTTATATGTAATAAATTTAACAAAGTTATGATTTTTATTTTTTACAGATTTTTTGAATAACTTAATAATTTCACCGATAATAGAAGATGAATTGTTTGTAAATATTAATGCACCTTTATTATTAATAATATTTTCTCTTTTAAATTTGTTTTCTGTAGGGTGTAATTTAGGGTGTTCTAATTGAGAGTTTTCCCAAAAATAATCTGCGAACGGTAATATTGGCGATTCCTCACCTTGTCTTACACGCTCTATCAATTTAACCTTGTTTTTTGTATAAAATATTGGCGATATTGAATCTAATTCTTTTTCAGACCAATCTATATAATATGGATTTTCAATGCTTCTAATAGGCGGTAATTGGCCTAAATCACCAAGGAATATTATTTTTGATCTTTCTCTTTTATATCTAAAAATCAAATCAATTGTTTCTTCATTAACCATACTACCTTCATCAACAATAACAATAGTATTATTATGAATAGGTCTTGACATTATCTTTCTTTTACCTTGAATAAATCTACCTGTTTCAATATCAAAGTCCATACCTAAAGCACCTGCAATAGAATAGAAATTTGCAGGTATATCATATTTATTAAGTGTTTCTTGTATAACACCTTTAGCTTTATGCGATAAAGCACAGCATAATATATTGTAATCTCTAAATCTCATTAAAATTTCGGCAATAACAGTTGTTTTACCAGTTCCTGCTTTACCTTCAATTAAAAAGTATTCATCAGGGTTTCCATTTTTTATAAAATCAATACCTTTTTCAATTGCTTCGGTTTGTTCTTTATTAAATGTTAATCCTGTTGTTTTTTTATATGTTTTTTTATTTGATATTCTACTTGGTTCATTAACCTTGTTAATATTATCAAATATATTATCTATTTCGCTCATTATTTAAAAATTTTGAACAATGTGTTTAATTTATTTTCAAGTTCGTATAAACCACTGTTATTATATATAATTATATCAGACTCTTTAAATAAATCAATATTAAATGATGATGATGGTTCTAATTCTTTTCTAGGATCATAAATTCCTATAATAATATTAAAAAGATTTTGTTTTTTACATTCAGCAATTTCTTCATAATTTCTCATACCAACGTACATATTATTATTTTCAAGAATTTTTTTTGCTAAACGTGCTCTATCATCTTTATTATAATCAACAATAAGATCATACCATTCTTTACGTTTATTTCTACGATCTTGAAAACATTCTTCAAATGATTGATAATTGTATTTATCTTTTAATTTATCGTATATAAATATTTTTGCTGCTTCTGTTGATGAATCAGTAAATTTTAAGTTAAAATTTTTTGAAATAATTTCGGCAGCCGTTGTTTTGCCATGTTCCTTATGTCCTAAAATTAATATATTCATTTTTTATAAATAGATATTGTATATTTAATTTGTGTATTTTCATCGATATAATCTTTACTTTCAGATAAATTAAATAGTGAAAGGTTTGGATTATAAAATGTATCAGCGTTTTCTGCTGTATAATGTATATGTGTAATATGCATTTCATCGGCATATTTTTCAAAAAATTTGTATACCTGTGTTCCCCCAATAACCCAAATATCAAAATCTTTTGACTTTGACAATATTTCAGTGATATCATTTGATACTATCACATTATCAGGTACAATATAATCTTTATTTCTTGTTATAACAATGTTTTTTCTATTTGGTAATGGTCTTGATCCTATAGATTCAAATGTTTTTGAACCCATAACAATTGTTGAACCTGTAGTTTTTTGTTTAAAAATTTTAAAATCATCTTTTAGCTTAAAAAGTACGTCATTTTTAAAACCAATAGCGTTATTTTGGTCAATAGCTACGATAATATTTATTTTTCCCATGCGAGTACGGTTAATTAAACAAAAATAGTGAAGTATTTATTATAAAAAAAGCATGAGTGAGAATTTTGATCAAGATAGTAAAAATTTTTTAAACAGGATATATAATTTAATTAAATATGAAACTAAATTTATGTTTGATAATTATAAAAATGAATATAATTTTAAAACAGTATATGAAGATATAAAAAATTCTGTACAAAATATTGAAGAATTTGTTAATAAAAATAAAAACACAACTAATATTACTGAATTAGTTGGTAAATTAAAAAATGTAATAAAAACAAAAAGAATGAAAAATAATATTAAAGAGAATGATGATGTAAAAAAACAGAGACTTCTTAATAAATTAAAAGGTACTGGTGTTCAAAAGGCAGGTAATTTATCAGATATTGAGGCTAGAGAACTAATAAAAAATAACTCAGATAAAATTCAAAAACATTTTGATAAAAATGATAGTATTGATAAAATTGCTGTTAATTTAACAAAAAAAGATATTAGTATAAAAGAATCTGGTGACGCAATATCAAAAGTTAACATGATTGAATTTGCAAAGTGGTTGGATTTTAAACCAAAAGATGTTCAATTAGGTTTAATGATTGCACAAATATCAGACCCTGATTTTGCATATACACATTTACAGGATACAGGGCAATTTGATGCATCTGACGTAGTATATCAAATTTATTTTGAATACGGTTCATTAGAAGATGCGATTGAAGCATTTAATAATTCAAAAAAATAAAGGCTGTTGTTTAAACAGCCTTTATTTTCTCTTCATATCGAATAAAACTAATAAGAATAGTATCAAATATTAAAGTATCATCCATTGATATAATTTTATTTTCAAATTCATTAATATTACCATTAGTAATACTATTTTTAAATTCTCTAATAAATTCACCAAGTTCTTTTCCTTTTAAACCAGTTAATGACATTACAATATCACCATTAAATTTATTGGAAAATATTTTATACTTATCTTCCTTCTCAATCTCATTATGTATAAACTCATCTAATGAAATATTAAATGTATTATTAACTAATAACCTTTTTTCTTCTTTTGTTAATGTATTAGAATTCCAATCTTTAGTAATGTTATTATCTTTTAGATAATTAACAAATCTAATAAACTCTGGTCTATCTTTAATTGAAGCATTTGGCTTTAAATATTTATAAGATGAGAAAAAATCTGAATTAATAACCCATTTGAAGGCATCTTCTGGTGTATTAAACCCATTTTCCCATTTACTATAATCTAACCCAAAGAAATTAAATATTTTACTTTTATCGTTAGTTATTTTAAATTCAGAAATATAATGATCAGAATTTTCTCTACGATACACATAGTATAAACCTTTTTCACCATATTTTAGATCAAATGTTTTTGCAATTTTACCAATAAAATTACCAATATTATAATCCATGAAAGATGATATTGACTTAATTATTGATTTATCTGTTAAAAACAAATCAACTTGAAAATTATCGATAACAGTACTAATAATTCTATTTACACGTTTTAAATTTGTTACATTTAAAGTAGATTTAAAATTTGAAATAAAATCTGATTTCATACATGTATTATAATCAATAATAATATCAAGATCACCAAAATCTTCTTTAGAATTAAAATATCTTGGAATTGAATAGTTTTCCTCACCAATAGTATTATCTAAGTAAGTTCTAACTTTATTCTCAATTTCAAGATATTCTTTTCTTGATTTTCTGCCAAGTTTATATAAATTACCTCCCATAATATTCTTTTCTAATTTTAACTAAATAATAATTAAGGTAATTAAAATCGGGTTCATTTCTAAGTTTAGATTGTTTATACCATTTTTCAAGATTAGTAACATATTCATTACTATAATTGATAACCTCTTTATAGTCAACTTTACCTATTTTAATGTTTCTAAAGAAATCTGCATCATCATCTCTACGTATTTTTATTTTTTCTTCTAATGCAATTTCTTTAGCCATTGTTAATAATCTGCAACAATGTGACATATTTTTTACATCGAATTGTTGACCAATATTATTTTTATATCGTTCATCGTTTCTTTTCTTAACCCACTCAAAATATTGAGCATAATCTTTACAATATGTTTCATATCCCTCTAAATTGTAATATATATATCCTAATTCTAATATATAATATTTACTCCATGTAGATGTATTTTTTTTTGGAATTGATGAAACTCTTATTTGATTTGATAATTCTTTTTTATCTGGATTAATAACACCTTTAAATTTTGCAAATTTGTAATTCTTTTTAAATTCGGCTGTTTTTGGTTCATTATCTGAAAAACAAGCTAAAGAATGCATATCAACATATACTCTATACGTTGATTTTGCATTTTTTATTGGTGATAAACCAATAAATTTTTGATCAATACCATTATTTTTAAGAAATGTTGATAACATTACTGAATCATATGAACTATAAAATTTACAAAAATCAATAATAGTTTTTTTCTTTGGAGAAATTGGATTATTAATTTTCTTATTTAAACCAGTCGCTTTTTTTACTTGATCACTAGCATATTTCCCAAAAGTATATTGACATTTCTTAGATAAAATCATTTTCATATCAAATGATTTAAAAACTTCTGAAACATATATACAGTTTTCTTTTATAAATGCAGATGCCATTATTTCTAATGCATTAGGATTATTTTTTGACAATAATTCAAAGAATTTTCCAACTTCAAAATATGTAACATCTTGTGGATGGTTTTGAATAACAGTGTCAAATTCTTCTTTTTTATTATGTAAAGAATAATAATCTTCTGGTTCCATAATAAAGACACCTGTATAATCAATATCGGATTTATCTGTTTGTAAGTTTTGTGAATATGAACCTGATAATACTTTTAATAATAAAAGATTATTTTCCTCAATATAATCAACAGTATATTTTTGTTTTAGTGTCATTATTTTATTAAATGAGGTATAAACCTTGATGTGTTATTGGTAATAAGATTATTAGATTCTCTAATTCCGATACCTGCTGCTTGTTGTGCAATAACCCAACTACCAATTAAAGCATAATTATTATCAAATTTTGGTAATTCAGAGAATTCTTGATAAATATAACCATCTTCACCATAATCACCAAATGTTTGTGTTAAAAGATTATTGTTTTTATATATTGAGACATTTGCACCTTCTCTTGATAATATTGGTTTAACCACGTAATCCGTTAGGTTATTCTTCTCAAAATATGTTGGTAACAGATATTTATTATTTGGGAATAACTTCCAAAGATAGGCTAAAATTGCCTTATTTGACAATATCATTTTCCAATATGGTTCAATCCATAATGTATTTTTATTTATTAACAAATTATTACCAAATTCTTCGTTAATAAGCCATTCATACGGATAAAGTTTAAATATATTAATAATTTCTCTACCAGATAAATCAACGAAAATATTCTTTTTATTATGCCAACCTATATCTGAAATATCAATAATATCGGTATTAATTCCAGCTTGAACCGCACAATCTCTAAGATACTCAACAGTTGTTAAATCTTCAATATTATCATATAAGCATGAAAACATTAATTCATTTCCTTTTAAATATTTTGAAACATATTTAAAATATTCGATAAGTTTTTCATGTATAGAATTAAATTGATCTGCATCACTATTAATATCATTTAACCAATTCCATTGAACAACAGATGCTTCATATAATGATGTCGGTGTATCTGCATTAAATTCAAGTAGTTTAACTTCATTATTTTTATATACAAAATCAAATCTACCGTAAATTGAAGGATGATCATCATCCCAAGATTCTTTTATTTTATTATGGAATTTTAATGGTATTGAAAATTTATCATATAATTTATTTTCAATTATATAATCAACAGTTTCAAGACACATTTCCCATAGGTCATTAGTAGCTTTTTCAATTAAATGAATATCATATTTTGACATTTCATAATATGCTGATTCATCCCAATACGGTGTATCAGATGTATGAAATCCAAATCCGATATCTTCAACCCTTTTTTCCCAGTTTAATCTTGGTGTGATAATCTTTCTTTCCATTATGAAACTACACTTGATGATGATGATCTTGCTGTTGAACCAAATCCTGATCTTGATATAGCGTTACTCTTACTTGCATTTGTACCAAAATTAGTTGAATTTGATAATGAGTTTGAATAAAAACCATTTCTAACATAACCAGATGATGGTGAATACGATCCATATGGCCTAAAAGCGTAGTACATTAAAAACGGATTCATACCACCGTTCATCCCAGCATTTACATTATCTCTTTTTTCATCTTCACGTTTATCAACGTTTTGAAAATTAGCGGTTTTATCACCTCTAAGGAAATAATTTGATTTTTTTGGTGATGTACAACCTACTACGGCTGCTAAGAATAATAAATTGATATATTTACTTTTTTTCATATTAATCAAAGGTTATGAAAACATTATATTCTTTTGGTACACTAATTTCTTTTTCTTCACCATTACTATTAGTATAAATTTCTTTTTTTGTACCTAATGATTGCAATGTGTCGTATTGTGTTTTTGAAAAACTTAGAGTATTATTAGACCAAACATTTTTGTTAATAATAAGGATAGTTCTACCATCTGGTAATAATTTAGTTGATACGACCATTTCAATAGAACCAGTTTTATCTAAGGTTGATTCGGTATGATTACTTTCACAAGATAAAAATAATAATATTAATGGGATAAATAATAGTTTTTTCATTTTAAAGTTTTTTTATTAATTTAATTTTATCTGCCAAAAACCAAATTCCACCTTGACTAATTGGCCTTTCAAATTTAGTAAAATTTTTAATTTCAACAAGAAACCATGCACGATTTTTTTCTGATAAATGTGGTGCTACTGGGTTTTCAAGACAGTGAAAACCTTTTCTAAATTTGTACCCTTTTGTTAAATGCGGTTCAGCATTATACCAAGTATTTAAATCATATTTCATTTTTTTATTAATAAAAAGCGATCTAATACTACCATCTTTTAATATTCTAAATAATTTATATGCTAACATAAAAAAAAGAGGTAGATTATTTTCTACCTTTTAGTGAATTAATGAAATTTCTTGACTCAGTAATAAAATCTTTAGTACTATTTCCATTAACAGTTACAGTTCTATAATATTTTTCTTCTTTGTTTAATAATCTTTTTGTTGATAATTCTCTTCCAAAATGTTTTGAAAAGTTATCTCCCTTTCCTTTTCTACAATACGCAAGATGTAGTGTATCATTTTCAAAAAGACCTGATACTGTATATCTAGATTTTTTTGGATTTTCAGTAAAATCAGAATGGTAATAGAATACTTTTTCGTTTTTCATATTTATAATTGTTTAAGTAATAATTCTTTTTTAAATGATTTTTTTCTTCCAGATTTAACATCATAAACTTCATATTCATTATATATTTCATCAATATAAAATACAATATATTTTTTATTAGTTATTTTATTAAAACAAGTGTCGTTAACTGACAACTCGTTAGTATAAAATTTATTATTAATTACAGTAATATCCATTAATTAAATTCATAAGACCATTCTTGTGAAGGATAATATCTACCATAAATTTTATCTGATTTTTTTAACACACCGTTTTCAACTGTAAAAATGTATTTAAAAACTTTTGGACTATTATAAATTTGGGGCCAATAATTGATTATTGGTTTTTCAAGATAAATGTGTTCTATTTTATCAGTATATTCGTTTACACCGACAAGGCTTATATCAGTATCAGATATTGACATTGTTGTAACAGATGTCGAATGTATTTGTGTTGTTTTGTTTACTAATGACATAATATTATAATTTTTTCTCTATTGTACATATTGTGTCATTATGTGACCCACCATGTGCCACCAACAACAACTCAACCATTTCAAATCCGTTTGTTTTTCCAATACCGTTTGAATTCCATCCGAAAGTTAATACAATTCCATCTTTTTTCACAATTCTTTTTATTTCTTTTTTCAGATTTGACCAAAAAGATGACTGTGTTGTTTCTTTATTTACAGACATTCCCATTTTTTTATAACATTCAGATATTTGCCGAGGTGAAAATGGTGGGTCGTAAAAAACAAGATCAATTGACTCATCCTCAAATATTTTCAGAAAATCAATAGCATCCATTGTATAATTACAACCCATTTCTGGATCAAGATCATTTGTAACAGTTGCTAACCTATTTTTGTTTGCGAAAGGATCAATAGAATATAATTCTTTACAGTAATATTTTTCAATTAATTCTGATATCGGTTTAATATCAAAAGTATTTTTATTGGGCATTGCCCATTTTCTATTTATTATCATGAAATGATCCAATTACTATTATAATATAAATTTATATACTCCTGACAATTATCATATGTGTCATAGGTGTATATACAACCGTTTTGATCAATAACTTTATACATCGTAACAGCCGATGAAACTGAATTATTATCGTAATGTGGCTTAATTCTTAATAATGGTGTCATTGTTTTGGATGTTTATTGAATACAAACGCTAATGTAAAATGTTTTTTGTTTAAAACAAAATTTGTAATAATTTTTGTTCCTCTTAGTATATAATGTTTTTATTTTTCGGAATACGATGCGATTCGAGAGTTTTAATTTTGATTCCTAGCTGTTTATATAGTGTTAATAAGAATAAAGAGCTTCAAGAGTGACGCATCTAGTTTTGATTCCTAATGGTTTATAAAGTATTTATAAGTAGATCAATCTCCCATACATGAAATTCTTTGTTTTAATTCTAAGCGGTTTGTAAAATATTAATATGTACAGTGGCGTTGATGCATCATAATACCAGTTGTTATTCCTAACAGTATATAAAGTATTAATTAGTTGTAATGTAATAGTTCTTCTACAATGTAGTTGTAATTCCTAATAGTTTATAAGGTATTCATAGGACATCAGGCAAAACCCTCTCTTTCTTCATGTTGTGATTCCTAGCATTTTATAAGGTATTCATAGGCCACTTTGGGTATTTGTGGGAAGCAGCGGTTGTGATTCCTAGCAGTTTATAAGGTATTCATAGGAAATTCATTTATAACAATTTTGATATTTCCGTTGTGATTCCTAGCAGTTTATAAGGTATTCATAGGGTATTGTAGTGTTAATCTCTGAATATCAGACAATTATTATCATATTTTGAAATAAAAAATAAATTATTATAGCTTATATGTCTCATAATTATTGGTATTATATAAAGTTCCGAATCCTGATCCTGTAGATTGACCTAGCCCCAGATAGTAAATTAGTTTTGCTGTTTTTCTATCTGTAGTTATTTTTAAATTTAATTGTGAAACTTTATTTTTTATTCCATTAACATCAATCATTCTTGTTTTATTGTATACAGCATCATTTTCATCGTAATCAAACTCAAGATGATTAATATTATGATCATGGTTAAATCGATTTATTTTAAAGATACATTTCTTTTTGAGAATATTAATATATTCTTCTTTGCTAACATCTTTATAGGTAATAATTTTATTATTTTCGTTTTTTAATAAAATGGGTGTTAACGTTGTTAAATAATTATTTCCGTTAGTAAATGTTTCATCAATAACAATTATATCTGAAAGTTTCATTTTCAATTCTGGAACTTCTAAATCAGGAGAAAACACATTTTCATGTATTTTATTAATAAATTCTTCATCTTGGGATGTTATTACCATATAACTACCATTTGGATACGATATTGTTTTGTCTTTAACAACACCGCCTCTAATAAAAGGTGTTATACAATAATTTGACTGAGTATCATGATATTTATTATTATTTCCAATTAATTTTGTATGAACAAATTTATTGCAAATTTTTTGTAGATCATATAATGATATAGAATGTTCTGATGGTGTAAAATCAATTCGTAATCTCATGTTTTTTAAATTTGATTTTGTCTGTTTTACTTATAAAATTTTGGGGTATTATTTCTTTTATTCTAACAAGGCCACCATCTAAAATAGTTGCATGGCCTGTAGAATATTTTTTCAGAAAAGTTATATCATCGTCATTAATAGGTACGTAGATATTACCTTTTAATTGTATACAAGGTCTTGGTTCTGATTTTAACACTGAATACCCGTATGGTCTATCTTTTCTTTTATATTTAATTTTAAACATCCCTAAATAATTATTATTTTTTTTTGTGGATTCATAATTATATATAACAGGATCAGTACCCTTTTTTTCGTTTTCGAAAAAAATTCTAAATAACATTAATGAATTTAGTTCTTTTTTATGTTTTTCACATAAATTTTCAACATCCTCAGTTGTTAATTTTAAATTTTTACAATCCATTCTAACCTCATGAAATGATTTTTCTTCTGGGTTATAATTTAAAAGGTTTTTTAGGATATTGTTAATAAGATATTCATATTCATGATTTTCTAAAACATTTTTAAAATAATACCAAGATGCATTTGGCATATTATTTACGTTTGAATTTTTTACACTCTTTGTTAAATTAGTATTATCATGAATAATATTATCAGAGAAATTATTATATTTATTATTTGGAAATATATTTCTTTTTTTATTATAATCGATTTCCATTAATGAATTTTCTGCTTTATCCATATAATAATCAGATATGTTATATGAAACTTGTCTATTTCTATTTACAGGTCTTTGACAGAAAATAACATTGATAACATTTGCTATTGTCCAAGTGTCAATTGGATTATCTTTTATACTTTCTTCTTTCTCTTTGTAATAGAATTTAGCATTTTTAAACTCAAGGTTTAAATAATATTTATTTTCCATATACATGATAATAATTTTCGTATTTAAAATCTAAATTTTTAATATTTTCTTTTGAATTTATTTGGATATAATTTTCATTATCGTCAATACAGTCATAAACAGGTTTTATTAGTAAAACATCTCTTTTTGCAAAGGCGTTTGTTCTAACAATATTAAAATTATACATTAATTCTAGAGCATATTTAACAAGGGTATCAATTTGATTTTGATTTAACAAAATACCTCTTTCAACGTTACTTGTAACATCTGTTTTAAGTAGATAGTTATCAACGGGATTATTAAAATCTGGCAATCTGTTTGGTAATGACATGTATTTTTTAAATAATTCATAATGATCTTCATTAAACATCATTCTATCATTTGAGGAATCAACGGATAAGAATTGAAGTTCTTTAACATCAATATTAAAATCCATTTCATATACAACATCTCCAATATTTTCTTTATTATGTATTTTATTTCCATCTTTTGTTTTTTCACCAGAGGTTGAATAAAACTCAATATAAGATTCATTTGATGATACTTGTTCAGCATCGGTACATGTGATGCAAGATTTTCTTTTTGAAGGTGAAATTTTACTATCTTTTTCTGCATACATAAAACCTCTTAAAATAACGTCTTTAGATGCAATAAAGTTGTACATTGTTTCTTTATTTGAAAACAATTTTGAATTTTGTGTTGGAATAGCCTCTTTAAAAAGATTATGCCTGATAGAATTAGATGAAATTTTTACTTTATGAACAAGATTTCCATTTTCATCTTTATAGAAATTCTTTTTTGCATAGTTAATATTTTTTTCAGATTTACCGTTAATATTTTGTTTTTTATCAAAATAACTTTTATTGATTGGATCATTAATATCACCATCAAAATTAACAATACCTTTACCGTAAATTCTTAATTTACCTGAAATTGATTTTACTTTTTTTTCTATGTTTTCCATTTTTTTGTTTTTTAATTGTTATGCAATCCTTTTTCTTTTGTATAAAATTCGTTATTTAAAATTATTGGTTTGTTTGAGTATTTTCCTAGAAAATTAAATAAGTTAGCGAAATTAATTTTATTTTTTTCGTACTCTTTAATAAACTCAGTAAAATCATATCTATTATCGTTCAATTTTTTTGCAGATTTATATAAATCAATAATAAAATCATTTATATCTTTATTATTTTTTAACCCTAAAACACTATTAAATGAACCATCCTCTTCATATGAAGTAAAGGTAAACGGCTCCGTATATTCATACGGTTCATATAGTTTTTGACCAATAACAAATATTTCTCTATTTGTTGATCTTAAAACATTACCATTTGCTTTATATATTTTATTTTCAGAATCGTTCTTTATTTTTTGTTTTCTTTTTATATTAATTTTTTGTAGATTTTTACATGATTTTTTTAATTTTTCATCAAATAAGAATTCTTTAATAGTTTCATAATATTTTTCATTAAAATCATTGAACCAATCTTCGATTTCTTTTTTTGTGAAAATTTTATCTACACTATTCTCATATTTTTCTTTTATATACTCGGCCCATTTTCTTGAAAGTTTCTTATCATAGAGCATATTAATTGCAGCGTTTTCATTAGTAGCGGTATTTAATTTCACTTTTTTGTTATTTCTGGTTAAAAAATGGTAGAAAGTGTATTCAACAGGTTCTTTAGATTCAGCCCATCTGTTAAATCTACCAATTCTTTGTATAGTATCGTAATGTGATCGTATAACTTCAAAACCAGTTTTAAAACTAATATCTACTGATTGTTGGATGATTTGATTTGATAAATATTTAGTATATTTTTTATCAATATTACCATTTTTACCAAAGTCATTCAATAATAATTTTATTGTTTCCTCCCTATCAGATTTCTCAAACATAGAGTGAATAATTTTAATTGATTTATTATTTAATTTTGAATAAAAATATTGTGTTGTTTTTCTTGCATTAAAGAACCCACATGAATTTTCATTTGATTTAACAAAATCAATAATATCATCCTCATTGTATTCAACAAAATTGATTTTAAATTTTTTATCTGAATTTTCCTCAATATACGAATATTTATCTGGGTAATAAACAACACCATCACCCCATTTTTCATCTGCTTGACTGATAATTGAAGCTGACAATAACAATGTGTTACCTGTTGTAAGTGTGTTTCGACCAAACATTATACTATTGAATAAACCTAATAAAGAACCTTCATTAGTATAATACATATGATATTCATCAAAAATTACACTACCGTTTGATACAAGCAATTCATCGTTAGGTAAATTTTCATCAAATACTCTATTTTCAAAATTATCAATATTTGTAATAATAAAATCAGAATTAAACCCTTTTGTCGGATTATTATTTGATTTCATTTTAACTTCCCCCGACAAGTATAATTCATAGGTAACATCGTTTTGTAATGACATCAATTCTAAATTTTTTGAAAAAGATAGAAAAACCGATATTGCAATATCATTTGTCGGACAAACCCAAATACATTTTTTACCTTTATTTAAAGCCCATAGAATACCCATAATGGTTTTACCCATACCACTAGGGGCATTTATTACGCTTGTTTTTGAACTCAAGTTACTAATATATTCTTGTTTTTCAAATCGTTCTTTATCGGCAGATTCAATTAGTTTTGGTTTACTTGAAACGTTATTTAAATATATTTGATCAATTTTATTTGAAATTTCCTTATCAGTATAGTTTAATAATTCTTCGTTTGATGCTAATCGATCAGAAACGATTAAAATACTTTTTAACATCAAAAATATTCCATTATTTCTAATTTGCTCAACATTTGTTTCAAATAGTACAGGAATTTTTTCTGAATCAAAATTACCTTCAAAAGAATCATAATCAACTAAATCTGATAAATCTTTATTATTAATATTAACTAATAAATTTTTACAGAAATCACACATTTCTTTTAACGTTTGATCTCTATCTTTAAAATCACTGTTTAATACGTCTAAAATTGTTTTAGTCAAACTATCATTAAAAAAATCTTTATTTCCATGATGATAATATACTAATTTAGCAATTAATGAAATTATTTGTTTATTTTTATTATAAAACTTAGGTTTAGTTATTCTTAGATTATCTGGATTTAAGAATTGTTCAATAAAAGCCCATCCATGTTGATTATGAAATGTGTTTAAGACTTCATAATCACTTTCGTTTCTCATATATTCCTGAAAAAGTGGATTAATCTTACCAATATCATGTAAAATACATGCTAATGATATAATATCTTTATATTCAGAATACACTTCTGGTTGTAAAACTTTTTCACCTAAAATTCTACCGATTCTCTCAGTTAAAATTAAATGATCATTAAGTAAAAATTTTCTTGTATTTTCTTGTTTTTTTGCTAAGTAGTTTTTTAACATTTTATTTATATTTTATAAAAGTATCGTTTATTTCTTTTAATCTACTATTAAGAGTTGTTAGTTTATTAATAAAATCAAGATAATCTCTTTTTGTCTCAAAAATTTTAAAGATTTTCGCACCGTTTGACATTACCAATATTGCATGAATTTTTTTTGTTACTACAATTTCATTTTTATAATATTTTACATTGTATAATTTTTCATTATCATACAATATTTCATGTGTGTTTAGTTCAACACCTTTATTACTATAATATGTTTTATCAAAAAGAAATCTTTTTGCAACATATTTTGTTACCACTTCATCAGGAAACAACTCAATATAGACAATATCATCTATATTTAACAAAAGATTATTCATATATTTTTACTTGTTTATCGATTATTTCAAAATAATTACCGTTTGATACAATTTTATTAAATTTTCCATCCTCAACAATAGCTGCGTTAGAAAATATTGTTCTTAAATTTGGTATTTTTTTTATTCCACTGTTTATAACATTTTTTGTATTATGAATATGTCCAAACATTGATAAAATTGGTTTTTTATCTAAAATAAAGTTTAATAGAGAATTATCACCAACAACCTCATAATCATTTGTTCTTGATATTGTAAGGTCTAATATGTTTTTTGGTGGGCCATGTGTTACAAGAATATCAAATTCATAGTTTTTAAATTTTTGCCAATGATTGTATAATTTCTCTCTACTTTTTGTGAATACCCAACCAATACCGTATGTTGGTGTATATGGTGAACCTAATATTTTTATACCTTCAATTTCTATTGACTGATCTTCTAGGTATATAATATTATTATCTTTAAAAACCTTTTTATAATATTTTTTCTTTTTTGATATTGCAATATCATGATTTCCTGCCACGAAAATCTTGTATTCGATGTCTAATTTAGAAAACCAATCAATAAAACGATTAGTTTCTTGTTCATTAAAATATAAATCTTTTGAATTGCAAATATCACCTGAACAAATAACCATGTCAATATCTTTTCTAACCATTAGGAATTCTTGGTGGTCATGTATGTCACAAATATGCCATATTCTCATAATATATTTTTAATATTTTATTTGTATATTTAACGTAATAATCAGTCTTTTTACAACCTTCAACATATAGGCAAACTGTTGTCACATTTTTATTTAATTTTAATAATTTATTTTTTATTTTGCTGAATGTTTTACCAGTATATATTTTATCATCTACAAGTAATACATTTTTAAAAATATCTGGAATATTTTTGACTTCTGAATCAACAAAAATTTGTTTTCCAGTATTTTCAGATATCATAACAGATAATATCAAACCACTTCTTTTTATTGCAACAATACAATCAAAATTCACAAAAGGGTTGTTTACTATCTTATCTAATAATAATTTAATGTCTGTATGATATTGATCCTTACTGATTAACATGTTTAATTTCTGATCTATAAAGTTCCATTATATAACGTTGATATTTAGGCTTAACATAAATATATTCACCATTAATATTAACTATTTTACCAAATAATCTAGTATCTTTAAATTTCATTGGTTTATTTGATATTATCTCAACAATATCTTTTATTTTGAATTGCATAAAAATAATTCTTTTGTTAAAATTGTATGCTTACCTTCAACTCTTTGAATATAAATGTGTTCTGGTTTAATAATTAAATCATCATAATAATTCATTTTTTTCTCAAGTGTAATTTCATTATGAACAGTCTTTTTATAAATATATTTATCAAAAACTCTACTATGATTATTTTTTATTATTTCACAAGCATCTTCATTTAATTCTGAAAGTAAAGGAAATAATACACCATCTTTAATTTCACAGAAATTAAAATTCTCTGTTAGATTACTATTATTATCATTTTTTAAAATACTAATAGCATCTTTTAATTCATTAATTAGAATCGTTGTTTCATTAAAAATATTTGATGCCAACCAATTTTTTAATTTAACATCCTCTAATTTATTTTCGAGATACTTAATAACTGTTTTCATTTATATAAAATCTTTTTCCTAAAATTATTTCTATTGTTTCAAAAAAAAGGTGATGAATAATCATCACCCTTATTATATTAAAATTTTATTTATATTTTTGGTACAATTTTTTCAAACAAAGAGAGAATATTTTTACCTTCTGGTGTTTGTTTCAAACTTTCCATCAAACCATTAAGTTGTGAACCACCTTTTGATGTAAAAATATCAGAAAGTTTGCCAATGCCTGATTGCACATCACCACTATTAACCAATAATTTAAGGTCTGCCTTTTCAAGTGCTTTAGCCAAAGATTCATATTGTGCAACACCTACAACTTGACTAACTTCAACTTCTTTAACTCTAATTAGGTAATCTTGGTATGATTTGTTTTCACCAATTTCTTTAGCTAATGTAGTCTGTGCAGTTACACCTGCAAGTTCCATTGCTTTTCTTGATTCTGCTTCAGATACACCTTTTGCTTTAATAACTTCAGCTTCTGCCTCACCAATTGTTTTAGTACCGATAGCATATTTCTTTTTCGCTTCTAGTTCAGCAGTTGCTTCAGTTTCAATTCTAAATTTATCGGCAAGTGATGCAATTTCAGTCTGTTCTTTTTGCTTTTGTGCTTCAATAATTGCCTTTTCTTTATTAATTTCAGCTTGTTTGATTTCATTGATTTTAACAACCTCCATTT
>Ga0209278_1000772_pt1 | contig 22042 bp, 22 predicted proteins | sample JI81BgreenDNA_FD_187504 | JGI IMG/M metagenome (GOLD analysis project Ga0209278, IMG submission 187504) | Wastewater effluent complex algal communities from Wisconsin, to seasonally profile nutrient transformation and Carbon sequestration -... | ecosystem: Engineered > WWTP > Effluent > Algae... | reverse complement strand
CGGTCGAACACATCATGCGCAACGTGAACGGCGGCTACATGATCCGCTATCTGCACCAGAACGGCGCATCGCTGTTCTTCATCGCGGTCTATCTGCACATCTTCCGCGGCCTCTACTACGGGTCCTACAAGGCCCCGCGCGAGGTGACGTGGATCATCGGCATGCTGATCTACCTGCTGATGATGGGCACGGCCTTCATGGGCTATGTGCTGCCTTGGGGTCAGATGTCCTTCTGGGGCGCGACCGTCATCACCGGCCTCTTCGGCGCCATCCCCGGCATCGGGCCGAGCATCCAGACCTGGCTGCTGGGCGGGCCTGCCGTGGATAACGCCACGCTGAACCGCTTCTTCTCGCTCCACTACCTGCTGCCCTTCGTGATCGCGGGTCTGGTGGCGGTCCATATCTGGGCCTTCCACACCACGGGCAACAACAACCCGACCGGCGTGGAAGTGCGCCGCGGGTCGAAGGAAGAGGCCGCGAAGGACACGGTTCCCTTCTGGCCCTACTACGTGATCAAGGACCTTTTCGCGCTGGCGATCATCCTGGCGGTGTTCTTCGCCATCGTGGGCTTCATGCCGAACTATCTGGGCCACCCCGACAACTACATCGAGGCGAACCCGCTGGCGACGCCCGCGCATATCGTGCCGGAATGGTACTTCCTGCCCTTCTACGCCATCCTGCGCGCCTTCACGGCGGACGTCTGGGTGGTGATCGCGGCGGAGTGGATCACCTTCGGGATCGTCGACGCCAAGTTCTTCGGCGTGCTGGCGATGTTCGGGGCCATCGCGGTCATGGCGCTGGCGCCTTGGCTGGACACCTCTTCGGTGCGGTCGGGCCGTTATCGCCCGATGTTCAAGTGGTGGTTCGCCCTGCTGGTGATCGACTTCATCGTGTTGATGTGGGTCGGCGCGATGCCTGCGGAAGAGCCCTATGCGACCATCTCGCTGATCGCATCGGCCTATTGGTTCGCCTACTTCCTGGTGATCCTGCCGCTGCTCGGCGTGATCGAAAAGCCGCTGCCGCAGCCGGCCACGATCGAGGATGACTTCAATGCCCACTACGGCAAGGCGGGCGGTTCTGCCGCTGCGCAACCGGCCGAGTGAGAAGGGAACTGACAAGATGATCAGGAAAATCGCACTCGGCACCGCCGCCGTTCTGGCCCTGACGACCGGGGTCGCCATGGCGGCGGGGGGCCACAAGGAAATCACCGATGTGGACTTCGCGCATGAAGGCCCCTTCGGCAAGTTCGACCAGTTCCAGCTTCAGCGCGGGCTTCAGGTCTATATGGAGGTCTGCTCGGCCTGCCACGGTCTGAAATACGTGCCGATCCGCACGCTGGCCGACGAGGGCGGTCCGCAACTGCCCGAGGATCAGGTCCGCGCCTTCGCGGAACAGTTCACCATCACCGATGCCGAGACGGGCGAAGACCGTCCCGGCAAGCCTACCGACCACTTCCCCGGTTCGGGCATGGAAGGGGCGCCGGACCTGTCGCTCATGACCAAGGCGCGGGCGGGCTTCTCCGGCCCCTATGGCACGGGGATGAGCCAGCTTTTCAACGGCATGGGCGGGGCGGAATACATGTATTCCGTGCTGACCCATTACGAGGAAAACCCGGAATGCGCGCCTGACGGGATCGACGGGTTCTACTACAACACCTCCTTCGACAAGGGGGCGATCCCGGATACCTGCAAGGACGAGAGTGGGGTCTCCACCATTCCCGGCAGCTGGATCGCCATGCCGCCTCCGCTGATGGATGATCTGATCACCTATCAGGACGGCACGGTCGCAACGACCAGCCAGATGGCGGAAGACGTGTCGTCTTTCCTGATGTGGGCGGCGGAACCGAAGCTGATGGACCGGCGCGAGTCGGGCTTCAAGGCGGTGGTGTTCCTGCTGATCCTCGCTTCGCTGCTGTATCTGACGAACAAGCGGATCTGGGCCGATGTGAAGGGCAAGAAGGCGGCCTAAGCCGAAGCCTGAACCGACAATCTGAAAAGCCCCGTCGAAAGGCGGGGCTTTTTGCCTTGCATCGGGGCACGAATTTTCTGCGAAAATTCGCAGATCGGACTTTCACGGAAAGTCCGATCGGATTTTTCGCAGAAAAATCCTTCTCCCCAGCCTGCGGCGCAAGGGCGCTTGGCCTTGAACGCGCGAGGGTGTAATCACCGTCGCAACAAGAATTGGGGAGCCGGACATGAGCAAGCTTGTCACCATCTATGGCGGTTCGGGCTTTGTCGGCCGTTACATCGCGCGCCGCATGGCGAAAGAGGGCTGGCGTGTCCGCGTCGCCGTCCGCAGGCCCAACGACGCCCTGTTCGTGAAGCCCTATGGCACCGTGGGCCAGGTGGAACCCGTTCCCTGCAACATCCGCGACGAAGCCTCGGTCCGGGCGGTGATGAAGGGCGCGGATGCGGTGGTGAACTGCGTCGGCATCCTGAACCACTCGGGCAAGAACAGTTTCGACGCCGTGCAGGCCGAAGGGGCCGCCCGCATCGCCCGCATCGCTGCGGAAGAGGGCGTGTCGCATCTGGTGCATCTGTCGGCCATCGGCGCGGATGCCGACAGCCCGTCGGAGTATCAACAGACCAAGGCCGCGGGCGAACAGGCCGTGCTTGCCGCCTTTCCGGCGGCGGTGATCCTGCGCCCTTCGATCATCTTCGGGAACGAGGACGGATTCTTCAACCGTTTCGCCGCGATGACGCGCTTCGGGCCGGTGCTGCCCGTGGTGGGCGCGGCGACGAAGTTCCAGCCCGTTTATGTGGATGACGTGGCGCAGGCTGCGGTCATGGGGGCAACCGGCAGTGCGGCACCGGGGATCTATGAACTGGGCGGCCCCGATGTAGAGACCTTCCGCGACCTGATGCGCCAGATGCTGCAGGTGATCCGCCGCCGCCGCCTGATCGTGAATGTGCCGTTCTTTGCGGCATCCATCATGGGCGGGGCGTTCGACCTGTTGCAGGCGGTGACACTGGGCCTGTTCCACAACGGCCTCATCACACGCGATCAGGTGCGCAACCTGAAGGCCGACAACGTGGTCTCGCCCGGGGCGAAGGGTCTGGCCGATCTGGGGATCACCCCCACGGCCATGGGCGCGGTGCTGCCGGAATATCTGTGGCGCTATCGCCCGTCTGGGCAATATGCCGCGATCAAGGAATCCGCCAAGAACCTGCGCAAGGTCTGACGGCCGCCACGGCCCGCGCGGCATGCCCGGAAGGATGCAATGGAAAACACGCTGATTGCCGCCTTTCTGGGCCTGCTGGAAGGGTTGACGGAATTCATCCCCGTCTCCTCCACCGGGCATCTGCTGCTGGCGGGGCATTTCCTTGGCTTTGACAGCCCCGGTCGCACCTTTGAGGTGGTGATCCAGCTTGGCGCGGTGCTGGCGATTCTGACGGTTTATTCGGCCAAGCTGTGGCGCGTGGTATCCACCATGCACAGCGACCCTGCCTCATTCCGCTTTGCGGTATCGGTGCTGATCGCCTTCCTGCCCGCGGTGGTGATCGGCGTGCTGGCGCATGACATCATCAAGACGGTGCTGTTCGAGACGCCGATGCTGATTGCGGTGATGCTGATCCTTGGCGGCTTCGTGCTGCTGGTGGTGGATCGCATCGCGCCGGAACCTGTGCATGAAGAGGCGATGGAGTTGCCGCTGCGCAAGGCGCTGGCCATCGGGTTCATCCAGTGTCTGGCCATGATCCCTGGCGTCAGCCGGTCGGGGGCGACCATCGTGGGGGCGCGGATGATGGGGGTGGGGAAGCGGGCCTCGGCCGAGTTTTCGTTCTTTCTGTCGATGCCGACGATGGCCGGGGCCTTTGCCTATGACATCTGGAAAAGCCGCGATATTCTGGATTTCTCGGCGGCGGTGGATATCGGCGTCGGGTTCGTCATGGCTTTCATCGCCGCCGTGCTGGTGGTGCGCTGGACGCTGGATTTCGTAAGCCGGAACGGCTTCGCCATCTTCGGCTGGTGGCGAATCATCGTGGGGTCAGGGGCGCTGATCCTGCTTTTGCTGGGTTTCTAGGCGCAATCGGAACGCGTGCTGACCTAATTTCCGGGATTTCGGACGGCTTATTTGACCTATCGCGAAAGAAACAGCATATTAGGTCAAACGTGCTGACTTTTATTCGCCCAATAGGCAAAGTAAGAAGGCGCACCCGAGACAACCCGGATGAGAGGGCGCCTCATGGCAAAGAACCGCATGCTTCAGTTCGTGACCGTTGCCAAGGAGACGCCTGAAAAGCGGCCCGCCAACCTGCGGGCGCATGATTTCCACGAAATCTACCGCGAATACGCCGCCGAAAAGGCCGCGGAACAGGCGGGGCGGTGCAGCCAGTGCGGCGTGCCCTACTGCCAGTCGCATTGCCCGCTGCACAACAACATCCCCGATTGGCTGCGCCTGACCGCCGAGGGGCGGTTGCAGGAGGCCTATGAAATCTCGCAGGCCACCAACACCTTCCCGGAAATCTGCGGCCGCATCTGCCCGCAGGATCGCCTCTGCGAAGGCAATTGCGTGATCGAACAGTCGGGCCATGGCACGGTGACCATCGGGTCGGTGGAGAAATACATCACCGATACGGCGTGGGAAAACGGCTGGGTGCAGCCGATCAAGCCGCATGCAGAGCGGACGGAGTCGGTGGGGATCATCGGCGCGGGGCCCGGCGGTCTTGCGGCGGCGGATATGCTGCGGCGCAAGGGCGTGCAGGTCACGGTCTATGACCGCTATGACCGCGCGGGGGGCCTGCTGACCTATGGGATTCCGGGGTTCAAGCTGGAAAAGCCCGTGGTCATGCAGCGCATCGAACAGTTGGAAGAGGCGGGCGTGCAATTCGTGCTGAACTGCACGGTGGGCGTGGATATCAGCTTTGACGCGATCCGGGGCCAGCATGACGCGGTGCTGATCGCGACGGGCGTCTACAAGGCGCGCGACATTTCCGCCCCCGGCGTGGGCGCGGCGGGGATCGTAAAGGCGCTGGATTATCTGACGGCCTCGAACCGCAAGAGCTTTGGCGACGAGGTTGAGGAATTCGACAGCGGCGCGCTGAATGCCGAAGGCAAGCGTGTGGTGGTCATCGGCGGGGGCGATACGGCGATGGACTGCGTCCGCACGGCCATTCGGCAGGGCGCGACATCGGTGAAGTGCCTGTATCGCCGCGACCGGGCGAACATGCCGGGATCGCAGCGCGAGGTGCAGAATGCCGAGGAGGAAGGCGTCGAATTCGTCTGGCTGACCGCGCCGAAGGGGTTCACCGGGGCGGCCCATGTCGAGGGCGTGGTGGTGCAGCGGATGCGCCTTGGCGCGCCGGATGCGACGGGGCGGCAATCGCCGGAACTGATCGAGGGCGCGGATTACGTCGAGCCCGCCGATCTGGTGGTGCAGGCGCTGGGGTTTGAGCCGGAGGAGATCCCGTCGCTCTGGGGTGTGCCGGAACTTGCCGTCACGCGCTGGGGCACGATCAAGGCCGATTTCCAGACCCATGCCACCAGCCTGCCGGGCGTCTATGCCGTGGGCGATATCGTGCGCGGGGCAAGCCTCGTGGTCTGGGCCATCCGCGACGGGCGCGAGGCGGCGGAGTCGATCCTCGCCTATCTGGCGCAGCCCGCGCAGGTCGCGGCGGAATAGGCAACGGGAAACAGGGAACCCAGATCCATGATCGCGGCACCCGGACAGGGCGAAGAGGCAAGGATGGGCGCGCAAGCGGCCCCTGCCCTGCCGCGTCTGGAGATACCGCTTCTGCGGCAGGATCGTCGCATGTGGGTCTGGTGGCACCGGGGCAGCAGCCGCCGTCTGGTGGTTGTCTTTTCGTCGGTCGGGCATGGGCCGGAGACGCCGCCACCGCTTGAATTTGCCCAGAGCGCGACGGCCGGCGGGCGCGACAGTGCCGTCTTCATCGCCGATCCGCAGCGGAGCTGGCTGAACGCGCCGCGACTGGTGGAAGAGATCGTCGAAGTGATCGAGGCCGCCCGGGACGAGGTGGGGGCCACGCAGACGGTGACCATGGGCTATTCGATGGGCGGCTTTGCCGCGCTGGCCATCGGGGGGTTCGTTCCCGTCGATGCCGCGCTGGCCTTTTCGCCGCAGATCTCGATCGACCCGGTTCTGGTGCCGGGGGAAAAGCGGTGGATGCGCTATCGCAAGCGGATCGCGGCGATCCGTATCCGTTCCGCTGCCGAACATATGGCAGAGGGGACGGCGCATACGATTTTGATGGGGCAGTCGCAGGTGGAGGCGGCGCAGGTTCGGCTGGTGCCCGAGGCGGCCAATACCGATACCTTCCTGCTGCCCGGCACGGGCCATGACAGCGCGCCGCGCGTCAAGGCGGCGGGCATCCTGCCGCAGGTGATCGACCTTGCCTTCTCGCGGCGCGGCGATGCGCTGGCCGAGCTTCTGTCCAGCCGCATGAAGGCCAGACGCAAAGGAGTTGCCGCATGATCCCGACCCGTCTGCCCCTTGCCGCGCTTGGCCTGTCCCTGCTGGCCGCGCCCGCACTGGCCGGAAGCTTCACCCCGCCCGAGGGCTGCACGGCCTTCATGACGGTGCAGTCGAAGGGCTGCCGCGTGTCGAACCACTATACCTGCGAGGCCGATCCGGCAGGCGACCAGTGGCGCGCGGATTACGATCAGGAAGGCGTCTACTTCCTGTCGCGCATCGATTCCGAGGCGCAATGGGTGGAAAGCATCGAGATCGATCCGCCCTCGCGCCAGACGCTGGACCCCAATCCCGCCGATCCGGCCTCTTTCTCGGACCTGCTGGCAACGGGGAATGACAGCTATATCTTCGGCCTGTCCAAGGACACGGGGGACCGCACCCGCGTGCGCGGGGCCGACCGGTTGACGGGCAAGCAGGTGGTGATCGACGGGATCACCCTGCAGCAGACCGAATTCAACTTCACCGAAACGGACACCGCCGGCAACGTGCTGCGCCGGTCGCGGGGGAATGAATACATCCACCCCGAATGGCGGCTGTTCTTTTCCGGCCCGTCCCAATGGGATGGCGGCGACGGGACCTATCTTCCCATCGACGGCAGCCCCGTCCAGTTCATCTTCCCCGGCGAACCCGGTTTCGCCAGCACCCAACCGCTGTTCGATTGCGATGCCGTGATGTCGTCGCTGCCGTTCCCGCCCAAGTCGTAAGGAGACCTGTGCCATGACCATCTATGACGACGCCTGGGTGAAGGCCGAAGAGGCCAAGCGGCAGTGGCTGCACGAAAACGGCCTCTACAAGCAGGACGACGAACATTCCTCCTGCGGCGTGGGACTGGTGGTTTCCATCAGCGGCAAGCCGTCGCGCAAGGTCGTGGAAAACGGCATCAACGCGCTCAAGGCCGTGTGGCATCGCGGCGCAGTCGATGCCGACGGGAAAACCGGCGACGGCGCTGGCATCCATGTGCAGATCCCCGTGCGCTTCTTCTATGACGTCGTGCGCCGCACCGGGCACGAGCCCGACCCGAACAAGCTCATCGCCGTGGGGCAGGTCTTCCTCCCCCGCACCGATTTCGGCGCGCAGGAACGCTGCCGGACCATCGTGGAAACCGAAGTCCTGCGCATGGGCCATTACATCTATGGCTGGCGCCACGTCCCGGTGAACACCGACGTGCTGGGCGAGAAGGCCAACGCCACCCGCCCCGAAATCGAACAGATCCTGATCCGCTGCGAAAAGGACATCGATCAGGAGCAGTTCGAACGCGAGCTTTACATCATCCGTCGCCGGATTGAGAAGGCAGCGGTCGCGGCGCAGATTCAGGGTCTGTATCTGTGCAGCCTGTCTTGCCGCAGCATCATCTATAAGGGGATGATGCTGGCCGAGCAGGTGGCGGTGTTCTATCCCGACCTTATGGATGAGCGGTTTGAATCGTCCTTCGCGATCTATCACCAGCGTTATTCCACCAACACCTTCCCGCAATGGTGGCTGGCCCAGCCCTTCCGCATGCTGGCCCATAACGGCGAGATCAACACGCTGAAGGGCAACGTGAACTGGATGCGCAGCCATGAGATCCGCATGGCCTCCAACAACTTCGGCGACGCTGCGGAAGACATCAAACCGATCATCCCGTCGGGCACGTCGGACTCCGGCGCGCTGGATGCGGTGTTCGAGGTTCTGGTGCGGTCGGGGCGGTCTGCGCCCATGGCGAAGACCATGCTCGTCCCCGAAGCGTGGTCGAAGACCACCACCGACATGCCGCAGGCATGGGCGGACATGTATGCCTATTGCAACTCCGTGATGGAACCGTGGGACGGCCCCGCCGCCCTTGCCATGACCGATGGCCGCTGGGTCTGCGGCGGGCTTGACCGCAACGGCCTGCGCCCGATGCGCTATGTCATCACCGGCGACGGCATGCTCATCGCCGGGTCCGAGGCGGGCATGGTGCCCGTCGATGAAACCACCATCCGCGAAAAGGGCGCGCTTGGCCCCGGTCAAATGATCGCCGTCGACATGGCCGAAGGCCGTCTCTACCACGACGCCGAGATGAAGGACAAACTGGCGGCAAGCCAGCCCTATGGCGACTGGATCGAGAAGATCGTCGATCTGAACAGCCTGCTCCGCGACGTGCCGGAAAGCGCGATGTATTCGGGGGCCGACTTGCGCCGCCGCCAGATCGCCGCCGGCTACACCGTGGAAGAGTTGGAACAGGTCCTCGCCCCCATGGCCGAGGATGGCAAGGAAATGGTCGCCTCCATGGGCGACGACACCCCGGCTGCGGTCCTGTCCAAGGTCTACCGCCCGCTGTCCCACTTCTTCCGCCAGAACTTCAGCCAGGTGACAAACCCGCCCATCGACTCGCTCCGCGAAGGGCGCGTGATGTCGCTGAAGACCCGCTTCGGCAACCTGCGCAACGTGCTGGATGAAAACAGCAGCCAGACCGAGATCCTCGTTCTGGAAAGCCCCTTCATCGCCAATGCCGAATTCGATGTGATGGTAAAGCAGTTCGGCGATCAGGTGGCCTTCATCGACTGCACCTTCCCGGTGTCGCCGGGGCTGGACGATCTGCGGCAGGGGCTGGAGCGTATCCGCGCCGAGGCCGAGGATGCGGTCCGGTCGGGCGCGGGCCATCTGGTGCTGACAGATCAGCATCAGGGGCCGGACCGGGTGCCGATGCCGATGATCCTTGCCACCTCCGCCGTGCATAGCTGGCTGACGCGCAAGGGTCTGCGCACCTTCTGCTCCATCAACGTCCGCTCGGCGGAATGTATTGATCCGCATTACTTCGCGGTGCTGATCGGCTGCGGCGCGACCACGGTGAACGCCTATCTGGCGCAGGATTCGATTGCCGACCGGATTTCGCGCGGGCTGCTGGAAGGCAGCCTGACCGATGCGATGCGGCGCTATCGCGATGCCATCGACGCAGGTCTGTTGAAGATCATGTCCAAGATGGGGATCTCGGTCATCTCCAGCTATCGCGGCGGGTTGAACTTTGAGGCCGTGGGTCTGTCGCGCGCCATGGTGGCGGAATACTTCCCCGGCATGCAGTCCCGGATTTCGGGGATTGGCCTGACCGGCATCGAGCAGAAGCTGGAAGAGGTCCACGCGAAGGGCTGGCTCGGCGGTGCCGACGTCCTGCCCATCGGCGGCTTCTACAAGGCGCGGCGGTCGGGTGAAAAGCACGCATGGGAAGCGCAGACGATGCACATGCTGCAATCGGCCTGCGATCGGGCGAGCTATGACATCTGGAAGCAGTACAGCGCGGCGATGCGGGCGAACCCGCCGATCCATATCCGTGACCTGCTGGACATCAAGGCGCTGGGCAAGCCGGTGCCGATTGAGGAAGTCGAGTCGATCACATCCATCCGCAAGCGGTTTGTCACGCCGGGGATGAGCCTTGGCGCGCTGTCGCCCGAGGCGCACAAGACGCTCAACGTGGCGATGAACCGGATCGGGGCAAAGTCGGACAGCGGCGAGGGCGGCGAGGACCCGGCGCATTTCGTGCCGGAACCCAATGGCGACAATCCGTCGGCCAAGATCAAGCAGGTGGCATCCGGGCGCTTTGGTGTGACGGCGGAATATCTGAACGCCTGCGAGGAATTGGAGATCAAGGTCGCGCAGGGGGCGAAGCCCGGCGAGGGCGGGCAGTTGCCGGGGATGAAGGTGACGGCGCTGATCGCGCGGCTGCGCCATTCGACGCCGGGCGTGACGCTGATTTCGCCGCCGCCGCACCATGACATCTATTCCATCGAGGATCTGGCGCAGCTGATCTATGACCTGAAGCAGATCAACCCGCGCGCCAAGGTGACGGTGAAGCTGGTTTCGGCCAGCGGCGTGGGCACCATCGCAGCGGGCGTGGCGAAGGCCAAGGCCGATGTCATCCTGATCTCCGGCCATAACGGCGGCACGGGGGCCTCCCCCGCCACGTCCATCAAATACGCGGGCCTGCCGTGGGAGATGGGCCTGACCGAGGCGCATCAGGTTCTCGCCATGAACAACCTGCGCGAACGCGTCACGCTCCGCACCGATGGCGGCCTGCGCACGGGCCGCGACGTGGTGATGGCGGCCATGATGGGGGCCGAGGAATATGGCATCGGCACCGCCGCCCTGATCGCCATGGGCTGCATCATGGTCCGGCAGTGCCAGTCCAACACCTGCCCCGTCGGCGTCTGCACCCAGAACGAGGCGCTGCGCGCCAAGTTCACGGGTTCGGCGGACAAGGTGGTGAACCTCATCACCTTCTACGCGCAGGAGGTGCGGGAAATCCTCGCCTCCATCGGCGCGCGGTCGATGGATGAGATCATCGGGCGGGCGGACCTTCTGACACAGGTCAGCCGTGGCCATGCCGCGCTGGATGACCTTGACCTCAATCCGCTGCTCATCACGGTGGATGGCGCCTCGAGGATCACCTACGACCGGTCCAAGCCGCGCAATGCGGTGCCAGACACGCTGGATGCGGAAATCATCCGCGATGGCGCGCGTTTCTTCGAAGATGGCGAAAAGATGCAGCTTTCCTATGCGGTGCGGAACACGCTTCGCACCATCGGGACGCGGGCCTCTTCGCATATCGTGAAGAAGTTCGGGATGCGGAACAGCCTGCAGCACGACCACCTGACGGTGAAACTGACGGGGTCCTGCGGGCAGTCGCTGGGCGCCTTCTCCGTGCGTGGCCTCAAGATCGAAGTGCAGGGCGATGCCAACGACTATGTCGGCAAAGGCCTGTCCGGCGGCACGATCACCGTGCGTCCGATGATGTCCTCCCCGCTGAAGGCAGAGGAGAACACGATCATCGGCAACACCGTGCTTTACGGCGCGACCGACGGCTACCTCTTCGCCTCCGGCCGCGCGGGCGAACGCTTCGCGGTGCGCAACTCCGGCGCGAAGGTGGTGGTCGAAGGCTGCGGTTCCAACGGCTGCGAGTACATGACCGGCGGCGTCGCGGTGATCCTTGGCCGGATCGGCGCGAATTTCGGCGCGGGCATGACGGGCGGCATGGCCTATGTCTATGACCCGGATGGGGTGGCCGAGGATTTCATGAACCTCGAATCCATCCTGACCTGCGGCATCGGCCATCCGCATTGGGAGGCGCAGTTGCGCGGCCTGATCGAACGCCACCATGCCGAGACGGGTTCCCGCATCGCCGAGCGCATCCTTGCCAATTGGGAGGCGGAGAAGCGCAACTTCCTGCAGGTCTGCCCGAAGGAAATGCTGCCGCATCTGGCGCATCCCCTCTCGGACGAGGCGGCCAAGGTCCCGGCCGAGTAAGGCGCAGGCGGCCCCGACGAATTTTCTGCGAAAATTCCGGGGCCGCCGCGCCTGATTTTTCGCAGAAAAATCGTGCGCGCGGCCAGATGCGGGCGCGGCACCGCTGCGCCTTGCCTTGACCCCGGCACCCTGTGCATGGCTATTGTCCCGCGATGACCGACAGCCCCGAGAAACCCGCCCGAAAGCCGCGCAAGACGGCCGCGTCCAGCGCGCGGGCACCGCTGAAGCGGCGCATCCTGCGCTGGACCGGGCGCATCGCGGCGGGGATCGCCGGCTTTTTCGCCGTGCTGATCCTGCTGTTTTCCTTCCTGCCGCCGCCCATCAACCTTTACCAGCTTGGCGAGAGCGCCCGCTTGGGCGGGATCGAGAAGGACTGGGTCCCGATGGAAGAGATCGCCCCCGTCATGGCGCGCTCCGCCGTGGCGGCGGAGGATGCGAATTTCTGCCTGCATTGGGGCTTTGACATGGCCGCAATCCGCGAGGCGGTGGCGGAGGGATCGAACCGGGGCGCCTCGACCATCAGCCAGCAGATGGTGAAGAACGTCTTCCTCTGGCATGGCCGCTCCTGGCTGCGCAAGGCGATGGAGGCGGTGCTGACGCCCGTGGTGGAAACCCTCTGGTCCAAGCGGCGCATCCTCGAGGTCTATCTGAACGTGGCCGAATTCGACGAGGGCGTCTTCGGCGTGCAGGCGGCGGCGCAGCATCATTTCGGGGTGGATGCGCGCGACCTGACGCCCACGCAGGCGGCGCGGCTGGCCGCCGTGCTGCCCGATCCCAAGGGGCGTTCGGCCTCGAACCCGTCGAACTTCGTCCGGTCGCGGACGCGCTCCATCATCTCGGGGGCGGAAACCATCGCGGCGGATGGTCGGGCCGCGTGTTTTCAGGAATGAGCCGTTGAATTCCGCCCCCTGACGGGGCTAAGGACATCTGACCGTTTCATGACATGACGGAAGCGCTTTCCCGATGATCCGCCTCTATCACTTTCCGCTCTCGCCCTATTGCCGCAAGGTGCGCCTGACGCTGGCCGAGAAGCGACTGGAGGTGGAGCTGGTGGAAGAGCGGTATTGGGAACCCTCGCCCGATTTCCTGCGCCGCAACCCGGCGGGCAAGGTGCCGGTCCTGCGCTGGGACAATCGCGTGATGTCGGAAAGTCAGGCGATCTGCGAATATCTGGAAGAGGCGGTGCCGACGCCGCAACTGATGCCGCGCGACCCTGAGGCCCGCTATGAGGTGCGCCGCCTCTGCGCCTGGTTCGACGACAAGTTCCATGACGAGGTGACGTCGAAGCTGCTCTATGAGCGGGTGAACAAGAAGGTCATGGGTCAGGGCTACCCAGACAGCAAGAACGTCAAATTCGGGGCGAGCCGGATCAAGTACCACCTCGATTACATGGGCTGGCTCTTGGATCAGCGGCGCTGGCTGGCGGGCGATGTGATGACGCTGGCCGATCTGACCGCGGCGGCGCATCTATCCTGCCTCGACTATATCTCGGATGTCGATTGGAACCGGTCGGCGGCGGTGAAGGACTGGTATGCGAAGGTGAAGTCGCGCCCCTGTTTCCGCACGCTTTTGGCCGATCAGGTGCCGGGCTTCCCGCCGCCGCCGCATTACGCGGATCTGGATTTCTGACCGCAGCACGCGGGGCCGTCCGGATCATTGGGTATTTGGGCCGAGACGAAGATGCATGATCTCAGGACCAGATTGGAGGCGCAGGCGCGGGCCGAGGGGTTCGCCGCGCTGGGCATCTGCGCTCCGGATGCGGTGCCCGAGGCGGCGGAACGTCTGGCCGCCTTCCTGAACGATGGCCGGCAGGGGCAGATGGGCTGGATGGCCGAGCGCGTGGAGTGGCGGGGAAGCGCCGCCGCGCTCTGGCCCGAGGCGCGTTCGGTCATCATGCTGGCCGAGCCCTATACGCCCGAGGGCGACCCGCTGGCGGTGCTGGACCAGCCCGCGCGCGCGGCCATCAGCGTCTATGCGCAGGGGAAGGATTACCACGATCTGGTCAAGCGGCGGCTGAAGCGGCTGGGGCGGTGGCTGCTGGATCAGGCGGGGCAGGGCGAGGCGATCAAGGTCTTCGTCGACACCGCGCCGGTGATGGAAAAGCCCTTGGCGCAGGCGGCGGGCTTAGGCTGGCAGGGCAAGCATACCAATCTGCTGTCGCGCGGCCTTGGCAACTGGTTCTTCCTTGGCGCGATCTTCACCACGCTGGACCTGCCCAAGGATGCGCCGGAGGTCAGCCATTGCGGAAGCTGCACCGCCTGTCTGGACATCTGCCCCACCAAGGCTTTTCCCGCGCCCTATCAATTGGACGCGCGGCGCTGCATTTCCTATCTGACGATCGAACATCGCGGGCCGGTGGATGTGGCGCTGCGGCCCCTGATGGGCAACCGCATCTATGGCTGCGACGATTGCCTTGCCGTCTGCCCGTGGAACAAGTTCGCGCAGGCCGCGACGGAAATCGGCTATCAGCCGCGCGTGGGTGCGCCGGAGCTTGCGGAATTGGCGGGGCTGGACGATGCCGCCTTCCGCGCGCGCTTTGCGGGAAGCCCGATCAAGCGGATCGGGCGCGACCGGTTCATCCGCAACGTGCTTTACGCCATCGGGAATTCCGGGCTGCCCGCCCTACGCGGCGTGACCCTGCGCCTGCTGGACGATCCCGATCCCGCCGTGGCCGATGCCGCGCGCTGGGCGGTGGATCGCCTGCCCTGAGGGGCCTTGTAGGCAGACAAACGGATGGGCGCGCCTTCCGGGTTTGGGGCTTTGGCAAATCGATGCTAGGCTGATCGCCCGTCAGTCTTGGGAGGACGACATGAGCAAGCATCTGGCCGACAAGCGCAGCCCTTCGACAGGGGCGCGCGTGAAGCAGTTCCTGCGCCTTGCCCGCAGCCCACGCGAGACATGGCATCGCCCGCGGGGCGAGGCCGGGCCGTCGCGTCTGGTGCAGTTCCTGCGGATCGAGCGCGGGCGGACGGCCTAGCGCGGACGGAGCCTGTCGCGCAGGGCCATCAGGTCGTCGCGCATCTGCGTGGCGGCGTCCAGCGTCAGGCCCGTGCGGTGAAGGAAGCAGGGCGGCACATCGGCGGCCCGTGCGGCCAGCGCGCGGCCTTCCTCCGTCAAGGTCAGGCGGACCTGCCGTTCATCGGCACTGTCGCGGCGGCGCGTGATCCAGCCCGCCTGTTCCAACCGCTTCAACAGCGGCGTCAGCGTGTTGCTGTCGAGCATGAGCGCCGCCCCGATCTGCCCCACCGTCTGCCCATCCTCGACCCAGAGCGCCGAAAGGGCGAGGTATTGTGGGTAGGTCAGACCCAGCGGATCCAGCAGCGGTTTGTAGGCCGCCTGCATGGCATGGGCCGCCGAATAGAGCGCGAAGCAAAGCATCCGGGGCGGGGGAAGGCGGCGTGGGTCATCCATGGGATCAAGATATGTCGCGCACGATGAAGGCGCAAGCGATGGAGAAAGGCTTGACGGGCGGCCTGGTTCCGGCTATCTATATCGCATACGATTTAATCGTAAGCGATGTGAAAAGGGAGACATGCGATGTCCGTTGACCCGAAATACTGGACCGAGGCGCAGGCGACCGGCGGGGGCCGCAACGGCGTGGCCAAGCTGGCCGATGGCAAGCTGACGGTGACGATGACCAGCCCCAAGGAACTGGGCGGCTCTGGCGCCGGGCATAACCCCGAAGAGCTTTTCGCCATCGGCTATGCCGCCTGCTATCTGGGCGCGATGCGCTTTGCCGCCAGCAGCGAAAAGCTTGGCACGGTTCCCGACAATGCCACGGTGGATGCGCATGTGGGCATCGGCCCGCGGTCGGATGGCGGGTTCGGCCTGCAGGTTAAACTGGTGGTGAAGATGCCGGGCGTGGATCGCGCCATGGTGGAAAAGATCGCGGAACGCGGCCATTTCATCTGCCCCTATTCCAACGCGACCAAGGGCAACATCGTGGTGGAAACCGTTGTGGCCTGACCTCTAGGTGACGGCATCGCCGCAGTCACATCCCGCTGCGGCGATGACTCTTTCTTACAAGGCATCCAGCCCGACGGAATTCGTGCTAGGCTTTCATTCGGTCAGTATAGGTTCAGTGCCCATGGAAGACGTCGAAACCATCGTGCGCGACCGCCTTGGAACAAGGCGGGTCAGCGGGATTCGAATGCAAGAGACGCGAAATGCCGATGGAGAGAGCGTGCTGCGCATCTTCGTCGTCTATGATGGCGGAAGCGCTGCGCCCACGCCCGAAGAAATGCAAGGCGTGATTTCCGACCTGTGGGAGAAGGCCATCCGCGATGGCCGTCCTGATTATGTGGTGCCCAGTTTCATCTCGTCGGACGATGCCCGGAACCTCAGGACGGCTTAGCCTCGATCTCATCAAATGCTCCGCCAAGCGCATCAGCGCTCCGGCCACCTGCACTGAGGCGGATCTGCGCAGGGCGACCAGCGATCTCGATTACGCTTTGTTCCACGCGCTGTGCGAGGAGCTCGCCCAGTTGGTCGCCGAAGCACCGACCGACGCTGGCTATCGCGACAGTTTCACGATGCTTTACCGCATGCCCAATCATGGGCCTGTCGTGCAGCGATGCCGTGATGCCATCGGTCGTAGCGACATGACGACGGTCCAGAAGGAGTTTGCCGAAACCCTGATGACGATGAAGGCAAAGCGCGACCTTGCCGATTACGACCCTTTTGCCGTCTTCAACATTTCCGAAGTCGGCAATGACTTGATGAATGTGACACGGACGCTCAACCGCTTTCTCGCCGAAAAAGAAAAAGAGCGCCGTCGCTTGGCGCTCTTCCTTGGTCTCGATGTCAGAAGGGCACGCTGACCCTTACGCCCGCACCATCCGCTCATACTCCGTCGCGATGCGCTTCGTCAGGTCGCCCACCTCGAAGTTGTAGTCCCCGATCTGCCCCACCGGCGTCACTTCCGCCGCGGTCCCCGTCAGGAAGCACTGCTGGAACCCTTCCAACTCCTCCGGCATGATGCGCCGCTCATGCACCTTGATCTGCATGTCCTTCAGCATCCCGATCACCGTCTGCCGCGTGATCCCGTTCAGGATCGCGTCCGGGATGGGCGTATGCACTTCCCCATCCTTGACGAAGAAGATGTTCGCCCCGGTCGCCTCGGCCACATAGCCGCGATAGTCGAACATCATCGCGTCGCTGCAGCCCTTCGCCTCGGCCGCGTGCTTGGACATGGTGCAGATCATGTAAAGACCCGCCGCCTTGGCCGCATGGGGGATGGTTTCGGGCGAGGGCCGCTTCCACTTGGCAATGTCCAGCTTCGCGCCCTTGAACTTCGCATCGCCGTAATAGTTGCCCCAGGTCCAGGCGGCCACCGCCAACCGGATCGGGTTCCGCTTCGAGGCCACGCCCATATCTTCACCCGCACCCCGCCATGCGATGGCGCGCACATAGGCATCCGTCAGGTTGTTGGCCTTCAGCACCGCCTCTTTCGCCGCGTTGATCTCTTCCACGCTGAAGGGCAGCGGCATGTCCAGCAACTCGCCCGATTTCCGCAGGCGTTCGGAATGCTCGGTCGATTTGAAGATCTTGCCGTTATAGCAGCGCTCCCCCTCGAACACCGCGCTGGCATAGTGCAGCGCATGGGTCAGGATGTGGACATTCGCGCCACGCCATTCCACCAGCTTGCCATCCATCCAGATGAACCCGTCGCGATCGTCATAGCCAGCCATGTCCCACTCCCAAGGGCGAAGTTTCCGAATGTTGCGTCTGTTAAGTCCGTATCGGACATAATATTGCGCAAAACCGGGGTTGAGCTAACAGTTGTGACTTGGAAAGTCAACAAGGCTGACGTAAATTCGCCGTCAGCCAAAGGAGGACGCGATGGCCGAGGGCAATGCGGGGGGTGAAAGCCTCCTGTTCCTGACCGATGAACAGCTTCGCAAGGGCATCGAGGCGATGTTTTTCGCCTATCGCGGTTTCACCGCCGATCCCGACCGCATCTTGGAAGGGATGGATTACGGCCGCGCGCATCACCGGGCGATCCATTTCATCCACCGCTCGCCGGGGACGACGGTTTCGAACCTGCTGTCGATCCTTGGGGTCACCAAGCAAAGCCTGAACCGCGTGCTGCGCAGCCTGATCGATGACGGTCTGGTGGAGGCGCGGGTGGGCCGGTCGGACAAGCGGGAACGCAACCTCTATCTTACCGCCAAGGGGCAGGAACTGGAGCGCCAGCTTTCGGATGCCCAGCGCGCGCGGATGCGGGCGGCCTATCGCGCGGCGGGGCCTGCGGCGGTGCAGGGCTTCCGCACCGTGCTGGAGGCGATGATGGACCCAGAGATGCGGCGGCAGTATCAATCCTTGCGTGAGGGAGAGAAATGACCGAACCGCAGGCGCATCTTCTGGTCGTCGACGATGACGAACGCATCCGGGGCCTTCTGCAGAAGTTCCTGATGCGGAACGGCTATCTGGTGACGGTGGCGCGCGATGCCGCGCAGGCGCGGCGCCTGCTGGCGGGTCTGGATTTCGACATGATCGTTCTGGACGTGATGATGCCGGGCGAGGATGGCATCACCCTGACGCGCGAATTGCGGGCGCGGCATGCGGTGCCCATCCTGCTCTTGACCGCGCGTGGAGAGACGGCGAACCGCATCGAGGGGCTAGAGGCCGGGGCCGACGATTATTTGGTCAAGCCCTTCGAACCCAAGGAACTTCTGCTGCGGATCAACGCGATCCTGCGCCGCGTGCCGCAGGTGCAGCCTGCCGTGCCCGCGCCCAAGGTCCTGCATATGGGTGCCGTCCGCTATGACATGGACCGGGGCGAATTGTGGCGCGGCCCCGATCTGGTGCGCCTGACCGCGACCGAGGCCGCGCTGATGCGGCTTTTCGCGGCGCAACCCGGCACCCCCATCGCGCGTGAGCGGTTGGTGGGCGATGCGGGCAAACCCGGCGAAGAGGGCGCGCAGGAACGCGCCGTCGACGTGCAGATCACCCGCCTGCGCCGCAAGATCGAGGAAGACCCCCGCCAACCCCGCTATCTGCAGACCGTCCGGGGCGAAGGCTACATGCTCCAGCCCGATTGACCCCACGGATTGATGCGGTTTCCCGATTGACCGGGGGCGAAGCCTTGCTACCTTCCGCCCGCCCGATGATGGGTGTTGTGTGGAGTTTGCGATGAAGACGATCTGGGCGGCTGCCATGGCGGCCATCTGCGCTGCGGCACCGGCAATGGCCGAAGAGGTGTTGCAGGACTATGCCGAGGCGGGCGGTTGGGCGATTGCCATCGACCCGACGCTGAACAATGGCTGCCTGATGTATGGCGAATTCGACGATCAATCCGTGGTCCGCATCGGCATCGATATGACGACGGGCTTCGGCTATATCCTCTCGGCCAATCCAGCATGGGGCGACATCGTCGAAGGCCAGTCCTATCCCGTCACGATCTCGCTGGATGACAAATCCTTCGACGGGCAGGCGGTCGGCTATCCGATCGACGATCTTCCGGGCGCGAATGTCGATTTCGACAACCCCGATTTCCTCGCCCTTCTGGTCGAGGCCCAGAACCTGACCCTCTCGCATGATGGGGCAGAGGTGATGTCTCTGGATGTCTCCGGCTCGGCCGAGGCGGTCGCGGCCCTGATCGAATGTCAGGATGCACAGAACGCCGCTTCCGGCGGCTAAGGCTTCCGGCGCGCGCGGCCTGCGCTATGCTCCCCATTCCAAGCCAAGGGAAATGCCATGGTCACGCGCGTCTATCATCATCCCGATTTCGCGGGGCACGTCACCCCTCCTGGCCACCCGGAACAGGTGGCCCGCCTTGCCGCCGTGGAACATGGGCTTTCCGACCTGCCGGTGGAACGGCACGAGGCACCGATAGCCGCCGATGACGAGGTGCTGCGCTGCCACCCGGCCGCCTATCTGGCTAAGGTGCGCCGCGCGATCCCGACCGAGGGTTGGGTCGCGCTGGATGGCGACACGATCCTGTCGCCCGGTTCTCTGGCCGCCGCACTGCGGGCGGTGGGGGGCATCGCGGCGGCGGTGGATGCGGTCATGGCGGGGCAGGCGCAGAATGCCTTCGTCGCGGGCCGCCCGCCGGGGCACCATGCGGAAACCGCCACGGCGATGGGCTTCTGCCTCTTCGGCACCGTGGCCATCGCCGCCAAACGCCTGCTCGATCACCACGGCCTCTCCCGCGTCGCCATCGTCGATTTCGACGTCCACCACGGCAACGGCACGCAAGACCTGCTTTGGGACGAACCGCGCATCCTCTTCGCCTCCACCCATCAGATGCCGCTCTATCCCGGCACGGGCCGCGCCGATGAACGGGGGGCGCATGGCAACATCCTGAACCACCCGCTGCGCGCCGGCACGGGCAGCGCGGCGATGCGCGCCGCCTATGATGGCCATATCCTGCCCGCGCTGGAGGCCTTCGCCCCCGAATTCCTCCTGATCTCTGCCGGATTCGATGCCCACAGCGCAGACCCGCTCGCCTCTCTCGAATGGCAGGCCGAAGATTACGCTTGGCTCACCCGCCGCCTCTGCGATCTGGCCGACCGGCACGCCAATGGCCGCATCGTCTCGACACTGGAAGGCGGATATGATCTTGCTGCGCTTCAGGCCTCGGTGGCCGCGCATGTGGGCGTGTTGGAGGAACGTGGCAGATGACCGCAAAACCCGTATCCGAAATGACCTTCGAAGAGGCCATGGCCGCGCTGGAGCAGGTCGTGAACCAATTGGAACGCGGCGAGGTGGCGCTGGAGGAATCCATCGCCCTTTATGAACGCGGCGCTGCCCTGAAAAAGCACTGCGCCGACAAACTGGCCGCAGCCGAAGCCAAGGTCGAACTGATCCGCGCGCAGGAAGGCCGCGCCGTGGGCACCACCCCGGCGGAGGGGATGTGACCTTCACCGAAACCCTCACCCGCGACGCCGCCGCCATCGAGTCGCGTCTGATGCAGGCGCTGGACCACCGCGCCGACCAGCCCGTGATCCACGCCATGCGCTATGCCCTGCGCGGCGGCAAACGCCTGCGCGGCTTCCTCGTTCTGGAAAGCGCACGGATGCACGGCCTGACCGACGCGCAAGCCATCAGCGCCGCCGCGGCGGTAGAGGCACTCCACGCCTATTCCCTCGTCCACGATGACATGCCCTGCATGGATGACGACGACCTGCGCCGGGGCCAGCCCACCATCCACGTGAAATGGGATGAGGCGACGGCGGTCCTCGCAGGCGACGCGCTGCAAACCCTTGCCTTCGAACTCCTCACCGATCCCGCGCTGGGCTCAGGCGACACCCGCATCGCCCTCGTCGCGGGCCTTGCCAAGGCGTCGGGCGCCGAAGGCATGGTTCTGGGGCAAGCGCTGGATATCGCCGCCGAAACCGCAACCGCGCCCCTGACGCTGGACCAGATCACCGAATTGCAGGCAGGCAAGACAGGTGCCCTGATCCGCTGGTCGGCAGAGGCGGGCGCAATCCTCGCAGGTGCGAACCCGAAACCGCTTGCGAATTACGCCACCGCGCTCGGCCTTGCCTTCCAAATCTGGGACGATGTGCTGGATGTGGAGGGCGACCCGGAAAAGACCGGCAAGCGCCTGCACAAGGATGCCGATGCAGGCAAGGCCACCTTCGTCTCGCTCCTCGGCCTCGATGCGGCAAAGGCGCGCGCCCGGGCTTTGATTTCCGAGGCGGAAACCCACCTTTCCCCCTATGGCGACCGGGCCGCGAACTTGATCGCCTGCGCCCGCTTCGTTATCAGCCGCGACACGTGACGCGCTCCCCTTTTCCTTGCCACCGGAAGGCAGCATGACAGACCGCCCCAAGACCCCGCTGCTTGACCGTGTCGCCGCGCCCGCCGATCTCAAGGGCCTTTCCGACCGCGAACTCCGGCAGGTGGCAGACGAACTCCGCGCGGAAACGATCAGCGCCGTTTCGGTGACGGGCGGCCATCTTGGCGCGGGGCTGGGTGTGGTGGAACTGACCGTCGCCCTCCACGCCGTCTTCGACACCCCGCGCGACAAGCTGATCTGGGACGTCGGCCACCAGTGCTATCCGCACAAGATCCTGACCGGACGCCGCGACCGCATCCGCACGCTGCGCACCGAAAACGGCCTGTCGGGTTTCACCAAACGCAGCGAATCCCCCTACGATCCCTTCGGCGCCGCCCATAGCTCCACCTCGATCTCCGCCGCGCTGGGCTTTGCCGCCGCGCGCGACCTTGGCGGCGATCCGGGCGACGCCATCGCGGTGATCGGCGATGGTTCCATGTCCGCCGGCATGGCCTTCGAGGCGATGAACAACGCAGGCCACCTGAAGACCCGCCTCTTCGTCATCCTCAACGACAACGAAATGTCCATCGCGCCGCCCGTCGGCGCGCTCTCCTCCTACCTCTCCCGACTCTATG
>Ga0209278_1000771_pt1 | contig 22045 bp, 23 predicted proteins | sample JI81BgreenDNA_FD_187504 | JGI IMG/M metagenome (GOLD analysis project Ga0209278, IMG submission 187504) | Wastewater effluent complex algal communities from Wisconsin, to seasonally profile nutrient transformation and Carbon sequestration -... | ecosystem: Engineered > WWTP > Effluent > Algae... | reverse complement strand
GCATAGATCATGTCTATGGGAACTATTGCCGATTGCCGTCTGGCGTGATGGGCCAGTTTTTACAACGCTCATACCGCTGCGAACCTCAACCATTCCGCATGCTTCGCTGCCTCTGGGCACCGCTGCGGAAACAGAACGCGAGTACAGACACATGACCGGAGTACGCGTCGGAAAGCGGATCATCGGCGGGCAATCGCCCGTCACCATCGGTTGGGAGAATGTGCCCAAGGTGGAAGGTGGCCCGTTCAAACGGCTGTTCTTCACCTGGTTCCAGCCCGCTGTCCTGTTTTCGATGATCCTGTTCTGGTATTATGCGCCGAATTCGATCGCCAAGGCATCGACCGCCATCGGCATCGGCATTGCCTTTCGCGCCTTCCTGCTGGCGCTGGAATGGGTCAACCCGCGCTACAAGAGCTGGGAGCTGACCTGGAAAGAATGCGTCACCGACCTGTTCTATGTCGGGCTGGGCTATACCATCCTCAACCTGGTCGACAATTTCCTGGGCAGCGAGGTCCTGATCGCCAATCTGCTCAGCACTTTCGACTGGGACAAGTTCGCATGGTTCACCGGCCTGCCGCTGCTGGCCCAGGCGTTCCTGATCCTGTTCATCTTCGATTTCGGCCAGTATTGGATGCACCGCGGCATGCACAACTGGTACCCGCTCTGGCTCACCCATTCGGTGCACCATTACATCACCCAGCTGAACATCAACAAGGGCGCAGTCGGCAACCCGGTCGAGCTGTTCCTGATCGGTTTAGGCATCGGCGGCCTGTTCGACTTCCTGCCGCGCGCGGCGCTGCTGGCGGGCGCGATCGGCATGTCGATCGGCGTGTACCAGCACATCAACGTGCGCTTCAACACGCCTGCCTGGTGGCGCTTCCTGTTCAACACGACCGAGCATCACAGCCTGCACCATTCGCAGGATTTTGAAGCGACGCGCAGCAACTATGCGAGCAACTTCATCTTCATCGACCGCATCTTCGGCACCTGTGTCGATGGCGAGGCGGAACTGCTGGGCATGGAAGGCGGACGCCGCATGTCGATCCGCGAACAGATGACCTATCCGTTCACCGAGGGATGGAAGACGATGAAGGAGCGGTTCGGCAAGGCCGACACGACCCATGTGGTGCCGGCAGAATGAGCGGCCAGGCACAGGCCATGCCGGGTGGTGAAGCGCCTGCCATGGTGGCCGACAGCGATGGCCGCTCCTGGATGCGGCTCATCGACTGGATCTGGACCGTGCGCGGCGACATCCTGCTGCCCGAGGATCTGAGCGCCGAACAGGCCTTCGCCCGGCTCGACCCGTTCTTCCACGAGCCCGGCACCCGGTTCGACCGGTCCGACGACAGCCTGACCTTCTCCAAGAAGGACCCGGTGGCGCAGGACAAGATGTCGATCTACGACACCGGCGTGCTGCGCATTGAGCGCGATGCTGGTGGCGCGGTGCTGCGGTACTGGATGACGAGCAAGTCGCTGCTGTTCTGCTTCCTTGCGCCCCTGCTGTTCGTCGCTTTTGGCCAGTTGATCGTCGGTGTCGGCCTGCTGGCAGGCCCCGGGACCGAGCAGGCGGACAAGAAAAAGGACGAGAAGAAGAAGGACGAGGTCCGCCCGCTGCACTGGATCGACAAGGCGCTCGGCGCGCCCGAACCGGAAAAGCCCAAAAAGGACGCAAAGGACAAGAAGGAAGGCAAGAACCAGTTCTCGCCCACGTCCGCCTATGTCTTTGCCGGGCTGTTCGCGCTGCTCTACATCATCGGACGGATCCTGGAGGACAAGCTGATCCGGCGCAGGTTCCAGCGTAGCCTGGCCGGGGGCTGATCCGGCGCGCCGACCGCCGCATCGTACCGACATGATTGCCCAGCGCTCCCGCGCCGTCTAAGCCCCAGGCCATGACGTCCGGAACATATATGGCATGAGCAGGTGGCAATTCGACGCGCAGACCGATGACATCCGCCCGCTGATCAAGGCTGCACGCGCCGGTGGCGTGCGCCATGCCATCGCCACGCTGGTCGAAACATCGGGCCCCGCGCCGCGCGAGATCGGCGCGCAGATGCTGATCACCGATACGCAGCATTGGGGCTATCTGTCCGGCGGCTGTATCGAGGCCGATGTCGCCCGGCATGCGCGCGAAGCCCTGGCCGAGGGCATGTCCAGGCTGCTACGCTATGGCGAGGGCAGCCCGTGGATGGACATCCGCCTCGCCTGCGGCACCGGCATTTCGGTGCTGGTCGAACCGCTTGCGATCGACGAGCCTGCCATCGGCACACTGGTCGCGGGATTTGATGCGCGGCACCCGGTCATCTGGTCGAGCGATGGCCTGCATCGCGATGCAGGCAAGGCCGAATGCGCCACGCCCTTCCAATGGGACGGCCAACGCTATGTTCGCAGCTATGAGCCGGTGCTGAAGCTGGTCCTGATCGGCGAGGATGCGACCGCGCTGGCCTGCGCAACTTTGGGCCAGGACATGGGGATCGAGGTCATCCTCATCACGCCCAACGGCCCCGAGCAGCCGCCCTTCGATGGCATCGGCTATCACCGCAGCGCTGCCGCGACCGCAATGGCGGCCACCGGGCTGGATCGCTGGACCGCGGTCGCGGTGCTGACGCATGATCGCGACGATGACGAGGCAGCGCTGGCGGCGGCGCTGGTATCGGATGCCTTTTATGTCGGCGCGATCGGCGCGCGCGTCCGCCTGGAGCAGCGCTTCGGGCATCTGCGCGCGCATGGTGTCAGCGAGGCGCAGATGGCGCGGCTGCATGCGCCGATCGGGCTTCAGGGCTTCGGCAAGGCTCCGCGCGATATCGCGCTTTCGGTGGTGGCAGAGGTCGCGCGCGAATTCCACAGCCGCTCGGCCAGCGCCAGCCCATCGGCATCGTCGATATCCAGCACCGCCCCGATATCGTCGGTCTCCAGATAGGCCGTATCGTCGCGCCTGCGCCGGAGCAGTTCGCCCGCGCCTGCATCGCCTTCCAGCGCCATCAGCATCGGCAGTGCGGCACGGCTGAAGGCCACCGGATGGCCAGGCCTGCCCTGCACTCTGGGGCGCGCAGCAAAGCCCGATGCCTGCGCGCGCTCTGCCAGCTCCGCGCACATATCGACAGGCACCAACGGCATGTCGCCCAGAAACAGGAACAAGCCTGCGCCCGTATCGGCAAAGGCCGAGCAGCCCGCGCGGATCGACGCCGCCATGCCCTGATCCCAGTCCGCCGCCTCGACCATCCGGCAGTCCAGCCCGGCGAGCGCGCGCGCAATCTCGGCCGAGTGTGCGCCGGTCACAACGACAAGATCGTCAAAGCCGGCAGCCGCAACAGCCTCGAGCGTACGCCGGATGACCGGCGCGCCAGCGAGCGGTGCGAGCAGCTTGGCACCGCCGAAGCGGCGCCCCGCGCCTGCCGCCAGCACCAGCGCACGCCATCCGGTCAGCGGCATGGCGTGCGCTGCTGGCTCAGGCCTTGGCCTGGGTCAGGATCGGCAGCGTGCGGATACGCTTTCCGGTCGCGGCGAACAGCGCATTGGCCAGCGCGGGTGTGGCTGGCGGAACGCCCGGTTCGCCGATGCCGCCAATCTTCGCCCCGCTTTCGATGAAATGGACATCGACGGCGGGCGGCGCATCGGCCAGCTTGATCAGCGGATAATCGCTGAAATTGCTCTGCACCACCGCGCCTTTGTCGATAGTGATCGCCTCGCCAATGGCCGAGGACAGCCCCATGATCAGGCCGCCTGCAATCTGCGCCTCGGCATTCAAGGGGTTCACGGTCGTACCGCAATCGACCACCGCCCAGGCTTTCAGCACCTTGGGGCTGCCATCTTCCTTGACCGTCGCCTCGATCACCTCGGCCACGATCGTGCCGAAGCTTTCGACAATGGCGATACCACGCCCGACGCCCTCGGGCAGCGGACTGCCCCAGCCCGACCGCTTGGCCACCATGTCGAGCACCGCGCGGTGGCGCGATCCTTCGGCCAGATGCTTGCGGCGGAACTGATAGGGGTCTTCGCCTGCCGCCTTGGCCAGTTCGTCCATGAAGCTTTCGTTGTAGAAGCCGAACTGGGTCGAATTGACCGAGCGCCACGGCCCGTCATTCTGGTTGGACTGATATTTGAAATGGCGGCGCGATACGGCGGGCACGTCATAGATGAACGTGACTTCGCCCTCGGCAGTGTCGCTCTGCACATAATCGGCCTGCCACGCGCTGATCTTGCCGTCCTTGCCCAGAGCGCCCTTGAACTGGCTGGACGATTGCGCGCGATAGGTGCCGTGGCGGACCTCTTCCTCACGGCTCCAGACCAGCTTGACCGGATACGGCACCTGCTTGGCGAGCACCGCCACCTGATCGATGATCTCGGTCACGTTGGGGAACCGCCGCCCGAAGCCGCCGCCCATGATCATCGGGTTGAACACGACATCGTCGATGCCGAGCTCCGCCGCCTTGGCGGCACGGTCGCGGGTGGTCAGCGGATCCTGCAGGCCGCCCCATAGCGTCAGCTTGCCATCGCGATAATGACCGGTCAGCGCGAACGGCTCCATCATCGCATGGTGGAGGAAGGGCACGCGGTAATCCGCGGTCACCACCTTGGCGCCCGGCGCACCGAACGCGGCTGCGACATCGCCGTCGCCGGCTTCACCCTCGGGCTCGCCGGTCTCGCGCAGTTTCACTTGCGCGGCATGAATGGTCTCGCTCGTCAGGCTGCCGTGGCCGCCATCGGAGAATTTGGGGCTCAGCGCCTGCAGGCCCTTGAGCGCCTGCCAATAGCGCTTGGCGACGACGACGACCGCATCGTCGAGCTTCACCACCTTTTCGACACCCGGCACCGCCAGCGCCGGCTTTTCATCGACCGAAACCAGCTTGCCGCCGCGCACGGGCGCTGCCGCAATCGTGGCAACGCGCATGTCGGGCAGGATCAGGTCGATACCGTATCTGGCGCTGCCATCCACCTTGGCGGGGATGTCGATGCGCGGCACCGGCTTGCCGATCAGCTTGTAATCCTTGCGTGTCTTGAGCTCGGGCGATCCGGTGAGCGAGCGCTCCGCCGCACCTGCCGCCAGCTCGCCATAGCGCAGCGACTTGCCCGATTTGGCGTGGACGACCTTGCTGTCCGCCGTGGTCAGTTCATTCGCCGGAACGCCCAGCCGGTCGGCGGCTTCCTCGATCAGCGCCAGGCGCACCGAGGCCCCCACCACGCGCATGCCCACCTGTCCGGTGAAGCGCACGGCAGAGGAACCGCCGGTAATCTGCAGCGGCATCGAGCGTGCCAGCATGGCCATGACCGCATTGGGCAGCGCGTTGATCACGCCCGGCATGGACGAGTCACTCAACAGGAAACCCCTGCCCAGTGCGGCATTGGCAAAGGCAAGGTCCGCCGGAGCCTGTTCGACCTTGACCTTGGACCAGTCCGCATCGAGCTCGTCCGCCAGCATCTGCCCCATCGCGGTGTGCGTGCCCTGGCCGAAATCGATATGCGGGGAGTAGACCGTGACGGTGTCATCCTCGGCGATCTTCATCCAGCTGAGGAAATTATGGTCGTTGCCGGTTTCGGTCAGCGCCTTGGCGCGCGCATTGGCCGATCGGTCCGACCAGTAGACGCCGAACACGCCGCCGCCGACCAGCAGCGCGCTGCCCACCAGAAACGCGCGGCGCACGATGCCGCGCTTCTTCTTGGCCGGCGCGGGAGGGACCATGGTGTCCATGTCGGGATTGGGATTGTCTGCCATCATGCCTCTCCCTGAACCGGTGCGCTGGCGGCAGCAGCCTTGCCGGTCGCGGCCAAGATCGCCTTGCGGATACGCGGATAGGTTCCGCAGCGGCAGATATTGGTCATCGCCTCGTCGATCTGGTCGTCGCTGGGGCTGCCCGTGCGCTCGATCAGCGCGACCGCAGCCATGATCTGGCCCGACTGGCAATAGCCGCATTGCGGCACCTGCGCTTCGATCCACGCCTGCTGCACCGCATGCAGCTTGCCATCCGCGCCCTTGAGCCCTTCGATCGTGGTGACCGACTTGCCAGCCATATCGGCCAGCGGGACGCTGCACGAGCGGGTGATCTCGCCATCGACATGCACCGAGCACGCCCCGCAGGCTGCGATGCCGCAGCCGAATTTGGTGCCGGTCAGCTCCAGTTCCTCGCGCAGCACCCAGAGCAGGGGCGTGTCAGCCTCTGCCTCGACGCTGACCGGTTTGCCATTCACCTTGAAGTCGATCGCCACCGCGTGCTCCCCCGATTATTTCACTCATGTTGCATAGCAGCAAGGTGCCGCCAACGCCAAGCGAAACGCGCGGGAAATCCGGCTAGTGACGCAGTTTTTCAATGCCGCGCGCGCGTCTCTCCAACTGGCTGCGACATCGCATCAACATGCGCTGCGCGTATCGACTTGATGCATGCAGCCCCCTTCTCGCACGACGCCATCGCGTCCATATGCCCGTGATGGAACAGACCTCCCGCCTTTATGCCGAGTTGCAGCAGTGCCGCGCAGACAACGCTGCATGGACATGCCTGTACGACAGCTTCGTCGCACGGCTGGCCGCGCTGGAGGCAGGCCATAGCGCGCCCAAGCCCGGCATGGCATTTCCCGATCTTCGCCTGCCCGATCATCTGGGCCAATATCAGAGCCTTTCGGCGATCCGGGCATCGCGTCCTGTCGTGCTGAGCTTCGTCCGGGGGAGCTGGTGCCCCTATTGCCGCGCGGAGCTGACGCACTGGCGCGACCAGATCGCAGCGCTGCGTGCAGCGGGCGGGCAACTGGTCATCATCGTCGGCGAAGTCTCCGGCGGGGCTGACCGCATCCATGCGCTGCTGGATGGCCAGGCGGTGGTCCTGTGCGATGTCGACCATGGCGCGGCGCTCGATCTGGGCCTTGCCCATCACGTCGGTGGCGAGTTGCTGCAAAGCTATCTTGCTGCCGGGCTGGACCTGACCGACGTCTATGGCACCGACAGCGGCATATTACCGATTCCCGCCACCTTCCTGATCGATGCGCGCGGCATGGTGCGCGAGGCTTTTGTCGATCCGGACTTCCGCCACCGGGCCGAACCCGCCGCCATGATCGCGGCAATGCGCCAGCTTTGATCGTCGATTTCCGGCGGATTTCTGCCGGTTCATGCACAATGCGTATCGAATCCATACCCGCCTGATACGTTCACCCCGGGGCTGGCCAAGGCGATAACCGGTCATCCGCACGCGGCATCCCCCGCGGCGGGCCGGAGACCGACCATGGCCCCAGACAGCCTGACCGCCCAGAGCATCCCCGCAGCGCCCGCTCAGGATGATTGGGGGCGGCTGATGGCGGCAGCACTCGGCGGGCACAAGGGCGCGTACAATCGGCTGCTGGGCGAAATTCAACCGTGGCTGCAGCGCTATTTCATGCGCCGCCTGCCGATGAGCATTGCCGAGGATCTGGCGCAGGAGTGCCTGATCGCGGTGCATCAGAAACGCCACACCTATGAGCCCGGCCGACCGTTTCGTCCCTGGCTGGCCACCATCGCACGCTACAAGTGGATCGACCGGCTGCGCGCCATGGGGCGCAGGCCGACGGTGTCGATCGAGGACGAGATGGTCGAACCGCAGGTCGACGATCACGAGTTCAGCGTGACCAGCGCGATTGTGCTCGAAGAGCTGCTCACCCGGCTGCGCCCGGCACAGACTGCGGTGATCCGGCTGGTCAAGCTGAAGGGCTACAGCATCGAAGAGGCTGCCGCGATGACCGGCCAGTCGGAATCGCTGGTCAAGGTCAACATCCATCGCGGGCTGGCCAAGCTGGCAGGCTTTGCCGCAGCGCCAGCCGATTGAGCCTGGGTCAAAGCGCGAAACAGGCCAGATCGTCCGCCACCACCATCGGCCCGCGATAGTGCTGGCGGATCGCTGCCTCGCCCTCCGCCTGGCGTACCAGAGCGCGATTCATGTTGTGCGACAGCACGAGCAGACCCGGATCGAGTGCCGCCGCCATCTCGCCGATCGAGGCGGGCGGACGGTGCAGGCCGCGCGGCTGCCCCTCGCCTTCGGGGATCACATTGTGCGCGACCAGGATATCGGGTTTGCGCCCCGCCAGCGCTTCGACAAAGCCATCGCTCATCGCATTCTGGTCCCCGGCAAAGACGATCGTCTTGCCGCGCAGTTCGACCAGAAAGGCCAGTGCCGGGACCACGCCGTGCTCGACCGGGATGGCGGTGACCTTCAACTGCAAGGCCGGGTCGGCCAACACCTCTGATTGCCGGTCGGGACCGACTTCGACGGGGAGCAGCCTCGCCTTGCCCTCGCTGCCGTCGAGATAGCCCGAGAGATAGCGGAACGCGCCGGCCTGGGCATCGAACAGCGCGCGCAGATGGTCGCGCATGCCGGGGAAATAGTCGCTGCCCACGGGGCCGATCACCGGAAGGTCCTCAGATCGGTCTGAGAAGCCGCCGCTGTTGAGGATAGCGTCCAGATCGGCAACATGATCGGCATGGAGGTGCGTGATCGCGATGGCGCGATGATCCTCGAACCGCGCCCCGGCCTCGCCATAGCGCACGAATGCGCCGCTGCCCGCATCGACCAGCAGCACTGCCTTGCCATCCAGCCAGACGATCGCGGAAGCCCCTGCGCGCGGACCTTCTGCAATCGGCCCGCCCGATCCCAATATCTGCAGCGCCAGCGGCGTGCTGCACGCTGCCTGCGCGGACGGAGCGGATAGCAGGCTCAGCGCCAGCGCAGCCGCCCGCAACGATAGGATCATGTCTTGGCCCCTTTACAGCAGATGGAGGCATGCGGCAGCCTGGCCATTGGGGTTTCGGGGGAACGGATTGGCCGAAGCTGCCGCATGATGGTCCGTAACTTGCCAACGGCCCATGGCGTTGATTTCGCTCGCCTGTGACAAAGGGTTACGATGGCAGCACGCCCTCGACAATGTTTCTGCAGCACCGGGATGTAACCGCTTCGGCCCCAATTGCGTAACACGACCCATGGCAACTGCCGTCAGCAGCATCTGCAATTGTGCGATGCCCCTTGGACCCCGAATAATCCCATGAACCAGGCCGCACTTATACAGGCGCTATGCGATGACCTGACTCCGGTAACGCCGATGCCTGCCGCGCACCGGCTGGTGCAGGGTGCGGTGATGGGCGCTGGCGCTTCGCTGTTCGCCCTGCTGGCATGGATCGGCGTGCAGCCTGGCCTGGCAGATGGCGATGGCCTTGCCGCGCTGCTGCTCAAGGCGGGAACATTGGCCGTGGTTGCAGCACTCGCCATGCGCACGCTTGCGGCACTGGCGCAGCCGGGATCGCCGCAGGTGGCGCTGCTGCCCGGCCTTGCCAAGGTAGTCGCCGCGCTCGGCTTTGTCGCACTCGGGCAGATGCTGGTCGCGCATGAAAGCGGCGCCGGCGAGGTGCTGTTCGGGTCCTCCTGGCAATCGTGTCCCTGGCGCATTGCAGCGCTGTCGCTGCCTTTGCTGGGCGGCCTATTCTGGGCGCTTCGCCAGCAGGCCGCGGTCAATCTGCGCCGCACCGGCGCGATAGCCGGGCTTTGCGCGGGGTCGATCGGCGCGGCGATCTATGCCCTTGCCTGCACCGAAATGTCCGCAGCCTTCATGCTCGTCTGGTATGGCCTGGGCATCGGCATCGCGACGCTGGCCGGGATGCTGGCCGGCCCCAGGCTTTTGCGCTGGTAGCGGCCCGACATGTAACCGGCGCGGCGCGGCGCACGAACGGGAAGATGCCAGTCAGGCATTGCAACGACCCATTCCCGGAGACACCATCATGAATACCGCACAAAAGACGATCAGCCTTGCCGCCACTGCTGCCATGCTGGCCGTGACCGGCCTCAGCATGAGCGCCCAGGCCGCCGAAAAGGCCAAGCCCAAGGACCTGGTGCATTGCTATGGCATCAACACCTGCAAGGGCACGTCGGACTGCGCCACCGCCAAGACATCGTGCAAGGGCCAGAATTCGTGCAAGGGCAGCGGCTTCATTGCGACCACGGCCAAGGAATGCACCGCCAAGGGCGGCAGCCTGACCGAGCCGAAATAATCGTTCGACGGTTCCAGACAGGCCCGGCGGCGCAGCGTGCGTGGCCGGGCATTGTCTGGCCCGCATGCTGCCGCGATAGCCCATGCCCCGGAAAGCCCCGAACATGCCCCCGCCCGACCTACCCCGTTTTGCAGGCTTTGGACTGGGCATGCGCACACCCCATTACCCCGCCTATCTCGCTGGCACGGCGCCGGTCGATTTCGTCGAGATCATCTCCGAGAACTTCATGGGTGACGGCGGCCGTCCGCTCCACACGCTGGAACAGGTGCGGCAGAACTATCCCGTCGCCATGCACGGCGTATCGATGTCGATCGGGTCTGCCGATGGCCTGAACGCCGACCATCTTGGCCGGTTGAAGCGCCTGGCCGACCGGATCGAACCGCTCTGGGTGTCCGATCATCTGTGCTGGACCGGCATTGACGGTTTCAATTCGCACGACCTGCTACCGCTGCCCTATACGCCAGAGGCGCTGGATATCGCGTGCGGCAATATCGCGCTGGCGCAGGACCTTCTCGCGCGCCCGCTGCTGATCGAGAACCCGTCGAGCTATATCAGCTTTGCCGATGACGTGATGCCCGAATGGGAATTCCTGCGCGAACTGACCCGCCGCACCGGCTGCTATCTGCTGCTCGATATCAACAACATCCATGTCAGCGCCACCAACCATGGCTTTGATCCGCTGGCCTATATCGAGGGCATCCCTGCCGACCGGGTGCGGCAGATCCATCTTGCAGGCCATAGCGAAGGGCAGGACGGATTGCTGATCGACACGCACGATCATCCCGTGCCCGATCCGGTCTGGGCGCTCTATGCCAAGGCCATGCTGCAGCTGGGCGACGTGGCGGTGATGATCGAGCGCGATGACGATATTCCGCCGCTGGAGACGCTGCTGGACGAACTCGCACTGGCAAGGAAGCTGGCGGCGACGGGCGAGAGCCTGGCCGCATGAGCCTGCGCGCGATCCAGAGCGATTTTTGCAGCTTCCTGCGCAGCGATGGATCGATGCCGCCCGCCAGCATCGCTGCTTCGGCCCGGCGCGGCCTTGGCGTCTATCATTACGCCCATCGCGCAACATTGGGCGAAGCCTTGCGCGATGTGTTCGAGCGCACCCATGGCTGGCTGGGCGATGCGCGTTTCGACAGCGCCGCCGATGCGCATATTGCCAGTCACCCGCCATCGAGCTGGACGCTGGCCGATTATGGCGCGGGCTTCGATCAGACCCTGTCCGCGCTCTATCCCGACCATCCCGAAGTGGCCGAGCTTGCCTGGCTGGACTGGTCGCTGCGCGCCGCGTTCAATGGGCCGGACAGCGCACAGCTGGACCTTGCGGCGCTGGCGCAGGTGGATTGGGATGCAGCGCGGCTGGTGATCAACCCGACCCTGGCCTGTCGCCCCATTGCCACGAACGTCGCCCTGCTGTGGCAGGCGCTGGACGACCAGCATGAGGCCCCGCCGCCGGCCAGCCGCCTTCCGGGCCCCGCCGTACTCACCATCTGGCGCCAGGGCCTGACCCCGCGCTTTCAGACGGTTGAACCGGGCGAACACGAGGCGCTGATGCTTGCCCTGAAAGGCGAAAGCTTCGCTGCCATCTGCGCCGCCTTGGCGCTGCGTCTTGCCGATGCCGACGAAGCCGCAGCCGTGGCGGGCGCCATGCTGGGCCGGTGGATCGCAGAAGGCCTGCTGGTCGGGCTGAACTGATCACCACGTCATCATGGGCAATGGCTATCAAACCCATACGCACTGGCGATATTTGCAATTGTGCGGGCAAGGTGCATGATCGCTTCGATGACCCCTCCCCCGCTCCCTCCGCACGCAGCATCGCAACCGGCGATCGATCCATGGGAACAGCCCGCCAATGATCTGGTGGCACGGCTCTGCCGCCATGGCGCGGGCAGCAATGCACCGCGCGTTGGCGAGACCTTTGCCGATTTCATGCTGCCCGATTCGCACGGCCACCATGTCGCGCTGCACCAGCTTGTCGGCCGGGGACCGGTGGTGCTCAGCTTCCTGCGCGGGCGCTGGTGCCCCTATTGCACGCGCGAGCTCAAGACCTGGCACGATGCCATGCCCCGGCTGGAAGCAGCGGGCGGGCGGTTCGTTGCGATCAGCGGCGAAACCGGCGGGCGGGCCGAAGAGTTCCGGCGCGAAATCGCACCCGGCGCGACGATGTTGTGCGATGTCGATCACGGCCTTGCCACCCTGCTGGGGCTGGCCTTTCCGATCGGTGAGGACCTGCACAGGCGTTACGATGAAGCCGGGCTCGATCTCGGCAGCATCTTCGGTAATTCGGGGCGTATCCTGCCGATCACCGCGACCTATGTGATCGATAGCCAAGGCGTGGTGCGCTTTGCCTATGTAGATCCGGATTTTCGCGTCCGCGCCGATCCTTCCGTCGTGATTGCCGTCGTCGAAGCGCTGGGCCAAGCCCGCAACTGACCTAATCCCAGGCGCGCACGCGGATCGCGCGGACCAGCGCATCGGTCGCAACCGATCGTCTGCGGCCTGACACCGTCGCAAATACCGTGATCCGGCTGATCTCCACGCCGCTGACGGGGATCAGACGCACCCGGTCCGGCAGCGGCAGACCGGCGGGAACCCAGGCACAGCCAAGTCCATTTGCCACAAGATCGACCAGATCACCCTCAAGGTTGGTGCTGTGGCGGAACTCGGGCCGCACCCCTGCCTCGGCGCAGAGCGCGGTAAACTCCGCCGCTACCATCGGATCACCTTCAATCCACGCCATTGCGGCGATGTCGTGCAGCGCGATCGGATCGGCTTCGACGAGGCTGCAATCGGCCGGCGCGATGGGCGTCAGCGCCTGGCGGGACAACAGGATGGTGTCGAGCCGCTCGGGGGGATCGGACGGTTCGGGCAGCACCGCCGCATCGATCTCTCCCTTGAGCAGGCTCTGCAACAGGCTGGCGGCATCGGCCTTCACCAGCGACAGCTGAAAGCCGGGAAGCCCTTCGACAACCTGCGCCAGGGCCGCACCCAGTTGCTCCGAGACCATGCCGGCCACGCCCAGGGTGACCGGGGCATGCACCTGCCTGCCGATACCCTTGGCCAGCATCTTGGCCGCCTGCGCCGCATCATAGGTCCGCTGCAGATGCGGCACCATCTGGCGGCCCAGCTCGGTCAGATGGGTGAGCGAACGTTCGCGGCGGAACAGCTGGCCGCCAAATTCCTCTTCCAGCTTCTGGATCGCGCGCGTCAGCGAGGGCTGCGTGACGTTGCACTCCTCCGCCGCGCGCGTGAAGTTGAGCGTGCGCGCGGCCGCCAGAAAATATCGGACCTGATGCATTTCCATCAATGGCGCTCCGGGCCGTGCGGAGAGAAAACCCCAATTTCTCGCCGGAAAGCCCCTGACACTCGCAGCGCTTGCCACAGTGATCTAACGACAAACAGGCGTCAATTGCGACAATTCGACTATCATTTAGTCCGGATCAGAATTAGTCTCGACACGGACCGGGGCGCAGCGGAGGACATTCTGGCGGATATCGCGATCTGGATGAAGAGCTTTGCGGCGGTGACCGATGCGGGCAGCTTTTCTGCAGCAGCAGCGCGGCTGGGCAGCAGCCAGTCGACCCTGTCTAAGCATGTCGCCGCCCTGGAAGCGCATCTCAACACCCGGCTGTTCAACCGCACCACCCGCTCGCTGACGCTCACCACCGATGGCGCGCGCTTCTATGAAAAGGCGATGAGCGCGCTCGACACGATCGAAGCCGCCGAAGCTTCGGTCGGTCTCGAAGGCGGTGCGGAAGGCATATTGCGGATCACCGCGCCGCTGACGCTTGCCGAAAGCCGGCTCATCGCGATGCTGACGCGGTTCATGGCGGAGAACCCCCGGATCGAGATCGATTTCACCGCGTCCGACCATGCGCTCAATCTGGTGGCAGACAATCTGGACCTTGCGGTGCGCGTGGGCCAGCTGGCCGACAGCCGCCTGATCGCGCGGCGCATCGGCGTTGCGCGGCGGATCGCGGTGGCGTCGCCCGCCTATCTTGCGCGCGCGGGACGGCCCCGATGCCCGGCCGATCTGGCGCAGCACAAGTGCATCGTCTATTCGTTGCTCGGCACCGGATCGCGCTGGGCGTTTCAGGATGGGTCGTCGGTCGAGATCCATGGCAGCTTCCGCGCCGATAGCCCGCATCTGGTCCGCGCGGCCGCGGTGGCTGGCCTGGGCGTAGCGGTCAATGCGCGCTGGCTGTTCGAGGATGCGATTGCCGCGGGCCAGCTCGAACAGATCCTCCCCGATCACGAGCCTGCACGCATGCCGATCCATATCGTGCTGCCCCCCGGCCGCTATGTGCCCGCCCGCACGCGCACCCTGATCGATTATCTCAGCCGCGAATTTGCGCAGGACAGCCTGCTGGCCCCCGACGCCGGCTGACAGGCGCTTGCCCGGGCGTCGGGTTCGCCGCCTGATCTGCCCCCCGATCGCCAACTCTGGCAGATCCGGGGGTCGGTTTCAGCTGTCAGGATAGACTGTCCAAAAAAATTTACACGAAATGATCAACCCCGATTTGGGGGCATTTTCTGCCGCCAGGCGAAATCTGCCCGGACCAGAACTTCCACCACAAATCGAAGATCATCAATATTGCCCGGCATCCCCCTGATTTAGGGGATATAAGCGAATTCAAAGGTTTGCGTGCGTTAACGGCCCGCACCACCACCCGCATGCCAGCCAATCAACCCGGATCGTCTGCCGCAGCATCGCAAGACGAATCCAGGGTTGAACCGGGATACGCTAATATTTGCGGTAGACCATCATAGTAACCAGCGCGGTAACTGCCATTAACCCTTGCTTATCCATTCCCCCTTTATCGCCTGTCAGCCGGGCTGGAGAGCTCGGGGCGTGAGGGGGCAGTTATGCTTAAAGATTTCTACGCTCATTATCCAATTCGCAAGAAATTCGACATAATCCTCGGGGTGTTGATGGCCATCACGGCTATCCCCGTGGTGCTCAGCGCGATCGATCTGGTCGGTGGAAAGCCCGGGAGTTTGGGGGAATTCCTAGCGGAACTGGCCGTAATGGCGTCGGTGGGGGCATTTGTGTTGTACGCGAAAAAGGCTGTTTGCGATCCTTATGTGAGCACGGTCGTCCGCATGGAAGGCCTGGCCGCTGGCGATCTTGCCAGCCCGATGACCTATACCCATCACAATGACTGCGTTGGCCGCATGAACAAGGCGATGCTGGTGTTCAAGGACAACGCGGCCGAACGCGCGCGCGCCGATGCCGCGTTGCGCACCGTGGTGTCCGAAATCACCTCGGGCCTGCAGCAGATGAAGAACGGCAACCTGACCTTCTCGATCGATCAGGCCTTTGATGCGGAATTCGACTCGCTGCGGCAGAACTTCAACGAGACGATGGGGCAGCTGTGCCAGCTGCTCACCCAGACCTCCAGCGCGGCGGCCAATGTCCTGAATGGCGCTTCGGAAATCCGTTCGGCATCCGATGATCTCGCCCAGCGCACCGAACAGCAGGCCGCGAGCCTGGAAGAAAGCGCCGCCGCCATGCGCGAAGTCACCGGCATGGTGCAGCAGACCGCGCAGAATGCCGCTGAAGTCGGCAAGCAGGTCAGCGAAGCGCATCATGCCGCGACAGATGGCGGCCAGGTGGTGCGCCGCGCGGTGAATGCGATGGACGTCATCCAGAAATCTTCGGGTGAAATCACCAATATCATCGATGTCATCGACGGCATCGCCTTTCAGACCAACCTGCTGGCGCTCAATGCCGGGGTTGAGGCCGCTCGCGCCGGTGATGCCGGCAAGGGCTTTGCCGTGGTCGCCAACGAGGTGCGGGCGCTGGCCCAGCGGTCGGCCGATGCCGCCAAGGACATCAAGGAACTGATCACCGCCTCGACCGCAGGCGTGTCGGATGGCGTGGCCTTGGTTGACGAGACCGGTTCGGTGCTGCTGCAGATCAGCGACCGCGTTGCCGCGATCAACACCCGCATTTCCGAAATCTCGTCGTCTGCCCAGAACCAGGCGCTGCGCCTGCAGCAGGTCAATCTGGCGGTCAACGAGATGGACAAGATGACGCAGCAGAATGCCGCGATGGTCGAGGAATCGAACGCAGCTGCACGCAGCCTGGCGGAAGAGGCCACCGACCTGTCGCAGGTCGTCCAGCGCTTCCAGACCGGCCAGGTTTCGCGCGCTGCTCCAGCCGCCAAAGCGCCGCGCCGCGCACCGACAAAACGTGTTCCCATGGTTTCCGGAAACCTCGCGTTAAAGGAATCAGAGGAAGACTGGTCGGAATTCTGAGCTAGAAGGAGAACAGGGTGATGCATCACATGACACTGCCCAGCCGTTGCGATCGCGCCAGCGCGATCGCCATGCACGGCGAACTGCGCGATCAGCTGCGGGCAGGACCGGTGACCATCGACGGATCGGACGTTGCCCAGCTTGGCCAGGCCATGCTGCAGCTGCTGCTGAGCGCGCGCCAGACCGCCAACCGTAACGGCCAGTCGCTGACCGTCACCCTGTCCGAGAAGATGCGCGCAACGCTGACCAATGTCGGGGCCGACCCGGACATGCTGAGCGGAAATGGGATGCCGTCATGACCAACGAGGAAATCCGTACCATCTTCTTCGCCGAGTGCGAGGAAGCGCTGGCCTCCGCCGAACGGGCGCTGACCATCTGTCGCAGTCAGCCCGACAATATGGACGCGGTGAACGACGTCTTCCGCTCGGTCCACTCGATCAAGGGTGGCGCGGGCGCGTTCGGCTATACATCGCTGCAGGTCTATACCCACGGTTTCGAGACGCTGCTTTCGGACGTGCGCGACGGCATTCTGCCGATGACCGAGGACCTGCTGTCGCTGCTGCTGCGCGCGCTCGACCTGCTCGGCGACCATGTCGCACGCGCGCTGGAGGGCAGCGAAGCCCCCGATGACAGCGCCATGATCGCCCAGCTGGCCGCTGCGCAACAAGGTGGTGGCGCTGCAGCACCCGCCGAGGCTGCCGCTGCGCCTGCCCCGGTTGAAGCCGCGCCGGAGCCCGTCGCCGAAGTGGCGCCCGAAGCACCGGTCGCCGCCGAATCGTCGTCGGCTGTGGACGATCTGCTCTCGTTCGATCTCGACGCGATGCTCAACGACATCGCCACCGATATTGCCCCTGCCAAGCCCGCCTGGCGCGTGAGCATGAAGCCGCAGGCCAGCGCGATGCTGAACGGCGGCGAGCCGCTGCTGCTGCTGCGCGAAGTGCGCGCGCTGGGCGAAGGCACGGTGCGCCTGGATACGAGCGCCCTGCCCGATCTGGACAGCTTCGACCCTGCTGGCGCCTATCTCGCTTGGGACGTCACGCTGCCCGGCGATGTCGAGCGCGACGCGATCGAGGATGTGTTCGGCTTTTCCGGTGACGATCTGGATGTCGCCATCGATTCGGGTGGGGTCGAGCCTGCCAAGACTGAAGCCGCAGCCGAGCCCGCTCCGGCTGCGGTTGCGCCTGCGCCTGAAGCGCCTGTGGCCGTGGAAACCCCGGCCCCTGCCCCGGTCGCAACGCCTGCCCCGGCCCCCGTCGCTGTCGCCGCGCCTGAGCCGGTTGCTGCACCTGCGCCGGTACCCGCTCCCGTCGCTGCAGCACCGGCCCCGGAGCCGGTCGCCGCTGCCCCGGTTGCCGAAGCAGCAGCGCCCGCCGAAGCCGCCGCAGCGCCTGCGGACAAGGCCGACAGCGCAGCTGCCAAGCCCGCGCTCGTCTCTTCGCAGGCCGCACCCGCCGCGCCGGTTTCGCAGTCGGTGCGTATCGACCTGCGCAAGCTTGACCAGCTGATCGACACCGTCGGCGAAATGATGATCGCCCAGGCGATGCTCGGCCAGCAGCTTTCGATGCACGGTCTGCGCAACAGCAGCGAACTGGCTATGCTCGAATCGCTGACCCGCGATGTGCAGGAACGCGCCATGGCGATCCGCGCTCAGCCGATCAGCACCGTGTTCAGCCGCGTTCCGCGCCTGCTGCGTGACCTGCAGGCGAGCACCGGCAAGACGATCAACCTGGAAGTGTCGGGTGAGACCACCGAAATCGACAAGACGATCATCGAGCGTCTGGGCGATCCGCTCACCCATCTCATCCGCAATGCTGCCGACCATGGCATCGAAGACGCCGCGACGCGCGTGGCCAATGGCAAGGTGCCCGAAGGCACGCTGAAGCTGTCCGCCGAACAGCGTTCGGGCCGCATCCTCATCCGTATCGAGGACGATGGCCGCGGTATCGATCAGGCCCGCGTCCTCAAGAAGGCGGTTGAAAAGGGCCTTGTCGCCCCCGATGCCAACCTGTCCCCGGACGAGATCAACAACCTGATCTTCGCCCCCGGATTCTCCACCGCCGAGACCGTGTCCAGCATTTCGGGACGCGGCGTCGGCATGGATGTGGTGCGCCAGAACGTGAAGGATCTGGGCGGCCGCATCACCGTGAAGACCGAACCGGGCGCCGGCACCAGCTTCATCCTGACCCTGCCGCTGACGCTCGCCATCGCCGATGGCATGACCGTCACCGTCGGTTCGCAGACCCTGGTCCTGCCGCTGTCGCACATCGTCGAGAACCTGCGTCCCGGCGAAGGCGAGATCCACCGTCTGGGCAATGGCCGCCTGATGCTCAAGGCACGCGACCGGTTCATTCCGGTGGTCAATATCGCCCGCGCGCTCGACCTGGATGGCGAGATCAACGATCCGACCGAGGCCGTGCTGATCATCGTCGATACTGAGCTGGCCGGGCAGGCCGCGCTGCTGGTAGATTCGATCGTCGATCAGCGCCAGATCGTCATCAAGAGCCTGAACGCCAATTATCGCTCGGTCGAGTGCGTGGCCGGGGCAACCATCCTGGGCGACGGCCGCGTCGCGCTGATCGTTGACGTCGATGGCCTGGTCGTCGCCGAAGCCGGTTCGCAGAGCTATCGGGAGGTTGCGTGACCGCGCAGGCGCTCGCCTTTGAAACGCTGCCGGGTATCAGCCGGGCCGTCTACTCGCCGGAGGATTTCGCCACGGTGCAGCGGCTCGCGCATGATACCGCGGGTATCGTGCTGGTGCCGGCCAAGTCGATGCTGGTCTATTCGCGCCTGGCCCCGCTGGTGCGCGAATCGCGCTTCACCACCTTTGCCGATTACCTTTCCTCGCTGAAGGGCAATGAGGAAGAGCTGCGCCGCGTCATCTGTGCGCTGACGACCAACCACACCTATTTCTTCCGCGAAGACCATCATTTCGACCATCTGGGCGACGTGGTGGCGCCCGATCTGATCGCCAAGGCGCGCAAGGGCCAGCCGGTGCGGATCTGGTCGGCAGGCTGTTCCAGCGGCGAGGAAACCTGGTCGATCGTGACCACGCTGCTGGGTGAAGACCCGCGCATGGCCGCGACGCTGGCGGGCACCGACCTGCGTATCCTGGCGACCGATCTGGACGACAACGTGCTGAACACCGCGCGCGCGGCGAGCTATTCGACCGAGAATATCTCGGCCATGCCCGCAGAATTGCGCCGGTTGTGGACCCAGGCGAGCGGCGCGACCACGACGATCAACCCCCAGGTGCGCAATCTGGTGAGCTTCAACCGGCTCAACCTGCTGCACGACTGGCCGATGAAGCGGCGCTTCGACGTGATCTTCTGCCGCAACGTCATGATCTATTTCGACCAGCCGACCAAGGAACGTCTGGTCGCCCGCTTTGCCGACCAGCTTCTGCCGGGCGGTCATCTGTACATCGGTCACAGCGAGCGCGTGATCGGCCCTGCTGCGGCCCGGCTTACGCAAATCGGTAAGACTATTTACCTTAAGGAGGGCGCATGACCATTCGTGTCCTGATCGTCGATGATTCTCCCACCATGCGTGCCCTGCTGGTCGAGGCCCTGCGCCCGTCAGCGGATATCCAGGTCGTGGGTACGGCGGTCGACGCGCGCGAGGCGCGCAGCATGATCAAGGCGCTGAACCCCGATGTCGTCACGCTCGACATCGAAATGCCGGGGATGAGCGGACTGGAATTCCTCGAAAAGCTGATGACGCTGCGCCCGACGCCGGTCGTCATCGTTTCGGGCCTCGCCGAAAGCGGCTCAGCGATGACCGCGCGCGCGCTCGAAATCGGGGCGGTGGAATGCTATGCCAAGCCCACCGGCGCAGCGGGCAATATTCTGGTGTCCGACCAGGGCCGCCTGGCCGAAATGATCCGCAATGCGGCGCAGGCCAAGGTGCAGGCGCATGACCGCGTCCGCCCGACCGCAGCGCCGCGCCAGTCGATGGGATCGGCCCAGACCCGCCTGATCGCGATCGGTGCCTCGACCGGCGGTGTGGAAGCGCTGCACGTGCTGCTCAGCCAGTTCCCGGCCGATTGCCCGCCGACCATGGTGGTCCAGCATATCAACGGCGCCTTTGCTGAAGCCGTCGCCCGCCGTCTCGATTCGGTCTGCGCCCCCAAGGTGATGATCGCCGAACCGGACCTGCCGGTGCGCGCCGGGCATATCTATATCGCGCCGGGCACCGAACGGCATCTGGAGGTGCGCGGCAGCGGTTCGATGGGCATGTATGTCCGAGCACGGCCCGGCCCCAAGGTTAGCGGCCATCGCCCCAGCGTCGATGTGCTGTTCCATTCGGTCGCGGAAAATCTGGGTGCAGACGCCATCGGCATCCAGCTCACCGGCATGGGCAATGATGGCGCGCACGGCCTGCTTGCCATGGCCGAAAGCGGTGCGATGACGATCGCGCAGGACGAGGCGACCTCGGTCGTGTTCGGCATGCCCGGTGCCGCCATTGCGCTGGGGGCCGCGAGCGTCGTCGCCCCGATCCACCGCATCGCGCAGGTCGCCTTTGGAGGTGTCGTGTCATGCTGATGGAAACGATCGACTTTTCCAAGCACAAGCGCGTCCGCCTGATGGTGATGCAGGGCCAGGCCCGTGTCAGCGGCGATCCTCGCCTGGAACTGACTACCGTGCTGGGCAGCTGCATCGCCTGCTGCCTGTACGATGCGTCGAACAATATCGGCGGGATGAACCATTTCCTGCTCGCCAGCCCCGGCAATGATGACGGGCTGGACGAACATTATGGCGTGTACCTGATGGAAGTGCTGATCAACGAGATGCTGGCTTATGGCGCCGATCGCCGCATGCTGCGCGCGCATCTCTATGGCGGCGCGACCATGTCCAGCGGGATGAGCTGGATCGGCACCGCCAACGGTGAATTTGCAACGTCGTTCCTCAAGGCGGAGGGGATCCCGTTGGTCAGTCAGTCGGTGGGTGGGCCATCCGCCCGCCGCGTCGATTTCCGCCCGTATCACGGCCAGGCGCGTTGCCGCATCGTCGACAACTCCCAGGCTCCCAAAGACCTGCCCACACCCAAGCTTCGTGAAGACCACGGCGATATTGAGCTGTTCTGAGAAAAGGACCCCGAAGATGACCTGTGCTCAAGATAAGACCCGCATCCTGACTGTGGACGACAGTCCTAGCATGCGCGCGCTGCTCAAGCATGCGCTGACGGCGGAAGGTTTCCATGTCGACCAGGCCGATGACGGCGTTTCCGCGCTGGATTGGCTTAAGGAGAACGAGTGCGATGTCGTTATTACAGACATCAACATGCCGCGCATGGACGGCTTTGGCCTGATCGAGCACCTGCGGAAAGGCGCGATCCACGAGAATCGCCCGATCCTGGTGCTGACGACCGAAGCGTCAGAGGAGAAGAAAGCACAAGCGCGCCGGGCCGGTGCGACAGGATGGATCGTCAAGCCGTTCGACGCTGTAAAGCTCGCCGCTGCCGTCCGCCGCGTCACGCACTGATCCTGCTCGTCTGTTGTAGGGGGAAGAAACATGAACCGTCAGCTGATTACGTTTGAAGTCGAGGGCCAGACCTTCGGAATCGACATCATGGGCATCCGCGAAATCCGCGCCTGGTCGCCCACCACCCGCCTGCCGCGCGTGCCCGATTACGTTGCCGGCGTCGTCAACCTGCGCGGCATCGTGCTGCCGGTGATCGATCTGGCGGCGCGCCTGGGCTGGAACAAGTCCAAGCCCGGCGAGCGGCACGTCATCATCGTCACCGAGGTCAACGGGCAGCTCAAGGGCATGATCGTCGATGCGGTGCGCGATA
>Ga0209278_1000770_pt1 | contig 22049 bp, 22 predicted proteins | sample JI81BgreenDNA_FD_187504 | JGI IMG/M metagenome (GOLD analysis project Ga0209278, IMG submission 187504) | Wastewater effluent complex algal communities from Wisconsin, to seasonally profile nutrient transformation and Carbon sequestration -... | ecosystem: Engineered > WWTP > Effluent > Algae... | reverse complement strand
TCTGGGGCGACTTCACCGCCGTGCGCGAACTGCGCGACGAAGCCCTGCGCCGCTACGAGCGGCTGCCGAAGCACAGCCGGGAGCTGCATCGCGAGGCGATCGCGCGGATCAAGGCGGCGAGCTGAAATCAAGCGCCGTTTTTGAGCCAAGAAGCTGAGTCAACCAATATTCTTTGTCGAGCTTCGGCACTCCGTTCTCGGCGCTTAAGCGGCAGATTGCCTGCAGTGCCTCGCGGAGCAAAGTGCAGGCGATAGAAGCTGCTTCAGACAAACGGGATTGCTCTCTATTGGACGTCATCGTCGCGCCGTGCACCAGCATGTTGCGCACCTCAAGTACTGCCGACATCTTTTCGTATCTTTCGCGCCTTTCGTCCACACAACCGAGTAGCGAGTAATTCAAAGCGAGTCGAAAGCTAAGCTCGCCAGCCGCGCGCGGGGCCAGTAGAGCCTCAAGTCCGATCACTGCGTCCAGAAGCCGATCGGCGGCGTCGAGTCGACGCTCAGCACTCGTTAGGCGCGAGGAAGCCACTCCGATGTGACCTGTCTTTAAGCCAGGCAGCAGCGCATACGTCGCAACGACTTGCTTGATCTGCGATTCACTCAGGTCGGTAAGACCCAGCGCCATAACGCCTAAACGCGACTGTCTTCCAAGGCCGATGGGCAAGCCTTTAATCTCGGCCTGCCAAGAAGTTTGTATTGCGTCGCACCGGTGCGAGAGAACGATTGACATGGCGTCGAGGAATCGCTCGACACGATGACGATGATCTAGATGGATCGATGCAAAGCTACGACCGTGGTCTTGCTTTTCAACGAGCTCGACACGGCATTCAACGTCACACTCAACGGCAACCGCGTTCGAAAGCTCGTTGATCGATAGGCCGCCCTCCATGCTCGCGTCAAATCTGCTGAGATCCTCAATCTCCTGAGCCGAAAAACGTCGAATCCTTGTGCCGTCGGGAAGCTCGACGCGTTCAATCTCAGGCGGCAGCCGGAGGCTAGCGAGGATCGTTGTCGCTTTGAGCGCGATAGTCCCGCGGTCAAGTATGTCGCTGACGTTTTCGAAGTAGCTTGTCGCGCGCAACTCTACGTCGCTTGAGTCAAGAGTGAGCAGATCGAGGTTGCTTGCGACATATGAAGCGATCCAGTCCCTTGCACCCAACCTCATCGAAACAAATGCTTCCCCGAGGTCCAAGCGAAGAATCCCTTCAGACGTTGCAAGCCGCGCATCCAGCCTTCGCATGGACTCTGATTTCGCTAAATCCCTATCGGCCACGATCCAGGATTGAACCCCGTAATCCTTGAACAGCAGGCAGGTGAATGAGCCCTCTCCCTGCGGCCTAACGGCGCGAAACAAGTCTCTTTCTCCGACGCTTCTAAGCGCCTTAACCGCATCGACGACGCTGCGCGCCGCAAGCTCGACAACGCATTTATCGCTAAATGGGTTCATACGTACCTGGCGTGAGAACTCAATACGCGAACTCGCGGAACAAGGGATCGACGCTGCCGTCCCACTCGCGGTGGAAGAGCTCGAGCTTGCGCTCCGCGGCGGTCTGGTTCGCGAGCGCCATCTCGATCAGCGGCTCCAGGTACACCGCCTCGCTGGCGCCGCTGCGGTTCAGCCGCGCACGGCGCTTCAGGCCGGCCTCGCTGATCTTCAGCGACTCCATCGCCAGTTCGCGCATCGTGGCGCCGCGGAAGGGCAGCTTGAAGCCATGGCGCGGCACACCGTCGCGCAAGGCATGGCGCTCCTCCAGCGTGAAGTCCTTGACGAGATCCCACGCCGCATCCAGCGCCGCGTCGTCGTACAGCAGACCCACCCAGTAAGCGGACAGCGCGCAGATGCGGTTCCACGGCCCGCCGTCGGCGCCGCGCATCTCCAGGTACTTCTTCAGCCGCACCTCGGGGAAAGCGGTGGTGAGGTGGTCGCTGAAGTCGCGCAGGCTCGGTCGCTCGCCCGGCAGCATGTCGAGACGGCCGTCCATGAAGTCACGGAAGCTCTTGCCGGCGGCATCGATGTACGTGCCGTCGCGGTAGACGAAGTACATCGGCACGTCGAGCAGGTAGTCGACATAGCGCTCGAACGAGAAGCCGTCTTCGAACACGAAATCCAACAGGCCGGTGCGGTCCGGGTCGGTGTCGGTCCAGACATTGCTGCGGAAGCTCATGAAGCCGTTCGGCTTGCCTTCGGTGAACGGCGAATCGGCGAACAGCGCCGTGGCCACCGGCTGCAGGGCCAGCGAAACGCGGAACTTCTTCACCATGTCCGCCTCGCTCGAGAAATCGAGGTTGGTCTGGATGGTGCAGGTGCGCGTCATCATGTCGAGGCCGAGCGACCCGACCTTCGGCATGTACTCGCGCATGATCTTGTATCGCCCCTTCGGCATCCACGGCATCTCGTCGCGGCGCCACTTGGGCTGGAAACCCATGCCGAGGAAGCCGAGGCGCAGCGGGTCGGCGGCGGCCTTCACTTCATAGAGGTGCTGCGCGGTCTCGCGGCAGGTGTCGTGGATGGTCTCCAGCGGCGCGCCGGAGAGCTCGAGCTGGCCGGCGGGCTCCAGCGTCACCGAAGCCTTGTCCTGCACCAGCGCGATCAGGTGCCCGTTCTCCTCGACGCGCTCCCAGCCGAACTTGGCGATGCCCTCGAGCAGCGCGCGGATGCCGCGCTCACCCTCGTACGGAATCGGCCGCAGGTCCTCGTGGCGGAAGCCGAACTTCTCGTGCTCGGTGCCGATGCGCCAATCGGCGGGCGGCTTGCTGCCGGACGCCAGGTACTCGATCAGCTGCGCGCGACCCTCGATCGGGGTGGTCTTCTCGGCGCTGGGTCCGGACATTCGTGAAACCTTGGCAGGGGAACCTGACGACGATGGGGGCGCCGCGTGACGACCGCAAGGCGGCCCTCACTCCGCCTTCGCGAGCCCCAGCCAGCCGCTGACCACCGCGCGGGCCTCTTCGACGCCGAGCTTGTCGGGCGAGGAGAACAGCTGCGCCGAAGCCACCCCGCCCAGCTCCTTGCGCACTTTCGCCAAGGTCTGGGCCTGCGCGCTGCGCGAAAGCTTGTCGGCCTTGGTGAGCAGCACGTGGCAGTTGAGGTTGCGACGGAAGGCGAAATCCACCATCTGGCGGTCGTAATCCTTCAGCGGATGGCGGCTGTCCATCACCACCACGAGGCCGGTCAACGCCTTCCGGCTCTGGAAGTAGCCCTCGATGAAGGCCTTCCAGTGCTCGCGCAGGTGCAGCGGCACTTCGGCATACCCGTAGCCCGGCAAGTCGACGAGGTAGTGCTCCGGACGGACCTGGAAGTAGACGAGCTGCTGGGTGCGGCCCGGGGTCTTGGAGGTCCGCGCCAGTCCGTTGCGCTGGCAGATCGCGTTCAGCGCGCTCGATTTACCGGCATTCGACCGGCCGGCGAACGCCACTTCCTGCCCGGTGTCGTCCGGCAACTGGTGCGGCAGGTGCGCCGCCTTCAGGTACTCGGCAGTCTGCAGGTGGTTGGTGGCCATCGGGGGTCCTTGCGCGTTCGGCCGCAGAGTGTGGGGGTTGGCGGCCCACCCCGGAAGCCCGGGTGCCGACGGGCGGGTCCGGGCCCGCCCGGCCTTCGTTGACCCGCCGGCGAGCCGACTGGGATAATCCGCCGTCCTGCCGCGGCTTCGCCGCCCCGGCCCAGTTCCGTCTCACCAGCATTGAACACCGGAGTGTCCGCATGACGCTGAAGCGCATCCTTGCCGTTGGAGCCGCCGTGGGAACGGCGCTCGCCCTGGCCGGCGTCGCGATCGCCCAGTCGACCGAGGCCCCGGCTGCTGCTCCCGCCGCGGCGGAAGCGCCGGCGGCCGACGTCACCCCGACCGAAGAGGCGCCCGTCGCGGTCGCCGCCGAGCTGCCGGCCGATGGCCCGGCCAATCCGGGCGATGCCACCGCCGGCGAAGCCAAGGCCGCGGCCTGCGCCGCCTGCCACGGCGCCGACGGCAACGCCGCCGACCCGCAGTACCCGAACCTCGCGGGCCAGCACGAGCACTACATCGCCCGCCAGCTGAAGCTCTTCAAGAGCGGCGAACGCGACAACGCCATCATGCTCGGCTTCGCCGCCACGCTGTCCTCGCAGGACATGCGCGACATCGGCGCCTACTTCGCCAAGCAGACACCGCGCCCGGGCGTCGCTGACGAAACCGTGATCGCCGAGGGCCCGAACGCCGGCCGCAAGTTCTACGAGGTCGGTCAGAAGCTGTACCGCGCCGGCGACCCGGCGCGCGGCATTCCGTCCTGCGCGGCCTGCCACGGCCCGACCGGCGCCGGCGTCCCCGGCCCGAGCTGGCCGGCCCTGCACGCCCAGCACGCCCAGTACACGGCCCTGCAGCTGCGCGCCTTCCGTGACGGCACGGTCTGGGGCAAGGACGCGAACGCCAACGCCATCATGTCGGCCGTCGCCCGCAACCTGACGGACGAAGAGATCGACTCGCTGGCCAGCTACCTGCAGGGCCTGCACGACGTCCGCGACGCCGCGCCGGCCGACGCCACGGCCGCCCGCTGAACGGCGGCGGGAACTTTCCGCCCGCCCCGCGTTCCGAACTCCCGAGCCGGCGGTCTTCCGCCGGCTTTTCATTTCCGACCCGAGGATTCCCGATGCTCCGCTCGCTCGCCCTGCTTGCCGCCCTTGTCGTTCCCGGTCTCAGCGTCGCCCAGGCCGCGGCCGGCGCGCCGCGCCTCGGCACCGACTACGAAGTGATCTCGCCCGCCCAGCCCACCTTCGGCGCGCCCGGCAAGATCGAAGTCGCCGAAGTCTTCAGCTACCACTGCATCCATTGCGCCGACTTCCAGCCCTACGTGAACCGCTGGAAGGCCAAGCTCCCGGCCGACGTCCGCCTGACCTACGTGCACGCGGCCTTCGGCGGCGCCATCGACAACCTCGCCCGCGGCTTCTACGCCGCCGAGACCCTCGGCGCCACGGAACGCACCCACGACGCGTTCTTCCGCGCCTTCCACGTCGAGCGCAAGATCACCACCGGCAGCCTGGACGAAGTGGCCGACGTCTACGCCGGCCTCGGCCTCGACCGCAAGCAGGTGCTCGACACGATGAACAGCTTCGGCGTCACCTCGAAGGTGAACCGCGCCAAGCAGTTCGCCCAGCGCACCGGCGTCAACGCCACGCCGACCGTCATCGTCGCCGGCAAGTACCGCGTCAGCGCCACCGCGGACCGCGGCTTCGACGGCATGCTGCAGACGATCGACTACCTCGTCGCCCGCGAGCGCGCCGCCACGCCGGCCCGTCCGGCCGCTGCGCCCGCCGCCGCGCCGAAGCCCGCCCCCGCGCGCTGAGCCCACGTCGCTGCGCCTGCTGAGCGCCAACATCCAGGCCGGCCACAGCACCCGCGCCTACCGCGATTACGTGGTGCGGGGCTGGGGCCACGTGCTGCCGAACGGCAAGCAGCGCAACCTCGATGCGATCGCCGAACTCGCCCGGCCCTTCGACATCGTCGGCCTGCAGGAAAGCGACCCCGGCAGCCTGCGCTCCGGGTTCACCAACCAGACCCAAGCCCTCGCCGAACGCGGGGGCTTCCCGTTCTGGAGCCACCAGCCGAACCGCCGCGTCAGCCGCATCGCCAGCAGCGCGAATGGCTTGCTCGCACGCATCGCCCCGACAGCCGTGTTGGACTACGCGCTGCCCGGGCGGCTTGGGGGCCGCGGCGTGATGCTCGCCCGCTTCGGTGAGGGCCATGCAAGCTGGACGCTGGCGGTGACGCATCTGTCGCTCGGCGTCGCCTCGCGCCGCCAGCAACTCGACTTTCTTGGCGAATTGCTGGCCGACGAAACCCGCCTCGTGTTGATGGGCGATTTCAACTGCCCGGCCACCTCGCGCGAGTTCGAGGGCCTGTACCGGCGCACGGCGCTGATGCCGCCACCGGAACGGATCGCCACCTTTCCGAGCTGGGGCCCCACCCGCTCGCTCGACCACGTCTTCACCGCGGGCTTCCGGGTGACGGAGTACCGCGCGATGCCCGCGGCGGGCTCGGATCACATGGCGGTGGCCGTGACACTCGAGCCGGACCCGTCCGCCACGCCCGCGGCGGCCTGAACCCGCCTCAGGGCCAGAGCAGCGCCACGCCGACCGAGGCCAGCGCCACGGCGAAAACGCGCGCCAACGCCACGCCGCTGAGCCGATGCGCGAGGCGGACGCCATACGGCGCGGCGAACCAGGCGCCGGCACCGATGCCGAGGGCCGCGGGCCAATGCACGAAGCCGACCACGCCGGCGGGCATCGCGGTGGCCGCTGCCGCGGATTCCACCCATCGAGGTGCCAAGGCGTAGGTCGCCGCGCTCGCCAAAGCGATGACGACCCCACAGGCCGACGACGTCCCAACCGCGCGCACCGTGGCCACGCCGCGCGACACCAGCAGCGGCACGGTCAGGCTGCCCCCGCCGATGCCGACGACCGCCGACACCGCACCGATGCAGATACCCGCGGCGCCCAGCCAGAGGCCCTGCGGCGCCTCGTCGTTCCTCGCGTCGGTTGCCGCGCGCGATGGCCACGCCATCCGCGCGGCCATCAGCAGGCAGAAGCCACCGACCAGCATCGTCAGCGTTTCGCCGGGCACGTTCGCCGCCCACAGGCTGCCAGCCACGCCCCCGACCACGAGGCCAGGCGCCAGCCAACGCACGCTCGGCCACAGCACGCTGCCACGCTGCCGGTGCGCGTTCGCGGAAGCGCTGGCGGTGACGATGATCGAGGCCAGCGAGGTCGCGAGCGCCACGTGCATGACCGCCTCGCCCGGCACGCCGAACAGCGGCAGCAAAGCCACCAGCGCCGCCACCAGCACGATGCCGCCGCCGATGCCCAGCAAGCCTGCGAGCACGCCAGCGATGACGCCGAGCAGCGGGAAGGCGATCCACGTCAACTCAGGCATCACGCGGGGGCTCCGTTACACTGCACGGCATGCGAAACCTTTGTCTTTCCGTCGCCTTCGTGGGCGGCATTGTCGCGGCAAGCGCGGCCCACGGCGAGTCCGCGCCGGCGCGGCGCGCCGAGGTGCAGGCCGCCTTCGAAGCCGCCGATCGTGGCCGACTCACCCTGACCGACGTCAGCCGGCTGCAATCGCACCCGCTCTCCGGTTGGCTTGAAGTGCTGGTGCGCGAACGCGACCTCGGCACCATGAGCCGCGAGACCTTGGGCGAACGGCTCGAAGCGCTCGGGCCGCAGCCCGCCGCCACGCGGCTACGCCAGGCTTGGCAGAGGCGCGCCGCCGCAGAGGGGCGCTGGGCGGATTTCCTCGCCCACGACCGGCCGGGCGGGGACGTCACGTTGCAGTGCTATTCACTGCAGGCGAAGCTCGCGACGAACGCCGTCGATGCCGCTTGGGTGCAGGCCGCCACCGGCCTCTGGCTGAGCGCCGACTCGCAGCCCGACGCCTGCGACCCGGTGTTCACCGCCCTGGCCCAGCGCGGGGAACTCACGCCAGCCCTGCGCTGGCAGCGCATCGAACTCGCCGCGCGCGCCGGCAACACCGGGCTGATGCGCGCCGCGGCGCGCAACCTTCCGGACGCCGAACTCGCCTTGATCCGCGACTACGCCGCGTTCATCGATGTGCCACACGCCCGTGCCGCGCAGTGGCCGAACGACGCCCGCAGCCGCGCCATGGCCGAGATCGGCTTGTCGCGCCTCGCCCGGCGCGACCCCGGTGCCGCCGAGCGCGCCCTCGCGTCGAACGCCGCGCTGCTGCCGTCAGGCAGCCGCGAACACGGCGCCGTGCGTGCGGCCATCGCGCTCTGGACCGCCGCCAGCTACGGCCCGGAGTCGGCGCGTCGGCTCGCTGCCGTCCCCGATGCCGCCTACGACGAAGCCCTGCACGGCTGGGCCGTGCGCGAGGCGCTGGCCCGCGGCGACCGCGCGGCCGCGCTGAAGGCCATCGAGCGCATGCCCGCCGCGCTGCGCGGCACGGCGCAGTGGCAGTACTTCGAAGCCCGGCTCCGCGAAGACCTGGGCGATGCGGCCGCCGCCGCACCGCTCTTCGCCGCCGCCGCGAAGAGTCCGACCTTCCATGGCTTCCTCGCCGCCGATCGCGCCGGCACGCCCTACGCGCTGTGCCCGCGCGACCCCTCCGACGACCGTCGCATCGGCCGCGACGTGGAGCGCAACGCCGCGCTGGCCCGCGCCATCGAGCTGTTCCGCATCAAGCGCCCGGCGCTGGCCGCCCTGGAGTGGCAGGCGGCGGTCGAGCGCATGGACGACACGCGGCGCGTGCTGGCCGTGCAGAAGGCCATGCAGGCGCGCTGGTACGACCGCGCCCTGTTCGGCATGCCGGCCAACCCGCAGGCGCTGCAGTACTACAGGCTGCGTTTCCCGTTGCACCACGAGACCCTGCTCCGTCGTGAGGCGCAGAAGCACGGCCTCGAACCCTCGCTGGTCGCGGCGCTGACCCGCGCCGAAAGTGCGTTCATGCCAGAGGCCCGCTCGCCGGCCAATGCGCGCGGCCTGATGCAACTGCTGCCGTCCACGGCCGAAGGTGTGTCCCGCCGGCTCGGTCTGCCGTGGCAGGGCGCCGACAGCCTGTACCGCCCCGAGGTGAACGTGCCCTTGGGCACCGCCTACCTCTCCCAGCGCATCGGCGACAACGGCGGCCTCGCCTACCGCGCCATTGCCGCCTACAACGCCGGCCAGGGCGCGGTGCAGCGCTGGATGGCGGCCCGTCCGTCGCTGCCCGCCGACTACTGGATCGAGACGATCCCCTTCAAGGAAACCCGCGAGTACGTGCCGCGCGTGCTGGCCTTCAGCGTGATCTACGACTGGCGCCTTGATGGCCGCACCCGTTCGCTGACCGACCGCCTCGAAGGCCGTGACGAACACTCGCCGCGCCAGTTCGCCTGCACGACCGCGCCGGACGCCACCGCGTCCACCGCCACGCCCACCGCCCGCTGAAGGAGCGACCATGAAGATCACCCTGCTCGGCGCCACCGGTTTCGTCGGCCGCGTCCTCCTCGCCCACCTCGCGCAGGAAGGCCACCAGCTGACCGTGCTCTCGCGCAATCCCCATGCCCACCTCGTGCGCCTGCTGCCGCCCGGCACGCGCGTGGTGACCGGCGATGTCTACGACCCCGAGCTGCTGAAGGCGAACTTCGCCGGTGCCGACGCCGTCATCAACCTGGTCGGCATCCTCAACGAAGCGGGCGACAACGGCCGCGGCTTCCACCGCGCCCACGTCGCGCTGACCAAGCTCGTCATCGCCGCCTGCCAGCTCGCGGGCACGAAGCGGCTGCTGCAGATGAGCTCGCTCAACGCCGGCCGCGGCGACAGCTTCTACCTGAAGACCCGCGGCGAAGCCGAGGCCGCGGTGAAGGCCAGCGGCCTCGATTGGACGATCTTCGAGCCCTCGGTGATCTTCGGCATCGGCGACGGCTTCTTCGGCCGCTTCGCCGAACTGCTGAAACTCAGTCCCGTCCTGCCGCTGGCCAAGGCCGGCACGCGTTTCGCCCCGGTGTACGTCGGCGACGTCGTCGAGGCCATGCGCCGCGCCCTGCACTCGCGGGCGACGGTCGGGCAGGTCTACGAACTCTATGGCGCCGACGTGATGACGCTGGGCGAACTCGTGCGGCTGACGGCGAAGCAGCTGGGCCTGAAGCGCGTGGTCGTGCCGCTGCCGGACGCGCTGGCCCGCCTGCAGGCCTTCGCCTTCGACTTCGTGCCCGGCAAGCCGTTCTCCTCCGACAACTACCGCTCGCTGAAGCTCGATTCGGTCGGCGCCATCGACGGCCTGCACCAGCTCGGCATCACGCCCACGCGCATTGGCCAGCAGTTGGCGACGATCCTCGGCTCGCCGGCGGAAAAGCAGCCGCGCTATGACCGCTACCGCCGCGCTGCCCGCTGACGCCACGGTCTACCTCGTGGGCGGCGCCGTGCGCGACGCCCTGCTGGGCCGCGCGCCCGGCGATCGCGATTGGGTCGTCGTCGGCACCGACGCGGGAGCGATGCGCACCGCGGGCTTCCGGACCGTGGGCGCGGATTTCCCCGTCTTCCTGCACCCGGCCACCGGCGAGGAGTACGCGCTGGCCCGCACGGAGCGCAAATCCGGGCGCGGTTACACCGGCTTCGTCGTGCATGCCGACCGTTCGGTGACGCTCGAGGACGACCTGCGGCGTCGCGACTTCACCATCAACGCGATGGCTCAGGCGGACGACGGCACGCTCGTCGATCCACTCGGCGGCCGCGCCGACCTCGACGCCCGCGTGCTGCGCCACTGCAGCCCGGCCTTCGCCGAAGACCCGCTGCGCGTGCTGCGCGCGGCGCGCTTCATGGCGCGCTTCGCGCCGCTTGGCTTCCGCGTGCATGAGGACACGCTTGCCCTGATGCGCGACATGGTGGAGGCCGGCGAGCTCGCCCACCTCGTGCCCGAGCGCGTCTGGCAGGAACTGAAGCGCGCGCTCGGCGAAGCGCGGCCTTCCGCCTTCCTGCAGACGCTGCGCGCCTGCGGCGGGCTGGCCGTCGTGCTGCCCGAAGTCGATGCCCTGTACGGCGTGCCGCAGCGTGCCGAGTATCACCCCGAGGTCGATACCGGGGTGCACGTCGAGATGGTCGTCGACATGGCCGCGCGGCTCGCGCCGGGCGATTCGGCCATCGGCTTCGCCGCGCTGACGCACGACCTCGGCAAGGCGCTGACGCCCGCCGACGTGCTGCCTCGGCATCCGATGCACGAACATGCCGGCCTGAAGCCGCTGGCCGCGCTGTGCGCACGGCTCAAGGTGCCGAACGCCGAAACCCAGCTCGCCACCGATGCCTGCCGCGAACACCTCAACGTGCACCGCTTCGACGAACTGCGCGACGCCACCGTGTACGAACTGATCGAGCGCTGCGGCGGCCTGCGACAGGGCTCGCGGATCGATGCGCTCGCTCTCGTCTGCGAGGCCGACAAGCGTGGGCGTCTCGGCCACGCCGAATCCGACTACCCGCAGGGCCGCGCGCTGCGCGCCTGCCGCGACGCTGCCCTCGCCCTGCAGGCGAAGGATGTGATGCGCGACGGGCTTGCGGGGCCGGCCATCGGCGAGGCCCTGAAGAAGGCCCGCGTCGCGGCGATCGCCGCCGCGCGCCGCGCCCTCAGCGGCGGAACCGCGCCTCCAGCCACGCCGGCAGGTTGAGCGCGAGGCCGAGCGCGGTCCCGAGGCCCACCCCAACGGCGTTGGCCACGAGGTCGAGGCCGTCGCGCTGGCGGTCCACGGTGAAGGCGCCCTGCGCCCATTCCATCGCCGCGCCCAGCACCAGCAGGGCGAGAAGCGCCCGTCGCCGCCCGGCCGTCGAGGTGAAGCAGCCCATCGCCCACCACGCCAACCCGGCATACGCCAACGTGTGATTCAACTTGTCGGCGTGGGGAAACAGCGGCGCCGCGCCCGGCACCGGCGGGCCGAGCGACAGCAGCACGCACAGCGCCCATCCGAAGCCCCAGAGCGCGATCCACGCGCCCCGCCAGCGCAACGCGGCGCCATCCGCCCCCGCCGAACCGCTCACAGCCGCCTCGACAGCTCGCCGAAGGCGAAGGCGGCCGAGAGATCGACGTCGCGGGTGAAACCCATCACCTGGAAGCGCTCCCCCATCTCGCCGGGCATCGTCAGCTTGCGGATTTCATTGGTGCGGCGATAACGCTCGCGATCGTCGACCAGAGCCTCGGCTTCGGCGATGCGCTGCGGCAGGCCGTTGGCGATCAGGAAGCTCGACTGGCTGCAGTAGCCGGCGAAGTCGAAGCCGGCATTCGTGCCGGCCTCGGCCAACGCGGTGAAATCGACGAAGGCCGTGATGTCCTGCAGGCCGGGCAGGAAGAACGGATCGCCGTGCGCGCGATGGCGGTAATGGCAGACCAGCGTGCCGTCGCTGCGCTCCGGCAGGTAGTACTCGCGGCGCGGGTAGCCGTAGTCGACGAACAGCATGGCACCGTGCTTCAGCAGGCCGCCGATGGCCTGCACCCAGTACGGCAACTGCGGCAACACCTCGGAGCGGTAGCCGTCGGGCAGCGGTGCGCCGAGCGTGCGCTCGATGTGGCGGACCGCGGCACGCACCAGCGCATCGGCGGGCTGGTCGACGCGGATGAAGTCGGCGTTCGCGTCGAGGCTGACGAACTCCTCGTACACCTCGCCCTCGTGGATGGCGAAGCGTGTGGTCGGCAGCGCGTCCAGCACTTCGTTGGCGAACAGGACGCCGGACCATTCGCCTTCGGGCGGGCCGTCCAGCCAATCGCAGCGCGCGAACACCGCCGGCGGCAGTGCCTCGCGCAAGCGCTGCTGCTGGCGCTGGCGCAGGTCGGCGCTGGGCTCGAGGATGGCGTAGCGCTCGGGCAGCACGCCGAGACGCTCCGCATGCTGCAGGAAGGCCACGGCGAACGCGCCGCTGCCGCCACCGAGCTCGAGGAAGCCCGGATGTGGCAGGCCGCGAAGGATCGGCGACACCGCTTCGCAGACGCATTCCGCGAAGACATTGCCCAGCTCGGGTGACGTCACGAAGTCGCCGGCTTCGCCGAACTTGCTCGCCCCGGCGCTGTAGTAGCCGAGCCCTGGCGCATACAGCGCCAACTCCATGAAGCGTGCGAACGGAATCGCGCCGCGCTCGTGGCGGATCGCCGCCTTCAGGAACTCGACCAGTCGCGCGCTATGCTCGCGCGCTGCGCCGCCCGGCTCGGGCAGGCCGAAAGTGCTCATCAATCCGCTCGTCGTGAACTGGATGCCAAGGATACCGTCCCTCGCACTCGCCATCGTCCTGCTGCTGGCCGGATGCAGCCGCCCACCGCAGGCTGAGCCCGGCGCTGCGCCGCCCGGGGGACCGCAAGCCGTCGATTGGCCGATGCCGAAGCCACCCATCCGCGCCACGCACTGGTTCGGTGAGCACTGGGCGAAGAACCTGATCAACGCCTACCGTCGCGAGGATGTCGCGACGCAGTTCGCGACGATCCGCGACGATGGCTTCGACACGGTGATCCTGGTCGTCAGCTGGGCGGATTTCCAACCTGAATTCGACCCCTGCTGCACCTACGACGAACGGGCCTTCGCCCGACTCCGATTCCTGATCGACGAAGCGGAGCGCCAGAACCTCCGGGTGATGTTGCGCATCGGCTTCGCGTGGGGCTTCCATCCCGACAGCCCACCCACGTTGGTGCGCGTGCATCGCCTGATGAACGACGGTACGGCCCGTGAGGCCTTCCATGCGTTCGTCGCTCGAATCGCCGACGAGATCGAAGGGCGCCCCCACGTCCTGATGTCGTTCATGAGCTGGGAAGACCAGTGGTTGCGCACCATCGAACCGTCGGCCGCAGGAGACTACGCGCGCTTCGTGGCCTCCCTGCCGCCATCGGAACGGCCGGCGGATCCTGCGCGCCTGCCCCGGGCGGACGACGACAGCGCCGCGGCGTTCCATCGCTACTGGGACTGGCTGGTGATCGAGGCATTGCATGCGCCGGCACAGCAACGCCTTCCCAACCTGGGCTACGAGGTTCGCATCGACAAGGAACCGCTGTGGCGAATCGCCCCCGATGGAACACGGACGCCGTCCCAATGGCTCGACCATCGCGCGATGTACCGACAGGCCGGGGATGCGCCGCTGGTGCTGTACTGGGCGCCGTACTGGGGGGCGCAGAACGTGGGCGAGTCGCTGCAGGCCACGCAGAGCCTTGCGCTGCTGGGCGGCATGCTGGCCGAGGCCGACGATTGGAGCGGTGGACGGCCGGGATTCATCGACCAGTTCAACCTCATCGACAACACGCCCGGGCACGAGCAGAACGCCGTTCTCCCTGACAGCGAGATCGCGCCTTTCCTTCGCGGCGCCGTGTGCGTCCTGAAGGACCACGGGGTGCTTGGTGTCGGTTTGTGGACCGGCCGCGACTATGCCGAGAGCCCGCTCTACAACCCGTCGTTCGCCTTCGGACTGGAAGGTTGGACGCTCGTCGATGCGAACGGCGCGCCGGTGCACGACGTCACGGTGCTCGACCGGGCCCCGGATCGCGATCCGTGGCTTCGCCTCGACGCCGGCCACGCCCTGTCGCAGGCCTTCGGCACCGAGCGCGGCCGACTCCCCCAGCGCGATGCCCGGCCCGACCGGGTATGCGTCGATGCCATCAGCCCGGGAGGCGCGACCCTGCGCGTGCAGGCCGGCGCGGGCGACCCCGCGACGATCGCCTTGCGCGCTGGCCACTCGGGGCGTGCGTGCCATCCCGTCGACAGCCATCCGCACAACGAGCGCATGGAACTCCGTTTCGTGCTCGCTGAGGGCCAGGCCACCCTGCGCGGCGTTTGGCTCTTCGACCACGTGCAGGACGGCGGCATGCGGACCCTCGACAACGGGCCGGGCCGCCATCTCGACGCTTTCCGCACGTTCAATGCCGCCATGATGCGCGCCGAGCTTCCCGAGGATTGCCGTCGATGACCGCCCCGAACCCCGTCGCCCTGGTCACCGGCGCCGCCAAGCGCGTCGGCGCGGCCATCGCGCGGCACCTCCATGCGAAGGGCTTCGATGTCGTGCTGCATCACCGCGCCTCGCCCGCGGAAGCCGCGGCCCTTGCGGCCGACCTCGAGGCCCTCCGAGCGGGCAGCACGCTCATCGTCCAGGCGGAACTCGGCGACACCGCCGCCCTGCCCGGGCTCGTCGACGCCACGGTCGCCCGCTTCGGCCGTCTGGACGCCCTGGTGAACAACGCCTCCGCCTTCCATCCCACGCCGATCGGCCGGGCCTCCGAGGCGGACTGGGATGCCCTGTTTGACAGCAACGCCAAAGGCCCGTTCTTCCTCGCGCAGGCTGCGGCACCGCACCTGCGTGACGCCGGGGGCGCCATCGTCAATCTCGTCGACGTCTACGGCGAGCGCCCGCTCGCGAACCACACGATCTACTCGATGGCCAAGGCGGCCAACGCGATGCTGGTGAAGTCGCTGGCCGTCGAACTCGGCCCCGAGGTGCGCGTCAACGGCGTGTCGCCGGGCGCCATCCTCTGGCCGGACTCGGGCAAGTCCGAAGCGGCCAAGGCCGCGATGCTGGCGAAGACGGCCCTGAAGCGCGTGGGCGCGCCGGAAGACATCGCCGAGGCCGTGCGCTGGCTGCTGCAGGACGCCCGCTACACCACGGGCCAGATCCTCGCCGTCGACGGCGGGCGCCTGCTCAATCTCTGAATCCGCGACCCGGCACGAGGCCGGGCCGCGACCGGGCTCACTTGTGGCGGAACGCGCCCTGCAGGGCGGCGCCGTCGAAGCCCACCGGCGCCTGGCCATCCACCGCGAAGCGGTAGACCGCGGCCTGGTAGATGCCGGCCAACGCCGCCTGCGTCACCGCCAGCGCGATCACCGCGAGAACCACCAGCGCGCCGATGACGATCGCCGCCGTCGCGCCGGCCGTCAGCGCTGCCGCCACGATGAGACCCGCGCCGAGCAGGATCACCGCCAGCGTCAGCAGGCCGAAGGCGAAACCGAGCCCGACGTTGCCGATCAGGTTCTCGCCCCAGCTCTTCTTCAGCAGGCCGAAGCTCTCCTTGATCGCATCGATCGGGCCGACGTTCTGCGCCACCAGCACCGGCACCACGAGGAAGGTCGAGACCGTCCAGGCCGCGCCGAGCAGGCGGGCCACGAGCGCGCCCAGCCATTCGCTGCGCTCTTCGAGCGCCTTGATCAGCAGGCCGACGACCGCCGCGATCACCGCGTAGCCGACGATCGCCCCGAAACGCTCGCGGGCAATGCGCAGGCCGTCGGCCACCGTCGGATCACCGCCTTCGAGCCGGATCAGGGCCGCGCCGACCAGCGCGCTGTTGAAGAAGAAGATCACCGTGAACTGCGTGACGTAGAACAGGAAGCCGACGACGATCGACACCGGGCCGGCACCACCATCGAACAGCCCGGTGAGGAAGCTCGGCACGAGGAAGGTGGCGGCCACCAGGGTCGCGGCGATCGACGAGATCACCGGGAACCACAACAGCTCCTTGTCGGCGCGCAGGACGGCGGCGCTGGCCTTCACGAGGGACCAGCTGCGGGAGAACTTCTCGAACATGGCGGACTCCGGGGGACGGGATTCACGCCAGTATCACGCGATCGGCGCCGCCGCGGTACTGACGAAGGTCACCCGAGGTCGAGCGCCTCGACGGCCGGCGGCGTGGTGCAGTCCGGATGCGCGGCCCACAGCGCGGCGAGGCTCCGCCCCTGCACCGGATCGACGAAGTCGGGGGCGATGTCGGCCAGCGGCTTCAGCACGAAGGCGTGCTTGAGCTCCGGCCGCGGCAGTTCGAGGTTGCCCTCGCCGCGCATCACCCGGTCATCGAAGTAGACGATGTCGACGTCCAGCGTCCGCGAGGAGAAACGCGGCACGTCGCGGCGACGGCCGTGGCGGTCTTCCAAGGCATGCAGCCAGTCGTTCAAGGCCTGCGGCTCGAGGTCCGAGCGGATCGCCGCGGCGCAATTCAGGAAGTCCGGCCCGTCAAAACCCACGGCCGGCGTGCGGTAAACCGGCGAGACGACCACCTCGCCGAAGCGCGTCCGCAGCTCGTCCACCGCGGCCCGCAGAAAGTGCTCGGGCTGTTCGTTGCTGCCGAGGCTCAGCAGCGCGAAGCCGCTCACGCCCGCGTCCGCTCGATCAGGATGCCCACGGCCTTGGCGCCGCGCACCGCACCGGGCTTGGAAAGCTTCAGGCGCACCCAAGGCACGCCGAACTCGCCGGTGATGATCGCGGCGCAGCGTTCCGCCAGCGTCTCGACCAGCCCGAAGTCGGAGTCGCCGACGAACTGGATCAACCGCTTGCTCACCGCTTTGTAGTCGAGCGTGTCCTCGATGGCGTCGCTGGCCGCGGGCTTGCGGTTGTCGAAGCCCATTTCGATGTCGAGGACGATCGGCTGCTTGATGCGCCGTTCCCAGTCGTAGATGCCGATCGTGCACTCGATCTCGAGCGCTTCGATGAAGACCTTGTCCATCGGAATTCCTTGCAAAGGGGAATCAGCCTGCCAGTGGCGATGGCAAGGCGGCGACAGCATCGAGCGTGGCCATGTCCCAGCGCGGCTGCACGCGGAAGTCGAGGTCGCGCTGCCCGGCGGCCAGCCGGGTCGCGCCGGCGAAGGCGATCATCGCGCCGTTGTCCGTGCAGAACTCGAGACGCGGGAAGCTCACCGCCACCTTGCGCTTTGCCGCCAAGGCCGCGAGGCGGGTACGCAGCTGCCGGTTCGCGCCGACGCCGCCGGCGACCACCAGCGCCTTCATGCCGGTTTCTCGCAGGGCGCGTTCGCACTTGATCGCCAGCGTTTCCGTCACCGCGTCCTCGAACCCGAGGGCGAGATCCGCCTTGACGGTGTCGGCCTGGTCCGAGGCTTTCCACGCCAACAGCACCTGGGTCTTCAAGCCGCTGAAGCTGAAATCGAGGCCCGGCCGGTCGGTCATGGGCCGCGCGAACTTGAAGCGGCTTTCGCGACGCCCCTCGGCCTCGGCCGCGGCCCGCCCTTGCAGGGCCAGCGCGGCGAGCTGCGGCCCGCCGGGATAGGGCAGGCCGAGCATCTTGGCGGTCTTGTCGAAGGCTTCGCCGGCCGCGTCGTCGAGCGTCTCGCCCAGCAGCGTGTAGCGACCGATACCTTCCACGGCCACCAGCTGCGTGTGCCCCCCCGAGACCAGCAGGCACACGAAAGGCGGGGGCGCCGCGCCCGGCTCCAGCAGCGGCGAGAGCAGATGGCCTTCCATGTGGTGCACGCCCACGCTGGGCACGTCGAGGGCCCAGGCCAACGCCCGCCCGGTCGCGGCCCCGACCAGCAGGGCGCCGATCAGTCCGGGCCCCGCCGTGTAGGCGATGCCGCCGAGGTCGGACACGCCCAGGCCCGCTTCCGCGAGGGTCTGGCGCACCAGCGGCAGCAGCTTCCGCACGTGGTCGCGGCTGGCCAGCTCCGGCACCACGCCGCCGTACTCCGCATGCAGGGCCACCTGGCTGTAGAGCGCATGCGCCCGCAAGCCGCGGGCCGTGTCGTAGACGGCCACGCCGGTTTCGTCGCAGGAGGATTCGAGGCCGAGGACGATCATGGGCAGCACAGGGCGTGGGCGGCCGGCGTGGCGCGCCGGAGGGCAGCGGCGGCCGGTCCTGAACAGGGGGCCGGGCCGACTTGCACCGCCCCGGAAAGCCCGCGTATCATACGCGGCTCACCCGGAGCACCGGGTATTTTGTCCACCCGAGAACCCCTATGCCCAACGTCAAAGTCCGCGAGAACGAGCCGTTCGAGTTCGCGCTCCGTCGTTTCAAGCGCACCTGCGAAAAGGCCGGCGTCCTCGCCGAGACGCGCAAGCGCGAGTTCTATGAAAAGCCGACGCAGGAGCGCAAGCGCAAGGCCGCTGCCGCCGTGAAGCGTCAGCTGCGCCGCTCGTCGCGCGACGTCACCAAGCGCCAGCGCCTCTACTGAGCGCGGCGCCTGCCGCAAGAAGCCGGCCCGCCCCTGGCGTCGCCGGCTTTTTGTTTTTCCAGCCCCGGAGAATCCCATGTCCCTCAAGCAGCAGCTCACCGACGACATGAAGGCCGCGATGAAGGCCGGCGAGAAGGATCGCCTCGCCACCATCCGCCTCATCAATGCCGCCCTGAAGCAGAAGGAAGTCGACGAGCGCATCGAGCTCGATGACGCCGCCGTGCTCGCCGTGCTCGAGAAGATGGTCAAGCAGCGCAAGGACTCGATCAGCCAGTACGAGGGCGCCGGTCGCGCCGATCTGGCGGCGGTCGAGAAGGCCGAGATGGCGATCATCCAGGCCTACCTGCCGGCGCAGCTTTCCGAAGCCGAGATCGACGCCGCCATCCAGGCCGCCATTGCCGAAGCCAACGCCGGCACCGGGCCGGCGGCGATGGGCAAGGTCATGGGCGTGCTGAAGCCGAAGCTGGCCGGCAAGGCCGACATGGGCCTCGTCTCGCAGCGCCTGAAGGCCGCGCTCGCCGGTTGAGCGGCGAACCACTGCAGGCCGGCCTGAAGCCGTAAGCTTCCCCCATGGCCGGCCGCATCCCCGACAGCTTTATCGATGGACTGCTCGCTCGCGTCGACATCGTCGAGCTCATCGGTTCGCGCGTCCCGCTGAAGCGCAAGGGCAAGGAATACACCGCCTGCTGCCCCTTCCACGACGAGCGCACGCCGTCGTTCTACGTCAGCCCGACGAAGCAGTTCTACCACTGCTTCGGCTGCGGCGCGCACGGCACGCCGATCAAGTTCCTGATGGAGTACGACCGCCTCGAGTTCGTCGACGCGGTCGAGGAACTCGCGAAGCGGCTCGGCCTCGAAGTACCACGGGAGTCGGGCAGCGGGCGCGAGGCGCCACGCGAGGGCCAGGACCTCTACGCCGCGCTGGACGCGGCGCAGAAATACTTCCAGCGCGAGCTCGCCAACAGCGAAGTCGCGAAGCGCTACCTCGACAAGCGAGGCCTCGATGCCGCGACCATCGAGAAGTTCGGCATCGGCTGGGCGCCCGAAGGCTGGAATGGCCTGATCGACGCCCTCGGCAAGGGCGATGCGCGACGCATCGACCTTCTCGACAAGGCAGGCCTGCTCTCGAAGAACGACAGCGGGCGCACCTACGACAAGTTCCGCGGCCGCGTGATGTTTCCGATCCACGACCGGCGCGGGCGCGTGATCGCCTTCGGCGGTCGTGTCATCGAGAAAGACGACGGCCCGAAGTACCTGAACTCTCCGGAGACGGTGCTGTTCCACAAAGGCCGCGAGCTCTACGGCCTGTGGCACGCACGCCAGGCCCACAGCAAGGTGCCGCGCCTGATCGTCGTCGAGGGCTACATGGACGTCGTGTCCCTGTGGCAGTTCGGCATCACCACCGCCGTCGCCACGCTCGGCACCGCAACCACGCCGGACCACGCCGAGCTGCTGTTCCGCAACGCGGCCGACGTCTACTTCTGCTTCGACGGTGACGCTGCCGGGCGCCGCGCGGCCTGGAAGGCGCTGGAGTCGGTGTTGCCGCGCATGACCGATGGGCGGCAGGCGTTCTTCCTGTTCCTGCCTGAAGGCGAGGATCCGGACACCGTCGTCCGCTCGCAAGGCGCCGCGGCGCTCGACGCCGCACTCGCTTCGGCGCAGCCCTTGAGCGAGTTCTTCTTCGCCCAATTGGCCAGCGACGTCGATCTCTCCAGCGCCGACGGCAAATCGCGATTGGCGGAGCGCGCCAAGGCCTACATCGCGCGTATCCCGGATGGCGAGTTCCGCGACCGCATGCAGGCGCTGCTCGTCCAGCGTACCGAGGTTGGATTCCATGCCAGCGCGAAGCTCGCGGACTTCACCCGGGAGCTGGTGGAACTCGGCTCGCAGATCCAGCGCGACGCACTGGACATGTCCCAAGGCCGCATGCCGGAAGGGTACCTGGTCAGCGTGCCGCAGCTGTCCAACGACCGTAGCCCGGGTCGCTGGACGAACAACGATCGATCCTCGCGCTTCGACCGAAGCGGTAACGGGGGGCGACGCCCGCGCACGGCGGCCGATCGCATCCTCGCCGACCTGCCCACGCTGAGCGCGCCGCGTCCGGCCGGGATCGACCATCGTCGCAGTCTCGTGCGCACCGCGATCAGCCTGCTGTTGAGCCGGCCGACCCTCGCGTCACAGGTGTCCCAGATCGACCACCTCGACTGGATCGAGACGCTCGACCAGCCCGGGGTGCCTCTGTTCGTTGAACTGGTGCACCTCGCGCTGGGCCGCCCAGGGCTCACCACGGGCGCACTGCTGGATGCCTTCGCGGAACATCCCCAAATCGAGTCGCTGCAGAAGCTGGCCGCACAGCCGATGGCAGGCGATGACGCCGGGCTGGAAGCGGACTTCCTCGGCTGCATCAAGAAGCTTCGACAGCAGGCCATCGAGCAGCGCCTGGACTGGTTGAAGTCGCAGCCGGCGCTCGATGAATCCGGCAAAGCGGAGTTGAGAACCCTGCTTTCCACGAAGCGCTGACGGAATCCGACGCCGGCGCCGCCCATCAGGCCCTTGAAAGGAGTGATGCGATGGTCGATGTCGAAGCGAAACCCGGCGTGCTCCTGCGGATCGTCCGCTTTGCCCCAACGCGACTGCTGCTCCTCTACCTGCTGCTGCCCTACCTGTATCTCGCGGGATACTTCTACCGGCAAAGCTTCGCCCAAGGCCCTTGGGCTGGCCTCTGGGCCAGCGTCCTTTCTTGCATCGCCATGCTGGGCCTCTATGCCGTCGTCGTGAACATGACGGAACGGCGGGCGGTGCACGAACTCGCCTTGAAGCCCGCACCGAAGGAAATCGCGATTGGACTGCTTCTGGGATCCGGTCTCTACACCCTCTGCGTTCTGGTGCTCATGGCCACCGGTCACTTCAAGATCCATGGCCTGGGCGAATGGCATGTCCTGGTTTCGGGCGCGGCGGTCGCACTCGCCACCGGCACCTTCGAAGAACTGCTTTTCCGAGGCGGTGTCTTCCGACTAGCCGAAGAATGGTTCGGCACTTGGTGGGCGGTGGTGATCTCCGCACTCGTCTTCGGACTCGTCCATATGGGCAACGACGAAGCCACGCTACAAGGCGTGGTATCCATCTCGATCTGGGCAGGCCTCCTCCTCGTCGCCTGCTACCTCCTGACGCGCCGACTCTGGTTGGGCATCGGGCTCCATGCCGCTTGGAACTACACACAGGGCTCGGTCTATTCCGGAATCGTCTCAGGCAATGCGCCGACCAGCGGCTACCTGCACTCCAGCCTCAACGGACCGGAATGGCTGACCGGAGGAAGCTTCGGCGTCGAAGCCTCGGCGGTCGCATTCCTTCTTTGCTCCGTCGCCGGCACTTGGATGATGGCCGCTGCACATCGACGCGGCCACATGCGTCCGCCGGCCTGGTATCGCCAGCAATAAAGGCCGCTGCTTTCCCCAAGCCTTCGATCCGTGCCCTAGGCCTTCCACGCATCCACCGTTGCGTATGAGTTGAGCATCGGTCGTCGACGCAAAGAAAAACCCCTCCGGTGTTACCGGAGGGGTTTTGGGTGTAAGGCCCTGGCGATGACCTACTCTCGCATGCGGATGCACACTACCATCGGCGCGTGCGCGTTTCACTTCCGAGTTCGGGATGGGATCGGGTGGTTCCACGCAGCTATGTTCACCAGGGAGAG
>Ga0209278_1000769_pt1 | contig 22069 bp, 14 predicted proteins | sample JI81BgreenDNA_FD_187504 | JGI IMG/M metagenome (GOLD analysis project Ga0209278, IMG submission 187504) | Wastewater effluent complex algal communities from Wisconsin, to seasonally profile nutrient transformation and Carbon sequestration -... | ecosystem: Engineered > WWTP > Effluent > Algae... | reverse complement strand
CGATGTATTGCAGCTGGTGACGCTGTTGGTGGTGATGTTGGTCACCGACTGGAAGCTCACCCTCATCAGCTTGAGTGTGCTGCCTTTGTTGCTGTACAGCACCTGGCTGTTCAAAGAAAAGGTGAAGAGCTCGTTTCAGGAGGTGCGCGTGCAGGTAGCGCGGCTGAATGCCTTTGTGCAGGAGCACATCACCGGCATGACGGTGGTGCAGCTTTTCAACCGCGAAGAAGAGGAAGCCAAGAAGTTCAGGGAGATCAACGGCGCCCACAACGAAGCCAATTTGAAGAGTATTTTTTACTATTCGGTGTTTTTCCCGGTGGTAGATATCATCACCGCCGTCTCGCTGGGCCTACTGGTGTGGTGGGGCGCACATGGCGCCCTGCGCGACGAGCTCACCGCGGGCACCTTGATTGCCTTCATCCTGTACGTGAACCAATTTTTCAGGCCCATCCGTTTGCTGGCCGATAAGTTCAACTCCCTGCAGATGGGCATGGTGGCCAGCGAACGGGTGTTTAAGCTGCTGGATACCGACGAGTCGCTCCCCGACACCGGCAACTACCGCCCCGAGCAGGTGGCAGGCCGTATAGACATGGCAGGGGTGTGGTTTGCCTACGACGACGACAACTACGTGCTCCGCGACATCAGCTTCACCCTCGCCGCCGGGCAAAAGTTAGCCTTGGTGGGCAGCACCGGCGCCGGTAAATCGTCGATCATCAATGTGCTTGGCCGATTTTACGACTACCAAAAAGGGGAGGTGCTGCTCGACGGCGTGAGCATCCGGGAGTACCCACTCGACCAGCTCCGTCGCCATATCGGCATCATCCTCCAGGATGTGTTTTTGTTTTCGGGCACCATAGCCGAAAACATCAGCATGAAAAATCCCGAGATCACCCTCGCCCAAATCAAGGCCATGGCCGAGTATACCGGCATCAGCAGTTTTATCGAAAAGCTGCCCGGGCAGTACGACTATCAGGTAAACGAGCGGGGCTATTCGCTCTCGGCAGGGCAGCGCCAGCTCATCGCCTTTTTACGGGCCATGGTGTACAACCCGGCCATTTTGGTGCTCGACGAGGCCACCTCGAGCATCGACAGCGAGACCGAGCACCTGCTGCAGCTGGCCACCGCCAAGCTCACCGAAGGGCGTACCGCCATTTTGATTGCACACCGCCTGAGCACCATCCGCGAGGCCGACCAGATTTTGGTGATCGACAAGGGTACCATAGCCGAACGGGGCACCCACCAAGAATTGGTACGCAAAAAGGGGCTCTACCGCAAGCTGTACGAGATGCAGTTTCACGAAGAGCTTACGCAAGGCTGACACGTTTGTGCGACTTTTCCCGTAAATTACCCTGCGATTCTGATCTATATGAAATTATTTTTACTCAGTTTGGGCGTATTTGCCCTGACCTTTTCGGCGCACGCACAGCTCGCCGATATCGAAAATGGATGTTCCGACGCCAAAGTACAGGCCTTTCAACGCAGCATGCCGCAGATGCGGGTGACTGCCAACCGCGGTGCCGACCAATACGACATTCACTTTTACCACATCGACCTCAACGTATCGAATACCAGCACCACGCTGAGTGGCAATGTACGTTTTGATGCACGTGTACTTTCGAGCACACTCGACACCTTTTGGTTCGAGTTGCGCAGCTTCATGACAGTAGACAGCGTACTCATCAACGGAGTGCGCCGCAACCACCTCCGTGTGAACGATGTGGTGCAGGTGCCCCTCGCCGATGTCATGCAGCAGGGACAGGCCATTTCGTGTAAAGTTTTTTACAACGGAACACCCGCTTCTTCGGGCTTTTTTAGCGGCATCACCAGCAGCAATGGCGTAACGTGGACCTTGAGCGAGCCGTTTAGCGGTCCGGATTGGTTGCCCTGCAAACAAGATTTGTGGGACAAAATAGACTCGAGCTGGTTTTTTGCCACCTGCAACAGCGGCCTCAAGGTAGGAAGTCAGGGTTTGCTGACCAATGTGGTGACGCTGCCCAACAACAAGGTGCGCTACGAATGGAAAACCCGCGAGAAGATGGCGTTTTACCTCATCGCCTTTGCCGTAGCCGATTACGAAGAATACGTGAACTGGGCCAAACCGGCGCAGCTGAATGGCGATAGCGTATTCATCCAACATTACATCTACACCGGCACCCTGGCCGCCAACCGTACCGGGCTCGACCGTACCCCCAAGATGGTGGAAGAGTTTTCGGATATGTTTGGTTTGTATCCGTTCCACCGCGAAAAGTATGGTCATATGCAAGCCAACCTCGGTGGCGGCATGGAGCACCAAACCATGAGCACCATGGGCGGCTTTAGCCAAGACCTCACCTCGCACGAACTGGCGCACCAGTGGTTTGGCGACAAGGTTACCTGCGCCACCTGGAGCGACATCTGGCTCAACGAAGGCTGGGCGTCGTATCTCGAATACCTCTACCGCCAAACCATCAGCCAGTCGACTGCCGACAGTTGGATGAACGCCACCCACAACAGCGCCCGCGGTGCAGCCACCGGCTCGGTGTATGTGCCAGCCGGCGCCAGCGTTGGCCGTATTTTTAGTTCCAGCCTCACCTACAAAAAAGGAGCAGCCGTATTGCATATGTTGCGGTACGTGATGGGCGATTCGGCCTTTTTTGCCGGTTCCAACGAATTTTTGCGCATCAAAGGCGATACCGTAGCCACCACCGATGAGTTCCGTGCTATACTCGAACAGTCGCACGGCAGCAGCTTGCAGGATTTCTTCAACGAATGGGTGTATGGCGAAGGCTATCCTACCTATACCGTGCGCTGGAACCAGGTAGATTCAACTTTATATGTACGTCTCACCCAAACCACTTCGGCAGCTAATCCAACAGGATTTAGCATCAAAGTTCCGCTGCGGGTGAGCTTCCCGGGCCGATCCGATACGCTAATGCTCGATCCGGCGCAATTGGTGAATACCTTTGCCATACGCGGCACCGTGGGTACCATGTCGCTCGACCCGCAAAACATCATTCTCAAGGGCAATACCTTAATTACCCGCGACAATACCTTGGGCGTAGGCCTCGACGAGCAGGATTGGTCGGCCCTGAAAATTTACCCGAACCCTACCGAAGGGCGTATTCGGGTTGCGTATGATGCCGCAGCCAGCTACAGCCTGCGTGATTTGCAAGGCCGGGAGCTACAATACGGTAACCTCGCAGCAGGCGAAAACGAGTTGGACTTGGTAGCGGCAGCTGGGGTGTATTTGCTGGTAATCAACAACGGCAAAGCGGTAAAAACCGAACGTTTGGTGATTCGCTGAATCCCATAGCCATAAAAAAAGGCGGCTCCGTTTCGGAAGCCGCCTTTTTCGTTTTTAATGGCCTTATTCTTTGTTCTTCCGTCCGAAGAGCGAAAAATGTACATAACGCTTGGGGTTGGCTTTCATGTCGGCCAACAGTTTGTCGAGGTCAACCGCTGTTTGATTGAGGTTGTTGTAAAGGGCTTTGTCGTTCACCAGCAAGCCAATACTGCCTTCGCCTTTGTTGATTTTGGTAAAAATGCTATCGGTTTGGGCCAGGGTATGCTCGGCATTGGCCAGGGTGCTTTTTAAATCCGATTTCGCTACCGAATCGGTGATGGCGTTGATGTTGGAGAGGGCCGCGGTGATGATTTCGTTGTTTTTGCGCAGGTTGTTGGTGATGCTCTCTACATTGGCCAGGATGGTGTTGAGCTTGCTGTTTTGTTTGTTCACCAAGCTGCTGATGCCGCCGCTGGTACTCTCGAGGTGGGCGAGTATGGCCTTGATTTTTTGGGTGTCGAGGGCACTCACGGTGCGGTCGAGTCCGGCGATGAGGCTTTCGGTTTTTTCGCGGAGGGGATCCACGGTGGCGCCCAGCGACTCGAGCAGCGAAGGGTCGATGATGCCGTTTACGGTATCGTTTTTCGACAGCCGAACGGGGTTGTCGTTCACCACGATGTTGAGGGCTTTGGTGCCGAAAAAGTCGGTGCTAAACAAACGTGCCACCGAAGCTTTGTTGAGTTTGATGCGGTCGTTGAGGTAAAACAGCACCACCACTCCGTTGCCATCTTCGGCGAGGCTTACCTGCCGTACGGCACCCACCTTGACGCCCTGATGCAATACCGAAGCCGATTTTTGGAGCCCCGCAGCATTCGGAAAACGAACGTTGTAGTTGGTGGTGGTGCTAAACAGCTCTTCGCCCTTCAGGAAGTTGAAGCCGAGTATTAAGATAACGATGATGATGGAGGCCAGAGCACCCACCTTGGTTTCGTTGGAAACGTTGAAATTTTTCAAGCTGCAGGCAGTTAACGAGGGTTAGCGTCAGATTTATCGTCGTCTTTGTCGATATCTGCTTTGTATTGCCGGAACGCCTGGAAGGCGGAGCTGGCAATTTTTTGCTGTCCCTCGGACGAATTTAGGAATTTTTCTTCTTCTCGGTTGGTGAGGAAGCCAGTTTCGACCAATACCGCTGGCATGGTGGTGCGATACAGCACCAAAAAGCCAGCTTGTTTCACCCCACGGCTTTTGCGGCCGGCGAGGTTCACCAGTTGGTTTTCGATTTTTTCGGCAAGTTTAACACTTTGGGTGCGGTAGGCACTTTGAAACAGCTCGAAGATGATGTGTGTGGTGGGGTCTTTGGGGTCGAAGCCGTCGTATTTTTCGGTGTAGTTGCTCTCGAGCAGCACCGAAGAGTTCTCGCGTTTCGATACTTCGAGATTGGCCTTGGTGACGTGCAAACCTTGGGTCCAGGTTTCGGTGCCGTAGGCCGCGGGGTTACCCGAATTGCAGTGAAAGGAGATAAATACGTCGGCATTGGCTTTGTTGGCGATGCTCGCCCGCTCGTGCAGCTCTATGAAGCGGTCGTCTTTGCGGGTATACACCACCTTCACGTCTTTCATGTTTTCTTCGATGAGCTTGCCAAACTTTTTGGCCACCGCCAACGCCACGTCTTTTTCGCGCCCTTCCTTGCCGAGGCAGCCCACATCGTGCCCGCCGTGGCCGGCATCAACCACTACGGTGCGGATTTTGTAGGCACGTAGGCCCGTCGGATTGTAGGTTATCAACAACAATACGATGGACATTCCGAGTGTTAACCTGATTCTATTCACTTTGCCGTAGTTTAGTTACTTTTGAGCTGCTTTTATCATTGCAAAATTAACCCGCTTCTCCTGCTTTTGCTAACTCCGTTACAACGGTTTATCCTCATTGTATTGTGCATTGTCTGCTGGGCAGGACAGGCGCTCGCTCAGCAACCCGCTGTTTCGGGGCGAGATTCGCTCGCCAGCCAGCTCGATTCTATGCGTTTGGGCGGCGCTGACACACTTTCGACCGACAGCACGCGCAACGACAGCACCGCGGTAGATTCGGCGGCCAACAGCTTGCGCCGCCCGGGCGATTTGGAGGCAGAGGTGCGCTACGAAGCCCGCGACAGCATCGTTTTTAACCTGAAGAAGCGCGGCGCCAGCCTCTACGGCGAGGGAAAAGTGAACTACCAGCAGATAAATCTTTCGGGCGAAGTGATTGATCAGGACTGGAATACCAACGAAGTAACGGCCTCGCCCATCACCGACAGCACGGGCAAACTCATCGGAAAGCCGGTGTACAAAGACGACGGGCAGGAGTTTGTGAGCAACCGCATGACCTACAATTTCCGCAGCAAAAAGGCGAAGATTAACCGCATGGTCACCAACGAAGGCGAGAGTTACCTCATTGGCCGCGATGTGAAGATGGAGAACAGCGAAACCATCTTCATCGAAAACACCCAGTTTACCACCTGCAACAATACCGACCACCCGCACTTTTACCTGCGCCTGTACAAAGCCAAGATTATCCCAAATAAAAAGGTGATCAGCGGACTCTCGAACATGGTGATCGAAGAGATTCCGCTGCCGCTGGGTTTGCCCTTCGGTATTTTCCCCACCCAACGCGGACAGCGCTCGGGTATTTTGCCGCCGGCCTATGGCGAGTCGCCCCGATTTGGCTTTTTCCTACAAAATGGTGGCTACTACTGGAGCATCAACGAAAACATCGACCTCACCCTGCAGGGCGATATTTACAGTTTGGGCGGCTGGAAGCTGGCACCTGCTACCACCTACAACAAACGCTACAAATACAACGGTAACCTGCGGCTCAGCATCAGCAATTTGCAGTATGGCGACCGCGAAGCCAACGATTTTTTCCGCCAGCGCGACTTTTTTGTGACCTGGTCGCACAGCCAGGACCCCCGCGCTAACCCCTACCGCCGCTTTACCGCCTCGGTGAATGCCGGCTCGAGCAGTTACCTCACCAACAACGCCGCCGCCAATACCCAGTTTTTGCAAAATCAGCTCACCTCGTCGATCAACTATACCCGCATCTTCCCCAAGAAACCCTACAGTTTTAATGCTTCGCTGCGGCATTCCCAAAACAACACCAACCGCCAGGTGAATTTGGTCTTGCCCAATGCCGTGTTTACGGTAAACCGCCTCGAGCCCTTCAAGCGTAAAAATCCGGTGGGCAACGAACGCTGGTACGAAAAAATAGGCTTTAACTACAACACCAACCTGCAGAGCACCATCAGCTCGGCCGACTCCACGCTTTTTGAGGGCAATTTCCTCAACAAGATGAACGTAGGCCAACAGCACAGCCTCCCCATCAGCACTTCGGCCTTTGTGATTGCCAAGTACTTGCAGTTTACACCATCGTTCAACTACACCGAACGTTGGAGCCTGAAGTCGATCGAAAAAACTTACGACCCTACGCTGCGCCGGGCGGTGACCGATACGCTCGAAGGCTTTTTCCGCAACTTCGATTACTTCTTCAGCCTGAGCATGAATACCCGTATTTACGGCTTGGTGCAGTTCGAAAAAGGGAAGCTGGCGGCCATACGTCACGTCATCAACCCACAGCTGAGCTACAGCTTCCGGCCCGACTTCAGCGAGAGCAAGTTTGGCTTTTACGGGCAGGTGCAGGCCGACAGCACCGGTCGCATCGAAACCTACAATCGGTTTGGTGGCTTCGGCTTCGGCGGTCCCGGTGGCGGCAGGCAGGGCGCAATCAACTTCAGTGTCGACAATATCGTGGAGCTCAAAGTACGGCAGGTGACCGACACGGCCGTGAACCTGAAGAAGGTCAAAATTTTCGACAGCTTCCGTCTGGGAACGAGCTACAATTTCGCTGCCGACAGCTTGCAGCTCGCGCCCATTCAGCTTTCGGGGCGTACCACCTTTACCAATAATTTCAGCTTGTTGTTTGGTGCTCAGCTCGAGCCCTACGACCGCGACTCGTTGGGCCGCCGCATCAATACCTTTTTGCTGAGCTCGCAGGGCAAGCTCATCGAGATGACCTCGGCCAACCTCACCTTTAGCGGCAGTTTGAACCCCGCGGCCAAGGCAGCTCCAGCCGCCAATCCCCTCGATGCCCGCGAAGAACACGAGCTGGCCGAAATCCGCCGCCGCATGGCCTGGGGCCAGTTTATCGATTGGAATGTGCCCTACAACCTGAGCTTCAACTACACCTTAAATTTTAGCCGCGCCTCGGTAGCACGCCTGCCCAACACCCTGACCCAGCAGGTGGTATTTTTTGGCGACATCAGCATCACCCCCAAGTGGAAGGTGGGCTTTAACTCGGGTTACGACATCACCAACAAGAAGCTCACCAGCACCATGCTCAACTTTTATCGCGATTTGCACTGTTGGGAGATGGCATTTAACCTGGTACCCTTCGGCACGTTCCGCTCGTACACCTTCAGCATCAACGCCAAAGCACGCATGTTGCAGGAGTTGCGACTTACGCGTCGCCGCAGTTGGTTCGACTTCAACTAGGGCTGTACCACCAGCCGATGCAGGCCAAAACGTTCGGCAGTTTCGACCAACAAAACGTAATTCCCCGCAGCAAGCTGTAGCCGAATGTAGCCGTCGGTGAGTTCACCGTTTTGCACCACCCGGCCCCTAGCGTCGACGATGCGGTAATTGGCTTTTTCCCAGCCGCGGAGCTGCACAAAGTCGGTAGCCGGATTGGGCCAGGCCGAAATTTGTTCGCCTTGCAGGGCGGTTACACCCACTTGGGTTACACTGCCACGGTAGCTGTCGCGGTAGCGAACTTGCAAGCCCACGCCGCCGCCCAACGGACCGCCGTCGGTGATTTCGAGCAGCGGCAGCTTTTTGCCGTTGGTGAGCCATTTGTATTCGGTAGTGGTTCGTGCTGGAAGCGCCAGCGGGTTGCCTTGCACGAGCAGGGTATCGTTGGCTTGTGCCACACTCACCACCAGCAGCGCGGGGTGACTTCCGTAGGGCGTGGTGAGGGTGCCCCAGCCCGCCACCCGGGTGGTGCGCACGCCCTGTGAGCGCAATTCGCCTAAGGTGGGCAAAGTGGCTACAAGGCGGAAAGTGGTGCTATTCACCTGCCCATAGGTCATGGGGAAATGGTACAGCTCGTCTTCGTCGGTATACGAAGCGGCCAGCGGTATGCCTTGCGCCTGAAAGCCGAGGCCTTCGGCGGTGAACTTGGTGTTGGTAGACCTGAAAAAGTTGAACACATTTTCGATGGGTACCGGCCCGAGTGGCAGCGAATCGGCGATTTTGGTGCCGAACGAATTGGCATAATACAGCAGGTAGGGCGTGGTAAGTCCGCTTTGGTACTTCACCAGCTCCTGGCGTTCGGGCTGCAGGTCGCTAAAATTCCAGCTCCGGTTGGCGCCGGTATCTACCAGGCGGTTGCCGAGGTTGAGCGGCAAGGCAATGCTCATGCGCACAGTATCGTTGGCGGCGGGCATGTCGTTGCGGCCAATGGTGATTTGTGCCGAGGCAGCCGTGTGCAGGAGCACAATCAAGGCGAAGAAGTGTGTTTTCATGGGTAGCGTGGTACGACGAAGCTAAACATTTTTACGCGAGGTCGAACAAAACGTCTGGATGGTCGTTCAAATCCGTAATTTTCCCCTCTCATTGGTACATATGCTGGCAGAAATCATCACCATCGGCGACGAAATACTCATCGGACAAATTGTCGACACCAACTCGGCTTGGCTCGGCCAGCAGCTCAGCACCTTGGGCATACGGGTGGTGCAAATCACGTCGGTGAGCGACAAGGCCGACGCCATTGTGCAGGCCGTAGACGCTGCCCGCCAGCGTGCCTCGCTGGTGCTGCTTACCGGCGGACTGGGTCCCACCAAAGACGATATCACCAAACATACGCTGGCCCGTTATTTCGGCAGCGAGCTGGTGCGCAACGAAGACGTGTACAGCCGCCTCAAGGCGTGGTTTGAACAGCGGGGTAGGGTAATGAGCACCATCAACGGGCAACAGGCCGACCTCCCGCACAACGCACAAATTCTCCGCAACGAGCTGGGCACCGCGCAGGGCATGTTGTGGCGCAAAGACGGCTGCCTCATCCTGAGTATGCCCGGCGTTCCCTACGAGATGAAGTGGATTGTGACCCATCAGCTCATTCCTTTGCTGAAGGCTGAGTTTGCGCTGCCCGTATTGTTGCACCGCACCCTCATGACAGCGGGGATGGTTGAATCGCAAATCGCCACCACCATTGCCGCCGTTGAAGATGCCTTACCCGCACACATCAAATTGGCTTATTTGCCGCGGCCCGGCATTGTACGCTTGCGCCTTACCGCCGCGGGCACCCACGAAGAGCAGCTGCAGCAGGAGGTGGCGCAGTTCGAAGCGCAAATCCGCGAGTTGCTGGGTCACCACGTATACGGCGTGGCCGAAGAACCCCTTGAAGCCGCCATTGGGCAGCAGCTCCGCAAGCGCGGCGCAACGGTAGCCACAGCCGAAAGTTGCACCGGAGGCAGTATCGCGGCGCTGCTTACGTCCATCGCGGGTGCGTCGGACTATTTCCCGGGCAGTGTGGTGGCGTACAGCAATGGCATCAAGCAGCAACTGCTCGGTGTAAACCACCTGACCCTTGAAAATTTTGGGGCCGTGAGCGAAGCCACCGTGCTCGAAATGGTGGCCGGCGTACGCCGGCAGTTCTCGGCCGACTACGGCATTGCCGTGAGCGGCATAGCGGGTCCGGGTGGTGGAACTGCCGAAAAACCAGTGGGTTTGGTGTGGATAGCCGTTCAAGGTCCCGAGCAAACCGTGGCCAGTTCGTTCAACTTTGGCAACGAACGTTCGCTCAATATTGAGCGGGCAAGCATGACCGCCTTGTATCTGCTGTGGAAAATGCTCGTCACGAATTGACCTTTCTGCTGCAATACTGTACCTTTGTGGCTCTCAAACAAACATCACCAAAACCCGAAACATGGCACAGGTAGAGCTGTTGATGCCCAAAATGGGCGAAAGCATCATGGAAGCCACCATTTTAAAGTGGCTCAAAAAGGAAGGCGACACCATCGCGCTCGACGAGGCGGTACTCGAAATTGCCACCGATAAAGTCGATTCAGAAGTCCCTTCACCTGTAGCCGGTACGCTGGTGAGCATCCATTTTAAAGAAGGCGACGTTGTTCCTGTGGGCGGCGTACTCGCTAAAATCGAAACAGAAGCAGGTGCAGCGGTGAGTCCATCACCCGCCGTAGCCGCACCGGCCCCTGCCGCGGCACCGGTGGCTGCAGCCATGCCGGCCGAAACGGCCGTGCTCACCAACGCCATCACACAGCCGGTGGCTGCTGGAGGGTCGGGAGCACGTTTTTACAGTCCTTTAGTCTTGAACATCGCTGCACAAGAGGGCATCGGCATGGCCGAGCTCGAGGCACTGCCGGGTACCGGCAACGAAGGCCGGGTGACCAAAAAGGACATTTTGGCCTATGTGGCTGCCCGCAAGTCGGGCGCAGCGGCGCCAGCAGCACAGCCAGCGCCAGCACCGGCGGTAGCCGCAGTAGCTGCACCAGCAGCAGCAGCCGTGGTGACCTCACCGGCAGCCAGCAGCGTGAGCGGCAATGCCGAGATCATCGAAATGGACCGCATGCGCAAAATGATTGCCGAGAATATGGTCGCCTCCAAGCGCATTTCGGCACACGTCACCTCCTTTGTGGAGGCTGACCTCACGAATGTGGTAGAGTGGCGCGACAAGGTGAAAAAAGAATTCGAAAAGCGCTACAACGAGAAGCTTACGTTCACGCCCATCTTCATCGAGTGTATCGTTCGGGCCATCAAAGATTTCCCGATGATCAACATCTCGGTGGATGGCAACAACCTCATCGTAAAAAAAGACATCAATGTGGGCATGGCCGCAGCCTTGCCGAGCGGTAATTTGATTGTTCCGGTGATTCACAATGCCGACCAATACAACCTGGCAGGCCTGGCCAAGCGGGTGAACGATTTGGCCGACCGTGCACGCAAAAACAAACTCAAGCCCGACGAAATACAGGGCGGTACCTATACCATCTCCAATGTGGGTACTTTCGGGAATGTGATGGGTACGCCCATCATTCCGCAGCCACAGGTAGCCATTTTGGCCGTGGGCGCCATCCGCAAAAAGCCAGCTGTGATCGAAACCGAGCAGGGCGATTTTATCGGCATCCGCCAAATGATGTTCCTCTCGCATAGCTACGACCACCGTGTGGTTGACGGCGCTCTGGGGGGCATGTTCGTGCGCCGGGTGGCCGACTACCTCGAACAGTGGGACCTCAGCCGCGGGGTATAAACCCGACGCATAGGAATAACCAAAAAGCCACTTCGGTGGCTTTTTTTGTGCGGTTTTCGTTCGACAAATGGCTTTAGCCCAGTAGGTTCCTACGCCAATTGTTGCTATTTACGCATGTGGGCTGTTAAAAGTTGCGTTTCACTAACCTTGAATGCTTATTACTTCAGAATAAGTTTGAACCCGTCGTGAATAAGTGTATTTGATGAAGTGGGTGAATTGGTTGATTCAACTAAAGAATATTCTATTGTGGCTGTCTTTTGTCCGTAAGACAGTATAATTTCCGAACGAATGGGCATTTTGGAACTTAATGGGTTTAGCATAGGTACTAAACCTCTTGGAAAATTCCAAAAAGCTGCTAATGAATCTCCTTGAACTGGGACCCAGATATTATGGTATATTATTGTATTTGCATCGGTGTATTGGGTTCTCAATGCTTCACATTGTATACCATCTATATACTCTAGTTTACTTTCAAGAAGAACAGGGCCTACAACTGAGTCAGTTCTCTTTGACATCTTCTGCTTTGACATGATATAAGCAATCTCAAGTGAATCATCCACGAAAAAAACCGAATCGGATAGCGCATTGTAAATAATCCGAGTTACAATCTCATCAGTAGTACCAAAATAAGCTATACCTAATAAATTTCCTTCGAAGGTGAGGGTTACTTCGTTGAGGCCTGAATTACAAAGGTCTTCGTCACCTTGGCAAGTTTTTGCATATTTCCAATTTCCTTGTAATTGTGCAAAGGAGGTTATTGGCCAAATCACGCCGTTTACCAAGCCAAATAGCAGGAGTAAAGTTTTGTACATATAAACTTCTTTTATAACTTTAAATTACATAAAGTTTTGGGAGTTGCAATAATGAAACGTTACTTTCTGAAAATACCGCTATTGCCTATTGGTTTATTACTTTTTTTTGGAGCCTGCAACAGAGACGACAATCGAGAGGTAAAAACCTATTATTTACCTCAAGAAATACACGATTATTTCAAGTTGCCGGTGGGCACCGTACGCGTTTTTAGAGACAGTGCCACGGGCATAACCGATACGGTCAGAACCATTGAGTCAGCCATCAACATTTGGACAGCTACCTTCGGTCCCGATTCCGACGACATTGCCTGGCGTGATGAAAAGATTTACCAAAAAGATCGACATTCCTATGACCCGCACATTGAATCTATCTCAACCGAAATTAGAATCAGGAAGAATGGTGAATATTATTTTATTGTCAAAGAGCATAATGCGAGATATGGAGGCACATCGGATTTAACGAGAATTCCTTGGCAGGTAGGAGATACCATAGAAGATAATTGGTTAGGAGGAAAATCGGAAGTTGTTCATTTTTATTCCATTATTGAATTGGCGGGTAAAACCTATACCGATGTGTACCATATTCGGCGAACCAACGCTGCAAGTAAAAATGATGCAAACTTGGATTATTACTACGCGAGAAACAAAGGATTGGTAGTTTGTAAAAATTATAAAACCAATAGGGTATGGGCATTGCAAGAAAATTAAACTGGATTAAACTACCTGTTTTAGTAATATTGGTATGGCTAGTTAAAGATGCCACGGCTCAAACTGCTTCTCAGATTATTGAACAGGAAAAGTATTGGAATTACCGAGAGAGATTCAAAAAAACTCATATTAATATCGACAAGAGTGAAGGTAATACTTTACCAATTACAAATAGATTTAATTATACGGTTGCCAGAATTAACAATAACAATAAAGTTCAGCCTTGCCACAAAACAAGTAACGACAGGGTAATGATTGAATGGAGCGATAATGCGCTAATTGATTTGGGCAAGTACATTGCAGTCTTGAGTTCAGAAATTAATTTGTTAATACGAAATGAGCAAGATTACTCCGAACCAATGAGAGAGCTTTACTATGCGCTCCTCACCTATAATAGATTGGACGAAAAAAGTGATGTTTATCTAGATCCTGATTTGACTAATAATCTAGACGGCCGTTTGATGCGGGATGATATTACGTTTGAGACATCAGAGAATTGGGAAAATTATGATAGCTGTATGTTTATAAACGCAAAGGCGAGAGGGTCATTTAAAAAATACCGATCCCCGCCTGAGGATTGCAATCCTTTTACATATAATATATCAAATATTATGAGTAAGGATGATGTAATCGGAATGTTGTTTGGTTTGGCCTTTGTAAAGAAATTTGTGCCTAACGATTATGTGACCGATGGATTAGGGCAAAACGGAATGTATATTGTTTCTGAAGCCCAAGCTATTGCACATAGGATAATGAATTATGTTTCGATACCTCAAGAATTTCCCAAAGAATGTGGACTTTATAATTGGGAGGTTACGATGCGTGAGAATTGGACCATCATTTATCCTGAAATAAATCATCTTGGTTATAATACGATTAAGAAACAAGATGGAGTGTTTGGGATTGATTTTTTTGCAGAAATAGCTCCCGCTGTTGTACAATTGGGAAATTACATTACTGGCCATACTTACTCGTATCTGAAGATTAAAGATAGAAATCTCATTCCATCAGCTACACCAATCAATTTGTTTTGTTGGGATTATCAAAGTACTAGAGATCCTAGCAATAGATATAACCATATAATCCGTGTGCTTCGGAATGATGACCGTGGTATTGTTGGTACAATTCTCTCCGGTTCTCCACTGGGATGGTTGATTTTGGGAGATGATGAATCCGCCCGCGTAAGTGCACACTTGAATTTGCAAGCAGGTTTGATTGGTCCTCTATCATATTCGAATGCTCTTCGAATAAGCCATAGATTTAAAAGTGACCATTTGTATGATTTGGCTTATGCTCTTTTTAGGAATGAACAACCCTCTCAGCCAGAGCAATATTGGGCCGATATTCTTGCTAATGCTCCCGTTTGTGAAAACATTGGCAGCTACAATGGAACAGGTAAGTGGAATAACAGATATTTCGGTCGGGATTTATTTGGACCCGACCATTTTGATTACGAGGGTGAACGTAATGGATTGGATTATATGCTGCTCTATAACTTATACCATATTCAATATGGTTCAGGTAGGAGCTACAATAAATCTGCTTGTGATTGTAAACCGAGTTCGATTCTCTTCGAAACACCTACCTCTATTTTGCCGAATACAACTGTCTCGAAGGGTAAAACTCATATTCTTTCTTCAACAACGTACCATTTAAACGGCATTACAATGGAGTCTTTTATTAAAACTCCAATTTCAATTCAATCCAACGCCATACTGGAGCTTTTAGAATTTGTTGCATTTTGCACTCCTGCAAATGGTACGTTTAATTCATTACAGAACCAAGGTACTTTATTAATTGGTAATGTCACTGACAGAGGTAATGTGTCTTTTAAACCGAACACGCAACTAGTGAACCAATCTGGAGGTTTAATAAAAGTAACTCCGGGTTCAGCTCTTACAATTTCAAAAGCTAGTCAGTTTTATAATCATACTGGAGCCACAATTATATTAGAAGATGGTGCAAAATTAATAGTAGAAAATGGCGGAGAATTAATTTTAAGTGGTGATGTGCAAATAGCTAATAATGCCAAAATAATAATTCACAATGGAGGAAAGCTGATTTGTAATTCAACTGGTTCCATTCTGTCATCAAGTACACAGCCGAGTATTCATTTATCAGGTAAAATTGTACTACACAGGGTCTTCTCTGCGGACGATTTTGGAAGTATTGAATTTAGCAGACGATTCAATGAACAGCCTGAAATAATTGTAAGTCATGGTGCGAAATTTGAATTACCATCTAGCTCAAACACTTTGATTAGACTAGTGGGGTTAAATGCGGCTGATTTAATGATAAGAACTGAAGGAAATGGGGAGGTTAATTTTTTGGGAGGTAAGGTTGAATTATCAAAAGACAGTAGATTGTTCATACATGGAAATACCCAATTCTTTAATGTCGATTTTGTATCAACCAATTCAACATTACTAACGCGCACCAATGGTATTGTTGTTACGCCTACGAACCCGCTTTTTGTACGTTTTTGTAAATTTATTGGTTTAGGGAAAGCACTAACACTGAATTTGTCGCTTACCAGTCAGATAGCTACCGTTGAACATTGTCAATTTAATTCATTTGTTAAAGGACTAAGTGTAACGAATAAAGGAATCCACCTTAGAAATTCTTCCTTTGGAAATTTTTCTTCAACTGCGGTTATCACGGAAGGTATTAATATGCCATCGCGCATAGAGTCATCCACAATCAGTTATGGTAATACTGGAGTTTTAAATCAAGGCGCGAATTATCAAGGTGTTTTAACGATTGAAAACAGCTCATTTAGTCACCTTAATTATGGTATTCAAAATAATCAAGGACGTACAGTTGTAAAAAATTGTAATTTACTATCAAATGAAGTCGGCTTGTTCGCGGAAACCGGAACTATTGATTTGTCGTGTTCAAGTGTAGATCATTGTTTAATAGGTGTTCTGATAAGTGAAAATGGAAGATTTAAGACTAATTTTAGCGCGCGCAATGTAATCTCTAATTCGGAAGTGGGGGTGGTTTATGACAAAGGAAATGCTCAATTAAACGGGGGTGAGAATTGGTTTGATAATAATTTGTTAAACTTTTATGGCGAAGTCAAACCTAGTACTTCGTTACTTGATAAGTCTCTAAGTTCAATTTCTGGAATTTATAACTACTACGACCTTTATATTACAAGAAACATTATCTCATCGTCTCAGTATCCTTATGTCTTCAATAATATTTTATACGGCACATATGGTTTAACGCCAATGATTTGGACACCCACTTTTCAAATTCAGCCAAATCAAACCATTTCTATTCCAGATCCATTTAATTATCGAGACGTTTATCCTTCATGTATTAACTGTAATCTAAGTTATATTCCATGTCCAACGGGTGGGCTTACCCAAACACCTTATGGCCATATTGATGAACTCACTCCAGGTGCAGTAAGTACGAATACTTTCGTAAACAACGTTTATTTTTCGAATGTTGAGCTAAAGGAAGCTATTCGGACGGCTGCTAACAATATGTCACTTGAGCTAGAGTCTCCAAATAATGATTCGTTAGCAGTTGCAATGTTAAGTTCGTTGTTGTCTACCCCGGGGTTATTTGATAACAGTTCGTCAAAACAATTATTAAAATATTGTCATCAATTAATGACAACGTCAATTTCTAATGCGTATCACCTTGGTGTACTTTCAGTAAGTAATAGTGGAAGTACATCTCCTTTGAATGCCACTACTGCAACTTTGATTAATTCTATTGACCAATATATTTCAACTTTGATGTTGCCAGAACATAATCAAGAAGTCGCCAATAAACTAGTTGATATTGCGATGTTATACAGAATTTCTGGACATTACGAAAGCGCACTCGATTACCTAAATGATGGAAGAACAGATGTTTTATCTAAGGAGTATATTGATTATTGGCGCTGTATAGTAGAAAATGAGTGGGATTTTATACAAGGGGACAAGAGTATTGAAGAGTTTCTGACCGCAACTGAAGAGTGTTCATCTAATAGTGGATTACGAAAAGGGGGATTGAATGTGGAAGAAATCCGTGCTAGAATCAATGCAATGGTCAAAACACGAGCAGATTTTGTTGTTTTTCCGAATCCGACAAGTGGATACTCAACCTTGATGCTTCCTAACTCTGACTTACGATTGAAAAAAGTATTAATACTCGACATGCGAGGTTCAGTGGTACGAAGCCTAGAAGATATTTCACATTTTCAAGGAGCATTGGATTTGGACTTAATTGGACTCCTTGATGGAATTTACGTTGTTCAGATTTTTGATGACTTAGGAAATCGTCACAACCTTAAACTGCTTAAACGAAGCGAATAGAAAAATGAAGCGCTTCGTTTATCGAGTTCTTACTTGCGATTACCGAATTATTTGGCGTTCATTTGGAAAAACGAGACGAGTTATACTACCTGCACCCATACTTGGGTTAGGGATGCTCCTGTTTTTTGTGGCCTGCAACAAAGACGATCGAGAGGTAAAAACCTATTATTTGCCTCAAGAAATACACGATTATTTCAAGTTGCCGGTGGGTACCGTACGCGTTTTTAGAGACAGTGCCACGGGCATAACCGATACGGTCAGAACCATTGAGTCATCCATCAACATTTGGACAGCTACCTTCGGTCCCGATTCCGACGACATTGCCTGGCGCGATGAAAAGATTTCCCAAGAAGATCGACATTCCTATGACCCGCATATTGAATCTATCTCAACCGAAATTAGAATCAGGAAGAATGGTGAATATTATTTTATTGTCAAGGAGCATAATGCGAGATATGGAGGCACATCGGATTTAACGAGAATTCCTTGGCAGGTAGGAGATACCATAGAAGATAATTGGTTAGGAGGAAAATCGGAAGTTGTTCATTTTTATTCCATTATTGAATTAGCGGGTAAAACCTATACCGATGTGTACCATATTCGGCGAACCAACGCTGCAAGTAAAAATGATGCAATCTTAGATAATTACTACGCGAGAAACAAAGGATTGGTAGTTTGTAAAAATTATAAAACCAATAGGGTATGGGTATTGCAAGAGCCTACAAATCTTCCCTAACTATGCAACGCTTAGCATCAATTTCAATAGTCCATTCAAATTGAGGGCTTGGTGGTTCGATTGCTAAATGAACCAAAAAAATCGATGGCTTTCAAAGTCTGAAAGCGTGTCCAATCGGGCTGGATTCAACTGCCCGAAAATCCCGCTTCAATAGGCTCCCAAAGCTCTATTTTTTGGCCTTCAGGATCTACTATCCACGCAAATTTGCCGTAATCGTAGCTTTCCATTTCGCCTACTTGGGTCACACCTTTGGCCTTCAGTGCTACCAAATACGCCTCCAAATCGTCGACGCGGTAGTTGATCATGAAGTTTTTGTTCGAAGGCTGTAAGTAGTCGGTATCGTCGGGCATGATGCTCCATTCGGTGCGGCCTGCCGCAAAAGGAGCTTCGGCTTCTTGCCACAAAAAAGTGTGGCCGCCCCAGTCGTTGAGTGTTAAACCTAAACTTTGGTTGTACCATTTTTTGAGACCTTCGGCGTCTTTTGCCAAAAAGAAGATGCCTCCAATACCGGTGATGCCTGCCATACGCTTGTGATTAGGTGGTTAAGCGTTCAATATACGCAATCCCCGAATTCAGCCAAAACCCGAGCCGTGCCCCAGCTACCCGGCCACCGACTTTCGCTATTTCGACGATTGTGTTTTGTACTTTGTATGCCGTTTGTTACATTGCTTTACGAAACGAAACTTCGCTTTTGCTCGGGATTGGGGCGTATATGCGATAGAAAGCTTCGCATATAAACAAGTTACAGGTAAGCGTAAAAAGACACTGCGAACCGACAACGGTGACGATAAAATGGTTATTCTGAAGTCCATTCAAAACTGACGGTGCGGATGCCGAAAAGCAATTAAAGAGTAGGCGTAACTAATAACTGTTTGTGATTATGACAAAGAAATCTAATCATCAGGCTGACATCAAAAATGCCAACAAAGGCACTAAGGGCAGCAACACGACCTATGACAAAAATCAAGGGAATCGTGGGAAACAGCTTAATCCGAACCAAAAAGGTAAGAGATAGCTGTGCATTCTGCAAGCGGGCTTCGCCCGCTTGCTTTTTTAAATTTTAATTCAAGTAAAATGCACATTCTAAAAATAATTCACGGCTATCCGCCAAATTATAATGCAGGTTCAGAAGTTTACAGCCAATCCATCTGTAACGAACTTTCAAAACATCATAAAGTTTCTGTTTTTACACGAGAAGAAAACCCGTATTCTGCTTGTTTCAGTATTCGTGAGCAAAAAGTAAACGACAATTTAACGCTATACTTCGTAAACAATCCGCAAGGAAAAGATGGTTATCGCCACAAGCAAATGGACGACAAATTTTCGGAGTTAGTGAAAAAACTAAATCCCGACATTGCTCACATCGGACACGTTAACCACCTTTCAACAGGTTTGATTGACGAACTGAATAAACTCAAAATACCTATTGTTTACACGCTTCACGACTTTTGGCTAATGTGTCCACGTGGACAATTTTTGACGCGAAGCATTGGAAATTCAAACAACTTGCTGTTGTGCGAAAAACAAGACGACAAAAAATGTGCGACTGATTGTTACAAAGTTTATTTCAGTGGACGAGAAGAAAACGAAACCACAGAAATTGAAAATTGGAGCAATTGGATACATCAAAGAATGATTGAAACAGAAGCAATCATCAAGAAAGTTGATTTGTTTATCGCACCTTCAAACTATTTGCGGGATAGATTTATCAATGACTTTAGTGTTCCCGAAAACAAAATCATCTACTTAGATTATGGATTTCCTACTGAATATCTAACCCAAACCGAAAAATCGCAAGAGAAAACAAATTACACTTTTGGTTATATCGGAACTCACATCCCAGCAAAAGGAATAAACATTCTGATTGAAGCATTTAAGCAGATTGAAGAACCTGCAACGCTTAAAATTTTTGGCAGAGCAAACAGACAAAGCACAAATGCTTTGAAAGTATTAGCCGAAACTTCTAAAAACAGAATTGAATTTTCAGGCGAATACATCAATCACAATTTGGCTAATGATGTTTTTTCAAATGTTGATTGTATTGTAGTTCCAAGTATTTGGGGAGAAAACTCACCCCTCGTAATTCACGAAGCACAATCGTGTAGGGTTCCAGTAATTACAGCCGATTTTGGTGGTATGAAAGAATATGTTCAGCATAATATAAACGGACTTTTGTTTGAACATCGCAACGTAAATTCTTTAGCAGAACAAATGAAATTTGCTGTATCAAATCCCGACAAAATGAAAACATTAGGCGAAAAAGGTTATTTGTATTCTGCAGACGGAAGTGTTCCAAACATTCAAGACCATTGTAAAGAATTAGAAAGCATTTATAGCAAATTCATTTATAAACTTTGGCGAGTTACGCTTGACACAAATCCCGAAGATTGTAATTTGAGTTGCACAATGTGCGAAGAACACAGCCCATTTTCAACCTACATTAAAGAGAAATTAGACGGTAAACACAGAAGAATGCCCAAAGAATGGTTAGAACCAATTTTTCAGCAAGCGAAAAAAATCGGTGTTACGGAAATGATACCGTCCACAATGGGTGAGCCTCTAATCTACAAGCATTTTGCCCACTTTATTGAGTTGTGTTACAAATACAACATCAAAATGAATTTGACAACAAACGGAACATTTCCACGAACAACCGAGAAAACCGTTACAGAATGGGCGAAACTAATTATTCCAATTACAACGGATGTAAAAATAAGTTGGAACGGAGCAACAGCCGAAACTTCGCAAAAAGTGATGAAAGGAATTGATTTTGAGCAAGCCGTTGCAAACGTGAAAGAGTTTATTCGCATTCGTGATGAACACTTTGCAAACACAGGTTATTACTGCCGTGTATCCTTTCAACTTACCTTTATGCAAAACAATATGCACGAATTGGCGGACATCGTGAAATTGGCTGCACAACTTGGTGTTGATAGAGTAAAAGGGCATCAGCTTTGGGCACATTTTGATGAAATAAAACATTTATCAATGAAAGCAACGCCTGAAAGCATTTCCAAGTGGAACAAATATGTAAAGGAAGCCCACGAAGCTCAAGAGAAATTTCTCAAACCCAATGGCGACAAAGTGATTTTGGAAAACATTATTCCATTGCAGAAAAACGAAAACAAAGAAATTCCAGAGAGCTATGAATGTCCGTTCTTGGAGAAAGAACTTTGGGTTTCTGCCACAGGAAAAATTTCGCCTTGTTGTGCTCCAGACGAGCAGCGAAATACACTTGGTGATTTTGGCAACATAGAATATACAAGCATTGAAGAAGTGTTACAAAGCGACAATTATCAAAACCTTGTAAAGAACTATAAGAAAATTGAATTGTGCAAAACCTGCAATATGCGTAAACCTAACTAAATGGATGTAAACGAAAAAATATCGCTTTTGCTTCGTCACGCTGACAGAGATGACATTCCTCAAGGTTCTTTTGGAAATGAAATCTTATTGAACGAAAAAGGAAAACAAAACGCACAAAGTTTTGGCGAAAAATTAGCAAAAAGAAAAATCAATAGAATTTATTCAAGTCCTATTGGGCGTTGTGTTCAGACGGCTGAATTTCTGACCAAAGGTTATGGAAGAGCTATTGAAATAATTGAAACAACGGCATTAGGCGCACCCGGACTACATATTACAGACGAAAAAATTGCAGGGGAGTTTTATCTTCAATACGGTTTTGGCGAAATGTATAAACGATTTATGCAAGGAAACGAAATTCCGGGTATTCCAAATATTACTGAATTAAACCAACGAATAACGAATTTCATAACCGAAAACACAACTGCAAACGGAACAACAATTTTCATTACTCACGATATGTTGATTGCGTTTTATCATTTCAGTATAACCAAAAAGGTTTACACAAAAGACAATTGGATAAATTATATGACAGGTTTAACTTTTATAAATGGGAAAATTTATGAAAGATAACCTC
>Ga0209278_1000767_pt1 | contig 22143 bp, 21 predicted proteins | sample JI81BgreenDNA_FD_187504 | JGI IMG/M metagenome (GOLD analysis project Ga0209278, IMG submission 187504) | Wastewater effluent complex algal communities from Wisconsin, to seasonally profile nutrient transformation and Carbon sequestration -... | ecosystem: Engineered > WWTP > Effluent > Algae... | reverse complement strand
CCAATGTATATCTTTGGACAAGCAGTATTTTGAGTACTCATAATTTTAAAGTTTAGGCAGCCACTTGTGGACTGCAGTTAATAAATTTTATTTGAGGCTCAAATTTACTGCTTTTACATAGGTGCTTGGCAAAAAAGCGGGTTCAGTGTTTAATTGGAGCTTTGTGCTTCGTATCAAGTTCAGTGCTGGCAGACAGTTTAGTGCTTCGAATTCCGCTTCTTCGCCAAGCGCCAAACCGTTAGTGTCAAGCTTAAACGACCTCAGAAACATAATAATAAATATTCAATTATGACAAAAATAAAATCTTATTTACTAATTCTTACAATTACATTCTTTCTAAGCAATCATTTATTTGGACAAATCACTTCAAAAGAAGTAGATTCCCTTGTAACAAATGCAATGGAAAAATTTAAAGTGGCTGGCGTAGCTGTTGCCATTGTAAAAGATGGAAAAATTATCCATGAAAAAGGATATGGTGTAAAATCTATCCTTACCAAACAAATAGTTGACGAAAACACCAACTTTCAAATTGCTTCTAATAGCAAAGCTTTTACAACCGCAGCACTAGCAATTTTAGTTGATGAAGGAAAAATATCTTGGAAAGATAAAGTCAAAAAATATATTCCAGAATTTAAAATGTATAATGATTATGTAACAGAAAATTTCTTAATTGAAGATTTGTTATGTCATCGAAGTGGATTAGGTTTAGGTGCGGGAGATTTGATGTTTTTTCCAAATGGTTCAAATTTTACGATAAAAGATGTAGTTACAAGTTTTCAATATTTTAAGCCTGTGTCCGCATTTAGAACCCAGTTTGATTATGATAATTTACTCTATTTTGTGGCAGGCGAAATTACAGCAAAAGTTAGCGGAATGAGTTGGGAACAATTTATTCAAACAAGAATTATGAAACCTCTGCAAATGAATAATTCTTTTGCTTCTGTGAAAGAAATAGACGAAAAAACAAATATTGCTATGCCTCACTCAACTGAAGGCAGTGAAAATGGTAAAATGAAAACTTTTGCATTATTTGAAGAAATGGTAAATGGAGCAGCAGGAGGAATATTATCAAATGTAGATGATATGTCAAAATGGATGATAATGCATTTAAATAAAGGAAAATATGGCGAAAAATTAGATAAACAATTATTCTCTGAATCAAGACAAAAGGAAATGTGGCAGATTTATACGGTTTATGAGGCTAATCCTAATCCGAGATACAACTCACATTTTGCAGGTTATGGTTTAGGCTGGAGTTTAAGTGATATGAAAGGAAATTTAAGTGTTTCGCATACTGGTGGATTGCCTGGAATGTTATCAATAGTGAGTTTGGTGCCTGATATGAACTTGGGTATTGTGATATTAACCAATACTGGTGCACCTTTATTTAGGGCTGTTCACAATTCAATAATTGATAGTTATTTAGGCTTAGATAAAGTGGATTATGTAGAAAGATATTCCAAAGCAATAGAATCACAAAAGAAAAATACTGATTCTGTGACGATTAATGTATGGAAACAAGTAGAGGTTTCGAAAAAAACTAAGTTTAATCCACAAGATTACATTGGAATTTATCAAGATAATTGGTTTGGTAAAATTGAAGTTTTTTTAAAAGGAAATCAGTTATGGTTCAAATCTTACCGTTCTCCCAAACTCAATGGACAAATGTTTTCTTATAAAGCCAATACTTTTGCAATAAAATGGGACTATCAAGATATGAATTGTGATGCTTTTGCGATATTCAGTTTAGATGAAAATGGCAAAGCACAAAGTATAAAAATGAAAGGCATCTCACCAAATATTGATTTTAGTTTTGACTTTCATGATTTGGACTTACAAAGAGTGCAGAATTAAGAAGCCAAACACTAACAGCACCTACAAGAAATTGGCGGTTCAGTGGTTAAATGAAGCTTTGTGCTTCGTATCAAGTTTTGTTGTGGCAGACAGTTTAGTGCTTTGAAATCGCCAACTTCTTGTAGCCGCGAAACGTTATGCGGCAGCTTAAAGGACGACACAACAACAGAAAGTAATGGGACATAAAAAAGCTTGTTTAGAATGTAGATTGACACTTAACAGACCATTTGACAGTGGTTCTGAACAAAGATATCCTTGCCCTGAATGCGGAAAATCTATGACACTTTTGCCCCACCGATTTAGACCTCCTAAAAAGACAGAAGACAAAAAATGGGAAACAGTTAAGTTTCTAATTGAAAATGGATTTTATTATCAGCATATATACGAAATAGTTGATACGAAAAATGGTGTGACGAACTATCAGAATTATGCGAAGTATCCTGACAATCTTCGAGACGCTAAGGAATTTGTTGAACAATATAAAGACCAAGCACGAAAATGAATAAAGGAAAACTCAATAAAGACGAAAAGCAGGCGGAACTTTCAAAGTATAGAGACTTGGTATTGGCGACACTTGACTATTACATTGAGAACAAAGTAATGCAAATTAAAAGTGCTGACTTTAACTCTGATGAACATTACAAGGGACTTAAAATACAAACAGAAGAACATTATCAAAAAGGAAGTCTGACAAGGCTAAAACAGTGGTTTCGTGACCTGACAGAAATGCAACTAGAAACAGGTGACTTAAAATTCAACAAGTATCTGCAAGACAAAACCAAGTATGACATAGACATTTTTAAATCCTATTTCCAACGTATAGACAAAGTAATTGAGAAAGGAAAAATCACAACAGTCAATCAATTTTACGACATCAATATGATAGTTGACCAACTTTGCCAAACCGAACCAGTTGACAATGAAAAAATAGGAATACTCAACAGACTTTTAAGTGAATATGAACAACGAAAGACAAGAAAGCCGACCGCATAACAGGCGTTTGGCTCAATGGCGGGTGACGTGGTTAATTGAACATTCTACCTCGCATCAACTTTTGTGGTGTATTGACAGTTTTGTGCTCCGAAATCCGCCACTGCGCCAAGCGCCAAAACGTTACCTGCTATACTAAAACGACATTCAACAACATATGAAGTTTACAAAATTAGAAATTCATAATTTTCGACACATTAGCGAACAGACAATAGAAATTGGTAGTGTAATGACAGCTATTGCTGGACAAAATGGTACAGGAAAATCTACTCTACTTGGATGGATATCTCAGGCATCTGACTTTAAACTAAAAAATAAAACATTATTAGAAACTCCATTCAAATCAAAATACTCCGAAATATTTAGATTCTGCCCAGAAAAAGATTTCAAGAATTCATATAATGTTTCAATACACTTCGAAGATTCTTTACTAGAAGAATCAAAAAAAATGACAACTCGACTTATTGAAACAGAAAACAGATACAGAGTAGATTTTGACGGACGTGGAACAGCATTAGATTTTCCTGTAATCTATTTGGGATTGAAACGATTAATTCCTTTAGCAACTGAAAAGACTATTAATTTGCAGGACTTTGAAATGGTAAGTGCAGATAAGAATCAGTTCGCTAAACTTTCCAAAGAAATTCTATACTTAACAAGAGAGATAGTTGAAGCAGAATTTGTTAAGTCTCCTAACAAACAAATGTTTGCGATGAAGACAAATGATTATGGCCATTTGGGGAATTCTGCTGGACAAGACAATCTTGGTCAAATAATTTCTTCAATACTTTCATTCGGGCGATTAAAAAACGAGCTAAAGGAAAACTATAAAGGTGGACTTTTACTTATTGATGAAATTGACGCAACTTTATATGCAGGTTCACAAGTAAAACTAGTTGACAAGTTATTTGGTTTAGCAAAAACTCTCAATGTTCAAATTGTATTCACAACTCATTCTATTGAAATACTAGAACACTTATCAAAAAAGACAGGTGAAGAAACCAAAATTAATTTTTTAAAATGGAATAATAAAAATGCAGTTAACGAGGTTAATCCTAACATAGAACTTTTAAAGAATGTTATTAAGGTTCAAACTGGGGTTGCAAAAAAAATAGAAAAAATACAATTCATTTGCGAAGACACAGTAGCGGAATACTGGTCGAAAAATCTATTAAATGGCACAGATTTAAAACAAAAAATAGAAGTAATAAAAGGACCATTTCCGGACGGAACACTCATTGAAATGGCTAATTCAAAACATCCAATCTTTAAGGCGACTAATTTTATACTTGACGGTGATGCAAGAGTAAATCATTCACAAAGGAATACACCAAGGACAGCAATCTTACCTGGACAGCATAAACCAGAGAAAGTACTTTTTGATTTTATTTTTTCACTTGACGACAATGACGAATTTTGGGACAATGACAATAATTTCACTCATCAAACTTGCTTTGGCAACTTTGCAGACAAAAATCACAAAAGGTGGTTTAATGACGAATCAAATCAAAGATATTTTGGCAAAGGAAATAGTCGACTTTTCAATAGATGGAAAAAGGATAATAAAGAAGCAGCGGACAAATTTATTAGCGACTTGTTAGAAATAATAAAATGAAAAGTACAGCAGGTAACACGGGTTTGGCAAAAGTGGCGGTTCAGTGCTCCGCAGACACATTTGTAGTTAATCAAACATTGGTTCTCCGCATGAACATTTGTGGTGAAAATCGCCACCTTCGCCAAGCCCGAAAACGTTATCGCTCAGTGTAAAAAGCCGACCCGCAAATGGCACATTTGGTTTTTCCCGACACAAAAGCCAACGCTCAAAAAAACAAAAGAGCCATTTTTTGCCAACGCACAGACAGGACAACTAGACAATTATTCAAACATTTTTTATCTTGAAAAACGAGATATTAAAAAATAAAAACTAAATTTGTTACTTGACATCTTTAGACAACAATGAATAGAATTAAAGAAGTACTTGAAGAAAAAGGAATTAAGCAAACTTGGTTAGCCGAACAGCTAGGCAAAAGCTACAATATGGTAAACGGTTACGTGCAAAATCGACAACAACCAAGACTTGAAGTACTCTATGAAATAGCGAACATTCTAAATATTGATGTAAAAGACCTTTTAAAAACTAACGAAGAAGTATACAAGTGCAAGTAGTTATCGATATATTAGAAAATGAGTTAATCGAGAAGTATCCTGATATTCTCGGAATACTACTTCGTGACCAGACCACTCAAAAAAATATTTTTTGGGCGACAGACAATTACGAACACTTCGGAGATTCATACAGATTCAATTCTGAAATATTACCTGAATTAATCACAGGAGAAAAAGGCAATGTAATAATGCCTAGGGTTCATAAAGACAAAATTCTACAATTATCTCGCTCCAAAGAAATGGCAGAAGTTTTTACGCCTTCTTGGATATGTAACGCACAAAATAATTTAGTTGACAATTCTTGGTTTGGAAAAGATGGTGTTTTCAATAAAGAAATCTTGTTGAAGAATGGAACTAAATCTTGGGAAACAACAAAAGAAAAAATAGTTTTTCCAAAAGGCAAGACTTGGCAAGACTATGTTCGTGACACACGACTAGAGATTTCTTGCGGAGAAGCACCGTATCTTGTTAGCAGATATGACACGACAACAGGTGAGTTTATAAAAATCGAGAACAGAATCGGAATTTTAGACAGAAAATTAAGAGTATTAAATGAAAATTTGGACTCAATAAATGAATGGTTAGAAGCGGTTGAAACCGCATATAAAAACACTTACGGTTTTGAATGGCAAGGAGATAGTTTGCTTTTGGCTCGTGAAGCATTGCTAATAACATTTATTGAAAACTTTACACATAAATTTGAGACTGAACCAACACTAAAAACCATCCAAAATATTGCACAAATTATTTCTTGGAATATTTGGCAAATGGACGGTCTAAAAGGTGTTATTCCGAACAGTTGTAAAGATGAAACAATAGAAATTCCAGATTTTTTTGAAACCAGAACAGAAATAAAGAAATGCAAAGGTTGTGAAACTCAAAATATAAAATCACACAATGGCATTTATTGCAACATTATGGATTGGGATATAGAAAAGCCGATAAAATTTATATCACTTTTAGAAAAGTAAACTATGCCAGAAACAAACAATATAAATGTAGATATACTTGATGATTTAATCATTGGAAGAGTAGAACCTCAAATCTATGCTTTTACAACCGAAACAATACCTAATTATCTAAAAGTTGGCGATACCTATCGACCAATTGAAATTAGGCTGAATGAATGGCGTAAATACTTCCCTAATCTTGAAAAGAAATTTGGAGATGTTGCAAAAGTTGATGACGAAACTTTTTTCAGAGATTATGCAGTTCATTCTTTTCTTGAAAACGAATTAAAAAGAAGTCGATTAAAGCCTAACGCTTTAAAAGGAATCCCATATTATTCCAACGAGTTTTTTGAAAACGCTACAGAAAAAGACCTAAATGACGCCATAGAGGACATAATTAAAGGTCACCAAAACAACGAATCGAAATATCAATATTATCGTTTTGATGAAAGTCATATTCCAATTACTCATACCTACACACGAACTGAAAATTATCCACTTCGACCTAATCAAGACGAAACAGTAAAACGGTTTAAGGAAGCAATAAATAAAGGCAGAACAAATTTACTTATGTATGCAGTAATGCGTTTTGGCAAATCGTTTACCTCAATGTGTTGTGCAGTTGAAATGGAGGCTAAACTTGTGGTTGTAGTTTCTGCAAAAGCTGATGTGAAAGGAGAATGGAAAAAAGCGGTTGAAAGTCACGTTAAGTTTGATGGATATTGTTTTTTAGATAGTACTTCTCTTCTGACAAGCGATACTATTATTGCCGAAAAACAAAAGACAAAAGAAAAAATCGTTTTATTTCTGACCTTACAAGACTTGCAAGGTGACGAAATCAAATCAAAGCATAAAGAAATATTTGAAAATCCAATCGATTTACTCTTAATAGACGAAACACATTTTGGTGCTAGGGCAACGGAATACGGGAAAGTTTTACAAATTTCAAAAAGCGAATTTAAATCTGAAACAAAACTTAATGACAATTCTTTAGACGATTTAGAAATTATCAACAAAGAATTAAAGGCAAAAATTCGCATTCATCTTTCTGGTACGCCTTATCGAATATTAATGAATAGTGAGTTTACTAATGATGATATAATCGCATTTTATCAATTCACAAACATTGCAGAGGATCAAGCAAAATGGGATTTAAAAAATCTATACAAAGACGAAGTTAAAGAATGGGATAATCCATATTATGGTTTCCCTCAAATGATTCGCTTTGCTTTTAATCCCAATGAATCATCCCGAAAGAAAATGGAGGAAATGAAAAAGAAAGGTATAACATACGCTTTTTCAGAACTATTTAGACCTCAATCAATAACCATAGACAAAGAAAATAACCATCATAAGAAGTTTATTCACGAAAAGGAAATTTTAGACTTATTCAAAGTAATTGATGGTTCAGAAATAGATGAAAACTTATTGAGCTTTCTTGATTATGATAAAATAAAGGAAGGTAAAATGTGCCGTCATATTGTTTGTGTTTTGCCTTATCGAGCATCCTGTGACGCATTAGAAGATTTAATCAAGAACAACAAGTTTAAACATCTTAGTAATTATGAAATTATCAATATCTCTGGGGTTGAGAATGAATTAGAATTTAAAGAAACAAGAGCAAGTTCAGGTACTCAAAAAGTAATTAACAAAATCAAGAAATGTGAAAATGAAAATATAAAAACAATCACTTTGACAGTAAATAGAATGCTTACTGGCAGTACTGTTCCTGAATGGGATACTATGCTTTACCTCAAAGACACGGCTTCACCACAAGAATACGATCAAGCCATTTTTCGCTTACAAAATCAATACATCAAAGTTTTCAAAGAGCCAAGCGGTGATGTGGTTAAGTTCAATATGAAGCCACAAACTTTATTGGTTGATTTTAACCCAAATAGAATGTTTGTAATGCAAGAGGAAAAAGCTCAGATTTACAACATAAATACAGAAACCGATGGAAATTTAAAATTGGTTGAACGACTTAAAAAAGAATTAGAAATATCTCCAATTATTCATTTGAATAAAGACAAACTTATTCAAGTAAACCCAACGGATATTTTAAATGCGGTTAGAGAATATTCCAATAACCGTAGTGTTTTAGACGAAGCCAAGTCAATTCCTTTAGATTTTTCGCTTTTAGAAATTGATGAAATTAGAAGAGAAATTGAAAGACAAAATGAAATTGGTTCTAATAATGGGTTAAAGTTAAAACCACACGAAACGCCTGACGCTGATGAAGAAGAATTAGATTTATCTGAAGGAACTGAAGATGATGAAGGAAGTGAAACGGGAACAAGCAAAAACAAAGAGGACAACAAAGACAATTATGAAGCCATTATAAGGAAAAAATTTGCTAGTTATTATTCCAGAATATTGTTTTTTGCCTTTTGTACTGAAGCCAAAATAATTTCATTACAAGAAATCATTGATTTAATAGAAAGTGATGCAGAGAGCAAAAGAATAGCTAATAATTTAGACCTCAATATTGAGATATTAAAATTATTAAGAAATAATGTAAACCATTATGTGTTGAGTAATTTAGAATATAAATTACAAAATATTAATGATTTAGCAAATGACAACAATTTAAAACCAAAAGAAAGGGCAAGCAGGGCAATGAAAAGATTTACTCGTTTGTCTGAATCCGAAATTGTGACGCCAGAATTTGTTACCGACAAAATCATAAACGGTTTACCAGCCAAAGCCATTGACAAGAATACAATGCTTTTAGATATTGCTTCCAAACAAGGCGAGTTTGTATATGCCGTTTATAAAAAGTTTGGCAAAGAAGTAGCCAACAAATTCTACTCCATACCAACATCAAAAATTGCGTATGAGTTTACTAGAAAAGTGTACAAGTTGCTTGAATTAGATGTAAAACTAATTGAAACGAACTACACCTCTTACGATTTAATCAGTGAAAACAAATTCATTGAAAAAGAAACCATCAAAATAAACAACAAGAAAATGAAATTCAATGTAATTGTAGGCAATCCGCCATATCAGCAAAGTGACGGTGGTGCTCAAGCAAGTGCCAAACCAATTTATAATCTTTTTGTAGATGTTGCAAAGCAATTAAGCCCAAGCAATATAGCTATGATTATGCCTACAAGATGGTTTGCAGGAGGAAAGGGATTAGATGGCTTTAGAGCCCAAATGCTCAACGATACTCACATATCGGAATTACACGATTTCTTAAAACCAGATTTAATTTTTCAAAACATTAATTTAAGAGGTGGCATTTGTTATTTCCATTGGGATAAAGGCTGTGATAATTCAAAGGAACTAACTAAAGTTTTTACATATAAAGACAGTTTAACTCCACAGATGAATGAGAGAAGTTTGAAAACAGAAGATTCAGATATTCTTATTCGTCATAGTATTGCAATAGAAATAATTAAAAAGGTTAATTCTATTTCAGGATTTTATTCATTTGAAAATCATATTTCACCAAGAAGACCCTTTGACATAGATGCTAATATTGTTAAAAACCATAAAAAATACAGACAAGATAAAAAAGGATTGAAAAATCCTGTAGTTTGTTACGGAAAGGGAAAACAAACTGGTTTTCTAGAAAGAGAGGAAATTACAAAAAATACAGAATGGATTGACAAATTTAAAGTCTATACACCAAGAGCAAATAACATTGGTACAGAATTAAATGACGATAATCTTAATTCATTTGTCGGTATTCCAAATACAATTTGTACGGAATCCTATTTAGTAATTGGTGTTGACATAGAGTTAAATCAATCATCTGCAACAAACCTTTGCAAATACTTAACTACAAAATTTGCAAGATTTCAACACAGTCTAGGAAAAGCAAGTCAAGATGCGACTTCTAAAACTTTCCGTTTTGTGCCTACTCAAAACTTCACTGATAATTCAGATATAGACTGGAGTAAATCGACAGTTGAAATTGACAAACAATTGTACACAAAGTATAAATTAACAAAGGAGGAAATTGAGTTTATGGAAAGTATGATAAAATCAATGGCTTAGTAAATTAAGGGATAATGAATAATAATTTTTAAAGCGTTTTAGATATGGCAGAAGAAATAGTAGAAAACTGGACACACATTTTAATTAATGGAAAATCTAAAAAGCTTGAGGTTAAGGTTAAACCATCCGACTTTAATAAAGGAAGACTTGTAAATCTTTCTGAAATTCGACCATTCAACAACAAGGATTCAGAAGGTAATGAAATTAAACCAACTGCTGAAATTGCAAATAATGAAAAACGAAAATTTTTCAAAGCATTTTTTCAAAAACCATTTAAGAATTTAGTACTTCTATCTGGTGCAGGATCTTCTATGGATGTTGGCGGTAAATCAATGTATCAATTATGGATTATTGCAGAAAGAAAATTCTACTTTGAAGAACAAGAGTCAAAAATTGAGAATAGTGATTTGAAAGATTTATGCTCTACTATAAAATTTGACTATGAATCAAAAAACCTTGAAGCCTTATTATCACATATTGAAGGAGTTATTAAGTTTTCAGGCGATACCGAAATAGATCTTAAAGAGAGTAAAAAAAATCTCTCTGAAATCAAAAAAGTAATTTTTGAAACAATAAAAGAGGAATGCACAATAGATACGCCACCAAAAGAAGCATTTCCACATAAAGTATTACTTGAGAAAATATTGCAACGTAAACAAACCAGTCCAAGAGTTAAGGTGTTTACCTTGAATTATGATTTACTTTTTGAAGATGCTGCAACAGAAGCAAATGCAATTGTTATTGATGGTTTTTCATATACTTTTCCGAGGACTTTTAGCGGTAGATATTTTGATTATGATATTGTACAAAGAGAAGGAAGTAAACTAAAAGAGGAAGATAATTTCATACAACGTGTTTTCCATTTGCACAAATTGCACGGTTCTATTAATTGGGAACGAAACAAAGAAAAAGGGAGTGTTGAAATTAAAGAATTTCCCAAAGAACCATTAATGGTTTATCCGAGAGAAGCAAAATATGAAGATTCTTATGAACAACCATTCTTTGAAATGATGGCACGGTTTCAAAGAAATCTAAGGTTAAATGATGACACTTTATTAGTCTGCTTAGGCTACAGTTTTAATGACAAACACATTAATGCAGCCATTGAAGAAGCATTTAATCAAAATCCTAGTTTTAGACTGGCAGTAATTGACCCATTTTTTGATAATCCAAATGGCTCGAAATTATTACTAGAACTAAAAAAAACAGCATTAGAATCGGAGAGAATTTTAATGGTTTCAGAAACATTCACAGACTTTGCTAGTCATTTTCCTGAAATACAAACCTATGATGATATAAAACAAGTAACCATAAATTCAAAAAATGACTAAAATCAGTCCTTTCAAGCACGAATATTTTCTTGGTTATATCAATCAGGTGCTACCACAATTTGTAAAAGTACATTTCCCATCTTCGGTATTATTGAACGGGTTTACGCATTTTGGCAAAGAGTTTAACGGTGGCTTGGTGGGTAGTTTTGTAGTAATTGAAGGCGACAAGTATGGGTTTTTAGGTAGAATTACAGAGTTGGCATTGCCTGAATCTGAACGTCTTTCTTTAAATGAAAAAGCATTTCAAACAAGTGATTTTCATCCCACAGGAAAAATCGAAATTCTTTTATCTTTTGATTTATACAACCCTTTTGACGTAAAGAAAGGATTAACAGCCTATCCAAACATTGGAGCAAAAGTATTCGTAAGTTCGGGAGAACTGGTTCAACAATATATGTCAAGATTTGGCGTGAGAAATGGTGAAGATGTCAAAGAGCCACCAGTTCTTGGTAGTTTGGTCTCAAGTCCAGATACACAAGTTAGAGTAAATCTTCAATCAATTTTTGGACGTCATTGTGCTGTTGTTGGCACAACAGGAGGCGGAAAAAGTTACACCGTGAGCAAACTTATTGAATCATTAATTGCGACTGGAAATAAAGCCATTTTGATTGATGCAACTGGGGAGTATTCAGGTAACTACAAAGGCATTAAGAGTATAAATGTTGGTAATGGAGAAAATATTTTTCATTATTCGCAACTAACAATTGATGATTTGTTCTTTATGCTCAAACCGTCCATAAGAACACAAATGCCAAAACTTATGGAGGCAATTAGATCTTTGAAAATTGCGAAAATGTTAAATGGTTCAGATATAACATATAAAGGAGAAACAGTTAAGATAGAAGAAGGTAATGTTAAAAAGGAAAATGCAAAGAAAAAGCCTTATGATGTGTATTATTATAAACATATTGGAACTATTGAAAACGGTTTAGCAGATTTTGATTTTACTAAACTTGCTAAGCAAATTAATGAAGAGTGTGCGTATGATAAAGGAACACATTGGGAAAACATTTATCAAGTGGATGTGTCTTATTGTATAAGCCTTATTTCTCGAGTAAACAATTTAGCAAACACCCCTGAATTTAACCAGATATTTGGTTTTCAAGAAGTTAAAAAAGACACCGATATAACTAATCTTATTGATTCTTTTGTTTCTATAGAAAACACAACTGATTCGTTACTAAGATTAAATTTGGAAAGTGTTAAGTATGATTTTCAAGTTAGAGAAACGTTAGTCAATGCAATAGGAAAATACCTTTTAAACAAAGCACGGAACAAAGACTTTGAGAAATCTCCTGTAGTCGTATTAATTGATGAAGCTCATCAGTTTCTAAATAAATCAATAAAAGATGAGTACTTTGACACAAAACCATTAGATGCTTTTGATTCAATTGCCAAAGAATGTAGAAAATATGGTTTGTTCCTCTGTATAGCAACTCAAATGCCAAGAGATATTCCAAGTGGAACACTAAGTCAAATAGGTACTTTTATTGTTCATAGGCTTATAAACTACAACGACAAAGAGGCGGTAAGTAATGCTTGTAGCACTGCCAATAAAAACACGTTGGATTTTTTACCAATTCTAGGAGAAGGAGAAGCTATTTTAACAGGTGTAGATTTTCCAATGCCAATCATAATGAAGTTTGACGAACCTAATATAAAACCAGATTCAAGTACACCGAAATTAAACTAATAACGAATGACAGAAACTACGCCCACGCTAAAAGCCATACACATTTGCAATTCGCACCAGCCAACACACCGCCAAAAATTGCAAAAGAGTATGTCTTTGCCAACGCTGACCGACAAATAGGACGAACAAGAACACCGAAGCGATAACATCACCTATACGCAAGCAGGGGTTTTGTGCTTCGTAGGACAGGAAAGTGGTAAATTTAAAGTTCAGTTCTTCGTAGGAAGTTCAGTGGTTAAAATCCCTGCCTGCGTATAGCTGCAAACCGTTGGCAGTAACTTCACCACGATTAACAAAAACAAAACTATATTGAGAGAAAATTTACTTAAAGCGTTGACTGATTGGAAAGAAGACGAAAATAAAGTTGCAGTAAGGAAAATAAGTTACTCAAATTTCCCTGACGGTCAGGGAGAATATATTGTTAGAGTTTCTGAAGAACTCAATGTAACATTAAACGGCAAGAACAAAGATATATCGGTTAAGAAAAACTTTTTAACACACGCTCAATCAGAAAACGGTCTAAATCCAAACGGAGCTATATTTAGAGCTGAGCAAATTACACAGATAGTTGGCAGAGATTTCTATGACAAGTATTCTGACGCAATAAATGAGTTATTCTTAGGTTATGAAGGCGAATTCCAAGAAATATAATGAACGACTTAAGTTTTCAAATAAATACAAGTGAAGAGTTTCTAAAAAAGCTTCTGGAAGATTATGCAGAATTTAAGCTAAATCCTTTATCTTCAAAAATTGCTCTAAACTGTGCAATGACTGCGTGGCATCTTTCAGAATGGATTTTCAACGAACATAATCAAATCTTCTCTTCACAATATAGTAAAGTGAGTTTGTATCAAAGTGCAGTAAAAGAATTATGCCCTTCATTACAAATCATGCATGATTTAGCAAACGGCACAAAACATTACAAACTAATATCGCATCAGCCAATCGTCAGTGAATCAAATATTCATCAAGGAACATTCAGCAGAGAATTTAGTAGAGAATTTGACGTTTCGTATTTGTATTTAAAATTAAAAAATGGAACTCAACTTACATTTGAGGACGAAATTGAAAATGTTGTGACTTTTTGGAAAGAGTATTTCAAAACAAATTTTGGTGTAGAAGTATAAAAACGTTTGCCAACAGCTAGAGGTTCGTTGCGACTGAAAGCCGAACACCCGAAGCGATAGCCGAACGGACGAAGTAATGAACTTCCTGTTGAATCCGCCACGGCGGACAGGCTGGAACCGTCAAAAATCGGTCATCCTTATGGAGTTATCGTAAAAGTTTTATAGATATAATCAAGAGGTAAGTGTGCCTCTTTTTTTTTGGAGTAAAATCAATATGGTTTTTGCCGTTTTCCTTCACTAATTTGCACAAGTTTTCTTACCCATAAAAACAAATAAAAGTGTTACAAATTTTTAAACCCCATAGCATGGAATATTGCTGTAACAGTCATCACTTTACAATCTGACATGATAAATTTTCGGTTTCTTTTCTTTGGAACATCTTTTTTGTTTAAGCTATGGCGACTCTCGTTTTATCAAATTATCGCATTTACAATATCAGTTAGCGGTATTCGATGATTTGCTTCGCAGTTCTTTGCAGAATTTATCTTTAAGAAAGTAAATTTCGGTAATTTTGCTTTGGGATAACACAGAGATGATTTTTAAGTTTAATTAATTGATTTTCATATATTAATATAAACGAAGCATTCCTATTTTCTAAATTTATTTCACTTTCTTACATCGCCCTTACGTTATTTAGTACTTTCAATATGAATTGATTAACAAAAAGTATTGAATTTATTCACATTAATGTTTGCAATGATAAAAAACGTTTCTATATTTGCAACCGGTTTAAGCAACTACTGCGTTGTTTTTAACGCTGGGGAGATACTCAAGCGGCCAACGAGGGCAGACTGTAAATCTGCTGTGAAAACTTCGCAGGTTCGAATCCTGCTCTCCCCACAAATCAAAAAAGCCTGAATTTTTTTCAGGCTTTTTTTGTTATTTTCAACTATGTATTTTTGTTTTCCAATAAAATTTTAAAAACAGCTATTTTCTACTTTTTCAAAAACGTTTTGATAGCAAATAGTATTGCAATAAATAAAATAAACGCTATCAAAACTACATACGTATTTTTATAAAACTTAGCGTGCGTATTTTTATCCTTAATGTAACTGTATGAAACCAGAATTATAAAAGAGATAGCAAATAAAACGGCAAAAATCAATTGACCTTGACTAAACATAATTTTTTTTGTCAAAAATAATCATTAAATCATTAATTTTGGTTAAAAGAAGTTGTAAAATTTTGAGCAACTAAACTGCGGAAAAAACAAAAAATAGTACTGTCAAAACGATCAATAGTAAGCTAAAATAAACCAAAATTTCTCATGAAAAAACAACTAGAAGCTGTAAAAATATTTCACCAAACCTATAAAATTGGTTATTCTACTTCGCCGAAAGCAAGTTTAGGTGCTGCTAAAAATGAATTGCGTTATAATTTAATGAAGGAAGAAAATGAAGAATATTATCAAGCTGTGCAAAACGATGACCTAACAGAAATTGCAGACGCACTAGGCGATATGCTTTACATTTTATGTGGCACTATAATCGAGCACGGATTACAGGACAAAATTGAAGCTGTTTTTGATGAAATTCAACGCAGTAATTTAAGTAAACTCGGCCCAGACGGACAACCTCTCTATCGCGAGGACGGAAAAGTGATCAAAGGACCAAACTACTCAAAACCTAATTTTACCTGTATTTTAAAAGAATAGAAGCTTTTTTTTATGAAAAAAAAGTCAATTATAAGTTTATGCATGAACCTGAAAGTCACCTGAAAACTAGTAGCTAAACGGTGCTGTAGACTCTTTCTTAGAAAAATAATTTACAATTTGACTGTCCACCCAAAAGTATCCTCTTCTAAGTTATATTGGATTCTATTTAATTGTGCTTTCAACTGTAAGGCATACGAATTTTCAATTTTCGGAAGCTCATGATACTGATTTTGATACGAAAAGCCCGATATAGGACTGACAACAGCAGCCGTTCCTGCACCAAAAATTTCTTTCAACGAACCGTTTTTACTACTTTCTAACAATTCATCAACTAATACAGACCTAACTTCTACTTTCAAGCCATTTTTTTCTGCTAATTGAATAAGACTTTTTCGCGTTACTCCATCTAAAATACGATCGCTTGTTGGGGCTGTTAATAAAGTATCATTAATTCTAAAAAATACATTCATTGTACCCGATTCTTCAAGCTTGGTATGAGTTGCATCATCGGTCCAGATAATTTGCTGAAAACCTTCTTTGTTAGCCAACGAGGTAGGATAAAACTGCCCTGCATAATTTCCAGCTGCTTTTGCTGCACCAATTCCACCATTTGCCGCACGGCTGTAATGTTCTGCCACAACTACTTTTACTTCACCGGTGTAATATGATTTTGCTGGCGAAAGAATAATTGCAAACCGATATTCAGCTGATGGCGAAGCGATAACTCCTGTGCCTGTAGCAATCATAAAAGGCCTGATATACAAAGAATTACCCAATCCTTTTTTTACCCAATCCTTTTCTAAACGAATCAATTGTTTCAATCCTTCCATAAAAATAGCTTCATCAATTTCGGCCATTGCCATCCTTAGAGCTGATTTATTAAAGCGCTTAAAATTCTCATCTGGTCTAAAAAGCCAAATATCGTCATTCTCATCCTTAAAAGCTTTCATTCCTTCAAAAATAGCTTGTCCGTAATGAAATACTTTCGACGAAGGATCCATCAAAAAGGGTTCGTAGGGCTTTATCACAGGTTTTTGCCATGCACCGTTTTTAAAATCACAAACCAACATGTGGTCAGTAAATACAGCTCCAAAAGGTAGGTTATTAAAGTCGACTGAATCAATTTTTGTTTGAGCCACAGTAGTAATATCAATAGCTAAGGCAATGTTTGAACTCATAAAAAGGGTGCATTTTTGGGGTGGGTTCTTACCATTTTTACCTTCTACTACAAAGAAAAAACAGGTACGAGTTAATATAGTTTTTTGTTTGGCAAATTTACTAAATAAAATCCGTAGAAATATTTCAGATTTGATATTTTTATGAACACAAAAGCATGAAATGAACTATTTTTTTTATGAATAAGTTACGCTTCGTCGAGATAATCTACTTATTTTTGTAAAAATAAATTAAAATAACATCGCGATGAAGAAAATCATGTTCGTAGTTTGTTCGCTTGTTTTGATGGCAAGCTGCAATAAAAAAGAGGAAGCTAAAGTTGCAGAAAAACCAGTTGAATACGCAAGTTTTGGCGCTAAAATAGTGGCAGACGACGCATTAACTGCCGCCCAAATGCTTGAAAAATACCAAAGTTTAAAACCTGGAGATACGGTAGAAGTAAAATTCAAATCGACCATAAATGAGGTTTGTAAGAAAAAGGGATGCTGGATGTCGATGCAGTTAGCGGAGGACAAAGAAACTTTCGTAAAATTTAAAGACTACGCTTTTTTTGTTCCAAAAAATGCTGATAAAAGTGAAGCCATCATTAGCGGTAAAGCTTTTGTAGATAGTATTTCGGTTAATGATTTGCGTCATTATGCCAAAGACGGCGGAAAATCAGAAGTAGAAATTGCAAAAATAACAGCACCTGAGATGAAATATTCGTTTTTATCAGACGGCGTTTTGATTCAAAAATAAATGAAATATTGTACCTCAACCCTTTTACTTTTGGTTACGTTACTTTTTTCGTGCAAAAATAACGAACAAACAGAAAATGCCGCTGCACCAAAGGATTTGAAGGAAAAAAAGTTTGACATGTATGAAATGTCGGAAATGGCGCTTCTGATGGAGCAAATGTATGTGGATAATGAAAGGCTCAAAGAACGAATCAAAAACGGTGACACTATAGGCTCTTTTCCAAGCCATTTTATTACCATTCATGAAGCCGTCATGACTGACAAGCAAGAAAATGATGCTTTTTTTAAGGAACAAGCGGCCAAATTTATCGAAGCACAAAAGCTGATTTATGAAGACCCAAAAAATGCCAAACAGCATTTTAACGCTGGGATTGACGCTTGTATACAATGCCATGAAGTAAAATGTGGCGGCCCGATACCAAGAATCAAGAAACTGTATATCAATTAAATGCGAAGAGAAATTATTCAAACACTTGATGGCTCTACCACCATTCGACTGCCCGATTGGGAGGAACACTATCATTCTAAACACGGAGCCATTCAAGAAGCTAAACACGTTTTTATTAAAAATGGTTTTTCGCAATTATACAAAGATCAAATTGCTATTTTAGAAATTGGTTTTGGCACCGGACTTAATGCTTTTATTACATTTCTCGAAGCTAAAAAAGCAGGCACTAAAGTAAACTACACAGGTGTAGAAGCCTATCCCGTTTCGATAGAAGAGGTTAGGCAAATGAATTATACAGTTCAACTGCAAGCGGAAGAATTTGACCTTGCATTTCAGAATATGCATGTTGCAGAGTGGAATAAGCCTATCGCAATTTCGAGTCAGTTTTGTCTAACGAAGCGTCAACAATTTTTTGACGAAATTTCCGATATTGAGCAATTTGATTTAATCTATTTTGATGCTTTTGGCTATCGTGTGCAACCCGAATTATGGAGTACTGCTATTTTTCAACGGATGTATAACGCTTTAAAACCTAAAGGTGTTTTAGTTACCTATGCCGCACGAGGTGTGGTAAAACGCAGTATGGTGGAGGTTGGATTTCAAGTAGAAAAACTAGAAGGACCACCCGGCAAGAGAGAAATGTTTCGGGCTACAAAAAAATAGTTTAACAATAGTATTTGATTTTATTAACTTTTTGAACACTTGTTGTATAAAATTTTTATTTACATTTGAAGGTAAACAATTGCAAAGAAAAAGAAAGTCAGAAGATATGAAAAAAACCATGTTTACTTACACAAAAAATGTTTTGGAAAGAGTGAGTTTTGATCCAATACTCTTTTGCAAAGAAGTTAAGAAAGCGCTTCAAGTATTATTACCTTACGAAGTTGAACAACTAAAAGAATGGCTGAGGAAATTTACTGAGGAAAAACCCGAGTTACGGCATTGTCAATTGTTATTAAACTAATTTAAGGAGCTTAAAAGGCTCCTTTTTTTGTCAATTTAAGATACTACCACCAAGTTTAAATCCTGATTAAGCAATTTTTTTAACCGTTATTTTTTAAAAATCGGACTTACAATTTGCACATTATGAAATGCAATTGCTCCTTTAACCACACCCGAAATTGTTGATCGAAGCGCGTCAATAATGTGAATTTTTAATTCGCTTTTTGGAAAAATGAGACTTACCTCTCTAGCAGGTCTTGGTTCTGCAAAATGATACAAGTTGTTTTTATCTTTTTCATTCAAATCTAAGGTATGTAAAAACGGTAGAAGCGTAATACCAAGGCCTTCATTGGCTAACTTGATTAAGGTTTCAAAGCTACCACTCTCTAACTGAAAGGGATTGGCTGATACCATTCCGGCATTTTTACAAAGGTTGATAATCCCATCTCTAAAACAATGTCCGTCTTGTAGCAGCAAAATATCGTCAATATTTAGGTCGGATACTTCAATTTCTTTTTTATCAAACGTTTTGTAATGACTAGGGATATAAGCTACAAAAGGCTCATAATACAGTACTATTTCTTTAATTTTTTCTTCCTGTAGCGGTGTAGAAGCGATGGCTGCATCGAGATGACCATTATTGAGACGGTTGATAATTTCATCCGTATTAAGTTCTTCGACAATGAGTTTGATTTTCGGATATTTTTTGATAAAGTTAGTCAAAAACATAGGCAGTAAAGTGGGCATTACTGTGGGAATAATGCCTAATCGAAACTCACCACCGATAAATCCCTTCTGAAATTCCACAATGTCTTTCATACGGTCGGCTTCAATCACAATGTTTTTAGCCTGACTTACTATCTTGGCACCAATATCCGTTAATTGAATAGGCTTTTTGGTTCGGTCAAAAATCTGAATAGCCAACTCCTCCTCTATTTTCTGGATTTGCATACTCAACGTTGGTTGTGTAACGAAACATTTTTCAGCAGCAAGAGTAAAGTTTTTGTATTCGGCTACAGCGAGAACATATTGAAGTTGTGTGATGGTCATAATCTTAGAAATTTGTACAAATTTACAAAAACTATCAGCCTTACTGCCGTTTATACAACTATAAATTTAAAATTTGAGACCCAAAAATAAATTTCAAAAGACAAAATAAGTCATAAAATGGTTGGCTTAACGAGAAAATCTTGATAAAACGAAGTTCATTTTTTGAAAAAATCACTACAAATTGTACCCGAGGCACTTTAAACCCAAACCCGAACAAAAATAGGTAATAGAAATAAAAAACACAAAAAAAACCATATAAATACTTGTTTATATGGTTTTTTTGTATTTATTTTGCATTACCTAAATAGGTAATATATGAAAAAATCAATACCTCATCCAGACTGGGCTTTAGCACACAAAAAACCTGGTACTGAACTCAAAGTTATAAATGGCAGATATTATCTTTATGCAGTAAAATCGCAGTACAATAAGGAAACCAAACGTTCAAAGAAAATTTCGTTAGGCATTTTAGGTAGTATTACTAAAGAGAATGGATTTATTGCCTCTGAAAAGATGGAATTGAAAGAAAAATGCAAAAAAACTTATCATAACAAAGAAGTTTTTTCGCTCGAATATGGATTTTCCAAATGGTTGTTTGACACTATGGACAATGACGGAATTCTTGAAAAGTTGAAACAGCAATTTCCGTCCTTGTGGGAATTTGTCGTTTTTATGGTTTATTGCAGAATAGCCTATCAAAGTCCATTAAAAAACATTCCGTTTCATCTGGAACAGTCCGATATATTGAATTTATTGGGTTGGAATGGAAAAATCCACGACCAAAAAATCTGTGATTTCCTCTTTGATTTGGGGTCAATGCAGGAATCAATCCACCTATTTATGCAACCTAAAGACAAGCCCAATAGAACCGTTTTGATGGATGCTACCGATGTTGTTTTGCAATCAAAAAATATTAGTTTGTCGCAAAAAGGGTATAATTCAAATATGGACTTCCAACCACAATTCGTATTGCTGTATTTATATGATGCTGTTTCTATAGAACCTTTGTATTATAGGGTTTTACCAGGAAATATCAGAGAAATTTCGGCTTTGAAGAATACCATAAAAATAAGCGGAATGACCAATTGTGTTTATATCGCCGATAAAGGTTTTTTTTCAGAATCAAATATTGCCGAACTAGAACGACTCGACATGCGGTACATCATTCCTTTGAAAAGAGACAACAAATCAATTCCTTATAATGCTCTAGCGAATATAGATTTAACTGATAATTATTTTGAGTTTTCAAAACGTTTTATCTTTTTTGCAAAAACAGTAAAAGACCAAAACAGAAATATCAATCTCTTTGTTGATGGAAAGCTCAAAGAGCAGGAAAAAGCAGATTATTTGTCAAGAATACAATCCCTTCCAGAGCGTTTTTCAAAAACCAATTTTAATGAAAAAGTAAAAACTATGGGAACGCTTTCATTAATACACAATACTGAATTTACTCCAGAAGAAGCCTATAAAGAATACAAACATAGATGTGAAATTGAACAATTCTTTGACCATTTCAAAAACACTCTTGACGCTTCTTGTTCCTATATGCAAAGAGAAGAGTCATTAAATGGTTGGATGTTTATAAACCATTTAAGTATGCTGATGATTTATAAATTATATGGGATTTTAAAAACAACACCCTTGAACAAAAAACAAAAACTCAATCACAAATATTCTATATCGGATACCGTAGAACATTTGAAGTCAATCAAAAAAATCAAGTTTAACCAAAACGAAAGCATTATTGCTGAAATCAACAAACCAACTAAAACGCTGTTGGAGAAAATGAAAATATCTATTACCTAAAAAATTTAGGGTTTGGGGTTAAACACTTTCTTTGTACAGTATTTTGCCTATTCATATAAAAAAACTTTGCCAAAGCGTAAGGCTTTAGCAAAGTAGTTTGTGTATTCATTGCGTTTCAAACGCTGTTATAGTTTCTAAAGCCTATTCTTCTACTAAGTAGTTCCAAACTTTTCCGTCAAACAATGCCACACTTTGACTTACTGTGTCATACACC
>Ga0209278_1000766_pt1 | contig 22199 bp, 22 predicted proteins | sample JI81BgreenDNA_FD_187504 | JGI IMG/M metagenome (GOLD analysis project Ga0209278, IMG submission 187504) | Wastewater effluent complex algal communities from Wisconsin, to seasonally profile nutrient transformation and Carbon sequestration -... | ecosystem: Engineered > WWTP > Effluent > Algae... | reverse complement strand
CCAACGATCCGGCAGTGATCGAGCAGGCAAGGAAGGATGGCGTGCCCGAACATTGGCTGGAGGCCGCGCGCCATTCGCCGGTGTGGAAGATGGCGATGGAATGGAAGGTCGCCTTCCCGCTGCACCCCGAATATCGCACGCTGCCGATGGTCTGGTACGTGCCGCCGCTCTCCCCGATCAACGCGGCGGCCAGCGCCGGCAAGATGTCGGTCAACAATGGCATGCCCGACGTGCGCTCACTGCGCATCCCGCTGAAATATCTGGCCAACCTGCTCACCGCCGGGGCGGAGGAGCCGGTGGCCCTGTGCCTGGAACGCATGCTGGCCATGCGCGCCTACATGCGGGCGCGCACGGTGGACGGCGTGGATGCCGAAGGTGTTGCCAATGCCGTTGGCCTCACCGGCGCGCAGATCCAGGACATGTACAAGGTGATGGCGCTGGCAGATTACGAGGATCGCTTCGTCATCCCCACCGGCCACCGCGAGGATGCCGAGGACATGTTCGAGGAACGCGGCAGCTGCGGCTTCAGCTTTGGCAATGGCTGTTCCGGCGGATCGAGCGAGACCAACCTGTTTGGCGCCCCCGCCCGCAAGAAACTGCAAACCCCGACGGAGGTGTTCTGATGCACAGCCTGCACCTTCTCTCGCTGTTGTTGCAGTATCCCACGCTTGATCTGCAGGCCGTCGCGCCCGAGATCGCCCGGCGGCTGGCTGCCGATCCGGCGCTTCCCGCCGACAAGGTGGCGGCGCTCACCCCGCTGCTCGACCGGCTGGCGAACGACGACATCTATGATCTGCAGGAAGCCTATGTGAGCCTGTTCGATCGTGGCCGCGCGCTCAGCCTGCACCTGTTCGAGCATGTCCACGGCGAAAGCCGCGATCGCGGCCAAGCGATGGTCGATTTGCGCGAACGCTATCTGGCCGCCGGGCTGGAGCCGGAGGGCAACGAACTGCCGGATTATCTGCCGCTGTTCCTCGATTATTGCTCCGTGCTGCCACGGGATGCTGCCATCGAGGCGCTGGCCGAACCCGGCGTGGTGCTGGCGGCGCTGGCCGGCCGGCTGGCCGATCGCGGTGCCGATCACGCCGCAGTGCTCGATCTGCTCTGCGCCATCGCCGGCGTCACCGATGTGGCCGCAGCCCAGGCCGCCGCGCCCCCACCGGAAGACCCGGAGGATCTGGAAGCACTGGATGCGGCCTGGGCGGAGGAGGAAATCCGCTTCGGCACCGATGCCGCGCCCGATCCCAATGCCGCCTGCCCCAAGGCCAGCGCCATGATCGACCGGCTGCGCGCCGTGATGCCTCAACCAGCCGAAAGGACGCATCGTCATGGCTGAATTCCTGCACAATCTGATGTTTGGCATCTTTCCCTATGTGGCGCTGGCTGTGCTCGCGGTGGGATCGGTGATCCGTTACGACCGCGAACCCTATTCTTGGCGCGCTGGTTCCAGCCAATTGCTGCGCCGCCGACAGCTGATGTGGGGATCGGTCCTGTTCCATGTGGGCGTGCTGGTGATCTTTCTAGGTCACCTCGGCGGTCTGCTCACCCCCATCCAGATTTTCGATGCAGTGGGCATCAGCCATGGTGCCAAGCAGGTGCTGGCCATCGTGGCTGGCGGCATCGCCGGAGTCATGGCGATCATCGGCGCAACCCTGCTGATCCACCGCCGCTTCTTCGATCCGCGCATCCGCGCCGCGTCGAGTTTTTCGGACAATATGGTGATCCTGCTGCTGTGGCTGCAGTTGGCGCTGGGGCTGGCCACCATCCCGCTTTCGGCCGGGCATCTGGATGGCAGCGAGATGGTGAAATTCATGTCGTGGGCACAGGGCATCTTCACCTTCCAGGGCGATGCCGCCAGCCACATCACCGGCGTGCACCCCATCTTCAAGGCGCACCTGTCGCTGGGGCTGTTGATCCTGTTCCTGTTCCCCTTCACGCGGCTGGTGCACATGCTGTCGGCCCCGGTGCGCTATCTGTGGCGGCCCGGTTATCAGATCGTGCGCACCCGCAAGGATCTGAAACATGGTTGAGAGCTTCACCCCCGGCCCGGTGACGGTGGGCGATCAGGAGATCCCGGTCGCCCTGATCGCCGCCGAGGCCCAGCATCACCCGGCAGCAGACGCCGCCACCGCCTGGGAATCCGCCGCCCGCGCGCTGGCCGTGCGCCAGTTGCTGCTGGCCGAGGCCGATCGCTTGGGCATCGCGGCACCCGCGCTGGCCGACGCCAAGGGCCGGCCGCTGGCTCCGGAAGACGCCCGCATCGAGGCGCTGCTGGAACAGGAAGTGCAGGTGCCCACCGCCACGCGCGAGGAAGCCCGCCGCCATTATGATCGCAACCCGGCGCATTTCAGCAGCGATACGTTGGTGGAGGCCGAGCATATCCTGATCTCTGTCCCGCGCAGCGACAGTCTGGGCTTTGGCCTTGCCGTGGGGGACGCGCGCACGCTGCTGCGCCAGATCCAGGCCAATCCCGCCTGTTTCGCCGATCTGGCCCGCCAGCATTCGGCCTGCCCGTCGCGCGAACAGGGCGGCAATCTGGGCCAGATCAGCCGCGGGCAAACGGTTCCGGAATTCGAGGCCGCGCTGTTCGCATTGGCGCCGGGCGCGCTCTGCCCCGATCCGGTACGCACCAATCACGGCGTCCACATCATCCGCGCCGGCCGCCGGGTGGAAGGCGAAGTGCTGCCGTTCGATCTGGTCGAACCGGTGATCCGCGCCAGCCTGGAAGAGCACGCGTTTCGCCGCGGCGTCGCGCAATATCTCGCCATCCTTGCCGGGCAGACGCCAGTGACCGGCGTAACGCTGCGCACGGCAGATAGCCCGCTGGTGCAATGATGGCCACCAGCCTGCACGACAATCATGGCCGGCGCTTTGAATATCTGCGCCTGTCGGTCACCGATGTCTGCAATTTCCGTTGCCAATATTGCCTGCCGGGCGGCTATCAGAAGCCAGCGAAAGCCATCCCGCCGCTGCGGCCCGACGAGATTGGCCGCGCGGTCGCCGCCTTCGCCCGGCTCGGCCTGTGGAAGGTGCGGCTGACCGGCGGCGAACCGGGCACCCGCACTGATCTGCCCGAAATCGCCCGCCGCGTGGCCAGCGTGCCCGGCGTGCGCCGGCTGGCGATCACCACCAATGGCTGGAAACTGGCGGAGCGCGCGCAGGCCTGGCGCGATGCCGGCATCAGCGCCATCAACATCAGTGTCGACAGCCTCGATCCCGCCCGCTTTGCCGCCATCACCGGCCACGACCGGCTGGGCGAGGTGCTGGCCGGCGTGGCGGCTGCGCGCACGGCCGGGTTTGACACGATCAAGCTGAACGCCGTGCTGATGCGCGGGGTGAATGATGATGAACTGCCGGCGATGATGGATTTTGTTGCCGCGCACGATCTGTCGCTGCGCTTCATCGAAGTGATGCGCACCGGCAGCAATCCGGACTATTTCGCCCGCCACCATCTGCCGGCCAGCGCGGTGATCAGCCAGCTGGAAGCGCGCGGCTGGCAGCGGCTGCCGCGCCACATGGGCGCCGGCCCGGCCATCGAATATGGCCACGCCTCGGCCCGTGGCCGCATCGGCATCATCGCGCCTTATTCCCGCGATTTCTGCGCCAGTTGCAACCGGCTGCGCCTGTCGGCCGATGGCCGGCTGCACCTGTGCCTGTTCGGCGATGGCGGCATCGCGCTGCGGCCCTGGCTGCAACGCGACGACGATCACGACGCGCTGGTGGAGCGCATCATCGCTGCCACCGCCACCAAGGCGCCCGCCCACCGCCTGCACGCCGGCAACAGCGGCGCCACCCCCCATCTTGCATCGATCGGAGGCTGACGATGGCCGGCATCGACGAAAACCTCACCTTCCACCCGCTCCACATCGCCGTGCTTACCGTGTCTGACACGCGCACAGCTGCAACCGATGGATCGGGCGATGTGCTGGTCGGGCGCCTGACTGCGGCTGGCCATGTGTTGGCGGCCCGCGCGCTGGTGCCTGATGATGTCGCCGCCATCCGCCAGCAGCTGTATCTGTGGCTGGCCGATCCGGCGGTGGAGATCATCCTGACCACCGGCGGCACCGGTTTCACTCCGCGCGACCTGACGCCGGAAGCCGTGCTGCCGATGCTGAGCCGGATGATGGACGGGTTTTCCGTGCTGTTTCATCTGGCCAGCCACAAGACGGTGGGGGTTTCCACGCTGCAATCGCGGGCCTTTGCCGGCCAGGCGGGCGATCGTTTCATCTTCTGCCTGCCGGGATCGCCCGGCGCCTGCCGTGATGCCTGGGACGGCGTGCTGGGCGCAGAGTTCGACAGCCGGCACCGGCCCTGCTCCATCGCCGGCCTGCTGCCGCGTCTGAAGGGGGTGTGCGCATGAACATGGCGCTGTCTTCGCCGCTGGTCGCCAGGGGCGGCCTGGTGGACTTTGCCGAGGCCATCGCCCTGATCGAAGCGGCAGTGACGCCGATGGGCATCGAGCGCGTGCCGATCGCCGCTGCTGCCGGTCGCGTGCTGGCCGAGCCGCTGTTTGCCCGTTGTGACCGGCCCGCCACACCAGTTTCAGCCATGGATGGCTATGCCGTGGTGGCTGCCAGTCTGGCACCGGGCGTTGCCCTGCCGGTGATCGGCGAAGCGCGGGCCGGGGCAGGCTTTGCCGGCACGTTGCAAGCGGGGCAGGCGGTGCGCATCTTCACCGGTGCACCGTTGCCGCGCGGCGCCGACCGCGTGGTGATGCAGGAAGACACAATTCGCGACGGCGACCATGTGCAGATCACGGGCACCATGGGGCCGGCCCGCCACATCCGCGCCGCCGCCAGTGATTTTTCCGCCGGCTCCCTGCTGCTGCCGGCGGGCACCCGCCTGCGCGCACCGGCGATGGTCGCGGCGGCGGCGGCCGACATGGCGCATCTGCACGTGTATCGCCGCCCGCGTGTGGCCATCATTGCCACCGGCGATGAAATCGCGCCGCCCGGCCACGCCTTTCGCCGTGCCGACTGCATCCCCGACAGCGCCAGCCATGGTGCCGCCGCCATGGCGGTGTGCGCCGGGGCCTGCATCGTGCGCCGCGCGCAGGGGCGGGACAATCTGGCTCTGCTGACAGCACAAGCCCGCGAAGCACTGGCACTGGCTGAACTGGTGATCGTCACCGGCGGCGCGTCGGTGGGTGATCATGATCTGGCGCGGCCGATGTTTGCCGAACACGGGCTGGAATTGCTGTTTGCCAAGGTGGCGATCAAGCCCGGCAAGCCGGTGTGGCTGGGCCGCACGCGCGGGCGCTGGGTGCTGGGCCTGCCCGGCAATCCCTCTGCCGCGCTGGTCACCGCCGTGCTGTTCCTGCGCCCGCTGCTGGCCCGCCTGCAGGGAGAAACGGTTTCCGCTGCGCTGCGCTGGCAGCGCCTGGTGCTGGCAGCGCCATTGCCCGCCACCGGCTGCCGCGAGACCTTCGTGCGCGCCAGTGGTGAAGCCGATGGACTGGTGCCATTGGCCCAGCAGGACAGCAGCGCCCAGGCTGCACTGGCGCGGGCCGATTGGTTGATCCGCTGCCCGCCCGATCAACCGGCGCTGTCGGCCGGCACCCTGGTCAGCGCGCTGGCGTTGTAAGCCGGGCTTCGGCCGCCGCCAGATCCGCCGGACTGTTCAGATTGGCAAACGGGCCCTCCGGCCAGCTCACCCGCACCAGGCCGGCGCGTTCGGCAAAGCCCCACAGCGACTGCCCACCGGCCGCGATGTAATCCGCCAGCGCAGCCTGATCGACCCGCCACAATCCGGCCATCGTATGCAGCCGCCCACCACTTTCCGGCAGCGCCGCGCCATAGCCGGGCAGCACCGCCAGCAACCAGGGCAGCAGGTCGGCCGGCAGAAAGGGCATGTCGCAGCCGATCATCAGAACGGTGCCACAGCCCTGTGCGGCAGCAAAATCCATGCTGCTGGCCAGCGCACTGATCGGGCCAACACCGGGCGTGGTGTCGGGCAGATGGGGCACATCCACGCCGGCAATTGGCGCGTTGGCCGAAACCGCCACCGGACCACCCGGTCGCATCGCAAAGGCCAGCGCATGATCGATTAGCCGTTTCCCGGCCAGCAGCCGTGCCGGCTTGTTGCCGCCCATGCGGCGGGCTTCGCCCCCGGCGGCAATCACGATTGCAGTGCGATCCATCGTGGCGAAGGCTGGCGCTGCAAACTTGCCTGGTCAAGCGCCATCGCAGCCAATGCGGTGCCGTGCGCCGCCGAACGAAAAGGCAGGCCGTATTGGCCAAATAAATGTGATTGCTCACTTGCTTTGAATTGCAGCGTGATCATGAAGCACGACTAACTCCCGGCTAGCCATCGCAGCGGTGATGCAGCTCGCCGCCGGATTGCCGATCGAGTTGCTGCCGCTGATCTGGCAGTCGATGCTACCCGACCTTCGGCTTGCTACTTTCCCCGATCATTGCCGCAGCAGCCACGTCGTTGTCGTCGGTAAGCGTCGTCGGCAATGCGCTTCGGCTTAGAGCGATCGACCTGACATGAGGAGGCGGTTCGAAGGGCATATCGAGGGGAGCGACCTGCAGATTGGCGCCCGGCAGACATCTGGTTTTGCGGCCCAGCGCGGTTGGACGACAGCATTGAGATGACCATGATAGCCGTTGGCCTACCAGGCCGCTTTTACCGGGAATTGTTCGAATGAAGCAGACCGCCCCGGCACGGGCGTCTGGGCGGATTGTGCGGCACGCTAGAGATACACGGTGCATCTTACTCCGCTTTCAAGTCTCTTCCCTATGCTCCCCACCTACTGGAATGGAGCGCAAACCCGACGAACGGTAACTGGACTTCTCGTCCCGAAAGAGCGTTGCTCAAACGGTCAGTCGCGTCACCGATTGGCGCCGAACACCGCCTCAGATCCGCAAGATTGAGGCTTCGGCTCGTGGGAACGCCGGCATATTGGGTGTCCGCTCCCTTGGAGCCTTACCATGACCGATCTCAACGATCCGCACACCAGAGAAGCAGTAGTGAAATCCGAAGACAGACCGGAACGCCATGCGCGAGGGCAGCATCGCAAACCGGCCATTCCCACTAAGTCAGCGCAGATGTCGAAGTTGCTCCGACGCCCTCGCGGTGCGACCACCACCGATCTCTGCGCGGCCACCCAATGTCAACCACACAGCGTGCGCGCGCTGCTCTCAGGCCTGCGTAAGAAAGGCGCCAGGCTTGTTCGAGAGACTCGCAAGTCAGGCGAAGGCAGCTATCGGATCGTGGCCGCCGACGTCGCAACGGACGAGGCTGTCGCTGTCATTGCTGTGACCAAAGCAGCCTGATCATGGCAGACATCAGCGGCCAACTCGCGGCTCTTGCCGCCATGACCCCCGCCCGGCTTCGTGCCGAATGGCGCCGCGTCTATCGGGCGTCTCCCCCGCGACTGACTCCCGATCTGCTGCTGCGCGGCATTGCATTTCGGCTTCAGGAGCAGGCTCTCGGAGGCCTCTCAGCGGCCTCTGCGAGCCTGCTCGATCAACTTGCTGCCGCTTCTTTCACACACAGGTTATCGGTCGGAGACGGCTAACAGCCCAGATGCCGCCCAAATGCCGATCCATCTGCTTTCGGTTCCAATCGTTAAGCTGCGCCGTGGCCCGGAGGTGCGATTGGTCATTGCCGAGCCGGAAAGCAACGAGGATAGGCTGGTCGATCCAGCTCTGGTCAGATTGCTTTCAATAGCCCGTGCTGCCAACGCTGCGATGCACGCGGCCAGAGACGTGAGCGTTGCCGAGATTGCGAAAGCCCAGGGGTTCACCAACAACTATTTCACCTTGCTGCTGCGTCTGGCGACCTTGGCGCCGTCCATCGTCCAGGCGATCATCGAAGGGCGCCAGCCGGCTTCACTCACGCGCCAGCGCCTTGCCAAAATCACAAACCTGCCGCTCGACTGCAATGAGCAGCGCCGCATGCTCGGGTTCGCCTAGAGGTGCGGTCGGCCATTCGACGCTAACGGCGTCCACTCCGCATCCTTCTACCATCGCATCTGACGACTGCTTATTCGGGCCTCAGAGATATCTGGCCAAAACCGGGCTGCGCGCGCCGCGCACCTGCGCCTCTGGAAAAAAGTGCGATGCGCAGGCCCCCCACAACAGCCGGAAAACGCGAGAACAATCCCGCATTATCCCAGCCAATCCCGGGTTAGGCGGCTGGGTGGTGCCGGATGAGGGCGCCAAGTAACTGTATTTGCGTGTTTTTCCTTGTCCAATATCCCCCTTTCTGTCATCGTGCGGCTGTCTTGAATTGCGCTTCCCCGGCTTGTGCTGCCTTTCCTTATCCAGCATCAAAAGGGGGACAATTCAGGGGATGGAACGGCAACTGAAACTGGGTGGATGACATGAGCGCGCGCAACCGGCTTTCCGCTGGCTTCATGAAGAAGCCCGAACCCGGCAAGCATCTAGATGGTGCTGGGCTGTGGCTGGTTGTCCGTGATGATGGCGGCGCGCAATGGGTGCTGCGCGTTACCGTTCATGGAAGGCGGCGCGAAATGGGCCTGGGCGGCTTTCCATCACTTGGACTGGCCGACGCCCGCGCGGCTGCCGATCGGTGGCGGGCTGTCGCCGCCAGTGGCCGCGATCCGATTAAGGAACGTGAAGCCGAACGCCGCGCAGCTTCACGCGCTGACATATCGCTGGCGACGATCACCGCCGATTGCTTTGAAGCCCGCAAAGCCGAATTGAAGGGCGATGGCACGGCGGGCCGCTGGCTTTCGCCGCTGACGCTTCACGTTCTGCCCAAGCTGGGCAAGACGCCCGTTACCGAACTTGATCAACGCGACATCGTGGGCGTCATCAAACCGCTGTGGCACGTGAAGGCCGACACGGCGCGCAAGGCGCTTAACCGGCTGGGCATCGTGCTGAAACACGCGGCGGCGATGGGGCTGGATGTTGACCTACAAGCCACCGAAAAGGCGCGGGCGCTGCTGGGAAAATCACGGCACGTGGCACAGAATATCCCTGCCATGCTTTGGAAGGATGTGCCGGCTTTTTACGCCAGCTTGGCCGAACCGACGCTGACGCACCTTGCCCTGCGCTTGGCGATCCTGACGGGGGTCCGTTCAAAGCCGCTGCGCCATATCCGGCTCGATCAAATCAGCGGCGATGTGTGGACGGTGCCAGCGGAAGACATGAAGGGCCGAAAGGGCGCAACCGAAGCCTTTCGCGTGCCGCTGTGTGCCGAAGCCCTACGCCTGATCGAAATGGCCACGCCCTTTGCGCGTGACGGTTTTCTGTTTCCGTCCGTTCGCAAGGGCGTGATGTCTGACGCAACGCTGGGCCGGCATATGGAACGGCGCGGGCTTGCGGCACGCCCACACGGCTTCCGCACGTCGCTGCGCACATGGCTGGCGGAAGCTACCGACGCCCCGCACGAAGTGGCAGAAGCTATGCTGGCGCACGTGGTAGATGGTGCTGTGGTGCGGGCGTACCGACGCACCGATTTTCTCGAACAGCGCCGAGCGCTGGCCGAACGGTGGGCCGATTACGTCACAGGTGGCAGCGGCGCGGTGATAAAGCTGGCGGCTGCAAAATGACTTCCGCACCAAAGCCAAAACCGACAAAGCCCGAAAAAACCTCTGGAGTTGCGCCGGCACTGAACGAATGGGGTATCCCCGACTGGAATGATCCTTCAGTCTACGGTGACACCAAGGGTTGGAGCAACAACCGGTGGCGATGGGAGTTCTACCGGCGGCGCCATGATGTGCGAATCGTGTTCGACCAACTTGCACCGGGTAGCCTTCAGATTCAGCGCAGGCAGGCCGATTTATTGGGAGACCCCGCCCCTTCAGGAATTAGCGAGCGAGGCTTCTCAATTGCATTGGATCGACGACTATCGCTGGAGTTCGGATACCTACGCCTGCCCAACCCTCGCATCGGAGATCAGCCCAAAGATGCGATCATCACAATTCGTGGCGACGCGGTGAATGGCGATGGCATAGTGAGAATGCCTGCCCGGCAGACGTTGCAAGATGTACTGAGGATAGCAAACATCCATTTGACCGACGAACAGAAGCAAGGCCTGCTCTGGGATGAGGGGCGGGAGTTGCTGGTTGTCGAACCAATTGAGATCGCCATCGCATTTAGTTCGGAAAGGCCTCTTTCTCCACAAGCCCAGAATGCGACCGCTTGGTTGAAGGAGGTTTTTGCTAAGGAGGGATGGTCTGTCCAAAGGCGCAGACATCCCAAGAAGTGGCTAGATTACTTAAGAATCTTGGACGCGAAGGAAGCGGGTGCAACATTGCAGGAAATTGCTGAGATCTTCTACGCGCAAGGGGTGTTGTCCCGATACAAGAACCCCTCCGGTGGATACTCTCCACCCCCCGCCTCAGGCGGCAGGTGCACTTTTGCGGACGGCAAGGAACTTACAGTCTAATTTCTGATTTTCAGCTATAATCCCACTGAATCACACGAGGAGACATTGTTGCACCGTCCCAAACCCAAAAGGACGGTCCAATGACCCAATATCTCACTCTCACTGAACTTCGCGCCAAGCTAGGCAACCGTAGCCGTAGCGCGATCTATAATGATCTCGCCGCCAATCGCCTGCCGAGGCCGATCAAGCTCGGCGCCCGACTCTATTGGCCGTCCGACGTGGTGGACGCGCACTTGGCTGCGATGCGTGATCAGGCGGCCTGATTCATGCGGTGGAAAAATAACACTCTCGCTCGTTTCTGCGGGTGAAGTCTGGTGAAGTGGCCTGCCAAGAACTGGTATCTCGCCCACCGCGCCATATACCGGAGCGAGGAGCGCTCGCCGGCCCACTATGCGATGGCCAGGGCGCTGCATTGCGATTGGGCGGATTGGTGGGCCATGCTCCCGTTCGCGCCGCTTCAGGTTGATGATGCCTGGTGGATTGCCGCGTCCGACACGCTGAGTAGCGACGGCGATATCCTGTTGATCGATGGCGCTACCGGGGTGATGCGCTGGGCCGATGATGCCCGCTTGGTCGGCTTCTGGGGCGGGCAGGCTGTTGGCCCGGGCAAGGTCTATGCGAATGGCCTTAACTTTGCTCGCGACTGGGTGGCGCAGCGCAAGGAGGCTTTGCGGCGCATCGAGGCTGCCGGCGTGGCGCACCGGACGCCCGACATGCTGGAACAGGTGACCATGCCGGGCCTCGCCATGATCGGTCACCCGACCGGCATCGGCAATTTCATGCCGATCATGGCCGCCGATCAGATCGAAATCGACGTCGCCAAACTCCGGCAACCGCTGGCCGACGCGATCCTGAAAGCCGCGCGGTTGCCGACCGTCACGGTCGGCCAGCAGCAATTGGTGGCAACGTGACATGGAGGAAGGTGACGGGATGAACGTCCGCCATTTTGCCGATTGGGGCCGCGAGGAAGCCAAGCAGCAGTCCATCAATGGCGTTCAGGTCATCAACGTGGGCGTATGGGACGGCCAGCCCGTGCCTGGGCGCGAATGGGTCGTGCCGGGCTGGATCTTACCGCGCGCAATCACCCTCATTGCCGGCGCTGGCGGCACTGGCAAGTCGCTACTGATACAGCAATGGCTGTCCGCCATATCGCTCGGTGATGTGTTCATAGGCGTGCGCGGCACTGCCCCGGTAACGTGCCTCTATGTCAACTGCGAGGACGATTTGGAAGAGCTGCACCGTCGTCAGGTTACTATCGCCAAAGCGTTTGGGCGGCGCATCGCCAGCTATGACGGGCGGATGCACCTTATTGTGCGCATGGGCATGGACAACCCGCTGGGCGTCATCGGCAAAGACGGCAGGTTCTGCCCAAGCGTTCTCTATCATGAAATCCGCGAGGCCACACTTGAGATCGGTGCGAAAGTCATCGCGCTAGACAACGCCATGCAGCTCTTTGTTGGCAACCTCAACGACCCCCGAGAGGTAACCGTATTCTGCAATGCCCTCTCGCGACTCGCGCTGGATTGTGATGCTGCTGTGGTGCTGGCAGGGCATGTGGCCAAGGGGGCAGGCAGCGAATTTGCTGGAACGATGGCGTGGGAGAATGCGGTGCGCACGCGCCTGCTCTTGAAGCGCGAATTGAACGAGAAGGGCGAGGAAATTGAGGACAGTGACCGCCGCATATTGACACGAGGGAAGGCCAACAGCGCACGTAAGGGCGAGGGTCTGAGCATGATCTGGCACGACGGTGCGTTCTATGGCGAGGGTGATATTGCCCGGACCGATGGCCGGCGGGCGGTGGAAGAAGCGGCCTTTTTGCGGTGCCTGGATGCGGCTATGGAGCAGCGGCGAAACGTGTCGCATATGCCTGGCAAGAATTATGCGCCGGCCATTTTTGCGCACATGCGAGAGGCCGGCGGCGTAGGCAAAAGGGCCTTTGAACACGCGATGGAACGTCTGTTCAATGACAGCACGATCATCGCCAATCAGGAGCTTTGGCGCCATGAACGGCGGCGTTTGCCGGTGCATGGAATTGCCCGAAACGAGACTGGCCAACCCCGCACCAGCGCGCGCACAACCCCCGCACCAACGTCCGCACCAACGGCGCACAATCCCCGCATAACCCCCGCACAACCCCGCACACAAACACCCCCATATCCTTCGGATAGAGCTGGCGGGGCCGCTGGCTGCCCCGCCAACGAAGAGGATTACGATATCGAAGCCGGCCCGCAGCCGGTGCCGGATGAACCCGGCTATCTCGCGCTGCTCGAAGCCGAGCTGAGCCTGGTACCGCAGCATGCGCCCGATGGCGTTGAGCCCGAGCTGCCTGAGCCGTGGCTGTGAACGACCGATCGATGGCGGAAGATGGAACAATGCGGAAAGGCAGGAGGAACAGCTCGATGGCGAAGCGTAATAAGGGAACTGGCAAGGCTACCCTGCCCCCACGGACGCGCACGCCTGATGCCGGTGAAAATGCAGCAATCGAACGCGCCATAGACGCCTACCTGCAGCGCCGGGAACCCGTGAAAGCGGCTTTGGCCGGAAACAGCATCGTTGCACCACATAGCGAAAAGCTGGGCTGGCTGGCGCAGTTGGCATCCGCCGCCGGGACGCGATCGATCGAATTTGCCGAAATGCTGGTGGACCAATTGGCGCGGCAAGGCCGGTGGAACGGTCAGTCCACCACGGATGTGAAGCGATTGAATGCATTCCTCGCGCTCCTCGATGCCTTCGAGCCCGCCAGCGAGGTGGAGGCACTATTGCTGGCCCAGTTGGCCGCTACCCATGATCTGGCGATGGAAATGGCCTGGCGCGCAAAGCAGGCCGATTGGGTGCAGCAAACCGAGGTCTTGGGTAATCTGGCCGTCAAGCTGATGCGCACCTATGCACTTCAGGCAGAAGCGCTTGCCAAGCTGCGGCGCGGCGGCGAACAGCGAGTAAAAGTGGAGCATGTGCACGTTTATCCCGGCGGCCAGGCCATTGTGGGCGACGTCCACACCGGGGGCGGGGCGCTGCCAAAAAGCGAGGAACAACCCCATGCAATCACCGATGGCGGCCGTGACCTTCTGCGGTGCCAAGACGCGAAGCGGGAGGCCATGCCGATCCCTGCCGATGACGAACGGCCGTTGCAGGATGCACGGAGGCCCCTCCCCAGGCGCACCTAAAGGCAACCAAAACGCTGCCAAGCATGGGCTGTATTCAGCTGACATGCAGCGACTGCGCGGCGCAGGGCGGTTGCTGCGCGCCAAACTGACGCTGCTTCACGCGGGCTGAATGGTTCTTGTTTGCCCCCTTTGCGCAGTCTGGTTGCTGACCTGGCAGGCCGCCAGCGCATTGCCATTTCACGGCTCGCTGTTATTCCTCGGTGATGGCTAAAGCCGTGCTCATACATCGCAGCGACTCGATTTACGATGACAGTCCATCGGAGCGCTATCAGTTCCCGAAGCAGTATCTCGGGCGAATTAACGCCTGTATTGGTGATTGGATAATCTATTACGAGCCTACGAAGGCGCAGGTTCCGCGCGGCTATTTTGCCATCGCGAGGATTGCAGAGGTCGTGCCTGACCCCCGAGCTACGGGCATGTTCATTGCGACGATCGAACCTGGCAGCTATCTGGATTTTGCAGTGCCCGTACCCTTTCATGGCTCTAGCGGATATGTCGAGCAGGGCGTTTTGAACGAACATGGGCGCCTTTCCGGCCGCGCCCAGTCCGCAGTACGCCCACTTTCGGTCGCTGACTTTAATCGTATCTTGGACCTCGGGCTCGCTTACGATGACGATTTCCTCCCCCGGATCGATGCCGCGGAAGATTATTCGGTGAGGGAAGAGCAGACGCCCTTCACCTTTGAGATTGAGCGTGATCGCGTAGCGAACTTGGCGTCGCGGCTGGTCCGCGACAAGCTGTTCCGCAAGCGCGTCGTAAGCGCCTATGACGCCCGCTGTGCAGTCACGGGCTTGAAGTTGATCAACGGAGGCGGCCGAGCTGAGGTCGAAGCCGCTCACATTCGCCCGGTTGAAAAAGGCGGGCCGGACATCATCACCAACGGCATAGCCATGTCCGGAACAGTGCACTGGATGTTTGATCGCGGCCTGATCAGCCTCGATGACGACCTAGAGATTTTGGTTAGCCGCCAAGCAAACGATCCCGATGGAATCCGCGCCATGGTCAACCGCACCAACCGCGCTCTGTCGCCCATGCGCGCCTTAGACAGGCCCCATCCCAACTTTCTAGCTTGGCACAGGCAACATGTGTTCAAGTGTTGAAAGAGAATCCTCAAATCATTTTGCTCAAACTCGTCGTGGGGGTTAGTTTCCGAGCGTGGATAAGAAGGGCCTCTCCGAACAGGATATCTGCACGAAGTTCATTGCCCCGGCCCTTCGTCAGGCCGGCTGGGATGAGCTTCTGCAAGTTCGCCAAGAGGTGTCTTTTACAAAGGGCCGCATAATTGTCCGTGGCAAGATGGTCAGCCGCGGCAAGGGCAAGCGAGCGGATTACATCCTGTATTACAAACCCAACATCCCGCTCGCCATCATAGAAGCCAAGGACAACAAACGCAGTGTGGGCGACGGCATCCAGCAGGCGCTGGAATATGCCGAGACGCTGAACATCCCGTTCGTCTTCTCATCGAATGGCGATGGCTTCCTGTTCCACGACCGGACTGGCAACAGCCAGCCCGTCGAGGCCAATCTGTCGCTCGACCAGTTTCCGTCGCCCGATCAGCTTTGGGCCCGTTACCGCACCTGGAAAGGCTTGGATGCTGCGGCCGAGGCCACGCTCCTCCAGGATTATTACGACGACGGCAGCGGCAAGGCGCCCCGCTACTACCAGGTCAACGCGGTCAACGCCGCCATTGAAGCCATCGCCAAGGGCCAAGACCGCATCCTTCTGGTGATGGCGACCGGCACCGGCAAGACCTACACAGCCTTCCAGATCATCTGGCGGCTGTGGAAGGCCGGCCGCAAGAAGCGGATCCTGTTCCTAGCCGACCGCAACGTCCTTATCGATCAGACGATGGTGAACGATTTCCGCCCTTTTGGCGGGGCGATGGCCAAGCTCTCGACCAACGCCAAGACCATCGAACGGGCGGATGGCTCGACCGAGGATCTGACCCTGGCGCTCGACAAGAAGCGCCGGATCGAAACCGCATATGAGGTCTATATGGGCCTCTACCAAGCCATCACCGGGCCGGAGGAGCGGCAGAAGCTCTTCCGTGAATTCTCGCCGGATTTCTTCGACCTGATCGTCATCGACGAGTGCCACCGCGGCAGCGCCGCCGACGATGCCGCCTGGCGGGAGATCCTCACCTACTTTTCCGGCGCCACCCAGGTCGGCCTCACTGCCACGCCGAAGGAAACGAAATATGTCTCCAACATCGCCTATTTCGGCGACCCGGTGTTCACATACTCCCTGAAGCAAGGCATTCGCGATGGCTTCCTCGCCCCCTACAAGGTGGTGAAGGTCCACATTGATCGCGACGTGCAGGGCTATCGCCCGGAGAAGGGCCAGCTCGATCGTGACGGGCAAGAGGTCGAGGATCGGATCTACAATTCCAAGGATTTCGACCGCACGCTGGTGCTGGACGACCGCACCAGGCTGGTTGCCCACAAGGTCAGCCAGTTCCTGAAAGAGAGCCAGGACCGCTACCAGAAGACCATCATCTTCTGCGTCGATCAGGAACATGCCGCCCGCATGCGACAGGCGCTGATCAACGAGAATGCCGATCTCGTTGCGGAGAACGCCAAGTATGTGATGCGCATCACCGGCAACGACCCTGAGGGCCAAGCGCAGTTGGATAACTTCATCGATCCTGAATCGAAATACCCAGTCCTGGTGACCACGTCGCGCCTGCTTTCAACCGGGGTCGATGCGCAGACCTGCCGGCTCATCGTGCTCGACCGTGAGGTTGGCTCGATGACGGAGTTCAAGCAGATCATCGGCCGTGGCACCCGGGTGCATGAGGACAGCCACAAATTCTACTTCACCGTGCTCGATTTCCGCGGCGCCACTAACCACTTCGCAGATCCCGATTTCGATGGCGAACCGGTGCAGATCTATGCGCCGCAGCCCGGCCAGCCGATTGATCCTCCGGAGCCGCCGGAGGGTGGAGACGAGCCCGGCAGTGAAGGCGGCGGCGACCATGGGGGCGGCGAGACCGTGCTGATCAATCCCCTGGGGCCAACCGGTGGGGAAGGTGGCGGCGGGCCCCAGAAGAAGATCTATGTCGATGGCGTGAAGGCCGTCATCGTGGCTGAGCGGGTCGAATACCTGGACGAGAACGGCAAGCTGATCACGGAATCCCTGCGCGACTTCACCAAGAAGGCCATCCGCAAGCGCTTCGCCAGTCTGGATGCGTTCTTGGCGCGCTGGAACGCCGAGGAGCGCAAGCAGGCCATCATCGATGAGCTTAAGGCGGAGGGCCTGCCGATCGAGCCGATCCTCGCCGAATTGGGCAAAGATCTCGACCCGTTCGATCTCATCTGCCACGTCGCCTTCGACGCCAAGCCGCTCACCCGGCAAGAGCGGGCGGCCAATGTGCAAAAGCGCAACGCCTTCGCCAAATATGGCGACAAAGCCCGCGCCGTGCTCGACGCGCTTCTGGTGAAGTATGCCGATGAAGGCGTGTTGAACCTTGACGACACGAATGTGCTGCGGATCCCGCCGTTCAACACACTGGGCACGCCGATAGAGCTGGTAAAGGCCTTCGGTGGCAAACCCGCGTTCGAGCAGGCTGTGCACGAGTTGCAGAATGCTCTGTATCTGCAGGCGAGTTAAGAAATGCCGATTGAAATCTTGGCCGATCAGGGAGCCTTTAGGCTGACTCTTCCCCAGGCACAGGGACCGCAAATTGTCTCGTTCGCGGACTTACCCGCCCTTCTTGCGGCTCATCTCTGCCAATGGGAACCGCCACAGAGACTAGAAGCTTGCGCTGCAGCCTTGGTCCAAAGCGGCTTCGAACCGCATCATGCAAAACGGTTTGCGACGGCGGTAATGCGATGGGGCGGAGGACATCGCCTAGTTGGCCGATTTGATGATCAAAACGAAGACCACGACTTCGCTAATTGCTTGCGTGCCGCCTTCGGTCTTGTCCAAGCAGGCGACGTACCCGCAGCCGTTACAGCTGTTGCTCAATGTGCTTACCTTGGGCAATCCTTTGCATCAAAGTTGGTTGGATTTCTTGCTCCAAGGCAGGCAGTTATCCTCGATAGCGTCATCCGCACGAAGCTAGGTTATCGTGAATCCATAGCTGGCTACACCGCGCTCCTGCAGGACTGTCTTGCTATCCAAGCTGCAGTTTTCCAACGCCATCCCCACCTCCGCGTCTGTGATATCGAAGCCGCCATTTTCGCCAAGCTCCAAGGCTATTGACCCCCATGTCAGTCCGCACCCTCGTCAAATCCATTCAAGACATCATGCGCAAGGATGCCGGCGTCGATGGTGATGCCCAGCGCGTCAGCCAGCTGGCGTGGATGTTCTTCCTGAAGATCATCGACGATCAGGATCAGGAACTGGAACTGCTGAACCCCGGCTACACGTCGCCCATTCCGGCCGAATATCAGTGGCGCACGTGGGCGGCCGATCCGGAAGGCACCACCGGAAATGACTTGCTCACCTTCGTCAACGACCGCTTGTTCCCCAAGCTGAAGATCCTGCCCACCATCGCCAGCCCTCGCCACCGGCTGGTGCAGGGCGTCTTCGAAGATGCCTATAACTACATGAAATCCGGCCAGCTGATGCGGCAGGTGCTCAACCGCATCAACGGCATCGATTTCAATAACCTGGCCGATCGCCAGCACTTTGGCGACATCTACGAACAGCTGCTCAACGATCTCCAATCGGCCGGCAACGCCGGGGAATATTACACCCCGCGCGCCGTCACCGCCTTCATGGTGCAGATGGTCGATCCTCGGCCGGGCGAAGTGCTTTTCGATCCGGCCTGTGGCACCGGCGGCTTCCTCACCTGCGCTATCCGCCACATGCGTGATCGCTATGTGAAGCGGCCAGAGGATGAGAAGCTGATGCAGGGCGCCCTGCGCGCCGTCGAGAAAAAGCCGATGCCCCACATGCTGGCGGCCACCAACATGCTGCTGCACGGCATCGAGGATGCCAGCTTCGTCCGCCACGACAACACGCTGGCCCGCCCCTATGTCGATTGGCGCAAGGATGAGCGGGTGGACATCATTCTCACCAACCCGCCCTTTGGCGGCAAGGAAGAGGATGGCATCGAATCCAACTTCCCGGCGCATTTCCGCACCCGCGAAACCGCCGATCTGTTCCTGGCGCTGATCATCCGCCTGATGAAACCCGGTGCCCGTGCCGCGGTCGTGCTGCCCGATGGCTCGCTGTTCGGCGAAGGTGTGAAAACGCGGCTGAAGGAGCATCTGATGGAGGAGTGCAACCTCCACACCATCGTACGCCTGCCCAACAGCGTTTTCCGCCCCTATGCCTCCATCGGCACCAATCTGCTGTTCTTCGAAAAGGGCACGCCCACCAAAGATATCTGGTTCTGGGAACATCGGGTGCCCGAAGGCCAGAAGGCTTATTCAATGACCAAGCCGATCCGGCTGGAGCATCTCGCCGATTGCGCCGCCTGGTGGGGCGGCCCGGCCCGCGAAGGCCGGGTAGAGAATGAACACGCGTGGAAGGTCAGCGCCGATGAGGTGAAGGCCCGCGGCTACAATCTTGACATCAACAACCCGCACAGCGTCGCCGAAGACCATGGCGATCCCGAAGCCCTGCTGGCCCAACTGGATAGCGCGGAAGGGGACGTTGCCAGCCTGCGCGACCAGCTGAAAGCCATTCTGGCCGAGGCGCTGGCTCGATGATCGCCGAACGGCTGATCGCCCTTTATGAGCGGGTTGCGGAAGCTCCTGATGCTGTAGTGCGGCTTCGGCAGTTGATCTTGGATCTGGCTGTGCGGGGTAAGCTGGTGCTTCAGGATCTGTCCGAAGGTTCTGGAGCAGAGCTACGAGCGCAAATAGCTATTGAGAAAGCAAAGATGGTCAAGGCCCGTCTCATTAGGGCTGGCCAGACATCCTCTGATATCTCGGCCGGCAACCTTCCGGCTCTTCCGCCGAGTTGGGCTTGGACAACCCTTGGTGCCATTGGAGACTGGGGAGCAGGGTCAACTCCATCGAGATCGGAAAGCGGGGCTTATGGAGGCGGCTACACGTGGCTGAAGTCCGGCGAACTGGGTGACCGAATTGGGTTAGTCGGATCAGAGGAAACGCTTACCAAGGAAGCAATTGCGAACGGCTCCTTTCGTATCAATAGGCCGGGAGATGTCTTGATCGCCATGTATGGCGCCACGATCGGAAAGCTTGCCATTCTCGGGGAAGAGGCAGTCACCAACCAAGCAGTCTGCGGCTGCACCCCGTTCCCAGGCGTTTTCAATCGCTATCTTTTTTACTTTCTGCTGGCCCAGCGATCAGCGTTCCATGCGGCGAGCGAAGGCGGTGCCCAACCCAACATTTCCAAGGTCAAGATCGTAAGCACACCATTTCCGCTTCCGCCCACAGCTGAGCAGCGGCGGATTGTGGCGAAGGTGGATGAATTGATGGCGCTGCTGGACCGGCTCGAAGCCGCCCGCCACGCCCGCGAAGCCACGCGCGATCGGCTGGCCGCCGCCACCCTCGCCCGCCTCACCGCGCCCGACGCCAGCGCCGAAGATGCCACCAACAACGCCCGCTTCGCCCTCCAAACCCTCCCCGCCCTCACCACCCGCCCCGACCAGATCAAGGCCCTGCGCCAAACCATCCTCAACCTCGCCGTCCGCGGCCGATTGGTGGAGCAGGAGCCCGCCGATGAGCCTGCAAGCTCAGAACTCTCAAAGGCGCTTAAACTTAAGCTGGAACACGATCTCTATAGGCCCAAAAAGGTTGCAGCTATCGCCGACAGTGAAAAATGGTGCACGACTCCAAAGGGTTGGTGTTGGACCCGATGGGATCAAATCACGAACTGGATTACTTACGGATTTACCCGGCCGATGGAGCATGTCGAAAAAGGGGTGCCAATCGTTACAGGGAAGAATGTTAACGAAGGCCGGATCATCCTTGAGACAGCTAGTCTGACACCGCAATCTGCATTCGATGCACTTAATGAAAAAGACAAGCCGCAACCAGGCGATATTCTAATCACAAAAGATGGATCGATCGGCAGAGTGGCAATTGTCTCTGATGTTCACTTGCCTTTTTGCATAAATCAAAGTGTAGCAGTTATGTGGTTGCGATCATGTCATTTTGATCGGAAATATTTGAAGCTTGTGTTGGAGTCGCCACAAACGCAGGATGTGTTGCAAGAAAAAACGGCTGGCGTTGCCATAAAGCACATCTCAATAACCGACCTCGGCAAGATGGTATTCCCGCTGCCTCCACTCTCTGAACAGCACCGCATCGTGGCCAAGGTGGAGGCCCTGATGGCCCTGTGTGACCAGCTGGAAGCCGCCCTGACCACAACCAACACCACCCGCACCCGCCTCCTCGAAGCCCTCCTCCATGAAGCGCTGGCGCCTGCAGAACTGGAAAAGGCAGCATGAGCGGCGGCAGCGATTCTGCCGAAGTGATGGCCTTCATGGCGGCCTTTGCGCATTTGAAAGACTGGTGCGATGACGCGCCCGAAACGCTGGGCAGCTTTGCCGCCAAGGACTCGAGCATGCGGGCGCTGTGCGTGAAGGTCTATGACGTTGCGAGGCCGCTGAGAGAGCATGAGCGCCGCACGGCCGAAAAATTTGCGCTGCCCGTGAACCCGGCCTTTCAGACCGCTTGGCGCGATTACGAAGAGCGCTATGAGACCGTCCTCAGCACGATCTGGATGTTGGACTGGTTCCCCGAACTGATCGACAACGTCGACACAAGGCCGCCATCAGCTGATGCGCGCTGGACCACTGCAGATGCGACGGCGCAGTATGAAGCCAGTACGGTTTCGGATGCTGTCAAATTCGCAGTGGAGGACGCTTGGAATGACGAGCGCTGGGCGGGAAAGGATGACTATATCGACGAGATCAAGAGCGGGATCGAAACGTGGCAGCGCCTGACCAACGACCCTGGCCTTGACCTGCGCGGCGTGCTTCGCCGGCACGCTCTGGTGCCGTTCGTTCTGGTGCCCAGGGCTGTTGCCGCGCAGACGGGGAACGCCGACAGGCTCTCGCTTTTGAAGAACCTGCAGCAGGCCCAGCAGGCCTTCATCTATGGCGCGCCGTTTGCCGCCATCGCGGTTATGCGGTCCATCTTGGAGGCGGCCCTTCGCGATCTTTATCGGGTCCAAGGCAGCGAGTTGGCTGACCGGATCAGCAATTCAGCGCGGGTGCTGCCACCGGGGGTGACCATTGCCGCACTTCACCGCCTGCGGAAGCGTGCAAATGCTATCCTCCACCTGGACCAAGGCCTGGAGAAAGAAATGCCCGCGTTGAATGAGGTTCAGCTGGAGAAGGAAATCATATCCTTCCTGATCATCCTGCGTACGTTGATCGAGAGGGTGAAGTGATCCGCCGATCGGGCTCATCGCTGCCCTGCAGCGGGCCCGTGAGCATCCACGGAGCGGCTCGTTGCAGTTGAAAGAGTTGACGAATGGCTACCAATCGGGACCAATTCATCAAGGTATATGAATCTCTTACCAGAGAGGTCAACAAGCGTGCCGGGCAGCCCGGAATGCATAGCTTCGAGGTTATGCAGGCGGCGGCGCGGGACCCGGTTGTGCGGAAACAGGAGCGGGTGCTCCGCTATATCAGGGACGTGCGAAACCTGCTCGCCCACCCGCAGCATCAGTCGGTTGGCGATGCGGTACTCATCTCCGACAGCTTCCTGGCAGAGGTCCAAGGTGTGCTGAATCGGCTACAGCGGC
>Ga0209278_1000765_pt1 | contig 22220 bp, 15 predicted proteins | sample JI81BgreenDNA_FD_187504 | JGI IMG/M metagenome (GOLD analysis project Ga0209278, IMG submission 187504) | Wastewater effluent complex algal communities from Wisconsin, to seasonally profile nutrient transformation and Carbon sequestration -... | ecosystem: Engineered > WWTP > Effluent > Algae... | reverse complement strand
CTTCAATACCTCTATGCTCATTTGCGATGAAATCAGCAGCATGACAGGCTCCTTAGCAACTGCTTTCGGAGCGCATACCGGCATTGGTACCTTGCCCATTCAGTACTATGGCAGCGACGCCATCCGCGAAAAATACCTGCCCAAGGTTGCCAGCGGCGAATGGATTGCCTGCTACAACCTCACAGAACCTGATGCAGGTTCGGACGCCAATTCAGGTAAAACCCGAGCGGTTCTCACGCCCGATGGCAAGCACTACGAAATCACCGGCCAAAAAATCTGGATTTCGAACGCCGGGTTTGCTGATGTATTCATTGTATTTGCCCGCATTGAAGACGATAAAAACATCACCGGCTTTGTGTTCCACAAGGATGAAGTAACCGGTTTGAGTTTGAACGAAGAAGAACACAAACTCGGCTTAAAGTCATCGTCAACCCGGCAGGTATTCTACGACAAGGTGAAAGTACCTGTAGAAAACATGCTGGGTGAACGAGGCGGTGGATTCAAAATCGCCGTAAACGTGCTCAACGCCGGCCGAATCAAGCTGGGCGCGGCTGTAGTAGGTGCCGCTTTTAAAGTGATTGGCTTTGCTACACAATATGCCAACGAACGCAAGCAGTTCGGACAAACCATCGGCAGCTTTGGTGCCATACAGCACAAATTGGCCGATATGGCCACTGCGGCCTATGTAGCCGATGCAGCTTTGTACCGTGCCGGTCAAGACATTGAAAACAACCAGCACCGCCTCAAAGAAAAAGGACTCAGCGATGCCGAAGCCAAACTGAAAGGCATTGAAGAATATGCCGCAGAGTGTGCCATCATCAAGGTTTTCTGTTCAGAGGCCATGGCCTTTATTGCCGATGAGGGCGTGCAGATTTACGGCGGTATGGGCTACTCAGCCGACGCACCCATGGAAGCTGCCTACCGCGATGCGCGTATCAGCCGCATTTACGAAGGTACCAACGAAATCAACCGCATGCTTACCGTCGACATGTTGCTCCGCAAGGCCCTCAAAGGCGAGCTCGACCTCATTGGTCCAGCCATGAAGGTGGCTCAAGAGCTCATGGAAATTCCTGATTTCGGCGCAGAAGAAGACGAAAGCTACCTCGCCCCTGCTAAAAAGGTGCTGACCGGACTCAAAAAAGCAACCCTGATGGTTGCCGGTGCCGCTGTTCAAAAGTTCCAAACCAAATTGGCTGAAGAGCAAGAAATCCTGATGAGCCTGGCCGACATGGCTATTCAAGTATATGCTTTGGAATCGGCCATTCTCAAAACCGAAAAGCTGGCCGGTCGATTGGGCGAAGCTGCTTGCACCGAACGTTATGCCATGACCATCAACTTCATGCACCAGGCTGCCGATAAGTGCAACCGTGCGGGCAAAGAAGCCATTTATGCCTTTGCTGAAGGAGACGAACAGCGCATGATGCTTTTGGGCTTGAAACGCTTTACTAAGGTACAGCCCGAAAACTTGAAAGCAGTTCGCAGAAGTATTGCTGCCAAGGTTTTGGAAGAAAACAGATACCCATTCTCTTGATTTTAAAGCACATGAGAAATGAAAAGAGCCCCACTTGGGGCTCTTTTTTATTCCTTATAGATATCAAATTGAGAAAAACTCAGCCGACCAAATTCTATCGGAGTTTTGGTATCCACTTCCACACTGTCTTCTTCAAAAACACTAAAGCTTTCTGAGACATCTTGGAGCAGAAACCAATCATTAGCTTCTACGTCAAATCTGAAGGTCAAATTACGTGTCCAACGCCAATTACTGCCACCGTAGTGATTGATGCTAAATGTACCTGAGGAATCTATTTTCATTCCTGTATAAGGATCTCCCATGACACCTCCACACAAAAAACAATAGACAGCGGTTTGAGAAATTGCACCCAACCGATAACCCGTGGCCGTACCTAGCAAAATGAGTAGCGGTCTATTGAGGTTTTCGTTCGATTCGATTTCAGTTTCATTTCGCAACAACAAAAGCACATCTGAAAACGCATCGCCATTGAGGTCGCCACGAATCGAATCCATGATTTCATAGGTAATTGGAATAAAATCAACGATGAGACTATCTCTTGTTTCTACTTTCGAAACCGAGTTTTTATTGGTCCCTTTGTAGTTGCATGAAAGCATAATCGAAAGCATGCAAAGTGCAACTATTTTCATGAATGCGTTTGGTAAGTTCCTTAGGTAGGGCATTAATCCGTAAGTGCATTAGCAAAAACCTCCCAGCTAAATTCCTTCTTTTTTACAGCAACCTGCTGAGACATGGCTTCGTATCGGTCGTTGTCAAGAAAATCGACCATGCAATCAGCAATTTGACTGGGCAAAGGCTCGCACACATAACCCGACTGACGATCATCCACCAACTCAGACAACCCGCCTACCTTGGTAACCAGCATGGGCGAATCAAATTGAAAGCCAACCTGCGTAACCCCGCTTTGTGTGGCATGGTGATAGGTTTGTGTAACCAATGAGGCTGCAGAAAAGTAGTATTTCACCTTGTCATCGGCAATGAATTGGGTGTGCATTTCAATGCGATCGGCCAAATTGTGTTCTCTAATTAATCGGTAATAACGATCCGGATTTTCGTAAAATTCACCTGCTATAATCAGCTTTACCTTGCGCTTTTTCAACCGGTTATCGGCAAATGCCTGAAGCAACAAATCAAGGCCTTTGTAATGCCTGATAAACCCAAAAAAGAGAAAATAAGTCACATCATCGGCTAATCCCAGCACCTTGAGAGCCTCTTTTCGGTCAAGCTTCTCGCCGTAATTATCGTACAGCGGATGCTTCAAGAGCTTGTGCTCACCACGAAAATTAAATGTTGCCAAATCGTTACTCACGGCAGCCGAAAGGGTGTGAACTGCTTGCATCTGGCGAAGGAAAAATGCAGTAAGGGGTCGGGCGAACGGAAACCTTTCGTGCGGGGTAATATTGTCGGCAATGGCAATGGTCTTTGCTTTTGAGCCAAGCCATTTCGACCATTTGGCGGAAAAGCCTAAGCAAGGGGCCATGAACGGCATCCAATACCTGAAAATCAAAAAAGAAGCATCGCTCTTGGCAAGATAATGTGCTGTCTTCCACCAACTCAATGGGTTGATAGAATTGATCAGTACCTTGATTTTTAAATCGTCAGGTGCCGGTTCTTCAGAGTATTGTGATTTACCTGGAAATAAAAACGAGGGGTATTGCAGACTGAAGGTCACAATTTCTACCTCATAACCCAATTCCATGTAAGCCCTGGCCAAGCGCTCGTTGAAGGTAGACATGCCTCCTCCTCGCAGCGGCCAAGCCGGACCCACGATGACGACCTTACTCAAGACCTACTGATTGACGAATGAGGTACCTGTTTCTATCTGCAGAGCTTCTCGATACCAGTTCTGCTAAAAATCCAGTTAGGAACAGCTGAACTCCAATGATCACCAGCACAAGGGCCAGGAAGAACAGTGGTTGGGCGGTGATATCGCGGTGCGGCAATCCTTGAGCAATTTTTGAAAGCTTGTCCCAAATGACTACGCTCGCTGTAATGCCACCGGTAAAAAACGACAAAGTGCCAATCAATCCGAAAAAGTGCATCGGCTTTTTACCAAAACGCCCAACGAAATAAATTGACATCAAATCGAGGAAGCCATTGATGAAGCGCTCCAAACCGAATTTGGTATGACCATATTTTCGAGCGCGGTGTTCTACCACCTGTTCATCAATCTTTTTGAATCCAGCCCATTTTGCAATCACGGGAATGTAGCGGTGCATCTCGCCGTACACTTCAATACTTTTCACGACTTCGCGGCGATAAACCTTCAAACCGCAATTAAAATCGTGGAGGTTATTGATACCTGAAACCTTGCGCGTTGCCCAGTTGAACAGCTTGGTTGGCAGGGTTTTGCTGATCGGATCATAACGTTTCTTTTTCCAACCACTGATCAAATCAAGGCCCTCGTCAAAAAGACGGCGGTACATGCCTGGTAATTCATCGGGACTGTCCTGCAAGTCAGCGTCCATGGTAAAAACGGCCTTGCCCTGCGCGGCTTCAAAACCTACATTCAGCGCTGCCGACTTGCCATAATTTCGCTGAAAACGAATGCCTTTTATATGCGGGAATTTGGCCGCTAATTGTTCAATTACCTTCCAGGAATTATCGGTACTGCCATCATCAATGAAGATGACCTCGTAGCGATATCCCTCGTTTTCCATTACCCTTACCAACCATTCGGTCAATTCTGGTAAAGACTCCTCTTCGTTCAGCTGCGGTATGACTACCGAAATATCCAAGTCCTGCATCAGGCGGTTTCTTCAAAAATATCTGGTGTGCGTTTCATGAATGCACCAATGATGAGTGCCTGGAAAGCACTGAAAATGGCGCTGATCATCAAAGCGGTTGCCATTGAACGGAAATCCTGTTCAAAAGCACGGGTATCCATGTTCTCCAAGGCTTTTTCAATGTCGGCTTCTGATGCACCGAAGCCTTCCATCATGCTGGCGGTCTTTTCAATGGTCAACTCCTTCATGGTTTCAGCCAAGGTTGGGTCTATGACATTGTAAAGGATGCCGTTGAATGCCACCCCCAGGATACTGGCTATTACGCCAAGTCCAATACCCAGAACCACCGCGTTGCCGTATGTTAACGTACCGCCATTGTTAGAACGTTCCTCCCGACACGCCAATACCATGAAAGTAACAGATAGCGCCAGGCTAATGAGTGAGTTCCAATAAGAAACCAACCAGCTAACATCTATAATGTAAAGCAGCAAAATGTAGAGTACATTCACTCCACCCAAGAACAAACCCCATTTTACCATGGGCTTTTCAAAAATACCTTTCTGTTCCATATGCATTAGTTTCTGTAATAAATAGACACCATAAATCCGATGAGTAAGCTCCACATCAGCCTAAAGAAGAAGGTTGTTATAGCTATGTATGACTTGCTGGCGCTTAATATACTTTCTTTTATTTTTTCGAATTGACCGGAAGCATAATTTTTTTCAATGGTGGCCCTTCCCTGCTCCAAGGTGCGAAGTTGGTCATCTATATGTAGTTGCCACAAATCGTTGCTAAAGGCAATCCATACATACAAAGCAACGGAGTACATGAGTGCACTTACCAGCCCGATTGCCATTGACACCATGAAGCCATGCGTTACATTCAAATTGCCTTGATTGTAAATGTACTTATAATTCCGCATGGCCAAAACCATCACAACAACCGTAATCACCCCAATTAGCAAGCGAAACTGGCCCATGGGGTCGTATTTGAAATTGAACAGCAACAATGCCGTCAACAGCGAAAAACCGGCAGCAAGGGCTCCGTATTTGAATCCAACTGTCAACAAAGCATATCTGAACATTTCTCTCATAACCCTAACCTTTCTATCACCCAAAATTACAATATGAAACCGAATGGTTTACCCCTAAGCCAGCAGCTGGCCAGGATTGATGCTTTCCTTACCCTTGTAAAAAAGCAGTAAGGTGAGCACTACGGGCAAATTACGGCTAATTCTGCCGCCTGCCGCCAAAGTGGCCAGCAAGTTTATTTGCGCCTTTTCAGGACTTTTAAAAAAGCAAAAAAGCGGTGTAAATACTTCGGGAATGGCTGTTTCTTCTTCCAAAGCTTCTGACTTTTTCACCATCTCAGCATAGGTAAGATCGAGCCAATCGCGGTGAATGATCACTTCTTCATACACCTCCAAATCATCCTGAAAATCCAATTCATCGTCGGTAATGAATTGCTCGAGGAAGTCGTCCAGATTGGCCTTCAAATTCGAATCGATGACCTCCTGTAGGTACATGAGCAGGGTTAGTAGCTCGGTTCCCCTCTCTGCGAGCTTGTCTTCGAGGCGCTGCCATTCGGGTGTATCCATCCAATCGGTATTGCCTGCTTCTTCCTGTCGACTCAGCCAGGTAATGTAGAGCAAATCGAACAAGTATTCGCGGTAAGGAGCTAGTTCCTTCGATTCAGCGGCAAAAGCATCAAGTCTTTTCACTGTAGTTTCTAATTGACCCTCTTCGGCCAAAAGTTGCAGCCAAGTGTTCAACAAGCCCGACCAATGGGTTTTAGATGCATCGGCCTTCGCAAGCAATTCATCCAACTGCTGCTGCGCTTGTTCGGGCTTGAGTCCTTGAAAAGAGGTGGAAGCGGATAGTTTGGCGAGGAAAATCCCGCTGAACAATCCGGTTGATGCATCTACTAAGCGGCTATACATGAGGCAAATAAGTTTTATCGCCGTGAACCACAAGGCGGATGGGACCATTGAGTTGTTGGCCTAACATGGCATTGTTCACGCCTTTGGTGCTCAAATGCTTTTGCTCAACCGTGTAGGAGGCAGCCACATCGCACACCACCAACCTGGCTTTGACACCGGCTTGAATGGTATCATCTGACAAGCCTAGCCAAGCAGCCGGGCGCTCGGTGAGCGCTAGCATGGCCTGCTCGAGCGCAGCATGTCCATGGAAAGCGGTCACTACGGTTGAAAGGGTTGTTTCGAGGGTTGCCATGCCAAAAGCGGCCTGATCAAACTCCAGGAATTTATGTTCGGTATCCTCCGGCTGATGGTCGCTGCAAATGAAGTCGATGGTGCCATCTGCCACACCCGTCAACAAGGCCTGTCGGTGACTTTCATCACGTAAAGGCGGCCATACCTTGTGAGCGGTTTCGAAGGCCGGAAGCACTTCGTCGGTAAGCAACAATTGGTGTGCAGCCACACCACAAGTTACTTGCAATCCAGCTTTTTTGGCTTTTCTGATGCGCTCAACGCTGCCTGAAGTACTGATTTTAGAAAAATGCAAACGCCCCCCTGCATAGGCCAAAAGCTCCAAATCGCGGGCTACGGCTAATTCTTCGGCTAAGGCTGGCATGCCCTTTAGTCCCAGTCGGGTACTCATTTCACCTTCGTGCACCAGCGTGCCCTGACTCAAATAAGCATCCGTTGGAATGACCATGACCGGCGCGCCGGTATGGCGGGCATATTGCAGTGCCAGCAACATGGTTCGGCTGTTTTCAATACTGCTTTCGGCATTTGAAAAAGCTACCGCACCGGCAGCATGCATGTCTAACATTTCGGCGATGTGCTTGCCTTGTAAATCTTCGGTGAGGGCACCTGCAGGCAGCAAATCCACTTCCTTCGGCGATCGCGAGAGCAGGGCTTGAACTTCACCCTTGGTTTGAATCACAGGTTTTGTAGCAGGCTGGGCCAGTATGCGCGTAAAACCCCCTCTAAAAGCTGCAGCTGTACCCGTGGCTAAGGTTTCTTTGTATTCATAGCCAGGCTCACGGAAGAAAGCGTAGGTATCGGTGAGTGCAGGCATCAACCACAAATCCTTACCGGTAATAAGCTCGGCACCCTCGGCCGTTAAATGCTCGCCTATGGTTTCGATTTGCCCATTGCGTATGAGAACGTCGCATCTTTTGCCATGGTGAGGCGATTTCGGTTGTACGATTTTGGCGTTTTTAACCAGTAGCAACATCAGCGAATGAATTTTAAAATGAGCGTTTCGAGGAGCAAAAATACCAAAACTGCTAGCAATAACCACTTCCAATGTGAGGCAGTACCAGCTTGAGCAATTAGTTTACCGGCCAAATCGGCTTGTTTGAGCGAAATGGTTTCCCATCCTTGTAAGGCAGCTAGCTCCTTTAAATCTTCGGTAGCGATGTAGTTGAAACGCGACTCTTCAGCATTGGCATTGAGCGCAATATTCAAGCCCGGCAAAGGCTGATCACCCGCAAAAAGCTGGTAATGTCCGGGTGACAATTGTCCAGAAACTGCATTTAACATGACCCTGCCTCCGGCCCTTCGTACTTCGGGAATGTATTTTTCACCTTGTTTCTCCATGCTCAACATGGCAGCAGCGGGCACATCGCCTGCTCGGAGCATAATGGCATCGGCCTGATTTAAGCGGTAACTGCTTCGCAACAAATCACCGCCCAATTGCACTGCCCGAAAGAAAACGGGGACCAACAGGGCATGTCGCGTAAAATCACTCCATTCGGGCGATAGCGCACTCAATAATACAGTCACATTGCCGGCACCATGCTCATGGCGTGCCAACCAAACATCGTCGTTGTTCAGTTGCATCAAGGCGCGTTCTTTGGCATCAGGCTGGTATCGAAAGTACTGCTTCACGCCCGGCAGAGCCAGTTGCTCGGGCAATCGGCTAAAAGTTTCCTGGAAGAGCCGGTCTTGTACCTCCAAGCGACGGACTTCCCAGCTACCTTTTTCCAAGCTCGAAATGCGGCCCATTTGCAAACCGGTCAACACGGCTTGAACATCTTTTATTTCGTCAGTTGCTGCAGGCAGGTAAATCAGTGAAGCTCCGGCTTCAACCTCCTTTAACAGGGCTTCATACATCCCGGAAGAAGTTGCGTCGCCACCCTCGATGACAAACGCACTGAATTTGTTCAATTGGTTGTAATCGAGTCCCAGTCGTGGTAATTCATCCAATCGCACAAATTCATCGTTTTTGAACAATGCACGTATGTATGGTGAAGGTTGAGCAGGGCGTATGTAGAGCAGCGACAGGCTGTCCTTCACCGGCAATTGCAAGTACCAGCTGTCGTCGTATGGAAAAACACGATCGTCGAGCTGCAAAACAGCGCGCAGGTTCCCCGATTGGTCGGGAGTAAAATCGATGGTATCGGTCAAGTTTCCATTTGCCGGCAAATCAACTGTTGCCAGGCCTTTTTGAACCCCTTCCACAAACAGTTGAATACGTACCCTCGATGCATCGGCGGCACCTCCATTCGCCACCCTAAAAAGGATTCGGGCCCGCTCTCCTTTGCGCAAAACAGGTTGTTCAAGCCAAACGCTGTCGACATATAAATTAGCAACTTCTGAAGGCGTTAGCTGCAACAATTGAAAGCCCAGGCCCGATGGCACATTCAGCCCTTCCAATCCGGATGTACCTTGCTGCAAATCGCTCAGCCAATAAATTTGGGCAGAGGTTGCTGCTGTTGATTGAATCAAATCGAGTTGCCGTTGCATGAGCACGGCGGCAGGTTGGCTTCTACCTGTGGGTTGAATTTCTTCTAAAGCCTGTAAAAAGGCATCACGCGTTAGCCAACGTTGCGATGAAGGAGCCAAATCATGTGTGAGCAATTGGAATTTCTCATCGGGCTTGGCAGCTAAAGCGATGGCACGTGCGCCTTCCCGCGCTTGCTCCAGCAACATTCCTTCTGAACCCATCAAGGTCATGCTAGGGCTGTTGTCAATGAAAATAGCGTGGTGGCGACTACCTGATACAGCAGAAGCCTTTGTCCCCCACTGAGGCTGTGCAAAAGCAAGCACCATAGCTGTAATGGCCAGCAAACGGCTCATTAAAAGCAAGCGCTCACGCACAATGCGCCGACTTCGACTTTCTTCTTTGATTTCACGAAGCAGGCTCACGTTGCTGAAGAAAATCCGGCGCGTAAACCTAAAACTAAAAAGATGGACTGCCACGGGGATAACGAGCGCAAGCAGGCCCCACAAAGCATTTGGATTGGCGAAATTCATCTTGCCCAAAAATACGAGTAAAGCAGCTTGCTAAACCCATTCTTTTCAACAACGACCATGGGTAGAAACGTTAATATTTGTAATTTGGAAGTTCAAACCTATTGAGATGCGTAAAATAGACCGCTTGCTGCTCGAATACGGTGAAAGTCATCGCAATGCGACAAACAAAGCCGTACACTGGATTTGTGTGCCCGCCATCATGTTCAGCTTACTGGGCTTGTTGTGGAACGTGCCTGCAGGTCCCTTAGGACTTATACCCGGATTGGAAAACGCAAACTGGGCCAATTGGTCGGTTTTGTTGCTCCTTTTTGCCTCCATGTATTATTTGAGGCTGTCTATTCCGCTTTTTATTGGAATGGTACTCATTAGTCTGGCCATGATTTATGGCAATATGAGCTTGAATGAAATGGGAAGCACTGCACATTTGGCTATTTCCTTTGGCGTATTCGCAGTTGCCTGGGTCGGACAATTCATCGGCCACAAAATAGAAGGCAAAAAACCCTCCTTTTTGAAAGACATCCAGTTTTTACTGGTTGGACCCGCCTGGCTCATGCACTTCATTTTCAAAAAAGTGGGCATTTCTTATTGAGCCCGATGGCGCGTAAGGTTGCACAATTTTGCCTGGGTCTTGTACTGCTTTTAGGATGCAAGACCGATGAGCTGCCTGAATTGGTTGATCCCCACTCTTTCAGTAAACCAGCTGAAGCACGTGCCGAGCACTTGGTTTGGCGTGCTGAGGTAAATTTTGATAAGCGCACCATCCATGCACAAGCCAGCTGGTTCATCAAAAAAAGCAGCGATGCCAAGTACATCGTGTTCGATACCTATGACCTGAGCATTGAACGGGTGTGGTTAGATGACAAAAAGCCAGCTAACTGGCATTTGGCCGATAGCGTGGCCTTTCTTGGCCGAGCACTTTGGGTGCAGCTCGAAAATGAAACGGAATGGGTACACATATCCTATAAAAGCAATCCAGGAGCTAAAGGGCTGCAATGGCTGGAGTCAGAACAAACAAAGGGTCAAACAAACCCTTTCTTATTCTCACAAGGGCAGGCGATCCTGACCAGAAGTTGGCTGCCATGTCAAGACAGCCCGGGTTTGCGTTTCAGTTTTGAGGCAGAAGTGCAGGTCCCAGCCGGACTCATGGCCGTGATGAGTGCCCTCAATCCGAAAAGCAAAAGCGCTACGGGAATGTATCGCTATGAAAACCGTAAACCCATTCCCTCCTATCTGTTCGCCATTGCCGTTGGCGATTTCGCTTACAAAGCTTACGATTCAAGAAGTGGCATTTACGCTGAAGTACAGACATTACCAAACGCTTGGCAGGAGTTTGCCAACTTGCCCTCGATGATGCGCGCTGCTGAAAAGTTGTTCGGCCCTTACCCCTGGGAGCGTTTTGATGTGTTGGTTCTGCCACCGGTTTTTCCGTTTGGCGGTATGGAAAATCCCCTGATCATGTTTGCAACACCCAGCATCATTGCAGGTGATCGAAGCCTCACCAACTTGATTGCCCATGAACTCTCACATTCTTGGTCGGGAAACCTTGTTACACACGCCAGTTGGAACGACTTCTGGATCAACGAAGGTTTTACTACTTACATTGAACGCCGCATTTTGGAAGAAATTGAAGGTCCCACCTATGCCGAAATGCTGACTACACTTGGCAACATTGAGCTCGAAAACACTGTTGCACGGATGGGAAAGGACACAGCGCTTACCCGATTAAAGATGCAATTAGAGGGAAAAAACCCTGATTTAGCTTTGAGCAGCATTCCATTTCAAAAGGGCGTTGCCTTGTTGCTGCACATTGAATCGGAAGTAGGGCGAGACAGGATGGACGCCTACGTTAAAAACACATTTGCCGAGCATGCCTTTACGAGCATGACCTCCGAAATGTTTGTTGCGTATTTGAACAAAAATCTATTGAGCAACGAACAAATGGAGCGTTTGCAAATCCCCGAATGGATTTTTGAATCGGGACTTCCAAGTAGTTACAAACGGCGACATTCCGTGAGGTTCGCCAATGTAGATGCTGCCCTTCAATTGTGGTTAGGTGGTGAACCGGCGGCCAATTTACCAACTGCCGCATGGTCGGTATATGAATGGATCTATTTTCTCAAAAACCTGCCCTTCGCCGATATATCGATGGCTCAAATGGCCCAATTGGATGAAACTTTCCACTTTGGGGCATCAAATAATGCAGAATTATCCATGCAATGGCAGCTTTGTGTCATCCGAACAGGTTATGTTGCAGCTTTGCCTGCGGTAGAGCATTTTCTTGCCAAAACCGGCCGAAGAAAGTTACTTATTCCCGTTTATCAGGCGCTTTACGAAAAACCAGAAACGCGCGAGCTGGCTTTGCGTTGGTTTAATTTGTACAAATCCAAATACCATCCAATAGCCATTCAGAGTATTGAAGCCGTTTTTAACTAATGGCTTACCCATAGGCATTAAAAGAAAAAGGTGCCTCCCGGCACCTTTTTTACTGTCTGAAAACTAAACTAAACCTATGAAAACTGCCTCGTTGGGTTACAACGAATAAGCTTCAGGACAAAGTTAGCAATTCATCCCAAAAAGAAAAATTATTTTCCCAAAAAAGGAATATTCAAAATTTACTGCCCTGCCAAAATCCACGACTGTGGATTAATCTTTTCTTTTACTTCCTGAAGCACCACTTCTTCCCCGCCTTTTTCGGCAGCTTTTACCACAATGACCCTGTGCAAAGAGCTTCCCTCCCCTTTGGAAATTTGGCAGTTCCAACCCTCTTTTTGAAGTTTTTTCTTGAGTGTTTCGGCATTTTCACTGGCAGAAAACGCTCCAACCACAATTTGGACATCTCCACTAGCCAGTTTTACAGGATCAGCCGACTTTACTTGATTTGAGATCAGAGGTGCCACTGCCCCGTTGGTAAGGGCCTTTTTAGGCTCAACCTTATTCGGTTGAATTTCTATCGCTGTTGGCGTTGAGGGCTTAACCACTGAATCTTTTGGCACCATGCTCTTGGCATTGGCAGGAATAGCAGTTGATAACTCTGCCTTCACACGCAAAGCAGAATCAGCTGCCTTTTCAATCGATGAATCGGCTTGCTGAATAATACGGTACATTTTTGCCTCAATGGCAGCTACTTCTGTATCCAGATCAGCTTCTTCTTCGAAGGTAAACGGACTTCTGTCTGTCAAGCTATCGAACGGATTGAGTTCAGCTACCTGGTTAAAAGACAACTTGCCGTCCTCGGTAAGCACTTGAAGCATTAACAAGTTGATAAACAAAAGTGCAAGGAAGACAGCCGCAATTTTCAACCACCAAGTCGATTGCTTCCAGCTTTTAGCGGCTGCAAGGGGTTTAACCGGAGCGACCTCCTTCTTCACCCCTTCGAGTGGTTTGACACTCAATGCATTCAAACCAAAATCGGCCGGATAAATGCGAGGTGTACTTTTGGCAGGCAACAATTCAAAATAGCCTTCATGCCTGTAGCACATTCCCAAACCCGGCAATTCAAATGATACGGCCCCAAGCAATCCTTGTTGAAGAGTTATTCGCCAATTTTCATCGAAATCCTCCAATTTAAGGTGTGGAGGTTTGAGCGATTCGCCTTTTCTAATGACCCAAATGTGGCGAGGCGGTTGCAACAGGCGACCATGTTGCTGGATGCGTGCAGGGCGATATGCAAGCTCGATGTATCCCAAATCAGCAATCTGTATCGGATGCTGGTGGGCATTGAGGCATTCAGCTATGTTTTCGACCGTTTTCAAAGGGCGACAAATGTATCAAAATTTAATCACCAAACCACCAAGCGCATTAAATCCGTATGTAGGATAGTTAAACCACCTGAAATACCTCGCAGAAGTTACGTTGTTGATGTTCACGAAAAAATCGAGGCTTTTACTGTATTGATAAGCGGCCCCAAGGTTTAAGTCGAACACCCCCTTCAGTTGCTGTTGTTGTCCGGCAGCATCCAAATAGGGTACGCCATTGAACACCACTGCTTCTGCAGTAAACCGTAATTTCGATTGTAAAGCATAACTGCCGCCCAAGCGCATGGCCAAAGTGGGCTGCATGAATGGCGCTGACAGGTTCGACAAGCCATAATTCCTCCAATCTATGTTGGCATGCATGGCGTAACGATCGCCGAACTTTCTGCTCAACTCAGCCCTGATGTTAAACACATTGGCAGCGCTATCGTACACAGGCATCAATCGGCTCATATCGGAAGTATCGTTCAGAAAAAAAACTGCTTGTTCCATGCGCTGAAACTTTACCAGCACATTGTAAGAAGTCAGCTCATCGATGCTGCCCTTTAAACCGCCATACAATTGGAAGCGGTTGTTGAGATTGCGGATATCGGGGCGCAAACCAACGAAAGGATTGGTTCTAACCAAATCCTGGTAACTAAAGCGTTCGGTATTACCTGTGATGCCACCATAGGCAATCATGTATACGTCGTTTAGCAGATAGGTAAAATCAACATGGGGATAAATGCGGAACTGTGAAGTACCGGCTTGTGCCTCCATGGCCAGGTTGAGGCCGGCATTCAGGGCGAATTTCAGACCCTGTCGGTTATATCTGGGTTGAAAATAAACCAAGGTGCGGTTCACGTTCATGCCCAGTTGGTCAGAGAAATTGGTGAAATCGATAGCGAAATCGAAGGTCATTCGGTTTTCATCGTTTCTGATGAGTAATTCACCATCGAGTCGCAAGTTGTTCTCGCGCTGAGCAAAGCGGTCTGTAAGTGAATAAAAACTGAAGTTTGCACCATAACCCACCTGATCGGCCTGTACTTCATGGCTTTTGATGCCAATGTTTCCGGCAACGCGGTTAAACACCTGACGTACTGAATCGCGTGGAATTTCCACCGGACGGAGTGCGCCGTAAAAATGACGCACCTGTCTGTCGTATTCAAAAGCCGAGTAGAGGTACACCTTGTTGAGATAACGCTTTCCATGGATGCCAAGGGTATTGTCGCTCAATGCAGCATGCTGAAACTGGTTGGTATCTACTTTTAAGTCACCACTTGAGCTGAAATGGCGGGCTTTGATGCCATATTCAAATTTCGGATCGCGCTTGCTCGTGTAACGGATGTCGGCCAGCGGCGTATTGTAATTACCGCCGCCCAAACGCGCATAACCGCCACCCAAGGTTGATGCCGGCTCGGGCAAGGCCCTGAGAGGCGTCAACGGCGCCAACACCACTGCAGTGGGTGCCATTCGGTTGATACCTGTGTAAATCAACTCTTTTCGTTCGGTTTGCAGCGTAGGCAATTGAGGTACTGGATTCACCTTCAAGGCATCGGCCAACACTGCCTCATAAGCACGCACAACGCTGATGGGATCGGTAGTAAAACCACCATTGCGCTGCGCTTCGGCCACATTTGTGCATACAAACACACAAACCATTGCTCCTATCCATTGCATTTTCATTGGTCACCTCCTTGCTTCATCTCACCGCTGTCGGGTGCATCTGTGTTGTTAGGTTTCTCTTGATTTCCGGCAGGCGCTTCGCCAGTGCCTTGCGGTTTGCGACCTTGTACTTGTCGGTTCCGAAGTTCCTGCAGTCGTTCTCGGGCTTTGGCCGTTATGGCATCGGCAGGTCGGTTATCTACGATGCTTTGCAAGGTGGCGATGGCCTGAAAATCTTCTCCCAAAGCCACATAGGTCTCGGCTAAGAGTAAAAATGCCCTGCCAATCCATAAGTCGTAATACGGGATTTTGTCAATCAACTCGAAAACACTGTTTTGAGCTGGGGTGTATTCCCAGCGTTTAAACTGGATTTCGGCGAGGTAATATTTGGCTGCAGCGCCAAACTCGCCTTTGTTTTGCTCATAAATGCGGGTAAATGCAATGAATGCATCGCTCAGATTGCCTTCTGCAAGGAGGAGCTGGGCGAGCACCAAATCTGCTTCTAAGCGTGCCTGTTCATCGGCAAACTCAAATGATTTCAACCGTTCGGCATATTTGCGCGCTTCGGGTCTGTTTTCGGTGGCAAAATGGGCTCTCATCAGGCCTTGCAAGGCATCGAGCACATTCCAGCGCGAATCGCTGTTTTGCTCAAGCAAAGTAAAATACTTAATGGCTTGCGCTTGGTCTTTTTGCTTGGCAAAATGTTGCGCCAAACGGGCATATGCCCTTTCCGAATACAAGTTGCGCGGCTGATCGGCGATAAAAATCAGGTCTTGCAGCATCAGTGTGCTATCGCCCTGCTTGCTGTAACAATCGGCGCGTAAAAATCTCGCATTCACGGCAAAGAAACCATCAGGGAAGCGGTTTACATACCGGGTTAATTCCGCAATGGCCTTCGAACAGTCGTTTTGGTTGTAGACCAACTCAGCAGCCTGAAAAGTGATGGAATCCTGCTCAGAAAGCGTAACCGTTGCCGATGGCACCGTTGCGGCATAGGCCAGGTAATCATCCACCTTGTTCAACTGAATGTATACGTTCTTGACACCTACCAGGGCATCGCGCGATTCCTGGGTTTTAGGATACTTGGCAATGACTTCTTTGTACACCGCCAGCGAAGCGGGGTATTTCTCCTGGTTGTAAAGAATGAGTCCTTTGATGAGCATGGCATTTTTCAACAGCAAGCTGTTCGGACGACGCGCATTAAAAGTATCTATCTGCTTTAAGGCCGCTTCGTATTCATCGTTGATGAAATAGGTATTGGCCAACTCCAACATGGCGTTGTCGAGGTAAAGCGAGCCCGGGAAGCGGCGCTGCATTTGCTGCAGCGACTGGATTTTTTTGTCTTTCTGTTTGGTCAACCCGAGTAAAATGGCTTCTTGGTAATTGGCATAATCAGCACCGGCCAGGTTGCGCGTTATTACCTGCTGATAATAGCCCAAAGCCTGGGGATAGGCATTGAGCGCAAAGTGTGCATCACCCAAACGCAACAACAAGTCGCCATGCGTTGCCATTACAAACTGCTGCGACTGTGTTTTTTTGTCGGCAGCCATCAACTCTTTTAATCCGGCCTCAAACTGGGTAATTGCCAATAAGTACTCCTGCTGTTTGAAGTAAGTATAACCCAGGCCGTAATGTGCAGCCAAAAGCGAGTTTTCTGCCTCCAGTCCGGTTGTGACCGGAAAGGCCTGAATAAAACGTTGGTATTCGGGCACAGCCCCCTTCAAATCACCCAAGCGGTACAAAGCTTCGGCTTTCCAGAAAAAGGCCATGGCCGTCAGGTTTTTGTCGATGCTCTGCGTCAGCGACTTATCGAACAGCTTCACCGCCTCATGAAAAACCCCCTGGTTGAACAATTCCACGCCACGGTAGTAGGCCACCTTTTGGTATGAACGGTTGATGGTGAGGTTGCGGGTGCTGATACCGTCGATAACCTCGACAGCTTCTTTGAAGTTTTTGGTTGAAAGCAACAGGTTACCCAAGTGCTCACGCGCTTCATCGGCAAATTTCGAGCGCGGGTAATTGGCCAAAAACTCCTTCAACCAGGTAAGCGATTGCGGGTGGATATTGAGTTCATAACCCAGCTTGGCATGATTGAAAGCAGCAATTTCCTGTACATCCACATCGGCATTCAAGCGTGATGCTGCGTAAAAGCTGCTCAAGGCTTGCTCTTTTTGTCCGAGACGCAAATAGCTGTCGCCCAACATGAAAGTGGCACTTTGCCCGATGCTATCGGACCGTGAGGCTGCCTTACTCAGGTTTTTAATCGCCTCTTTGTAATCGCGCCCTACATAAGCTGCATAACCGAGCTGATAGTAATCCTCACTCACCAATTGACCGCCTTGCTCCTGATAACGTTTGAGGTAAGGAATGGCCTTCACAAACTCGTTTTTCTTAAAATATGCCTGTGCAATGAGGTAATTGATACCGGCCAATTGCTTTACCTCCTTGTTCGACGATAAAGGCAACGCATACGCCAACAACTCATCGTACCGACCCAACTCAAACTGCAACTTGATGATGTAATAGGGAATGATGCGGCCGTAATTTTCCGACTCTTTCAACTTATTGAAATAAGCCAAGGCCCCTTCCCCATCACCATCCTGGTAGGTAATGAGTCCGAGGTAATAATTGGCCGGGTAATGGTACTCGTTTTTCAGGCTGCTGATTTGCTCAAACTCTTTGCGCGCTTCTTTGAAGGCATCGCGTGTGAAATAACTGTAACCGAGGTAATAATGGGCCTTGGCGCTCTGATCAATTTGCAGCAGACTGGCATCCAAAGCACTTAATACCGGAATAACCTCCTTGTATTTTTTGGAAATGAAATAATATTGACCCAGATAAAACTTTACCTCGTTGGCTTCCAATGCGTCGGGATAATCTTCAACAAATGCCAGCAGCTGATAATCGGCATCTTGCTGACGCAGCTGAGCCGTTGAAAGCGCCCGGTAATAACGCGCCAACCGGTATTGCTCCTGGTCTTCCTTCAATTCCGAAGGCGGAAAAATATCACTGATAAAGCGTTCCGATTGCCTTTTGGCCGCTACATAACGCTCGCTCTCGTACAAATTCCTAATGGCTCTGATTTGCTCCGGTCGCTCGTTGTAGGTCTGTGTCCGTTGCGCTAACACCTGCAGGGAGGTGAACAACATTACAACGACCACTCCCATCCATCTTTTCTGCATGCTTGCTTTGTTTGATTGGCCTGAATAACGTATTCAGCACTGAGTTCAGTACCTCTAAGCAAAACTACTTAAGCCTCTTCCCCAAAAGAATGGAACGATGGTTTTTAATTATGAACATGTGGATAAACCAAAGTCAAACAACAATTTCCAATGTGCATAAAAAAACCCGCCGAAGCGGGTTTAAGTTAGAAGCTGAGGGTGACTCCCAAGCTAGGCAAGATCGGTAATTGGTTTACGCGTGTAAAGCGTACCCGGTCGAAATAGAAGATGTTTTCGCGGTTGTACATATTGCTCAAACTGAAATTGAAATCAAGCTCCGAGCGGTCGCTGATGGCCCAGGTGTGCTTCAATGATACGTCCAAACGGTGATAAGTCGGCAGGCGGCCTTGGTTAAACTCGCCGTAAACGATACCTAAAGAGCCATTTTGACTCAGGAAATCGGTATTCACACCATTAAATGTGATATTAGGATAAAATCCTTGGGTTTGGGTGAACGGGAAGCCCGAGCCGAAATTCCAGCGGCCGCTGAGTTCCCAGTTCAGGTTTTCACCAAAGGTATACGTCGATACCAGGTTGATGTTGTGGCGACGATCGAAGCTTGGATTATAAGTCCGAATGCCGTCGAAACGGTCTACATAGGTCCATGAATAGGTTGCCCAGAAGTAAAAACGCTTGCGGTCGTATTTGAGTCGAAAATCAAATCCGTAAGCTTGACCACGTTCTACAATGTAGTCCTTTTTCAAAAAGTCGGGCTTGTCGTCAAACTCTTCGATGTCGGCATAAATCTTATCGCGGTTGATGTTGGTCAATTGGTTGAAATCTTTGATGTAGGCCTCTGCATTGAACTCGAAGTACTTCCCAAAATCAAGCTCTACACCGCCGATAGCGTGACGAGCCTTTTGCAGCTTGCTGGTTACCGGCTGTCCGTCGAAAGTGCGTGGCAAGTTATCAGGTCCCGACAAAAAGCCGTAAAACAAGTTCACAATATCGCGGTCTGATTGGGCTGAGATAAGGTTTTGAGAATACAAACCACCGGCAAACTTCAAGCGAATGTCCTTGGTGAGGTTGTATTTAGCACCTAAACGTGGCTCGAGGCTGATTTCACCCAACGAGGAATAAGCATGGATGCGGAAACCAGGCTCCAGCACCATCTTGTCGGTGAGGTATTTGTACTTCACATAACCTGCTAATTCAGTGGTGTTTGCGTCTTGAGAAAGAATGAGTCCGCTGGGATTTGAAAACTGAAAATTCGTGCCGAAACCAACCACATCTACCCCGTAAACCACTTCATTTTCGCCCATAAACTGGGTGATGTTGATGTTACCGTTAAAGCCGGTAATGCCACTTTCACGTGGTGCTCCGTCTGCTTCTTTTTGGGTAGCCTGATAATCTGAATAGGCCAAAGTACCACTGATAAGTGAAGTAGAGCCCTCGGGAATCAACACGAAATTGGCTCCCAAACCCAATGAATTCCAACCAATGTCAGCAATCTGACGGAAATTCACCCTGTCCCTGAAATTGAATCCAAAAAGACTCAATTTACTTCCATTCTTCGATTTGAAGGTGGTTTTCGCGTAAATGTCGTTGAAACTGAATGGCAAGCCATTGCTGTCGGCATAGCTGTATAATATCGGCGAAGTGCGGTTCAAATAAGAACTTTTACCGGCAATGACGAAAGTTGGTGCCAGTTTGTCTTTGTCTTTCGGACGTGCGAGTGGCCCTTCCAACACAATGCGACTCATGAAAGGACTGGCTCCTACCTTGCCCGTGAGTCGCTTTTGGTTACCATCGCGGGTGGTAACGTCCATCACCGCAGAAATTCGTCCACCGTGATTTGAGTTGTAACCACCGGTGTGCACTTCGGCATTTTTGATGATGTCGGTTTCAAATACCGAAAACAAGCCGATGGAGTGGAATGGGTTGTAAATGATCATGCCATCGAGCAATACCTTGTTCTGTACGGGTGAACCGCCACGGATGTAGAGCTGTCCGCCCTGGTCACCCGTAAATACCACGCCGGGAAGTACCTGCAAGTATTGAGCGATGTCGGCGTCACCACCCACACTTACAATTTGCGTGATTTGCTTAGGAGTTACCGTTTCTACTGAAACCTTCACAGAAGTGAGTTGCTCTTGTTTTTCAGCACTTACTTCAATGGCATTCAACTGGATGCTCGATTTATTCAAGAAGAGCTTTTCGTTGACAATACCACCCGGACGCAAAACAACTTTCACCGATGCCGTATCATAGCCCAAATACGTACTCATGAGGGTGTACGTACCCGCCGGAACACGCGTGATGGAAAAAAATCCATTCACATCGGTACTTGCCCCGAAAGTTGTGCCTTTGATGAATACGTTGGTGAATAAAATGGGCTCACCGCTCGCCTTATCGTATACAAATCCTCTGATAGTACCTGGGGCATCTTGTGCCTTAACTCCCGGGATTCCAATGACAATAAAAAATAAGAATCCCGTCAATAACTCCTTCATGTAAACAAATTGGAACGCCGAATTTAGCCTTTCGCGACGCAAAAGCCAACAACAAACTTTAACAAGCTGTTAAAATCAGTTAAACACCTGCTTAATGACAATGAAGTGACAAATCAAAGGATGCTCAGGTCGCCTTTTCCTTCGCGTATAACCTCAATTTCTTCGCTGCTGCAATCCAATACCGTTGATGCCTGGTTGTCGCCATAGCCACCATCAACCAGCATGTCCACTTCATCGCCATAACGCTCCCAAATCAAATCGGGATCGGTGGTGTACTCTACCACATCGTCTAAATCAAGTACAGAGGAAGAAACGATGGGATTGCCGAGGGCCTGTACAATCGCACGCGCAATGGCATTATCGGGTACACGGATACCAATGGTTTTGCGCTTGCTGTGAAAAAGCTTGGGCACTTGTGCATTGGCTTTGAGGATGAAGGTATACGGACCCGGTAATGCGCGCTTCATCAGCTTGAATACCGTATTGGGGAGTTGCATGGTGTAGTCCGACAAATTGCTCAAATCGTGGCATATGATCGCATACTGGCCCTGATCCAACTTTTTCAAGCGGTTGATTTTGTCGATTGCCTTGTTGTTGTACATATCGGCACCAAAAGCGTAAACCGTGTCGGTGGGATAAATAATTACCCCTCCTGCCTTCAAACAATCAATCACTTGCTGCAATTGCTTGTCGTTTACATTTTCTTCGTACAATCGAACACGCATGGTGTAAAAATACGAAAAGCAGGGCGCTAACCCTGCTTTTCCTATAAATGAATGTGTTGGCTTATTTCAAAACCGATTCAACCAAACCGGCTGCTTCTTCCAATCCTACAGCACCCATGATTTTGAGGCCTGAAGCATCCAGAATTTCTTTGGCTTCTTTGGCGTTGGTGCCCTGTAAGCGCACGATGATGGGCACTTTGATGTCACCAATCTGCTTGTAAGCTTCAACGATACCGTTGGCTACGCGGTCGCAACGTACAATACCACCGAAGATGTTCACAAGGATGGCTTTTACGTTCGGATCCTTCAAAATGATGTTGAAGGCGTTGGCAACACGCTCGGCATTGGCAGTACCGCCCACATCGAGGAAGTTTGCGGGCTCACCACCCGACAATTTGATGATATCCATGGTAGCCATGGCCAAACCGGCACCATTTACCATACAACCTACGTTACCATCGAGTTTTACGTAATTCAAATTGAAAGCCGTGGCTTCCACTTCTGTTGGATCTTCTTCGAGGGTATCGCGCATGGAAGCAATGTCGGGATGACGGTACAACGCATTTTCGTCGATGTTTACTTTGGCATCAACTGCAATGATTTTATCGTCAGACGTTTTGAGAACCGGGTTGATTTCAAACATATCTGCGTCTGTGGCCACATAAGCTTTCACCAAAGCGGTTACAAACTTCACCATTTCCTTGAAAGCGGTGCCCGACAAACCTAAATTAAATGCGATTTTACGAGCCTGGAAGCCTTGTAAACCTACACGTGGATCGATGGTTTCTTTGAAAATCAGGTGTGGCGTATGCTCTGCCACTTCCTCGATGTCCATGCCACCTTCTGTTGAATACATCACAATGGTGCGCGCATTGGCACGATCGAGCAACACAGACATGTAAAACTCCTTGGTCTCTGAAGGACCTGGGTAGTATACGTCCTGC